>Ga0308166_1003404_pt1 | contig 13553 bp, 9 predicted proteins | sample PhyCR2_2_FD_202137 | JGI IMG/M metagenome (GOLD analysis project Ga0308166, IMG submission 202137) | Phyllosphere microbial communities from UC Gill Tract Community Farm, Albany, California, United States - DLSLCC.R2 | ecosystem: Host-associated > Plants > Phyllosphere > Unclassified | place... | reverse complement strand
CAAAGGCAGGACTCTTAAATTTACTTTTTGCAGTCATGGCAAATCTCCACCAGTTCTTTACTCTTAATCAGTGCCGTGATCTTTTCATCGCTAAGAGCAGCATAGTGCTTTGCTAACTCGCGAAATCCGGCCAGCTCGCGATTATCAATATTTGCCATATCCTGTTTGGCATAAAGGAACGTGTAAAATCAGTGCTCCCCACCTTTCGCCAGGATAATGGCGCGATCGCGATTCTGGTTCAGGCGCTTCTTGTAAACACCACAACCAGGATCGTCAGCCTTCCCCTGCACTACTGCCTCTATAGTCCGACATAACTCACTATCTTTAATGGCGTGAGATTTCGCTGCCTTGCTGAAACATTAAGTTTTGAATACGCGCATCAGGCTGACATCCTGTTACCTTAACTATAGCACCTGGTGCCGCATTACTTCTTTTGCATACTGATGCAAAGTGCCCGAACCGACGAAATTTTAACCATGCATATGAATGCTTGGAATACCGAAAGCGGGGGTGATCGACAGACACTTCTTCGTAAAATCATCCAAGCAGGTCAGGCATTTAATCCGGCGGCCGCTGGCAAGTACATCCATGACAAAATCCATCGACCATGTCAGGTTCGGCGCATCCGGGCGAAGCAGCGGAAGCCGCTCAGTCTCCGGACCCTTACGGCGTCGCCTGCGCTTTACACCCAGGCCGTTAAGGTGATAGATACGGTATACCCGCTTGTGGTTGACGTGAAGGCCCTCACGACGCAATAACTGCCAGATCCGACGATAACCAAAGCGACGGCTTCCCGCTTCTGGTCTGTCGTCAGAACTTTCGGCCCAGAGCCACCTGAAGCGCCTCCTTATCCAGCATGGCTTCAGCGGGCAGTTTCCTGAGTCGGGCGTTCTCCTCTTCAGGTAACTTGAGCCGCTTTACCTCAGGGACTTCCATGCCGCCAAACTTCTTGCGGCAGGTGTAGAAAGTAGCGTCTGAAATAGCATGCTTGCGGCAGAGTTCCCGTGCAGAAACCCCGGCTTCGGCCTCGCGGAGAATACTGATGATCTGTTCGTCGGAAAAACGCTTCTTCATGAGAATGTCCTCATGTGACTGATGAAGACATTACTAACATCGCGATGTATTAATCAACGGGGAGCAGGTCAATGTCCCTAACTCCGATTAAGGTCAAAAATGCTCTCGGGCTACCACTTTCATAACTAAAAACTTTGTATAATGAAAAAATTTTTAAGCTTAACTGAAAAAATGTTCGGTAAGGCTAAAAAAATCGTATAGTGTTACGATAACCACTAATACATTTGCATAGTAGGACAACAATGATCCGTTGCCATCTAGCCCGACTAATGGGTGAGCACAAAATGCGCATCGCTGATGTAGTCAGAGAAACCGGCATCAGCCGCAATACCATAACGCTGATGTACAAAGAAACTGCTCAAAAGGTTGATTTGGAGGCGGTAGATAAGCTTTGTGCCCTCTTCCAATGCGACATAAGCAAATTGTTTGAGAGGATACTTGAGGAATGATAACGCCTACCAAAATAGGGAAATTTACTGAAGATACTCGCGTAAAAATCCCAACGATTCTTCATCTCATTAGGTTGGGTTATACCTATCTATCACTCAAAGGGCAGGATTGGGACAAGGGAACTAATATTTTCCCTGAGATTTTCAAAACCTCGATTGCCAGGATAAACCCCAATACTAGCTCGGATGACGTAGAACGCTTTCTTAAAGAGATAACACTCTTACTAGATAACGAAGATTTAGGGCGCGCATTTTTCGAAAAAATAACAGACCGCTCTAATATCAAACTTATTGATTTTGAAAATTTCAACAACAACAGCTTCCATGTTGTTACCGAGCTGACTTGTGTGAATGACGATGAAGAATTCCGTCCTGATATCACATTGCTGATTAATGGTATGCCATTGGTTTTCATCGAGGTTAAAAAGCCAAATAATCGGGAAGGCATTATTGATGAACGAAAACGTATCAACGAGCGTTTTCGAAACCAGAAATTTAGGCGTTTTGCCAACATCACACAATTTATGATCTTCTCCAACAACATGGAGTATGACGACGGCGACCCGGAACCGATTCAAGGAGCATTCTACGCCAGCAGTTCGTATCATAAGCCCGTATTCAACTATTTCCGTGAAGAAGAGATTTTTGACCTGACGGCAATGTTAAAGCCGTTGTCTGAAGAATCTGAATTAGTTGTGTTAAAAGACAATAACCTTGAAGTGATTCGTAACAGCCCTGAGTTCCAGATCAATAAAGATTATAATCGACCGACTAATCGCATTTGTACTTCGCTCCTGAGCCGAGATCGTCTGGCATTTATTCTGCGCTATGCGCTGGTTTATGTCACAGAGTCCACTGGACTTGAGAAGCACATCATGCGCTACCCGCAGTTGTTTGCTACAAAGGCAATAGCACGCAAGTTTGATGCAGGACTCAAAAAAGGAATCATTTGGCATACACAAGGTAGTGGCAAAACTGCGCTGGCCTATTACAACGTGAGCTTTCTGACGGATTATTTTCAGAAAAAACAGGTGATCCCTAAATTCTATTTTATTGTTGACCGACTGGATTTATTACAACAGGCGCATCGTGAGTTCACAGCTCGAGGATTGACGGTTCATCTTATCGATTCTCGTGAAGACTTTTCTCGTGACATTAAAGTAACACAGGTTATTCATAACCATCTTGGAAAGCCTGAAATCACCGTCGTCAACATTCAGAAATTTAAAGATGACCCTGATGTAGTTACGACCAAAGATTATGATGTCAGTATTCAGCGAGTCTATTTTCTGGATGAAGTTCATCGTAGTTATAATCCAACGGGCAGTTTCCTTGCCAATCTAACCCTGTCAGATACCAACGCGATTAAAATAGGCTTGACCGGAACACCACTTCTAGGAAGCGACTGCAACTCGCGGTTAATGTTTGGTGAATATATCCACAAATACTATTACGATGCTTCTATTGCAGACGGATATACACTGCGCCTTATCCGCGAAGAAATTGCCAGTAACTACAGAATAGTGTTACTGGAAGCGCTAAAAGATGCTGAGGTACAAATGGGTAGCGGGCAGCAGACTCAAGTCTATTCGCACCCAAGCTTTGTTAAACCAATGCTGAATTACATTACTACTGATTTCGAAAATAGCCGTAAAACCTACAATGACGACTCCATTGGTGGGATGGTTATCTGCTCCAGCTCTGAGCAGGCTAAACAGATGTTTGAACTTTTTAATGAAGAGTTTGCTTCTCCTGATAAGCAATCTGAACAGCAAGAGATCGTAGGCTATCCTCAGGCTGCCGAGCCTCAGGCGCTTTACAGCGTTCCCGGTCGTAAGAAGAGCTCTATTAAGAACGCTGCCTTAATTCTTCATGATGTTGGCACAAAGCAAGAGCGAAAAGATTGGGTAGACGATTTTAAAGCAGGGAAAATCGATTTGTTATTTGTCTACAACATGTTGCTTACCGGCTTTGATGCAAAACGTCTGAAAAAACTTTATCTCGGGCGCGTGATCCGAAAACATGGTCTGTTACAGGCGCTAACCCGCGTTAATCGAACCTACAAGAATTTTCGTTATGGCTATGTGGTGGATTTTGCCGACATTAGCCAAGAGTTCGATGCCACTAATAAGGCTTACTTCGAAGAACTACAGGATGAGCTGGGCGACGAGATGGCTAACTACTCCCAGTTATTCAAATCTCAGGAGGAAATTCGCCAGGAAATCGAACACATCAAGGATGTGCTGTTCCAGTTTGATACCGAAAACGCAGAAATCTTCTCCGACCAAATCAACGAAATCCAGGATCGTGAAACTGCGCTGGTACTAAAAAACGCTCTGGCCGATGCCAGAAGTCTATATAACGTTATTCGCCTGCAGGGTGACTATGACTTCCTCACAGAGCTTGATTTTAACCGGCTCAATGTCCTCTACCGTGTCGCTAGTGCTCGCCTTGACTTGCTCAATCTGAGAGAAAATCTGGAACAGGGTGAGGATATCTCCGGGTTACTAAATCGCGCATTGGAAGATGTAATTTTCGAGTTCGTGAAGGTGGGCGAAGAGGAGCTGGTTCTGGCCGACAAGCTGAAGCAGACTCTACGCCGCACCCGTGAAGCATTAGCAAGCAACTTTGATCAGCAAGACCCACACTTCGTTACCCTTAAAGAAGAGCTGGAACGCCTGTTTAAGAAAAAGAAACTCAGTGACGTCACGCAGCACGAAATGGTTGCGAATATTGGCACACTCAATAGAATTCATGACCGCATCAAAGAGCTGAACCGCCAGAACAACCTGCTCCGCCAGAAGTATCGGGGAGACCGGAAATATGCCCGAACTCATAAGCGGTTACAGGAGCGCGGCGCATTTGGTGAGCCAGAGCGTAAAATTTTTGAGGCGTTGTTTGGTGTGAAGCAGGATGCTGATGAAAAAGTATTGAACAACAGCCAGATACTGAACAACGAAAGTTACTTTGAAAAACAGTTGGTGTCTTGCGTGATCAACCACTTTGAAGATGTACACCATATCAACCTGAGTGCCGACGCAGCCAAAGACATCAACCGCCTGATTGTCGCAGAGTACCTGAACGAATTTAATACCGGAGCAAGAACGTGGTAGAGCTAGAATTTAGAGATAAAACTAAGGCCCTGATCGACAACCTGAAAAGCATTTGCGCCAACTATGGTCTGGGTAACGATGGTAACGAATTCAAAATCATCACGCAGGCATTTCTGTACAAATTCCTGAACGACAAATTTGCCTTTGAGGCGAAAAAAGTTGATCCAAAGCTAGCTGATGAAAAGCGCTGGGAAGATGTGCTAAGCGCCATGAGTGAAGAGCAATTAAACAAACTGCAACTCAAGATGAGTGCGGATACTGCAACCCTGAAGCCGCACCACTTCATCAGCTATCTGTTTAATAATCAAAATGCTGCAGATTTTGCTAAAACTTTTGACGATACCTTGTTGGATATAGCCGTTACGAACAATGATGTCTTTGCCGTGAAAACTGATGGTGGCGCTAAAGTGGTGCTGTTCGACCGTATTAGCCAATACATAGCGGATGAATCTAAACGTGATGACTTCTGCCGCGCTATTATCAATAAGCTTGGTCAGTTCAGTTTTGAGCGTATTTTTACCCAAAAATTTGATTTCTACGCCACCATCTTTGAGTACCTGATCAAAGACTACAACAGCAACTCTGGCGGAAAATATGCCGAATACTACACGCCGCACGCCGTTGCTCGCATTATGGCTGAGATCCTAGTCCCAAAAGAGCAGCAGGGCAAAATACGTGATGTGAGCTGTTATGACCCCTCAGCCGGTTCAGGTACGCTGTTAATGAACGTAGCCCACGCTATCGGCGAGGATCGTTGCAGTATTTTTGCTCAGGACATTTCACAAAAATCTTCCAGCCTGCTGCGCCTGAACTTAATTCTTAATAATCTGGTGCACTCCATCCCGAATGTAGTTCAGGGCAACACGATTTTGCATCCATACCACAAAGACGGTCATGAGACAAAACGCTTTGATTATATTGTTTCTAACCCTCCGTTTAATATGGATTTCAGCGACTTTCGTGACTCTCTGGACAGTAAAGAGAATAAGGAGCGCTTCTTTGCCGGTATCCCTAAAGTACCAAAAGCGGCAAAGAACAAAATGTCCATTTACCAATTGTTCCTGCAACACATCATTTTCTCACTGAAGCCTGGTGGCAAAGCAGCGGTCGTCGTACCAACAGGCTTTATTACTAAGCAGTCCGGCATTGATAAGGGGATTCGTGAACACCTGGTGAAAAATAAAATGCTGGCTGGCGTGGTTTCTATGCCGTCAAATATTTTTGCCACCACCGGCACCAATGTTTCTATTTTGTTTATTGATGACAGCAACAAAGAGGGTGTGGTACTGATTGACGCTTCAAATCTAGGGGAGAAAGTCAAAGATGGTAAAAACCAAAAAACTGTTCTGACGGTTAAAGAAGAACAGCGCATCTGTGAAGTATTTAATAAAAAATGGTGCGAAGAAGATTTCTCCGTTCTAGTTTCTTATGATGATATTGCAGCCAAAAATTACTCATTCAGTGCTGGACAATACTTTGATGTCAAGATTGAGTATACAGATATAACTCCTAAACAGTTTTCAGAGAAAATGAAAGGATTTACTGACAATCTGAATAAATTGTTCAGCCAGTCACGCGAGTTGGAAGCAGAGATTAAGCGTAAACTGGAGGGATTGAATATCCATGAGTAAAAAAATAGCAGATGCTTGTCATATATTTACAGGGAAATTAGATGCCAATCAAGCAGTATCAGACGGTGAATTCCCATTTTTCACTTGCGCAGAGTTTCCTGATCGAATTGATCGCTACGCATTTGATGATGATGTAGTACTCGTTGCTGGAAATAATGCCCGTGGAAATTTTCACGTTAGCAAATATAAAGGTAAATTTAATGCATATCAACGAACCTATGTTCTGACAGCTAAACAGGGTTACGATATAGATTATATCTATTATGCTTTAAAGCTTGAATTAAAAAGATTGCGTGAAAAATCTCAAGGTTCACAAACAAAATTTCTTACAATGCCTATTATTAAGGACATATCACTAAGAGACATTGTGGAAAGCGAGCAGATTAATATCGCCAGGACTTTAAAGCTATTAGACAAAAAGATCGCCACCAACAATCATATCAACACTGAACTGGAGGCAATGGCGGAAACACTTTACAACTACTGGTTTGTGCAGTTTGATTTCCCAGATGCTAATGGTCAACCGTATAAAAACTCCGGTGGAAAGATGGTTTATAACCCGATACTAAAGCAAGAAATACCTATAGGTTGGGCGTTCGGAACGTTGGAGGATTTAGGCCAAATAGTAGGTGGCAGCACTCCATCAACAAGTAATCCAAAGAATTTTACATTGAACGGGAATTCTTGGATTACACCAAACGATCTATCAAATAACCAAGGGTATAAATTTATATCTCATGGAGCACAAGATGTTTCTGATGCTGGAATTAAAGCTGCATCCCTGAAAAAATACCCTCCAGGAACTGTGTTGTTAAGCTCACGAGCACCAATCGGTTATATGGCTATTTCCATAAATGAAGTTACTACGAATCAAGGTTTTAAATCCTTTATCCCTACGAAGGGGTATTCGACAGAATATGTATATTATTCAGTAAAAAGATGTATCCCCATCATTGAACAGCATGCTTCGGGATCAACCTTTAAAGAGGTTTCAGGCTCGGTACTCAAGAAAATAAACATCATTCTTCCAAATGAAACTGTTACAAATGAATTTACTAAAACAGTCACTAACATATTTCGTCGACAAGAAAAACTAGAGCTGGAGAATAATCAGCTTATAGAACTCCGCGATTGGCTTCTCCCTATGTTAATCAATGGGCAGATAACTGTGAGGTAATTATGAATACCGCGTTTCGGCTGCTACTTACATTTAATGCCACATCTCTTTTAGTGATTATATTTCTTGTGCAAAAAGGATATACATTTGAGTACCTTTTTTCCAAAGACAATAACCCTAACTGGCTGAACTTATTGCCGGACGCGGTATCTTATCTGTTATATGTGCTTATCCCTGTGCTACTTACAGGATTAAGTATCGTGCTAAGTTCAAAACTCGGAAAAGATCAATTCAAAAAAGGTGAGATTGATAGTATTGAGCATGCCAATAACAGCTTTTTGCCCAGTTATTTAGGTTATTTCTTTGTGGCTCTTAGTGTAGGAAATTGGGAGACATTATGGTTTGTATACGGCGTTCTGTTTATCTTCACTTTCCTGTCTCAAGCACTTTATTTTAATCCACTGTTTCTCATCTTTGGTTATGAGTTTTACAACGTTAAAACAAAAAATGGAACTGCGATTTTTTTAATTAGCCGTCAGAAGTACAAAACACCAAGTGACATTGATATTTCAACAGCCTTTAGAATTAACAACTACACATTTATTGAACGGAGTTAGCAATGGATCATGTATTGGTTAGAGTTAAGGGGCTTCGTAAAAAGCCATATCGTAAATTGATCTCAGATTATAAACTTTTCGAAACTGTTGATATCGATGTAACTACTTGTATTCCCTATAATCCTGATCACAACTTAGATGAGGATGCTTGGTTTAAAGTTGAACAGTTTAGTCAGCAACCTTTTAGCATTGAACATTTTAATAGAGATTATGATTCAAAAAACTATGATGACTTAACCAAGGAACAATTTACTAAAATTGCTTATGTTGTTTCAGTTCAAGAGGGCAATTTTTATTTTCAAAAAATAACTTCTTCACTATTTATTAAAAGAAAGACTGTAGTTTTTGGTGAAGTGGCGAAGGTTGAAGAAAGCACAAATCGTCTCGTGATTAATTCAAAACCAGATGCGATATATTTTACAGCATCTGACACGTTAATTTTCAGAAATCTAGTTACGATATCATCCATTTTTCCTGGGATTGATATGCTCTACAAAGAAGCAACCAAAGAAGAAGTCAAAGAGTTTTTAGGTGAATCTTTTATTGAACTTGCGGATGAGTACAACGTAGAAAAAGTTTCAAAACCTAATCGGAAAAGAGTAGCTCTTGCAATGGCAACCTTGGAAACAATGTCAGTCGCAGATAGAGCCAGCATGTTGACATATATTGAAAGCTACTGCGAGCAAAAACTAAAATTCGACCATGCCAGCAGTAAATTTGAAATATCAACAGATGATGAATTAAAACTTTTACTTTATGGTATTGAAAAACGTTTTTACACCACTTATGACGGTCATGAAAGACGACTAGCTAATTCTGTACAGCCTCTAAATTAAGGTCAATTAGACATGGCGTATAAAGCAATTTTTACTGGTTGGGATGAGTTAACAGTTGAAGATTTATTAGTTGCCTATCGCAAAGCTAAGGCAGACTGCTTCTTTGAGGATACCTTTCCTACTGCCACTAACTTTGCCAGATATGAGCAAAATCTTGTTGAGAATTTAGCTAATCTCCTAGAAAGCATACATAACAATAATGGTTTTGAGAACAACTCTGATCTTATTGGAAATTTCCGTATGTTACCTAAAAAATTATCCACTAAGAAAAAAGAAGGACTTCCAGAAAATGGCCATGTCCATTTTTCTAACCCAGTAAGATCAGCTAAAGAATTATTCAAACATTTCGACTTAATCCCTGAATTTAGAATCGTTGGTGACTTTCCAGTCAATAGCCATATTATATCCGCACTATGGATAAATATGGTTGGACATAAGTTTGATGCACAATTAGAGGACTGTTGCTATGGAGCAAGGCTAAAGAGAATCGGCAGTGATGAGTTACTGTCGGACAAAGCAGATAGACCTTTCCATATTAGTTCAATTGGTTCTTTTACTCCTTACTTTCAGCCTTACAAGAAGTGGCGTGGTGATGGATTAAAAGCAATGCGTGATGAGTTAGAAAAAGATCACGATATAATTGCTGCCTCTCTTGATTTGAAGGGTTACTACCATTTTATTGATCCATTAGCATTAGTCTCAAATGATCTCCATAGTACGCTGGGTGTTGAACTGACCGAAGAAGAGATCGAATTCACTACACAATTAGCGAAATTTTTGAATCATTGGTCCGATGAAGCAATGGTGTTCAGTGAAAAAATAGCAAATAAAAAATATACTGTTATGGGGGGACTAGTTATTGGCTTAACTGCCAGCCGCATAATTTCGAATGTTTTATTGCATTGCTGGGATAGGCTAATTATAGAAAAACTATCGCCAATCTACTATGGTCGCTATGTAGACGATATGTTTTTGGTATTACGCGATACCGGAAAGATAAATAATAATCACGATTTTATGATGTTGCTAAAAAATAGGATAGGCAGTGATCATTTAAATCTGGTTGATAACAAATATCAAATTTGGGAAATACAGCAGGGCGAAAAAATTCAAGGAAAAACAACTATCAGACTGCAATCTGATAAGCAAAAGCTTTTCATTCTCCATGGAAAAGCTGGTATTGATTTACTAGACAGCATCGAAAAAGAGATTTACGAGCTTTCCAGTGAACATCGACTAATGCCCTCACCTGACCAATTAGAAGATTCTATGGCAGCTAAAGTGCTTTCGGCTGCAGGTAGTGTAGGTGAAAATGCGGATACCCTGCGTCGCGCTGATGGATTAACTATCCGTCGTCTAGGCTGGTCATTACAATTACGACATGTTGAAACGCTAGCGCGAGACCTTCCCCCTCATGAATGGAAAGAGCAGAGAGAAGATTTTTATCAGTTCGCTTATAATCATATACTCAGGCCAGATAATTTATTTGCTCATTTTAGTTATCTTCCAAGGTTACTTGGTTTCGCTATAAGCATGAATGAGTGGCAACATGCGGAGTCAATTGTGCGTAAGGCTGATAATGCCATTGATATTCTTGCATCTGAGGTCACCTCTGGTAAGGAGGTATCGATAAATGGTTGCAAGACACGGGCCATTAATGATCTTTGGAGGTTTGTCAAAGGTACATTGAGCTGGCTATTTGTTGACGCAGCAACCCGTTATTACAGCATCGATAAATTACTTTCTGAAAAGCGTTCGAAAAAAGAAAAATGTCTTTCAGATATATTCTTTAAAAATATAGTTCAAACCCTGACCAGCTTTAAAGATATACTTAGTTTGAATTTTGATCTTGCGAAATTTTACTCAGAAGCACCTTTTTTAGCCCGTGCCGACCTGGCTCATGAGCCATATAAAAAAATATTGGATAATAAGTTAGCAACAAAACTTTTTGTAGATCGTGATAGAAAAAAAGAAGCTGCAGTTTTAATGTTATTTCGCTCTTCCTCTCTTATCGATACCAATTCTCTTAGAGTTTTTTTAAGATCGACTAAAAATCTTAGATTAGCAAATGTAGAAAAAGAGCATCGTGCAAATGAGAGCTATCTCCCTTATCTTTTTCCTACTAGGCCTTTGACACCTTCGGAAATTTCCGAGTTAGCACCGGAGTGCGTCGGATTATTTTCTATTGATAATAATTCTTCAGCTGACACACCTACAAATATTTGGGCCAATTATGTACAAGCATTACGTGGTGTCTGGATACGACCAACACAACTGGCAACGATGCAAGATTCAGATGAAGCATCATCAAAACAAGATAAGCTTCCGAATAATCTTCGTATAGGTACTGATAAGAAAAGTAAAATTGTAGTGGCATTAACAAACATCAGGACAGATGAGGAAGATTGGACTGCTATGGCCTGTAATAAATCAAATTTATCTCGTTCCAGATATCAAAGAATATCTGAGCTGGTTAATGCTACATTGAAACTCTCGCCTAGACCTGATTACGTCTTATTTCCAGAGCTATCAATCCCTCTACGCTGGGTTAACAGTATCGGAGAACGATTAAGCGCTGCTGGTATTAGCCTTATAGCAGGTACAGAGTATCGTCACATTAATAATGATGAATTAATAAGTGAAGCTTTGCTTATATTATCGGACAATAGACTTGGTTATCCTGCATTTGTTAAAATTTGGCAACCAAAACTCGAACCTGCTGTTAGTGAGGATGAGACTCTGCTTTCAATGTATGGGAAATCTTGGGCATTTTCGTCTCTTGCAGGAAAACTAGAAAAACCTGTTTATATTCATAATGGAATCAATTTTGGTATCATGATTTGCTCTGAACTCCAAAATAGCAAGGCTAGAATTCACTTTCAGGGTGCTATTGATGCATTAATGGTTTTGAGCTGGAATAAAGATCTTGATACTTTTTCTTCTTTGATAGAATCAGCAGCTCTTGATGTACATGCTTATACTATTTTAGTAAATAATCGTAAGTATGGTGATAGCCGGGTGCGCTCACCAGCCAAAGAATCCTTTATGCGTGATCTTGCTCGCGTAAAAGGTGGGGATAATGATTTTGTCATTGCAGCAACCTTGGATATTGATGGGCTTAGAGCTTTCCAGAGCAGAGCAAAACGTTGGCCTAAAAATGGTGATAAATTCAAACCGTTGCCCGAGGGATTCCAATTAGCTACCAACCGCAAAAAATCTCCTCCAAAATAAATGGTCTATTTCTTTTAAAGATCAGCTTTGGACAACCCAACGCTATCTGTATGAGTTTATTTTTTTGCATTTGGTGAGCGAGTCCTCGCTCACTTTATTACGTTTGATTTTCCACCAGTTCGCTATGATGTTTCTGATTGAAATATCAGAGCGACTTATCTATTCCATAGCGCTTTATGTACTTTTCCTATCTGGTGATAATCAGAAACCAGATCGATAAACTCTTTAAAATCCTTGTTCTCTACAACCAGACGATTGACAGATTGCCAGTCAATACTGGTTCGCTCCCGCGCCGGAATAAGAGTCTGGCTATTGCCGGGATCTTGCGGATTAAGCAGGATCACGCCAATACCATGCAGTGCACATAACATCTGCAGCTCTTTTTCAACACTACGTTGCTTATCTTCGTTTATTTCGGTCGCAACCAGATAGCCGAAATGAGCCCAGCTTGAATTACTCACTGCCTGGAAGATACACTCCCTGACATTGCTGCGGTTAAGCTGGCGTTTTACTTCAAATGACCACAAACGTGTCAAACGCCCTTCGCTATAGCGTACGCAGTTTTGCACAACGCTATCCCACCCCTTATCAAGGGGCTGTAAGGCAACGATGTCAGGGTAAAGCCAATGGTTTGCTCCAGGTCCTTTATTATTGCCTGAACGTCTCTCATCGATACGACGGCAAAATAGTTCTTCTTCTTCAGAAAGGTATTCAATCAGAAGCGGATAAAGTGCATGCTCGGAAAAACTTACTGTCTCAGCAGAGGGAGTCGGAGCGATATCAAAAGATGATTCTTGTTGCACACCATTATCAATTTCCTTACCCCAGTAAAATAGCCTGGGTCGCGGCTTGTCACGCGTCATAACCTGAGGACACATCGCTTTAGCCTGAACAGTTCTGGTCCCACCTACTTCAGCTGCTATTTGACTTAAGAAATCTTCATCACTGGCAAAACGAGGATTTTGACGTTTACTGGCAAGCTCTGTGCTGTATCGATCGATGATCTCCTGGGCAAGCTGACGGGCTGTGAATTGTTCATCAGGATTGGCCTGAAGAACATTGATAATCATCTGCGGACGACTCGTCATGGCTCCTGCCTTGGTATAATAATAAGAACACGGATTTTAAGATGTCACAGTGTAAAACTCCCTGATGCTCAAACCAAGATATCAATATGAAGGCTTATGGTTTGTTTCCCGTTCAACGGTATCTCTCAACTTTAAGCCTGATTCAATTGATAAGCTCCAGGCCATAATCATAAAACTGTGAGAAAAATCTTCAACTTGAATGCCATATCTCATTAGCTGTAAAGCGTTGTAAATCTTGTTTTTCCTCAATGACCTCTTTGTCAGAGGTGCCAGACAATAATTTACATGTAGTCCCAAAATACCTTTTGATTAGTCGCCTGGATATCGCCAGACACTTCACTCTTCTTAAATGAAGGGATAGTCTTAAACCTCACTCAACATCGGTCGTTTTGTAAGC
>Ga0308166_1003401_pt1 | contig 13566 bp, 9 predicted proteins | sample PhyCR2_2_FD_202137 | JGI IMG/M metagenome (GOLD analysis project Ga0308166, IMG submission 202137) | Phyllosphere microbial communities from UC Gill Tract Community Farm, Albany, California, United States - DLSLCC.R2 | ecosystem: Host-associated > Plants > Phyllosphere > Unclassified | place... | reverse complement strand
TACGAGCGAATCGGTCTTCTCATGCCGCCTGAGCGTGCAATGAATAATTACCGGACATACAACGAGCGGCATAGCGAACGCCTGCTGTTCATACGTCATTGCCGGGCGCTGGACATGACCCTGGACGAAATCCGGACCTTGCTGGACTTCCGGGACGATCCGCAGGTTGAGTGTGCAGGTGTGAACGAGCTTCTTGACCGACATATCGGTCACGTCGTCGAGCGAATCCAGGCGCTGACGGCTCTGGAAGCGCAGCTGCGGGAGCTGAGGCGCCGTTGTGTCGTCACCGACACGACGAGCACATGCGCGATCTTGCGCGCGCTTGGGAGGGAAGAAAGAGGTTCCGGATGCGTTGATCTCTAGTCGGGGATCGCGCTAGCCGCTCTCGGTGTTAAGAAAGCCGTGGCGATTCAGGCTCCGTGATGGGACGAACTGCCCCAGCCGCGAAGTGACACCTGGTTGGTTTCTGGCCAACGTACAGTTTTGCTGATTGAAAACGTTTCAATCTGGCTTGACATGCCTTGCCTTGCAGCGCTTATAATCGACACCCTTTCCCGTTTTTGCCGCGAAAACCCAAGCCCTGCAGGGCACTCCCATGAAGAAGGCACTGTTGCTCATCCTGCTGATCATATTTCCATGGCAAGCAATTGCCGCGGCAGAACGCAACTTCGCGCATGTGGTGTCGGGCCAGGGCGCTGGCGACTTCCGTTATGTCGGCAAGCACTTGGCAGAGCATGACGCCTATGTACTCCATCACCATGACGACGACCACGAGGGTGACGATGGAGAGGCCCATGTCGACAAGTCCGAAAAGTCCGTCCAGCACCTGAACGAGTACGGTCAGGGTTGCGGCGTATATGTGCTGCTGCCAGCGGCGCCGGCGCTACCCGCCACCATCGCGCCACGGCTCCCGCCCATCCCGTGGCCGGAAACCTTCTCCAACCGTACGACGCTTCCGCCTTTGCCTCCTCCGCGCGCCCGCGCGTAAGGCGCGGGCCCCATCGCATCACTCATGCGCGTGCACCTTCGGTGCGCGTGAGGCCCGCTGTATTGAATCCCGTTCAATCTGCAGAGGCTTTTACATGCAAAAACCATCATCGAGCGTACGCAAGCTGCACGCGTTCGCACCAAGACATCCGTGTTTCGTTCGTGCCGCGGTTCTGGCGACGTTGCTCGGCAGCGCGCCGATCTTTGCGCACGCCGAGACTCCCTCCTTCAGTGCCCTGCTTGAGCGCGCCCAGGGCAGCGCACCCCAGCTGCTCGAGCAGGCAGCCAACGTGCGCGCGGCGCAGGCCGAGGTGCGCCAGGCCGGGGCCTGGCGCAACCCGACCCTCGACGCCACTTTCGAGAATCTCCACGCTCCCGAGAGCGGCGGCCTCAGCCAGCGCCAGGACACATACGCCCTAACCCAGGTATTCGAGCTCGGCGGCAAGCGCGCGGCCCGTATCGAGGCCGAGCAACACCGGGCCGCTGCCGCCGGCACCCGCGAGCGCCAGGCGCGCCTGGCGTTCGCTACCGACCTGGCACTGGCATATGCCGGGGCCGAGGCCATGCAGCAGCGCCAGGAGGTTGCCGAGGCAGCGCTTGAGCGGGCGGGAGACGACTTGCGCGCGGCGCAGGCCCTGGTGAAGGCCGGCCGCGAAGCGCAATTGCGCTTGGCCCAGGCGCGCGCCAGTGTCGCCGCGGCCCGTGCGGCACAGCAGTCGGCTGCGGCCGACGCCACCGAAGCCCTCGCGCGCCTGGCTGCACTGGTCGGCTCGCCCGAGCCTTTCACCCGCATCGACCATCCTTTCCTGGCGAAGGTTTCGGCATTGGGCGGCACGCCTGGCTGGCAGCCCGAGCAGGCGCCAGCGCTGGCGGTGGCCAGCGCCGAGCGTGAAGCGCTCGCTGCCCAGGTCCAGGTCGAGCAAAAGCGCGCGATTCCCGACATTGGGGTCTCGGTTGGCGTCCGCCGCTTCGCCTGGAGCAGCGACCGGGCGGCCACGGTCGGCCTGTCGGCCAGCATTCCACTGTTCGACCGCAACCGCAGCGGTGTCGACGCCGCGCGCGAACGCGCCAACGGGGCCGCCCTGCGGGTCGAAGCCGCCCGCGTCGAGGCCATCGCATCGCGCCGCTCCGCACTTGCGCAGGCTGCCGCGGCCGAACAACGCCTGAGCGCGGCGGAGGAAGGCGAAGCAGCCGCCCTCGAAGCCTACCGTCTTGGCCGCATCGGCTATGAAGCAGGCAAGACACCCCTGCTCGAACTGCTGGCGGTGCGCCGCGCCCTGGCGGACGCCCAAGCGCTGACCATCGATACCCGCCTGGCGCGCGTACGCGCCCTTGCCGCCCTTTCCCTGGCCGAAGGCCGACTCGTATTCGGAGAAGCACCATGAACGACAAACCCATCCGTCAAATGAACTGGCCGGTCGCGGCCGGCCTCGCGGCGGTCGCCGCAGCGCTCGGCTTTGGTGCCGCCCACTGGACGGCCGCACGCAGCGTGCCCGCTGCCGCCCCGGTGGCGCCCGCCCCCAAGGCGTCGCCCGCGCAAGCCGGCGCCGGCATTGCCGACGTTGCGATTCCGGCCGACTACCTGAAGGTCGCGAACATCGTCGTCGAGCCGGTCGCCAGCGGCGGCCTCGAAGCCGAAATCCTGACCACCGGCACTGTGTCGGCCGTGCCGAACAGCGAGGCCGCGATCGTCGCCCGCGCTTCGGGTAATGTGAGCCGGGTGCTGAGGCAGCTGGGCGATACCGTCCGTGCCGGTGACGTGCTGGCCCAGGTGGAAAGCCAGGAAGCGGCTACCATGGCCGCAGACAGGCAGGTCGCCGCCGCGCGCGCCGAACTCGCGCGCAAGAATTATGCGCGCGAATCCTCCCTGTTCCAGCAGGGCGTGACGCCGCGCCAGGAACTCGAAGCCGCGCATTCGGCCCTGGCGGTTGCAGAAAGCGAAGCGCAGCGCGCCAACGCGGTCGCGCGCGCCGCCCAGGTGTCGGCCGACGGCCGTTCGGTGGCGGTGCGCAGCCCGATCGCCGGCAAGATCACCGGCGAATCGGTGACGCTCGGTGGCTTCGTGCAGCCCGATACCGAACTGTTCCGCGTTGCCGGCAATGGCCCGGTCGTGATCGAGGCGCCGGTCCCGGCCGCGGACATCGGTCGCATCGCCGCTGGCGACACCGCTAGTATCCTGGCCGACGGCGCCCCGATCGCGGCCAAGGTCCGCTCGGTGACCCCGACAGTCAGCGGCAGCACGCGCGCCGCGACCGTGGTGCTCGAGCCGCTCGCCGCCTCGAACCGCCTGGTGGTCGGCGAAGGCGTTCAAGTCCGCCTGCACGTGAGGGAGAACGGCACCGGCATGGTAGTGCCGGAAGACGCGGTGCAGAACATCGATGGGCGCGACATCCTGTTCGTGCGCACCGAAGCGGGCTTCCGCGCCCAGCCGGTCCTGGTCGGCAAGCGCAGCCGCGGCATGGCCCAGATCGTGTCGGGCGTGCAGCCCGGTACCCAGGTCGCCACCCGCAACGCCTTCCTGGTCAAGGCGGACATGATCAAGAGCGAAGAGGCAGAATGATGATCGATTCCATCCTTACCGGATCGGTCCGCTCGCGCTGGCTGATCCTGTTCCTGACGGTCGTCGTGGCCATCGCCGGCGCCTGGCAGCTGAACCTGCTGCCAATCGACGTCACCCCTGACATCACCAACAAACAGGTGCAAATCAATACGGTCGTGCCGACCCTGAGCCCGGTCGAGATCGAAAAACGCGTCACTTTCCCGATCGAGACGGCCTTATCCGGCCTGAACGGCGTGGAAAACGTGCGCTCGTTCTCGCGCAACGGCTTTTCGCAGGTCACCGCGGTCTTCAAGGAAAGCGCCGACCTCTACTTCATGCGCCAGCAGGTGGCCGAACGCCTGGCGCGCGCCCAACCCGACCTGCCAGACGGGGCGGTGCCGCAGATGGGGCCAGTCTCGACCGGCCTGGGCGAAGTCTTCCACTACAGCGTGGAATTTGCTCACCCGGGCGGCAAGGGTGCGCCGCGCAATGATGGCAAACCGGGCTGGCAGAGCGACGGCAGCTTCCTGACCGACGGCGGCGAACGCCTCGGCGAGCGGGTCGCGCAGCTGGCCTACCTGCGCACGGTGCAGGACTGGATCATCCGTCCCCAACTGCGCACGACTCCTGGCGTGGCCGATGTCGATTCCCTCGGCGGCTATGTGAAGCAATACGTGGTTGCACCCGATTCGGCCAGGCTCGCTTCCTACGGCATCTCGATCGCCGAGCTGGGCCGCGCGCTGGAGGAGGCAAATGTATCGGTCGGTGCCAACTACATCCGCCGCTCGGGCGAGTCCTACCTGGTGCGGGCCGACGGACGCATCCGCAGCCTGGCCGAGATCGCACGCGCCGTGGTCGCCACGCGTGACGGTGTGCCGGTGACGGTGGCCCAGGTGGCGAATGTCGCCATTGGCGGCGAGCTGCGCAGCGGCGCGGCCAGTCGCGATGGTTCCGAAGCCGTGATCGGCAGCGCCCTGATGCTGGTCGGCGCCAACAGCCGCACCGTCGCCCACGCGGTCGGCGAAAAACTCAAGGCGATCTCGACCACCCTCCCCGAAGGGATCCGGATCGTGCCGACCCTGGATCGCTCGCAGCTGGTGGTCGCCACCATTTCGACGGTGGCGAAGAACCTGGCCGAAGGCGCATTGCTGGTGATCGTGATCCTGTTCGCCCTGCTCGGCAACTGGCGCGCGGCCCTGATCGCCGCGCTGGTGATTCCACTCTCGCTGCTGATGAGCGCGATCGGCATGAACGCCTTCGGTATTTCCGGCAACCTGATGAGCCTGGGTGCACTGGACTTCGGCCTGATCATCGACGGCGCAGTCATCATCGTCGAAAACACCCTGCGCCGCCTTGCCGAACGCCAGCACCGCGAAGGCCGCCTGCTCCTGCTGAAAGAACGCCTGGAAGAAGTCGTGGCCTCGTCACGCGAAATGCTGCGCCCGACCATCTACGGCCAGCTGGTGATTTTCCTGGTGTTCCTGCCGTGCCTGACCTTCCAGGGCGTGGAAGGCAAGATGTTCTCGCCGATGGTCATCACCCTGATGCTGGCCCTGGCGTCTGCCTTCGTCCTGTCGCTGACCTTCGTGCCGGCGCTGATCGCGGTGCTGATGCGGGGACGGGTCGCCGAGAAGGAAGTCCGGGTCATCGCAGCCAGCAAGACCCACTACGAGCCGTGGCTGCGCCGTGCGGTCGCGCGGCCGCTGCCTTTCGTGGGTGCAGGCCTTGCGGTGCTAGTGCTGGCCGCGATCGCCTTCAGCTTCGTGGGCCGCGAATTCATGCCGACCCTCGACGAGCAGAATCTGAACCTGTCGTCGGTACGCATCCCCTCGACCTCGATCGAGCAGTCGGCCGAACTCGACCTGCCGATCGAGCGTGCGATCCTGTCGCTGCCCGAAGTCAAGACAGTCTATTCGAAAGCCGGTACCGCCAGCCTGGCGGCCGACCCGATGCCGCCGAACGCATCCGACAACTACGTGATCCTGAAACCGAAGGACCAGTGGCCCGAGGGCGTGACGACCAAGGAACAGGTGATCGAACGCATCCGTGCCAAGACCGCGCCGATCGTCGGCAACAACTATGACGTCACCCAGCCGATCGAGATGCGTTTTAACGAGCTGATCGGCGGGGTGCGCAGCGATGTCGCTGTGAAGGTCTACGGTGAGGACCTCGACCAGTTGGCCGCCAGCGCGAAGCGCATCGCCGCCGTGCTGCGCACCATCCCCGGTGCGGCCGACGTGCGCGTGGCCCAGACCGAGGGCTTCCCAACCTTCGACATCGCCTTCGACCGGGCAGCCATCGCGCGCTATGGCCTGACGGTGAAGGAAGTGGCCGATACCGTCTCGACCGCCCTGGCCGGGCGCGAAGCGGGCCAGATCTTCGAGGGCGACCGCCGCTTCGACATCGTGGTGCGCCTGCCGACCCAGCTGCGCAACGACCTCGACGTCTTGGGCGCGCTGCCGGTAATGCTGCCGGAGACGAACAACGGCGCACGCGCCTCGGTGCCGCTGCGCCAGCTGGTGCAGTTCCGCTTCACCCAGGGGTTGAACGAGGTGAGCCGCGATAACGGCAGGCGCCGCATCTATGTCGAGGCCAACGTCGTCGGCCGCGACCTGGGCAGCTATGTCGACGAGGCGCAGGCGCGCCTGGCAAAGGAAGTGCGTCTCGCGCCGGGCTCCTGGATCGAATGGGGCGGGCAGTTCCAGAACCTGCGCGCCGCCACCGAGCGCCTGGCCATCATCGTGCCGGTCTGCTTCGTGCTGATCTCGGCCGCGCTGTACATGGCGATCGGCAACGCGATGCTGACCGCGACCGTGCTGACGGCGGTGCCCCTTGCCCTGGCCGGCGGCGTGTTCGCCCTGCTCCTGCGCGGCATTCCGTTTTCGATCTCGGCGGCGGTCGGCTTCATCGCCGTCTCGGGTGTCGCGGTGCTCAACGGCCTGGTGCTGATTTCGGCCATCAACAAGCGGCTGGCCGACGGGGCGGTGGCGGCCGACGCCGTCATCGGCGGTGCGCTGGAACGCCTGCGCCCGGTCCTGATGACGGCCCTGGTGGCCTCGCTCGGCTTCGTTCCGATGGCGATCGCCACGGGCACCGGGGCCGAAGTGCAGAAGCCACTGGCAACCGTCGTCATCGGGGGTCTGATCACCTCGACGATCCTGACGCTGTTCGTGCTGCCGGCCATCACCGGCATGATCCTTCGACGCCGCAAGACCGCATCCGACGAACCGCGCTCCGTGACGGCAGAAACCGTCTGAAGCAAGTAGCCCGGCGCCCGTTTTACAGACGGACGCCGGACGCGACCGACAAGGAGTCATGCATGATATTTAACCACCGACAGTCTAGGGGCGCGCGTCTCTGGCTGTTACTGACCGCCCTGCTGCTGGTCCTGCCCGCGGCCAGGGCCCACGGCGTGTCCGAATCCGACGCCGGCTTCCTGGCCAGCGCAGCCGGCGTCCACGTCCTGCCGTTCCTCTACCTGGGGGCCAAGCACATGGTGACCGGCTACGACCACCTGCTATTCCTATGCGGTGTGATCTTCTTCCTGTACAAGATGAAGGACATCGGCATCTATGTCACTTTGTTCGCGCTTGGGCACAGCACCACGTTGCTACTGGGCGTGCTGAACGGCTGGCACATCAATGCGTATATCGTCGACGCCATCATCGGCCTGTCGATTGTGTATCGCGCCTTCGACAACCTGGGCGGCTTCCGCGCGACGTTCGGCGTACAGCCCAACAAGAAGGCGGCGGTGCTGATCTTTGGTTTCTTCCACGGCCTTGGCCTTGCGACCAAGCTGCAAGACTTCCGCTTGTCGCCGGATGGACTGTTGGCGAACATGGTCTCTTTCAATGTCGGCGTCGAGATCGGCCAACTGCTGGCACTGGGCCTGATCCTGATCGCGATGCGCTGGTGGCGCGGCACTGCAAGCTTCGTGCGCCACGCAGTCACCGCCAACTTCGCGCTGATGGCCTGCGGCTTCACCCTGGCCGGTTACCAGTTCACCGGCTACCTGATCCGATAAATCAAGGAATACCATGACCAAATCGAAAACCGGCGGACCAGCCGCCGTCCCAAGAAAAGAACTGTTGCACGGCTCGGCGGTAGCGGCCATCGTGGCGACAATGCTTCTGTTCGGTGCCGTGCTGCCGGCCGAGTACGGCATCGATCCGACCGGCGTCGGCAAGCATCTGGGCATGACCGCGCTGTATGACTCACGGCCTTCGGCGAGTACGTCGGGCACGGCGGCCGGTTTGGCGCTGCCTACGACCGTGCAGCCAGGCTCCACGGTATCGGCCACGGGCGAGCGGCGCGGAATCGCGATCGCATCGAAACAGGTGCTCCCATATCGCACTGACACCATGGAAATCGTGCTACCGCCGCTAAGAGGCGTCGAGGTCAAGACCCACTTGGCCAAGGATGCGACGCTGATCTATTCCTGGAAAACCAAGGGAGGAGAGGCGGTCAACCATGACTTCCACGGCGAACCGGTCAATCCGGGGAAGGACGAGTTTGAGAGCTTCATTCTGGAGAAAGGGATTAACGAGTCGCGCGGCGCGCTGATCGCGCCATTCACCGGCGTGCACGGCTGGTACTGGAAAAACAAGACCAACCTGCCGGTCACGGTGGTGCTTACTGCCAGCGGATTCTACCGAGACATCTACAAGAAGTGAACACTGCTTTGCACTGTTACCGACGGCAATCGTGGCGAGGCCGTCAACATTGCCACATTCAAAGGAGATTTGTATGAAGAAGTTTGCAACGGTCCTGGCTATGAGCATGACGCTGACGTTGGCCGATAGCGCACTGGCCCATCCCGAGCACGACGACTTGCCGCCGACCATCAAGCCGGTCAAGCTCGAGATCAAAAGGGTTGAAACTGGTGTGACGTTGCTGGTCACCCTGAACGGCGAGGCCTACTCGACGGCCGGTGCCGCCGGCACGCTAACGGTGGTAACGAATGGCAAGCGGGAGGACGTCGTGCAGCTCAAGCCAACCGGTGACAACGCGATGGCGACGACCAGGCCAGTCAAGTTCGCCAAGGGCGGCAAGGCGCGCGCCGACATCGCCTTCCCTGACGATAGCACTGCCCAGATCGACCTGGTCCTCAAGTAACGAGCACAACGCATCGCCCGCTGGCCAGTTACCCCTTGGGCCAGCGAGGATGATGCTCGTCGATCACGTACGCATGTGAATGGGTCCCCGCGCCGCCCGACTGGTGTTCGCTCAAGTGAGCTTCGACACCCTTGCCACCGCCGTCATGCTGATGTTCGATCGCATCGAGGTCGTCCGGCGGCCACACTTTCCATGCCGCGACAAAGCCAATCGCGTTGATGACTGCCAGCACCGCAAAAGTGAGCGTCATGCCATACCGCGCACCCAGCTGTCCCGCCAGCGGGTAAGTGATCAGCCAGCAGCAATGCGACAGTGAAAACTGGGCCGCGAATACGGCCGGCCGGTCCTGCGCGTTCGCGGAGCGCTTGAGCAGGCGTCCGCTCGGCGTCAGCGTCATCGAATAGCCCAGCCCCATTGCGAACCAGACTGCCAGCAACGCCGGCCATTCGAAGGGGGAACCCAGCTGCGAAACCCCGAGGCCGGCAGCCAGGCCGGCCGCCATGATCGCCGCGCCGGTCAGCATGACCGGCCGGTCCGGTCGCGTTTCGAGCAACCTCGGAAGCAGCAGCGCGATCAGCATCGAACCTGTGCCGAAGGCCGCCAATGCCAGCGGCACGTCCGTGGCTGGACGGCCCAGCTTGTTCTGGATGTAGACCACGGTATTAACGATGACCATGGAGCTCGCTGCCGCGGCTGTGAGATTGAATGCCAACAGCCCTTGCAGACGAGGCGTACGCAGATAAATGGAAATGCCGCGGAAGGTTTTTTCGTAGATGCTGCCGCTGCGCTTCGCAACGGTACACGCTTGCGGCAAGCGTACCGATACGACCAGCAGGGCCGAGGCCACGAAGCCAATCGCAGTGCCGCCAAACAGCCAGTGGAAACTGATGACGGTCAGCAGGGCAGCCGCCAGCATCGGACTGATCAGGTTTTCCATGTCGTAGGCCAGGCGCGACAGCGACAGCGCCTGGGTAAAGTCGCGTTCCTCGGGAAGGACATCGGGAATCGTGGCCTGGAAGGTCGGCGTGAACGCGGCGGAAGCTGATTGCAGCACGAAAATCAGTACATAGATCTGCCACGCCTGGGTAACGAAAGGCAGCGCAAGGGCGACAGCCGCCCGCGCCAAGTCCATCGTTACGAGGAAGGCCCGGCGCGGCAGGCGGTCGGCGAAGGCGCCGACGATCGGGGCGACGATGACATAGGCCACCATCTTGATCGCCAGTGCCGTTCCGAGCACGGTGCCAGCCTGGCCGCCGGCGAGCTGGTAAGCGAGGAGCCCCAGGGCGACCGTTGCCAGGCCAGTGCCGACCAGGGCAATGATTTGAGCGAGGAAAAGATGACGATAGGTCCGGTTCGCAAGTACATCCAGCAATTCACTCTCCTCGTCTGGCGCCTAGGCACGCGTGGGACGAGAATAACCGTCGGTCGCGAAGCACGTCGGTACGGCAGACCACGAAGCCGTACCGGCTTCGGATGCGTAGCTTGGCACCGCTCCCCGCAAGGCCGCGCAGTATTCTCAGGCAACCTGCGACTTGCCGCCGGCGCTGGCAGAAGGCACGCGGCGGCCAAGCATGTACATCTGATCGCCGTGGTGATCCTACGGTGCTTGACAGATTGCACCGCACGACAGGGCAGCCCCCCTAGTCGCGCCATTTCCCATCAGATAAGCATGTCAATTACGAAAAGCAAAATGAATCCGAGGAAAAACATCGCCGCCTGAGCCGGTGTTTCTTTGCCTTCATGTGCTTCCACCAATAATTCCTCGGTTACCAGATAGAGCAGAGCAGCCACGCCAAACGCCAGCAAGGCATCAATAAAAACAGCAGTCACGCTATTGAGTATCATCGCGCCTGCACCCGCGCCGGCCAGCAAACCGATACCGAGAATTGCAGCAGTGAAGCCGATTCTTAACGCGGTCTGCCCGGCACTCAGTAAGGAAGTGGCGCATGAGGCCCCCAGAAAGAACAATTCGAGTACCAGGCCAACCGTCAACAGGAGACCCTGCTTTTCCCCTGCGGCAAAAGACAGTCCGATCAATGCACCGTCGAGGATGACGTCAACGCCCATGGCTGTCAGAAGCGCGCGGGGATCGCGTCCGGCGTCTGCGTTCGCGCGCTTCTCGCTCCACCATTTCAGCGCCAGCATGAAGGAAACGCCGAAAGCAAATCCGATGACGGTTGGCCACGGCATTTTCCGGTGCATCAGGTCCGGCAGCAGCTCGACGGCCAGGACGCTGAAAACCGTGCCCGCTGCAAAGTGCTGCACCCCGCTGCGCAACGCAGCACTCGGCTGCCTGACCAGGGCAAGCACGGCGCCGGCCAGGGTGGCCACGGCCGGGAGCGCCGCATACAGCATTACTTTTGAAAAGGTCGCGGTCATGGTCATGCTCCCGTCGAATCGGCGTCGCAAGCGCCGGAAAATTGCTGGTCGCACTTCTGCGAGCCAGCAGCCGTTGCCGTGTCACCGTTACTGCCTGATACGCCACGGTAGGCCAGCAGGCGCAAGGCGTTAATGACCACCAATACGGTGGACCCTTCGTGGAACAGGACCGCAGTGCCGATGTTCAGGCCAAAGATCGTTGCCGGAATCAGCACTGCCACTACACCCAGGCTGACCCATAGATTCTGCTTGATCACGCGCCTGGTGCGGCGCGACAGGCCGACCGCAAACGGGAGCTGGCTAAGGTCGTCGCTCATCAAGGCAACATCGGCGGCCTCGAGTGCGACGTCGGAGCCGGCCGCGCCCATGGCAATCCCGACTGTCGCGTTCGCCATCGCTGGCGCGTCGTTGACGCCATCTCCGACCATCGCCACCTTACCGTGGCGCTCGCGCAGAGCCTTGATCGTCTCGACCTTTTGCTCGGGCATCAGGTCGCCCCGGGCTTCGGTCAGGCCCACCGTGCGCGCAACCGCATCGGCAACCTGCTGGTTGTCGCCAGAAATCATTACCAGGCGCTCGATGCCGAGCTCGCGCAGCTGCGCCATGACACCGGGCGCAGATGCACGCGGCGTGTCCATGACACCAATGACACCCAGGAAGCGCGTTCCCTTGCGCACGACCATGGTCGTGCGCCCTGAATGGACCAGGTCGTTGTCGGCATCGGCCAATTCGGGCGGCAATGGCCCGTCGTCCAGCTCACTGAACAGCACAGGTTTGGCGATATGAACAATCTCGCCATCGACCGACGCCTGAACCCCGCGTCCGGTGATGCCGCGCACATCGTCGGCAGACAAGGCCGGCGCATCCTGGCCCAGCCGGTCACGCCCGCCCTTGACCAGGGCGGATGCCAGCGGATGGTCGCTGTGCGATTCGACCGCCATCACCACCGCCAGCAGCTCGGCTTCGGTCACGCCGCTCGCGGCGACCACGTCGGTCAGCTTCGGCCGTCCCTCGGTCAAGGTTCCGGTCTTGTCGAAGGCAATCGAATTGAGACTGCCGAGATTTTCCAACGGACCGCCGCCTTTCACCAGCACGCCGCTGCGGCCGGCCCGGGCCACACCGGACAGCACGGCGCTGGGCACCGAAATCGCGAGTGCGCACGGGCTTGCGGCGACCAGCACGGCCATCGCGCGATAGAAACTTGCCGAAAACGGCTCGTCAACGACCAGGAAGGCGAGCATCAGCAAGGCCACTAGTGCAAGGACCACCGGGACAAATATGCGTTCGAACTTGTCGGTGAACTGCTGGGTGGGCGAACGCTGGGCCTCGGCTTCGGCCACCATCTGCACGACGCGGGCCATGGTTGACTGCGAGGCCAGGCGCGCCACCATCACTTCCATCGCGCCGGAACCGTTGATGGTGCCGGCGAACACGCGGTTGACCGCATCAGCACGGTCGAACGCGGCAACCGCCGCCTTGCCGTTCAGGACCGGCGATTTGTCGACAGGGATGCTTTCGCCGGTCACGGGCGCCTGGTTGACGCTGGACGTGCCTTTGATGACGACGCCGTCCGCGGGCAAGCGTTCATTCGGCTTGACGAGGACGACGTCGCCCGGTGCGAGCGACGCCACCGGCACCTCCTCCACCTCCTCGCCCAGCTTGCGCAGCGCCGTCTCCGGGGCCAGCTTGGCGAGCGCTTCGATTGCGCGGCGCGCGCGCCCCATCGCAAAATGCTCCAGTGAGTGACCCAGGCTGAACAGGAACAGCAGCAGGCCCCCTTCCGCCCAATTGCCCAAGGCGGCCGCGCCGGCGGCGGCGACCAGCATCAGCGTATCGATTTCGAAGCGGCGCGCAAGCAGGTTCTCGATCGCTTCCTTGACAGTGAAGTAGCCGCCGAAGAAGTAGGCGCCGACGTACAGCGCCTGTGTCAGCCAGTCCGGACCGCTATCGGCGCGTTCCAGCAACCAGCCGGCCAGTACGCACAGCCCTGCAATGCCGGCAAAAATCAGTTCGGTATGTTCGCCGAACATCCCGCCATGTGCATGGTCGTGGCCTGCATGGCCTCCTTTTCCCTCATGCGCGTGGTCGTGACCTCCGCGCTCGTTGGGGCCGCGCTCGTGATCGTGATCGTGATCGTTTTCGTGATCGCGCGCATGCTGATGTTCGCCGTGATGTGCGTCGCCACGAAAATGCTCGTTTGCCGGTATGACGGCGCCCTTCGCCAATGCGCTCGTCCCGTCCGTCAGTTCCGTACCGAGGGAGCGCACCAGGTCTTCCAGCTTCGTTCTCGCCACCCCAGCGCGCTCGTACTCGACGCGTATCCTCCCGGTCACTGATACCTCAGCCTCCAGCACTCCGGGGACCTGGCGCAAGCGCTCGGAAAACAGCCGCGCGCTGCGCGAATGCAGCGGCACCGGCGCGCAGCCGACGTAGTGGGCGAACTTCTGGGTGAGTTGCGCGCCGACGGCGCTGACCAGTTCACGCAGGCGCGACACCGTGATTCGGGACGGGTCATAGTGCAAACACAGCTGGGGCGGCGATCCCTC
>Ga0308166_1003400_pt1 | contig 13570 bp, 13 predicted proteins | sample PhyCR2_2_FD_202137 | JGI IMG/M metagenome (GOLD analysis project Ga0308166, IMG submission 202137) | Phyllosphere microbial communities from UC Gill Tract Community Farm, Albany, California, United States - DLSLCC.R2 | ecosystem: Host-associated > Plants > Phyllosphere > Unclassified | place... | reverse complement strand
GACCTTCGCCCAGCAGGTCGGCCTGTTCGTGACGGCGGTCGCCCTGCTCCTCGCGCTGCTCGGCGTGCCGTACGCCGCCCCGATCGGTGCGGCGGTCGCCCTGGTCGCCGCGTTCCTCAACGCCGTCTTCGACGTCTGCATCGGCTGCCTGCTCTACGTGTGGCTGGTGCGCGCGGGGGTCTTCCGTCAGCGACGCGGCGTCGCCTGACGGCGTCCAGCCTGGAGGCCCGCCGCCGCGCGCACAACCAAAGCGCAACTGCGCCACGCACCTCCGCGGCGCGGACGCACTTTGATTGGGCGAAGCCGAATCGCATCACCCGCACCACGTAACACGCAATTTACTTTCAGTACTGGCGCTCGCATGCGAAAGACGCTTTCATGGCGGGATGACGATCACCGAGCGGTCCGAACGCGCCGACGCCTTCGCCCTCGTCCGCACCCAGTCGGCGAGCATGCCGTCGAGCATGCGCGCCATCGCCGACGCCGTCCTCGACGACCCGGCGGCCGCGGCCACCACCAACGCCACCGACCTCGCCGGCCGAGCCGGGGTCTCCCCCGCCACCGTCTCCCGGTTCGCCCAGCACCTGGGCTTCGCGAACTTCGCCGCCCTGCAGCGCAGCATGACCCGTGCTGTCGAACGCGAGATCCACGAGCGTGAGTCCACCGAGATCCACGCCGGGGTCGCGGTCGACGACGACGTCGCCACCGTGATCGCGAAGGTCACCGAGGACGTCCGAGCGGTGATGGCCGACACCCGTGCCGCGCTCGACCCGCACGCACTCGAGGCAGCTGCAGCCGCCGTGAGCGACGCCCGCCGCGTCGTCCTGTACGGCGTGGGAGCGAGCGGCATCGTCGCCCGAGACCTGCACCTCAAGCTCGAACGCATCGGCATCGTGAGCTCGATCGCCGACGACCCGCACAACGCCCTGACACTGGCGAGCGTCATCGGCGAGCACGACGTCCTGGTGCTCGTCAGCCACTCGGGGTCCACCGTCGAGACCCTCGAGGTCGCCCAAGCCGCCCGAGCCCAGCACGCCACGCTCATCGCGATCACCGGCCACGCCTCCGCCCCGCTCGCCGTCACCGCCGACCACGTCCTGCTCGGTGTCGCCGGTGCCGAGAGTGCCCTGCGCCCCGCGGCCATGGGCAGCCGGATGAGCCAGCTCGCCATCGTCGACACCCTGTTCATCGTCGTCGCGCAGCGCACCGACGAGCGCTCCCAGCCGCTCCTCGCCCGCAGCCGCGACGCCGTCCGCACCCACCACCGGAACTGAGCACCACCATGACCACGAAGCACGGCAGCCACGACGCCCTCCGCGACGAACTCGCGGCCCTCACCACCGAGGCGACCGACCACTCGCTGGACGACATCGACACGATCTCCACGCTGGAAGCTGCCCAGCGCATGAACGCCGGCGACCGCAGCGTGCCTGCGGCACTGGAGCCGTGCCTCCCGGCCATCGCCCTGGCGGCAGACTCGATCGCCGCAGCCTTTGCGCGTGGTGGCCGGCTCGTCTACGTCGGCGCCGGCACGCCGGGCCGGCTCGGCGTCCTCGACGCCAGCGAGTGCCCGCCCACCTTCGGCACCGACCCGAGCCAGGTGGTCGGCCTGATCGCCGGCGGCGACCCCGCCCTGACCACCGCGGCGGAGGGCGCGGAGGACGACGAAGCAGCCGCCGTCCGCGACCTCGACGCGCTCGGCCTGACGGCCGACGACGTGGTCGTCGGGATCAGCGCGTCCGGCAGGACGCCCTACGTGATCGCAGCCATCCTGGAGGCACGGCGCCGCTCCGCCCTGTCGGTCTCCGTCGCGTGCAACCCCGACTCGGCCGCGGGGCGGGAAGCCGACATCGCCATCGACGTCGTCGTCGGCCCCGAGTTCATCGCCGGGTCGACCCGCCTGAAGGCGGGCACCGCGCAGAAGCTCGTGCTCAACATGCTCACCACGCTCGCGATGGTGCGCAGCCACAAGACGTACGGCAACCGCATGGTCGACGTGCGGGCGACGAACGCGAAGCTCGTCGCGCGGGCGTTCTCACTCGTGCAGGACGTCACGGGCGCGCCCCCCGCTGAGGTCCAGGCAGCGCTCGACGCCTCGGACGGCGAGGTGAAGACCGCCATCGCCGTGATCCTGACCGGCGCCTCGGCTGCCGATGCCCGCGAGCGCCTCGATGCTGCTGCTGGCTCGTTGCGCGCCGTGCTGTAGAGCTCGATCCCCCTTTTCCGTTTCCTTTCCCCCGAGGAGCACGCCATGCCCGATGCACAGCAACTCGCCCAGCAGATCCTCGACGCCGTCGGCGGTTCCGCGAACATCGCCGACGTCGAGAACTGCATGACCCGCTTGCGGGTCGAGGTCGTGTCCGACTCCTCCGTCGCGCTCGAGGATCTGAAGGCCACCGACGGCGTCATGGCCGCCATCGCGGCCGGCGCGAACCTGCAGATCGTGCTCGGCCCGGGTCTCGTCGACCGCGTGGCCGACGGCCTGGAGGCCCTGCGCGCGGCCGCCCCGCCGGCTGCGGCTGGTGGGTCTGGTGCGTCGCCCGAGGAGCTCGCTGCTCGCGGTGCGTCCATCAAGGCGACCGCGCGGTCCCGTTCTGACGGCCGCACGATGCGCGCGATCCGGAAGATCTCTGCGATCTTCATCCCCCTCATCCCCGCACTGATCGCCTGCGGGCTGATCGCCGGGATCAACGGCATCCTGACGAACCTGGGGTGGGTGCCCGGGGTGACGCCGTTCCTCGGTGTGCTCTCGTCCGGCTTCCTCTCGCTGCTCGCCGTCTTCGTCGGGATGAACGCCGCGAAGGAGTTCGGCGGAACGCCCATCCTCGGTGGTGCGGTCGGCGGCATCATCGTCGCGGGCGGCGTCGCGAACGTCACGGTGTTCGGCGAGACCCTGGCTCCCGGACAGGGCGGAGTGCTCGGCGCACTGGCCGGTGGCATCCTCGCCGCCTACGTCGAGCGCTTCATGCGCCGGGTCACGCCGGACGTCATCGCGCTCATCGTCGTGCCGACCGTGACCGTCCTCGTCGCCGGTTCGATCACCCTCGGCGTGCTCATGTCCGTCGCCGGTGTCGTCTCGGTCGCGATCGGTACCGCGGCGACCTGGCTCCTCGCGAACGGTGGAGCCTTCGCCGGCTTCGTGCTCGGAGGCCTGTTCCTGCCCCTCGTCATGACCGGCATGCACCAGGGACTCATCCCGATCCACACCACCCTGATCGACCAGACCGGGTGGACTGTGCTGTTGCCCGTGCTGGCGATGGGTGGTGCCGGGCAGATCGGTGCGTGCATCGCGCTGTGGGTTCGGTTCCGGTCGAACGCCTCGCTGGTGCAGACCATCCGTGGTGCGCTGCCGGCCGGGTTCCTCGGTGTCGGGGAGCCCCTGATCTACGGTGTAACGCTCCCCCTCGGGCGGCCCTTCATCACCGCGTGCATCGGAGGGGCGTTCGGCGGTGGCGTCGTCGGGCTGTTCGACCAGCTCGGGCACTCGGTCGGGGCGATCGCCATCGGGGCCTCGGACCTGTCGCTGATCCCGCTGCTGAACGGCTCGTCCGGATACGGGTGGGCGCTGCTCGGGTACGGGTCGGGGCTCATCGTGGCGTACGTCGTGGGGTTCGTGGCGACGTTGTTGTTCGGGGTGTCGGCGTCGGTGCGGGCGGATCTGGAGGAACAGTCAGCCACTTCGGCTGGCGATCCCGTTGCTCCGGATGCCCCGCTCGACGTGTCGGTCACGTCGGTCGGAGCGACCGCGGCTACCTCGCGCTGATCACCCGTTCCTCCACATCGCGATCCACTGCCGATCCGTTCACAGACCATCGCTCCGATCCCCGCCCGAACCGTCGTCAGGCGAGCATCGGAGCGTGGAGACCTGGGAAGCAGACGACGCTCGTCGGCGGCACATGGCCCGCTTCGGTCGACGGGACACCGCGCCCGAACTCGCCCTGCGTCGTGAGCTGCACCGCCGAGGGCGACGGTTCTTCGTCGATCGGCGCGTGAGCAGTCAGTGCCGCGTTCGGCCCGACCTCGTGTTTCCACGTGCACGGATCGCGGTCTTCGTCGACGGGTGCTTCTGGCACTTCTGCGAGGAGCACGCTCACCTTCCGAAGGCGTGGATTGACCAGTCTCGTGCGTCGGCACCGTCGACATCGACCTGGCGAACTAAAGCGTGCGCTACGACGGCGAGGACGCCGTTGTGAGTACAGACCACGAAGCGCTGTTGGGCGCGCCCTGGAAAGATCGTCGCCCTCAGTTGGTCGACACCGAAACTACCCAAACCTCAGACAGCGGCGAGCTGCACGTCGATGACCGCAAACCCCGCACCGAACCAGACGTAGAGCGCATCTACAACTTCGCGCGCCAGGGCGAACCTGCTTGACCTCGCTACCGATGCCTAAGGCGCGCTCTCCTAACGGCCTATTCAAGCCGCGAATTGACCATCCAAGGACGGCGGATCGAGACGACGCAACTGACGGGTTGAGGGAAGAGCGACGACCGACGAGCGCCGCAACAGCAAAGCGACAATCCCGACCCCAGAGTCCACGAGACGGAGATCCGCGACGCGCGGGAACTGGTTCATCGATACGACGCCACCCCCGCGACTCCGATAGCCGGAGCGCTCTCCGTCAACGGAGAGGCTGCCCTAAGACCGTGACCTGGTGGCACGTAGAGCCGATGAAATTGAAGTCGGCGTCCGGGGCCCTACACCTTCCGTGTGCCCGACCGACAGATCCGGCGCAGCGTTCCGACAGGCGCCGACACGGGCGATCTGCTCGAGGACAGCCTGACCGACCGAGATAGTATTGGCTCAGTCCACAGGACTGAACGACGTACAGCCATTATCTTGGGGTCACGGAACCCCCGACAAGGACGTTCATGAAGACTCTTGGCGAAATCCCCCTCGGCATGCTCCATCTTGACCCAAAGAATCCTCGCTTACCAGAAGCCGTACAGGATCAACCTCAAGAAGCACTTCTAAAGCATCTCTATGAGACGGCAGCTCTCGACGAACTCGCGGAGTCGATGTCACAAAACGGCTTTTTTTCGAGCGAACCGATCATCGTCGACGCTGGGAAAGAAGGCGAACCACGCATCGTCCTCGAAGGCAACAGACGGGTGGCCACCGCCCTAATTCTTTCAGGAGACCCAAGAGCATCCTCTGCTGGCCTCTCCTTCGATTTCCTTAAGACCCCCGGCAAGGAGGTTGTCACCCTCCCAACCTTGGAAGTCGACGACCCTGACGAATTCAGCGCATACCTCGGCTTCCGTCACATTAGCGGCCTTCGTACATGGGGGGCAGGAGAGAAAGCCCGCTATCTATGGCAGCAAGTGAATGTGAGCAAGGCCGAGGACCCGTTCTATGCGGTTGGAAAGACCGTCGGCAGCAATTCTCGCGGAGTCCGGAACGCATACATTGCATGGGGCCTCCTTACGCGCGCGAGAGAAGGAGGCGCGGTTCGTTCAACTGACCACGTACGATCCGATCGATTCGGCGTCTGGACCCGCGCTCTAGGAACAGCAAATGTCCTCGCCTATATTGGGTACGACGCCGAGGCGAAGACCCAGCCGGAGGTTGACGCCGCCATCGATAGCGTACGCGAAGGCGAGTTGCTGCAGGTTCTCGAGGATCTCACCCCTGCCGAGCATCAACGTCAAGCTCTGATCTCCGACAGTCGTCGAGTGACTGCATACTCTTCCATCCTAGGCAACGCAGAAGCCACGGAAGTCCTGCACTCTACGGGCAACATTGACGTCGCGTTGGCCATGGTTCAGCGCCCAGAGGTGGAAGTACAGATGCAAGATGTACTAGAACGTCTCAAGTTGATCATCAGCCTGGTGGGGGACAGCGACTCAGTAAGCGAAGAAGCGGTTGAACTCGCCGACCAGGTGAGGAAGGCCACTCGTTCCCTCCTCGCAGGAGTTGCGGCACTGGAAAACGATCTTGGAATTTGATCGGACCGTCGAACTGAACGTCGACGCTTACGGTCCCTATGCCCGCATCAGTGCAATTGCCGATTTTCTGGAGGCAGGCGCGCTTGCCGGCAAGAGCACATCTCAGATACAGCTTTCAGATATTATCCGACGCAACTCCTGGTCATCGGTGCAAAAGCACGCCTTCATTACAGGGGCTGAAGACTTTCCGCAAAATGACATTGAACGCACCGACGACGATCAAGGCGAAGACTCCGAAGATGAACTCCCAGAGGACAACCCTGAGGAATGGGCCTCTTTCACCTTTAGCACACTTGCAGACCGAGCGGACATTCTGAGAGATCAGTACCCGTTCTTCGTGACGAAGGAGGGGCTGACATATCGGACCGAGAAGTTTGATGAGAGCGACTATCTTCGCCTTCTTAGCATTACCCTCGCCCATTCCTATAACGCAACCGTTCCTAATGTTCGGGACATCTTCGAACGAGTTACCGTGGGCAGCCTGGCTTTGATCGGGAACGCCGCAGCCCCGGTCGGAACAGCAAGAGACGTCTCAATGGGATTCATTGGAACCCTCAGCACTGCGGCTAAAACTCTCGGATTTACACCTGCCCCGCAACCAGCGCCTAGACACGCCCGCGCTCGGGACGGCAAAGTCGATGCGGTGGCACGACTTACTCAACATGACGGCAGACCAGGACAGATAACAATTGTCGCTCAAGCCACTTGCGCAAAGAGTGACCAATGGGAAAGGAAGATTCGCGACCCACGGGCAGATCATTGGATGAGCTATCTGTCCGAGCGAGTAGAACCCCTCGTCATACTTACCGTACCGCACCACGTCCAGCTCGAACACCTGCACTATTTGATCGGGCCTAAGCAAACTGTTATGGACCGACTGCGCCTTACCGGCCAGCTTCCTCCGATCACGCGAAAGGAACAACGAGTGCTCGAATGGATGAGGAGATCGAATTGGGAACTTTAAGCCTCAAGAATGCTCAGCACTACGTCCCTCGCGCTCTGACGAACGGTCGAAACATTTAATGCGTCGACCATGTATGTATGGAAGGTCTTGATTTCATCCCACGGGAGCGTTCTGGAATATGCAGATTCGAGAAATTCATGGTAGTTCAGATACTCGAAGCGAACGTGGACGCCGTGGATCTCCGCCTCCCCGGGAAGGTCCCTGTCTCGGCTATGCGCAACAAACAGAACTTTCACGGTCCAATTCGCTGCCTCGTCGATTAGGAGCCAGGATTCGTCTAGTCGGACCCGGAGCACACGTGCAAGCGAACGATGATGCTCTATCACGTATGCGCCGGTCAGATGACCCCCGTGCGTTTCTAAGGCGATTGACTCACGATTTTCAACGTGCATAAACTCAACGTCCCCAAGTTTCTTCTTACTCAGGTTCGACGCGTTAACTCCATCTCCGAGTCCAATCGGACGCCATCCTGGCCCCGATAGAGCCAGAACAGCGAGAACATCCGTAAAACGTTGCTCAAGCACGCCGCGGGTTCGCGATGGAGTTTCGGCCAGGGCTGAAGAGATCTTGCGAATCTGTTCCAGCGAAAGTCCGTCCGGCACTGGGCGGAACGCTTGATCGAGCAAGTCAATGACACGTAGAAGCCACGCCCGGATTACGCGAGCCGCCTGCCGCCGCGCGGCCCAAGGAAGGTTCTCGAGAGCTTCTAAGAGCGACACGAGCGAAGCCGCATCTTCGCCGCCGCGATTCTGCGCCCAAGTTCGATCGAGGCGGACCGTCGCTTTGGCATTGTTCAACACGGGGTTCCCTGTGGCCGCCGGGTACTTAGAAAAAAGTGAAAGAGCAATCTTTCCTCGCGGCGAGAACTCGTAAAGGTAGCTGGCTGGGTGGTCAAAGAACTCGACCGGCAGGCTGCACCAATGGAGTATTTGCAAATAGGGCTGGAAGGGTTCAACGCCTCGTCGCCCCAAGCCAACTAATGCCGCTAGGGTATGGCGTATAGTTGACGTCTGACCCCATGCCTCGAATCGTCGAGCGACTATCTCGCAACTCTCACCAAGCGAGGCGTCCGGAAAGAGTGTCTCACTCCGCGAACGATCCGCAGCGTGCAGAGCATCTACCACTTCCGATGAGCTGAGTTCGGGAACAGATTCAATAGACCGGGCAACTGCAGCAATCGCCTGGTATGAAACGCGGAGACTTGACTCCGTCGCCCCGAAGACGCGCGCGACTTGTGAGCAAGAATAGTTTTGAGTGGTCAAGAGCATGCTCGTAAGATTTGTCTTTGAGATTAGCCTCACGGCGGATGCATGATGCAGGGAAGCCCAATCTTTCCCACCCTGCCTCAGCTTGTCGTACAGCCCAAAGTACCAAGCAGCGGAGGCGGCGGCATTACCGCTGCCGTCTCGAGCACGGAGGGCGACTCCGATTGCCTCGCGTAGGACAGGCGTTACCGTGCCTCCTAGCGCCCAATCTTGAGCTTCGTCCTCCAGCCGCGACGTATAGTCTTCAATCGTCAGTCTTCGCGCTCTTGCGAGCGCGCCCAAAGCAGTTGCTGCGGCGGACTCGTGAGTCCGAGCTATGGGGAGCTCTAGATTCAAAAGTGAATCCAGGAGCCGTACGTCCTCGGCTTCGCTCATGCTGACTCACGCCCCAGGGCCTTCAGGATCGCCCTAGCCGCGGCCAAGCCAAGTCGCGGCGGGACTGCGTTTCCGATCTGCTTGAATCGAGACGACCGCCCCCCTCTCCATGGCATTCCAGTGGGAAAGGTCTGCAGCGCCGCAGCTTCCTGGACCGTGATCCGACGAAACTCCTCGGGAACGTCAGCCGACACAGGACTGTCGTTTGCCGTTCGCCCCCACAACTGCCCATGAAAGCTGTGCAACCAGCTGTCGCGCTGCGCGTCATCCAACCATGCCTGATCGACGATAGGGGTCTTGTTCCCTCCCATGGAAGCTGGAAGCGTCATTGCCGGGGCGTCAATGTTAAGAGGTCGGCCCGCTCCGTTGAATAGCATTCCCGCGAAAGGACTCTTGCGCAAAACCGGCGCTTTCGCGACTGTAATCTTTGCGGTGCAGAAGGCGTCATTTCCAGGTGCACCATAGGACGGCAATTCCGCGAACGCGTCACGGACGGTCGGGCGTTTTTCCGCCGTTGTTGGAATAAGTTCGACAGGAGCTTTTTGCTCCCCGTGCCGGATGCCGATGAGAAACATGCGCTCGCGAGCCTGCGGAACGCCATAATCAGCAGCGTTTGCCAGGGTGAGCTGGGTGCTGTATCCGAGCGCTTGTGCCCGCCGGACAAGTTCATCTCGTATGGACGCCCAGCGACTGTTTGCGTAAAGGGCCTTTACGTTCTCAAGGAGAAACGCTCGCGGCTTAACGCGTTCGACGACGTCCATAAAGTGAAAGACGTGCTGCGACCGAGCGTCGTTTGGATCCATTTTTCCGGCAACGCTGAACCCTTGGCAGGGCGGCCCCCCGATCACGAGATCGGCGCTCCCTTCTACCGGCAGTTCATCGTCCTCAAGCGCGAGAATGTCGCCGCCTCGTGCTTGCCAGTTAGCGCCGCCCAGATGAGGACGTGATTCTGACAAGAAACGTAGTGTCGCTTCGTGCGTGTCGAGGGCATCGCGGTCGAGCTCGCTGACCCAGACCGGACGCGCCCCCGCTAGAGCAAAGCCGATGTCCAGGCCGCCGGCGCCGGCGTACAGCGATACGAAGGTTGCCAACGGGCGGTCGACCGGTTTGACGTCCGTGTAGGAACTCAACGGGGCAACGATCGGCCGCTCTCTTTGGGTCGCGCTCTCAGCCATCTTCTTACTACCTCGCACTCTGGCATCCGCGTCGCGAACGCTAACGTCCATTCTGGTCGAGCCGTCCGACATCTCGAACCATGCTTGGGTAGGTGATCGGTGGACCGCGCTGCGTTGGGGCCAGGGCCGCCGGCCCCGGCAGTCGGCGCACAGACGCAGCTAGACCTCGAGACCGTTGTCGGTTTACGGGCTGCTTGTGCCGAACCTCGCCCGTCCGGCTGCTCGAAAACGAGCATAGACGGTGGGGGCAACCCGCTTCCGGCGCCGGGTGCGAGGCTGGCGCTCAGTCGCGCCGGCCTGGACAGCGGATGAAGCCGGAGCCGGGCTCGCGTCGATGGGCCATCTACTTCCGCCCACAACTGCGAACCGCCTCGGACCGATGCTCCCATCATTTTCGGCACGAACTCGTTGCACCAGACGGCACGCGCGCCGCAGTCGCAGTGCCAGTGCCAGTGCCAGTGCCAGTGCCAGTGCCAGTGGCAGTGGCAGTGGCAGTGGCAGTGGCAAGTGGCAAGTGGCAAGTGGCAAGTGGCAAGTGGCAAGTACGATCGCGCTGCCATGGAAGCAGGACGCCACGGTGAGGAACGACCCCCGGGTAGATAGGATCGGCTGGTCTGGGTGGTGGTCGTCGCGCGCGGCAAACGGCGGTCTCGAACCCGTAAGCCTTGGCGCGCCGAGTCTCAATCAGACTTCTGCCTGTCCGCGACACAGGCGCCATCACGACCCCTCGAGTGAAGGCCGCCACGCGAGTAACGACTGGGCGCCCCTTCTTCAAGCTGGTTCGTCGAGTCTGTTGAACCCAGCGGCAATCGCATCTGTGACGTCCCGACCGGCTGACGCAACCTGTCTGACGAGCACAGCAGACGAGTTGGTGTGTTCTACACGCCGACCAAGACTCTGCACGTCAGCACCGGACAGCTCCCGTGCCCAGATGATGTCGTACGTCCGGGCGTCGAAGAGTACGAACAGCGCAGCTTCGAACGACCAGGACCGGAACGCCGAGAACTGCTGGCTGCGTCGGTCAGTCGGGTCGACGAGCCGAGCCTTCACCTGGATACGCCGGCCGTCATCGGTGAGGAGGTCGTAGCTCTTCTCAGAGTTCGGAGCCAGTGCTCCACCGTAGGCCCGGAGCGCGATCGACTCCGCGAGGTCGCCGAGCGGTGAGTTCCGCGTGCGGACGAGTCCACGATGCAGCAGCTCCTCGATCACCGCGACGGACGTGGCGAGCAGCTGCCGGACGGACAGCGCTGACGGATCGAACGGCAAGCCAGGCGTGTTCACCAGTGCACTGTACGGCTGCGGTCAGCGGATTGCTGTCTGGACGGGCACGAGCCGGAGCAGGCACTGGTCCGAGTTGTAGCCGGCGACTTTCGCAGTCACAGCGACATTCGTTCCCTCGCCGATGGTGTCGGGCACGTCGCCGACGTAGTGCAGGTCGAGCGTTGTGTTGACGTCCTCGAACTGAAAGGCCGGACCTCGGCCCTCGCTCGCAATGGGATCGTCTGCCCCGATAAGGATGTCGTACCGAGTGGCGTAGCTGCCGTGATTGTTCATCTTTAGGATCGAGCCGTCGAAAGCAACTGTGCGACCCTCGTAGTCGTTTGCGAACGCGCTGATCGAGGAATCGCAGTACTCCCCGAGCTGTAACAGCGAAGCGAACTGCGGGGTGTTCGCGGCGGTGACAACCGCAGCGTCAGCGGTCCTTTCCGCCGCAGGAGTTGGAGCGGAGGACTGCGTCGGCGTCCTCGAAGGAGCCGTCGCTGTCGTCGAAACACCTCCCGCTCGGGTGTCGTTCTCGCTGCTGTCGCTCCCGAGGACTCCGGTCGCCCCGAGGACGATGACGACAACGAGTGCTGACGCGACGCCGCCACCGATGACGAGAGCACGCCGAGAGATCTTCCGCATCGGCCGCCGAATCTCGAGCTCGGACTGAAGGCGTCCCTGCTTGTGAGCAACGACCTCCCAACCGTCCCGCTCCCATCGTGCCGCTGTGCGAGATTCCATCCCCCGAACGCACTTGACCGTGCGCGTCTCGTACCGAATAGCCTCGTCAGCCATGCTCTCCCCGTTTCTTCTGCGCAGGCGCGCCACCGGCACTTAGTCGGCCCGCAGGAGCCTATGGGAACGCGCATCCCTCGCCCGACCAGTGCGGCAACGCCTGCGCCACAACTGCGATATCCCTTCGGGATCACGCAAGAGCGACACCGACGAGCCGCGCGCCATCGACGGTTGCGTGCGCTCGCTCTCGTGATCGGCCCGTCCAACCGCTGGCCGCGGGCAATGCCTAGGATTTCTTCATGAGCTCTGACTCTCTCGAGGTCCATCTGGACGATGCGAAGCAGGCCCTGAGAGCCGACCCATTCCCGGTCACGTCGGCCGAGCGGATGCCGACCGGTCCGGGTCTCTATGCGGTCTGGTCTGATGAAGAAACCTGGTCAGAACTCGGAATCGAGTGGCGGGGGCCGCTCACTCCGCTCTACGTCGGCAAGGCCGAGAACAGCCTTCGCAAACGCGAGATCGACACGCACTTTGCGGCGGGACGCTCCTCGGTGTCGAAGACCGGATCGTCCACGCTGCGCCGCTCCTTTGCAGCACTTCTGGCCCCGTCGTTAGGCTTCCGGGCCACCCCGAGGAACGTCGAGAAGCCGGGGCACTTCTCGAACTACGTTCTGCGCTCGGATGATGACCTCCGTCTGACCACGTGGATGCACGAACACCTCCTTCTGTCCGCGTGGGCAAAGCCCGCGGAGTTGACTGCGCCTCTCCGCTCGCTAGAGGCGCTCATCATCCGCGAATGGGATCCGCCGATCAACATTCAGGGGGCCGCGAGCTCTCGCGCTGCGCTCAGAGCCGCACGCTCGGTGCTGAGCGCACAGGCGCGGTCTTGGACGAACTGACCTCCACGGGAGCCCACACGCTCTGACTGTCTTGTCGGGCCGCCTGCCGGTTGGGCATCCGCTCGACGTGGGCGAAGCATGAGAGCCTCGCCGCCGAACGACGGAAGGCACGGCACCACCCGGCACCGCGCCTCCCGTCCATCACCACGTCATCAACTCACCACGTGAGCACGAACCGCCCCCGCGTCCCCCCAGCCTCCAACCGCTCATGCGCTTCCACAGCCCGCGCAGCCGGCAGCACCTCCGCCACCCGCGGCGTCAACGTCCCACTCTCCACCGCGTGCCGCAGCTGCTCGAGCTTGTCGAACGACCGGTACTCCGAGAACACCATCACCTGCACGAACTCGATCCCCCGAGCCCCGTTGCCCTGCCACCCCCGCACGTCGAAGAAGACTCCCCCGTCGCGAACGGCGTCCACGACCTCGTCGCGCTGCACGGCAGCATCGGCGAGCGCATCGACCCCGTCCGGTACGAGCTCCCGGACAGCGGAGGCGAAGGAAGCCCCTCGCGGCACCACGTGGTCCGGCCCGAGCGACCGGACGAGTGCTTCATCGGCCGGAGCAGCATCCGCGATCACGATCAGCCCGGCGGCCTTCGCCAGCTGCACCACGTAGTTCCCGAGCAGCCCAGCGGCCCCGGTCACGGCGAGCGTCTGCCCTGGCGCGAGCGAGGCGTGCGACAGGATCTGCAACGCCGTCAGCCCGTTCATGGGCACGGTCGCCGCGGCCTCGATCGACGTCCCGCGAGGAATCCGCACGAACGACCCCACCGGCGCGACGAGCTCCTGCACGTAGGCGCCACCGTGGGCGCTGAGCGGCAGCGCCATCGCCATGACCTCGTCGCCGACCTGCCATCCGGTGACGTCGGGCCCGACCTCGTCGATGACGCCGGCGGCGTCCATCCCCGGCACGTACGGCGGCGAGGCCTGCGAGCTGTCCCGCTGCCCGG
>Ga0308166_1003398_pt1 | contig 13579 bp, 17 predicted proteins | sample PhyCR2_2_FD_202137 | JGI IMG/M metagenome (GOLD analysis project Ga0308166, IMG submission 202137) | Phyllosphere microbial communities from UC Gill Tract Community Farm, Albany, California, United States - DLSLCC.R2 | ecosystem: Host-associated > Plants > Phyllosphere > Unclassified | place... | reverse complement strand
CCTCGAATCGGTATCGCCTGAAACCATCGCTCCCCCCAGTTATTGATAGGTAAGCTCCTTGATCTCCACAGCTAACATCACCATGCAGTCTTGAGTGGTTGCTGAGGTTAGCTGTTGATCAATGTTTCCGGGCCTTTGCCGTGCAAGAGCGCTCACCGCAAATCAACGGAGAACCGCCACCGGTATCAAAATTGGTATCAGATGACGTCTGCCATCCGTATGCCGATTCGGCATACGGACCCCGGATCTCTGCCGACTTTTGCCCTATCCTCAACCCATCGGAAATACCAGAACTGACCCACATAAGGGCTTTGCCTCTCAAGCTGCTCCGGACAACGAAGTTCGCTACTCTCCTAGAACGGGCGATTCATGCAGTAAATCGCTTGCACCCCATGCAGCGGATCAAAGCCACGTAACCTGCTGATATCAAATGGATAACCGTCTATCCCGACCCGGCAAAAAGTGGCAGCTTCTGTGTTTTTGCAAACGTAAACAAGGGGCTTCCAGCCTGGGTTTTGCGCATCCTTCCGGCTCAAGACGCACTGGAACCTAAATCATGTGCTCCTTGAGGGAGCCCTTTGAAAACAAGCGTTTACGCCGCCCGCAATCGGTCACGCTGTCTCACAAATGCTCACCTCGTTCACGCTGTGAACTGGCGTGACTCACGTTTTGGTCACGCTGCATTCCAGCACCCCTCTTGGGCGTTCTGCCCACCTCTCCCCCAAATTCCGGCAACACTAGGACTGCGCTTAGAGGCAACCGCTCTCATTTTCCAAAGCACCCTATCAAAGGCTCGCTAAGATCAGCAGGACACCCCTTGCGCTACAGGTATTAAATACCTACACTGTCGAAAACGAGACGATGGTCGCAGCCTATGCTCAACAGCAATCTGAAGATATCAAGGTTCGAAGACCACCCCAGGTGCTTGACCAATCGCATCAATGAGATCGCATTAAATCTTGACAGCGTAGCTTTCACAGCAGACATAAATGATTTACACAGTGGCAGAATTTTGACGATGCCTGAAATTTGGGAGTGCCTGCGGGCCGGCAATGTTCAACCGTATGGACTGGAGATCGATCATGACGAAGTCCGGGGAATTATTGTCCATCACTCCCATGAGGGGCTTGTACAGCTTTCTTTTGCCTTGGTCCGAGACACGTCATGGATCGAGGTTTTGTCAGCATCAATCGAGGTAAAGTAATATGGGCAAGTTCCATTATGTGGCTTGCGGTCTACCTAATGTATGGCTTGAAAATGGCTATACAATTGGTGTCTCTCGCGATGGCAAGCCGGTCTTCCAGATCGAAAACATCGAGGGCCTGCATAGGGCGATCGCTTTTTCACTCGTGGAAAAAGACACGCTCTTGTCGGGTGACGAGCTTAGATTTCTTCGTGGTGAACTGAAGCTTACGCGGAAAAGGCTTGCGGGCATCCTTGCTTATTCAGACGAAACCATCAAGAAATGGGAGTCAGGTGAAAACTCGATCCCCAAAATCGCAGACATGGCTCTTCGCAACCTATACCTAGAGGCGCAGAGCCAGAAAAGCGAAGTACGTAGTTTGCTGGAGAAAATCAACCATCTTGAAAAAAGGGAAACCGAGCTTTTCTTCAAAGAAGGTTGTGGTAGCTGGGCTGCGGAGAAAAAGTGCGCCTAGTCTAGGCTGAGAAAAGGTTTCACCAGCAGGGCATCGGAAGTGCCCTGCTGGTGAAGAGTCAAACGTAGGCGCGTGAAGATCTGCGACGTGCTTACCTCGCAAAAATCCAATTGCTTCTGTCGACGTTGGCACCGAGACGATAGCAGATGGATAACGGCGAGTCCAACTGCCGATCGTCTGCTAGGAATCGACGCCATGTCTTTTACATGTCCAATCGTTCGCCCGGTACACGTATGTGCATACACCCGTATGCGTCGAGGGCGCCTCGAATACGTTTGCCAGCACTGCCGTAGCACGCCTAATCGCTGACCTACATGCCGCCCCTTGCAATGAGGGGCGGTCTTAAGCTCAGATCGTTTCATTCCTCGCCCGAAGAACCAATCTGCCCATCATTCCTCGACCACCCATCGACGCATTCTTGAGCCATCCGCCCCACCTCGACTACTGTACACGCATACAGTATCGATGAGCAGCAGTATGGAAATCGAAGACGAAGAGTTCGGATGCCTTGGCATACCCACCGAAGCGCAGATATGGAAGCAACAGGCCGACTTGGTCCAGGCAGAGTATGAGCAGGTGGCCGCCGACCTGCGCCAGGCCCGGGCGAATATCCTGAAGCTGGTCGAGATCCACGCCGTCACTGCGCGTGAGCGCGACCAGGCGCTGCATCTGCTGGCGTCGTACAAGCGCGACCTCTCCGCCGCCCACGTCGAGCTATCAGCGCTCGGCAATCGGATGCGGGGGATGCAGATGGTAGCGCGGCAGTCAGCCGAGGGCCCCTACCCTTTCCGCGAAACATTGGCGGCTCCAGATCCGCAGACAGCCGTGCCCGCGCATTGCCCCAGCGAAGAGCAGCAGAGCCAACTATGCTTGGACCAGGACAACGGAGGCGCACATGGACACGCTGGAATGGCTGAACCTGGAACCCAAGCTCAGTGATATAGACATCTGGACCAGATTCTGGTCGGTGCACGATGATCCCTTTCCACACATCCGCTGCAAGAGCTGTGATGGGTGGCAGTCGCTACAGGATTCGGCAAAGCCTTTCGTGCACGGCCCATCCTGCAAGATGATCAGGGTTCAGAGCGTGTTCCCCTGGCGGGACCTGCTGTGGATCGTCGGCAACGTGGATCAGACTCGTTGATGAATGGAAAAGACCCAAGCGGTCCGCTTTTCCCGTTCGCCCTCTCCCTGGCTGCGACCGGACTTGCATGGATAGCCATAGTGGCCTGCATCATGGGGTTGTGCTAAGCAGTACCTTCACGCAATCCTGAATCAGTTTCGTCGTCTGGCGCTTCACGACCCGATACCTAGCTGGCAGTGTGACGACGCCCGATTTAAACTAATGTTTTTCCAATAAAATTTGGCTGCAACAAAGTGATTTAGAAACCATCTATTCCCTAGGAAACCGCTCATGGCTTTATCTCCCGAAGACATTGAAAAGATACGCCATATGCTCGCCAATGCCCCCCAGTATCCTGATCTTGCAAAGCTCATCGCAGACGGACATATTTCAAAAAAAGCAGGAGGCTATGAGCCGATCACTCCAGCTGGATTTGACGCACTCCGCCCGTTTGCCAGGAGCGTTACTGTCAACCAAAAAACTCATAAATCGATTATTAAGCTGTACCCCAATCGGCGAAAGTAGGCGCTATAGAAGTGTCCGCCGTACGCCCTCGCTCACCACCACATCCAAGTAGCTGTAGCTGGCATTCTATTGAGCAATGATATCCCCCACGAAAGTGCACTGCAGCCATTCGGTCTGGGTCGAATTCGCCGCTGGGCTGCCCCCCACCGACCGGACGTAAGCACCAATGTCGTTATCTACCCTTGGCGAACAGCGACCGATAATGGCCTTGACCATCTTCGGGACCTAGCTTTCGCTGATATGTAAGTTGGGCTTGGCCGCCTACGCCGTATCAGTTGCCGTTGTAGAAGTAGTCGCGGAACGGCTGAACGGTGGCATCCTTGGTCAGGTTGAGCTTCATCAGCCGCAACCGGCCGACGCCGCCCAGGCCCTGAAACCGAATCCAGACCCTCTTCGTATCGGCACCGGTGGTGAACTGCAGCGACCAACGAGTCTCGGCTGCAGCCGCCGTGAATCGCATCGACGCCAGGGTCGTGCCTGGGAAGGCGTGTCCAGCGCCGTCATCCGCGCCTGTGTTGATCTGCACCTGAGGGTAGTTTCCGGTGAAGCTGGCTGTCCTGGCGCCGCTGACAATGTAGGTCGTGGATGGCTCCACCAGCATCCCCGAATCAGCGTCGTTCGAAGTGGTGAAGTTGTCAAAATTGCCTGACACGCCGTTGTACTCGACAAAGGGATCGCCGCCGTTGAACCCTGTCTCCGTCTTTCGAGCGTAGGCAGGGTCGGCCGCCCATCCGGCCAGATCGGTGGCGAACTTGTAGTTCTGAATCAGCTGCAGCCCTCGGCGATCTCCGCTGCTGGCGATGATGCCTTGAATTGATGCCTTGTTGCCTGGCGCCGCGATGATTCCATTGCCCGCCGTGACAGTCATAGTTCGTCGGTCTCATAAACAGCGTTGCCGGTTGGAGTGACCCGGAAGCGGCCGCGCCCCAGCCACAACGCCTGACAGCCGGTTTCGGTGAACGTGAAGGCAGGAACCCACGTATCACCTGCCTGCTTCTCGACGACGACCGTGCCTGACTTGACCACAGCGGTTATCACGACCGGTGAGTTGGAGAGACGCCAAGGGAAAATGTTTTGAACGGTGTATGCAGCCATGGTGGTCACCTATGGAAAGCAGCGCGGTGGAGCGCTTGATTGTTGGTCAGGTCACGCGATTTCCAGGAACAAGGCGCGCTCGGCGACGCGCCGCTTGACCAGGCCCGGCAGCACCTTGCCGCCAGCGTTGACCCAGCGCGTGAACTGCTCGGCGGCGCCAGCGGCATCGCCAGCGTTCAGCTTGCGCAGCAGCGTCGACTTGGTGAAATTGCCCTCCCCGACGTTGTAGGTGAACGACACCAGTGCATCGAACTGGCCCTGAGTGACCGGCACGCGTACCGCGCGCTCCACGATGCGCTCGAACCGCACCAGGTCGGCCGCCAGCATCTGCTCGGCCTGGGCTTCCGTGATCACCATGTTCCGGGTCACGCCCGACGTGCTGCCGTAACCGATCGTCCAGGGAAGTCCGCCGGTGCCGGGATCGGGGTAGGTTTTGAGCCGCAGGCCCTCCGCGGATTTGATCAGGGCGATGCCCTTCGGTGAGGTCTTCATTCTTTTCTCCAGATGAAAAAAAGCCCGCACAGGGCGGGCATCGGATGAGGCGGTAGGTCAGGCCGGTGCGTCGGGCCATTCAACGGTGCCAGGGTACCCGGCCTGGTCGGGCACGCGGGTCAGCGCAACGCGGTACTTCTTCCAGGCTTTCAGCGCGGCCACCTCGGCGCCGGTGGCATCGTCCAAGTCGACGGCATCCTGCAGCGGCGCGATGGCGTAGTCGGCAGCAGCGCGCCGGCGGGCGAGCTCCGCCTTGGCGTCGGCCAGCAGCCTGTCTGCTGCGGCCTGCTCCTTCATCGCCTTGGTGATCAGTTGGCTCCAGTCGATATTGCTCATGCCTCAGGCTCCTGGGCGGGCGAAGCGACAGCTTCAATTGCGGAAGTGACCTCAGGTAGCGGTTCGGGGAACAAAACTTCACCATCCGGCACGTCCAGCAACGGCACGGGGAACGCCTGGGCCGGGCTGTAGTTCTGCGGCAATGGCAGCAGCAGGGTCAACTCCAGCTCCCCGCCTACCTTGTCCACCTGGTTGACGAACCACTCGCACTTGATGGCTGAGGCTGGAAGCGTGTCGCCGTCATTCATCCGGGAGAAGTCGAATGCCTCTCCGTTGACGATTAGTGTTGCGCCCGCGCGGCTGACTTGAAGCGTATCGTCTCGGCGCTGAGGTGAAAGATTGATCTTCATCATTTCCAGCGACCTCTTGCGATGTAGCAAAGATAGGACGAAACACCGTTTGCAGGCGAAACAGCCCTACAGGCGAATGCAGCGGAGCTTGCAGATCCATCCACCGCAGCCCAGCAATAGTACCCATTTGAAGTAATAGCGCTGGGAGATATGGATGGGACGTTAGAGAACGCGACCGCAAAGTTAAAACCCACAGCCACTGATGAATGGAAAACGCTCCCGCCTGCAGTATTGACAGCAACGGCGTTCGTACTTATTCCCCAGCACTCCATTGTCCCATCAGCGTACTTCACATAGCTTCCGTTAGCATTGGAGCCGGAGTCAACGATGCCGCCGACGCCGACCAGCGCGTAAAGCTCTCCGTCGTTGGCGTTGAGCTTTGCGAAGGCAGACGGTGCTGGCTCGCCTCTCTTCCCGTTCGCCTGAACGGTGCTGATATCAACTATCTGTCTTGCCATTTTATATGCCCCTAGTTATTCATCTTCGCGAAGAGCGCAGGCAGGTAGAAAGCGGTAGGGTTACTCGTGCCGGAAGTGATTGCCCAAAGTGTTCCGGATGGGAAATCCTACCAGCAATACAACAGCCTGCCTGGCGCGTTGCCCGCCACCATGCTCATTGAGAAGTTGTTCAGCATCATGTATTCATTGGCGGGAAAGTTGAATGGAACGGTGTAATAGTTGAGAAACCCTGCGCCGCCGGTTGGCGCAGTCTTCACGAACGTCCAGTTCTGATAGGCACGAGTGAAGAGCGCAGACGGGGTTCCGCTGTCGAAGAGCAACTTACCCGCGCTGTCCCATAAGTCCATCCCCCATGTAGCAACACGTGTAGCCATGAACGCTGCTGCGAAGTATCGACCGTTTGGTTGTGCGGTGTTTACGTCATAGGCTCGGACGTAGAAGCCCGTCCAAGCGCCAGGCGATCCGATGACGCGCGCAAAGCAGAGACCGGAGATGTTGCTGGTGGTGTCCGGCCTCACGAAGATCAGGGGCGGCTCCGTGCTGGTTATGGTGAATGGAAAGTTTGTGGTGGAGCCCAGACCGGATTCCTGCGTCGGCGCATATCTGCCGCTACACAGCACGCTGAGGCGAGCGTATTCAGAGTCGAGCGTGACCACGTTGCTGTTGTTGGTGAATTCCAGGCCGTACGCCATTATGCAAACCTTATGACAAGTAGCCTCATGGTCCCCGCTGTAGACGTCCATGTCCCTGCGGGAAAACCTCGGTTCCAGTTGTAGACGCGCACCACATCGGTGAGCACCTCGGTCTCGAACTGAGTGGCATCCCCATATGCGCCAATCGGAATTACTGTGGCTGTTCCATTGTTCGGCGTGATGCCTGGCACCGAGAAGTCCTGCGAAGCCTTCGCGCTGCTCGGGCTCGTCGGGAAGGTGACCGGAGTTGAGAGCACCACACGCATCGTGAATGAGGTCGGATCGATCTGCAGCGCCCCGTCCGGCCCCCATGTCGCCAGTCCAAAACTCATTCGGTGAGGTCTCCCAGTTGCACGCGCTTGACGTTGTTGTTGTCGTAAACCCGCACGGATCGATTGGTGATCACCAGACGCCCGCCGCCGGCGACCATCCCGTTTATTTCAAGCGTGCCGTTCTTGTTCAGGATCCATCCTGACTGCCCCGCGACGTAGTTCGTCGAGCTGATGTAGCTGCCGATCTTGGCATTGGTGATGGTTCCATCCTGGATATAGGCCGCCTGAATGAACGTCTGCCCGCCAGTGATGGCAAAGAACGACTGCGGGGTCTGCGTGTTGGTGTTCATTACCAGGAACGTGTCGGCGCGCACGATGAACTGCGACGTGGCTCCGCCCGAACCCGCCTCAAGGCCAAGTCCGAAACCTGCTGCGTAGGGCTGACCGTTCGAAGCGAGCTCCATGCGCACCGACCAGATGGCCGCCAGCTTCCCGTTCGTGTTGGCCAACGCACTGCTGGTCTGCTGAACTGCTGCCGTGGCGCCGTTGGCGGTGGCCTGTGCCGTATCCACGCGACTGGACAAAGCGCCATCCGCCGTGGCCCTGGCAGTCTGCTCCGATGACAGCGCCGCGTTGGTCTGGCCGACCGCCGCCGTGACACTGTCTACGCGCTGAGCAACCGCCAAAGTGGCATCGACGGCTACCGACTGCAGGGTAACGGTGCCGGCAGAAACGGTGTCCTCGCCGACGTTCCAGCCATCGTCTCCAGTCAGATCCGGTGTGATCTGCGCGGTAATGCCGTCGACCTTCTGAGCGGTGGCCGTAAAGTCCGAGCCCTGTTTCTCAACAGTACTCTTCAGGCTACTGAGGCCGGTGGCGTTTGCAGTGACACCGTCGACCGCGCTCTTCACCGTGTTTTCGAGGCTGGTGGTTCGAGCCGACACGCTGGTCAGGTTGCCCCCTTGCTGGTTGACCGTAGAGGTCAACGAATCAAGTGCGCGACTCGAGGCCGCCGGACTCACGCGCCCCACGACAATCCATTCAAAGTCAAACACGCCAGACCCGGAAAGACCTAAGTCCAAACGCAGAGACGTGATGGTGTTCGTCGCCCAGTCGTTTCCCCCCGCGGTAAGCGATGCCATGTCGAACTCAATGACCTTGCTTTCACCCACTGCCAGGTTGGGATTGGGGATCGATTTGTAATAGCTGGCCGTGAACCCATGAGCACTGGTGGCATAAAACATCAGGCCGTCCCAGTCGGTAGCTGGCGCCCCTGCTCGTCGGGTAATCGACGCTCTGACCTTGGTGTACAGCGCTCCGTTGATGCTGAGCCCATCGACCCTGATGCTGGGGTCTCCTGACGTTGCAGTTTGACGAAGCACTCCAGGCGAGGCCATGGACAGCGTGGAGTTGGCCGGAATCCATCCGTCAGCCCCGGTATCGAAGTTCCAGAGCGCTCCACTTGCAGGATCAAGTCCCGACGCCCCCAGACTGCTCTGAACACCCGCGACCGTATTGGACAAGCTGACCAGGCTGTTACTGGTTGAGGTCAGGGCTGCGCCCTGCTGATCCACACGACTGCCCAATGAGGAAACAGCACTGGACGTTGTTATCAGATCGGCCGTGTTCACCTGGCCGTTATTGCTCCAGCCTGTAGCCACGTTGCCGTATTCAACTTGGGGGCGGGCCATCTCAATGTATCCGTCCGAGACAGTCTCGCTACCGTATACCCTGTAAAACATCACCAGGGCGGCAGTGCCAGCCACCGGTGAAGGCACAGCCAAGGCGATGCGCTGGGTAGAGCCGGTCAATGAATACATGACCGTATTGGTGGTGGTGAGTACACCTCCCGATGCGTTGACCTGCTGGATAAACATCCGAAAACCCAGCCCCGCAGTCCCTCGCAGGTGAATGGATGAACAGATGGGTTGCCCCTCGGCAGCCTTGGGTAAGCGGTTGCCATTGTTCCGAATGGAGCGATAGAGGGCGCTAGCATTCAGGCCTGTCACGGTGATTCGCTGGGCCTTCTCAGCGCTGTTCATCCAGGAAGGCACCAACGAAAAAACACCTGTAGACGCACCCGGAGAACCAGGTGCATCCGCAACGTACCCTTCGGCCACCGTGCCATCTGCGCCAGGTTTAACGAAGTCGGGGTTGTAGACTAAGTTTTCACCCCCGGCATACGACAGGTTGTTGTTGAGACTGACGATGCTGCTGCTCTGGGAACTGATGGCGGTCTCGTTTGCAGTAACCCGGTTGGTCAGCGCCGACACTGCACTGGCGTCGGCCTTGGTTTGCACCTGGGTCAGCGCGTTGGCCGCGGCCGTCGCCGCATCTGTCGCCACCTTGTCGGTGACAGCCGCCCAGGCCGAGCCATTCCAGCGCTTGGGCGTATTGGCCCCGCCGGTGATATCAATCCAGAGGTTCTGCGCCAGCTGGTCCGCTGCTGCGGGCGTTGCCGTCTGCACCAGCACCTTGCCTTTGCTGCCGGCCAGAGTGGCAGCGTTGTTTGCCGCCGTCTGGGCATTGCCGACATTTGTGTTCGTCGTCTTCAGGCTGTTGTCCAGACCGGTGATGGCCGAGCCCTGGCTTGTGAGCGAGTTTTCAGCGCTGGTCACTCGGTTGCCCAAGGTCTGCACGCTGCTGGCCGATGCCTTGCCGTCCACGTCCGTGCGCAGGCCAGTGATCTGCTGGGCCTGCGAAGTATTCACGTCCTCGACCGAGGTTACCTTCGTCTCAACCGTCTGCACGCGCGCGGCGAGGCCGTTCGCGGTGACCACCGCCTGACCAACGTTCAGCCAGTACGTGGTGTTCGGCGGTGGCATGTTCACCGGCACAGCCTTGACCGCTTGGTAGATGATGCCATCGGCGCCCAGCACCCCCTGACCCACAGCGTAGGTCTGATCTGGCTTGTAGGGCATCGAGTCGGCAAGATCAGCGATGGTATCGATCTGCTCCTGCAGCTCGCCCTTCACGCTGGCCAGCTCGGTGTCGACGGCCGCAATCTGCCCTCCCAGCAGGTCCTTGGCTTCCTTCAGACGCTTGTTCACCGAAGCGGGCCCATCACCGTCGACAAGGTCGATCCGGTCCAGCAGGTGCTTTCCGATCTGTGCTTCCGTAACCCGGCCCGTCAAAGCCTCGAGGTAGGCGCCCACATCGTTGGAAGTCGCCGCCGCCACATACAGGAACGCGCTCTTCCCATAGGCATTCACCGAGCGCACGAAGTAGTAGTAGTTCGTGTAGAAACCCAGGCCGGTGTGGGTGAAGGTCAAGCCCTGTCCCAGGTACTTGGCGTCCGACGCCGGCGCCTTGGGGTTGGTGCTGAAGAAGTACTCATAGAAGCCGCCATTGAGCCCGCGCAGGGTGTTGCTCGGGATCAGGGTGATCGAATCGATCGAGGCCTGCACGACGCAGGCTTCCGGCATGGGCGGACCGTCGATCGATACCGTGATGGAAGCCTCGCCCGAGCGCGCCATGGGCCCGACCGCGGCAATACTCATGGTGTAGCTGCCCGATCCCAACCCGCTGATGTTGCATTGGCTGCTGGTCGCCGGGATTGTGTGCGCCTGCACAACGGCGCCGCCCTGGCGCACGGTGACCACGAACGCCGAGACGATGCCGGCCGGCTGATTCCATGAAAGAACCCCTTGGACCACTTCGGAGGTGGCATCTGGCGCCCAGACGAGGCCGGTTGGAGCACCCAGGCCGCCCGACGGCAGACTGATGAAGCCCAGCGGGTTGTAGGGCTGGCCCACGGCGTCGTCGAAGATTGCCTGCTCATACTGAGCCAGAGAAACCGTACAGCCTTCCTTGGCGCCCATGGCCCAGTTGGTGACGATGAACTCGCCCAGGATGTTCAACGATGGCAGGTTCACGCGTACCACGCGGCCGGGGCGGCAGTTATACCCGGCAAAGTTCATCGGGATGCTGATCGCGCCGCCCGCGCGCCGCCGGCGCAACTCGATGTTGGCCAGACGTTGCGGCTGATAGGCGTCCGTCACATAGGGATAGCTCAACGTCTCCGCTGCTTCGCCACCGTCCTCGGCCAGCCACTGGCTGACCACCACCTCGGGATAGTCCGTTTCGGCCCATGCCTGGCTGGTATCGATGAAGGTACCGCGCACCGTGTTAATCGCCGCATCGTTGGTCGATTCGGTACCGCCCTTGATGGTGCCGATGACCATGTCTTCGGTGATTTCGAAGTCATACGGGCCATAGTAGGCACCGGCCTGCAGCATCCAGCGGCCACCCACCCGGATAAGCTTGCCTGCGCAGGAGGCCTCCAGCTTCTGGATGACCTGCGTGCGCTGCTCATCGGCGGCGATCACGCAAGCCGTGGTGTAACGTTGGCTGCTGGTGCCGTCTGCGTTCGTCACCAGCTCCTCGCACACGTTGGCCGCGCTGGCGAAGGTGGAAAACACGATCTCGTCGTCAGGCACGCCGCACCGGGTGCGCAGATACCAGAGGATGTGCAGCGCCGTGTTCTGGGTGTAGCCGGAGGCACCGGTGCGCGGATCGTAAACGTCGTCGCGCCCTCGCACCACAAACCGCACGTCGGGAATACCTGAGGGGAATTTCTCGGCGTTGTAACGCAGCGAGAGGCGCACATAGGACAGGCCCCGGCCGATCTGCGTGTCTTTCCAGTCAGGGCAGTTCGCCTTGAGAAAGGCGTTGACCGTGGTCGGGTTGACCACCAGCTCGTACGTGGCATCGTCGCCAAACTTGCTGATCGATTCTTGCCCCAGGAAAATGTCTTCCAGCCTGCTGACGGGGCCTTCGCTCAGGACATAAACCAGGTGCACCCACTCCCCTGCCCCTTGGCCGCCGCTCTGCTCCTGAGCCCAGACAAGCACGCCACCGGTGCTGACGCGACCCAAGATGAAACGGATCGGCGCCTTTGACGACCGAACCGTCTGAGCGGACGGCTCACTGGCGCGCGTTGACGAACTGTTGGTTAGCGCCTCCTGCTGGGAAGCAGCATAGAACGCCAGACCGGCGCCGACCACCGCGCCGACCGGGCCGCCTTGAACAAAGCCGACGACAGCGCCCACGGCCACCTGAGCAATTTTCTTAACTCCACCGCTCATTCAACTCTCCACACTGCTAACGGCTCACACACCACCCGGGCGGCGCCGTCATCGGTCGCCGCCCAGAATTCTCCAGCCCAGAACACTGCGATGGCCTTACCCTGCGGACCTTCGTACATGGCGACGTCTCCGCGCTGGACGAATGCCGGAGGCACCCGCGCGAAACAGGCGTCCCACGCCGCCTCTAGGCTGCCGTGGTTTTTCTTCAGCGCGCGCTTGGCGCCCGCCTCGGTGCTGTACTTGCCGCGGTACAGCGCAGCAGGATCGACCCCGCACACAGCCACTGTGCAGTCAGCAGCGAACAGGCAGCAGTCAAATTCGCCCCATGAAAAAGGCCGCTCTAGGGCGGCCTTGATGACGTTGTGCAGACGCGTGGTCCAATCTCGATTTCGCATAGGGTCACTTTTCGTAGGTGAACGCCGGAGCATCCTTGCCAGCGCCCCAATACAGGGGCCATTCGGCCATCTGTGCGACGGCGTAGAAGAAGCGATCGCCGTCGTGGCGGGCTTGGTGGTTTTCATCCGTCCAGCGCTCGGTGCCCGTGCGGTTCCACTCCGCCATTCGGTCGATCACCGGGACAGTGATGCTGTTGCCGTCGTTGCCGTTTCCGCCGAACTGAAACTCGGCGGCGTCCATGCGGCCGGAGAACAGAATGTCGGCCGCGTAGTTGCCGGCCTCGTCGAATGCGACAAACATGAGCTTGCCAGGCCTGCCGCGACAGCCCCGGATGTTCGTCTCGCGAAGGATGTAGGCGTCCAGGCCTGACAACTTCAGATCAACAGACATGGGCGACCCAGAGTTATCGCTTTCCTGCGACTGCCCAATCTCCCCGAACTGACCGACGCCCTCATAGGTGATGCCATCGATGACGATCTGTCCGGTGCCCGTGTGTGCGTACACCATGCCGTCGATGAAATCCAACTGGCAGGCATAGACCACCATGAAGCGACCGGTGGACAGGATGTCGATCACGCCTTGGCTGAAGGGAAACGAAGTAGCCATCAGAAGGCCTCCCGGAATTGCAGGGTGCAGTTGGATACCACCGGCTGAATGGCTACCTCGTGGGTATCCACGACGCGGCGCATCTCCGAGTACGGGTTGCGGTACTCCACCGCGGTACCTGCCTTGAGCGCACGCCGGATACGCTTGTTCAGCATCACCGTGACCCTGCCTTGGGCATTCGCGGAGGCATCTTGCACAACCTCGAACATCTCGCCTTCGATCGTCAGGTAGTCGCCCAGGGAAAAAACCTTGGCGTTTGGAGTGACGCCGCCGATGATCATGGTAGTGGCCTGGGCCACTCCAGAGACCACCACCGCCGCACCCACGTCATCATCACGAGTGCGCGTGAGCGCGGGAATCTTAACCGTGCCGAACATCCCGTGCAGTCGACCGATCAACGCCGTCAGCTGCCGCTCATCCTCTTCAAACAGCACGCCGAAGGTCAGCGTGCACATCCAGTAGGCGCCAGGGTAGCCAACGATCTGCTGC
>Ga0308166_1003394_pt1 | contig 13588 bp, 9 predicted proteins | sample PhyCR2_2_FD_202137 | JGI IMG/M metagenome (GOLD analysis project Ga0308166, IMG submission 202137) | Phyllosphere microbial communities from UC Gill Tract Community Farm, Albany, California, United States - DLSLCC.R2 | ecosystem: Host-associated > Plants > Phyllosphere > Unclassified | place... | reverse complement strand
ATGCCGAACTCAGAAGTGAAACGCCGTAGCGCCGATGGTAGTGTGGGGTCTCCCCATGTGAGAGTAGGGAACTGCCAGGCATCAATTAGAAGAACCCCGTACCGTAAGGTGCGGGGTTTTTTGCTTTTGTTTTTCCCTCTCCCCCTTCTTGAAACTTTCTCACCTTCTTCTTGCAGACTCGACATTATGCCCGTTTCTGGGTATCGTTAGCTATCTGGATGTCTAAACGTTTATACGTATGCTGTGAGGATATTAAGTTATGCCGATTCGGGTGCAGGACGAGCTACCAGCCGTCAATTTCTTGCGTGAAGAAAACGTCTTCGTCATGACGGCTTCGCGTGCGACAGGTCAGGAAATTCGCCCGCTGAAGGTGCTTATTCTCAATCTGATGCCAAAAAAGATCGAAACAGAAAACCAGTTCCTGCGTCTTCTGTCGAACTCTCCGCTGCAGGTGGATATCCAGCTGCTGCGAATCGATGCCCGTGAATCACGTAACACGCCATCTGAGCATTTGAACAACTTCTACTGTAACTTCGATGACATTCAGGGTGAAAACTTCGACGGACTGATCGTGACCGGCGCGCCGCTCGGCCTGGTTGAATTTAACGATGTCGCCTACTGGCCTCAGATCAAACAGGTTCTGGAGTGGGCAAAAGATCACGTTACCTCCACATTGTTTGTCTGTTGGGCGGTACAAGCCGCACTGAATATTCTTTATGGCATCCCCAAGCAAACCCGCACTGAAAAGCTCTCCGGCGTATACGAACACCACATTCTTCATCCACATGCGTTGCTGACGCGCGGTTTCGATGACTCTTTCCTGGCCCCGCATTCTCGCTACGCCGATTTCCCGGCCCAGCTGATTCGTGATTACACCGATCTGGAGATCCTGGCCGAAACGGAAGACGGAGATGCTTACCTGTTTGCCAGCAAGGATAAACGCATTGCTTTTGTGACCGGACATCCTGAGTACGATCCGCATACCCTCGCATCAGAGTATTTCCGTGATGTCGAAGCGGGTCTTAATCCGGATGTACCGTACAACTATTTCCCGAAAGACGATCCGCAAAACAAACCGAGAGCAACCTGGCGCAGCCACGGGAATTTGCTTTTCACTAACTGGCTCAACTATTACGTCTACCAGATAACGCCATACGATCTGCGTCACATGAATCCGACGCTGGAGTAATCTTCTGCACTAAACGATCCTAAAGCGTTTCAGCTATTCAAATCAGGCACCTTCGGGTGCCTTTTTTATTTCCGAAATGTCACTCACCGTTCGATCCAACTTTAATCTCAATTAAATCAATCAATTAATCACAATTAATAATTAAAATGGAAATTGTTTTTGATTTTAGAAAAAATATAGATAGTCTTAATTCTGCTGAGCGAAAACTACCCAACGATCTTTCGTTCGCATCGGGGGCGTGATTTTGGATCTTTGATGAGGAGCAAAGTAATGACTCAACAGGCAACGACGGTCGATGAACTGGCCTTTACCCAGCCGTATGGCGAGCAAGAACAGCAAGTTTTGACGGCGGAAGCGGTAGAATTTCTGACTGAACTGGTGACCCGCTTTACGCCGCAGCGTAATAAGCTGCTGGCGGCACGCATTCATCAGCAGCAGGAAATTGACGATGGCAAGTTGCCTGGATTCATTTCGGAAACCGCTTCCATTCGTCGCGGTGAGTGGAAAATCCGCGGCATCCCTGAAGATTTACAGGATCGTCGCGTTGAGATCACCGGTCCGGTAGAGCGCAAAATGGTGATCAACGCCATGAACGCCAACGTTAAAGTCTTCATGGCCGATTTTGAAGACTCACTGGCGCCAGACTGGAACAAAGTTATCGAGGGGCAGATCAACCTGCGCGACGCCGTGAACGGCACCATCAGCTATACCAACGAAGCCGGCAAAATTTACCAGCTCAAACCGAACCCTGCGGTGCTGATCTGTCGCGTACGCGGCCTGCACCTGCCTGAAAAACATGTTACCTGGCGTGGGGAAGCCATTCCGGGCAGCCTGTTTGATTTCGCACTCTATTTCTTCCACAACTACAAGAACCTGCTGGCAAAAGGCAGCGGACCTTATTTCTATCTGCCAAAAACGCAGGCCTGGCAGGAAGCGGCCTGGTGGAGCGAGGTGTTTAGCTATGCGGAAGATCGTTTCAACCTGCCGCGCGGCACCATCAAGGCCACGCTGCTGATTGAAACGCTACCTGCCGTGTTCCAGATGAATGAAATTCTGCACGCCCTGCGCGACCACATCGTCGGCCTGAACTGCGGGCGCTGGGACTATATTTTCAGCTACATCAAAACCCTGAAAAACTATCCCGACCGCGTACTGCCGGATCGCCAGGTCGTGACCATGGATAAACCGTTCCTGAGCGCCTACTCGCGCCTGCTGATCAAAACCTGCCACAAGCGCGGCGCCTTTGCGATGGGCGGCATGGCGGCATTTATCCCGAGCAAAGACGCAGAGCGCAACAATCAGGTGCTCAACAAGGTGAAGGCCGACAAAGAGCTTGAAGCGCGTAACGGTCACGACGGCACGTGGATTGCCCATCCCGGCCTTGCCGATACGGCGATGGAGGTCTTTAACCGCGTTCTCGGCGACAACAAAAACCAGCTGTTTGTCACGCGTGAAGACGATGCCCCAACGGCTGAAGAACAGCTGCTGGCACCGTGCGCGGGCGAGCGTACGGAAGAGGGCATGCGTGCCAATATCCGCGTCGCGGTCCAGTACATCGAAGCGTGGATCTCCGGCAACGGCTGCGTACCTATCTACGGCCTGATGGAAGATGCCGCGACGGCGGAGATCTCACGTACCTCCATCTGGCAGTGGATCCACCATCAAAAAACGCTCAGCAACGGTAAACCGGTGACCAAGACCCTGTTCCGCCAGATGCTGGCCGAAGAGATGCGGGTGATCCAGGACGAGCTGGGCGAGCACCGCTTCAGCAGCGGACGTTTTGACGACGCCGCGCGCCTGATGGAGCAAATCACCACATCAGATGACTTAATCGACTTCCTGACCCTGCCGGGCTACCGCTTCCTGGCGTAACTCACCACATAACAATATGGAGCATCTGCACATGAAAACCCGTACCCAACAAATCGAAGAGTTGAAGAAAGAGTGGACACAGCCTCGCTGGGAAGGCATCCGCCGTCCTTACAGCGCGGAGGAAGTGGTGAAATTACGCGGCTCGGTCAATCCGGAATGCACGCTGGCACAGAACGGTGCGGCGAAAATGTGGAAGCTGCTGCACGGTGGCTCTAAAAAGGGCTACATCAACAGCCTCGGCGCGCTGACCGGCGGTCAGGCGCTGCAGCAGGCGAAGGCGGGTATTGAGGCGATTTATCTCTCCGGCTGGCAGGTTGCGGCGGACGCTAACCTGGCATCCAGCATGTACCCGGATCAGTCGCTCTATCCCGCTAACTCCGTGCCGTCGGTGGTGGATCGGATCAACAATACCTTCCGCCGTGCGGATCAGATCCAGTGGGCCGCCGGAATCGAACCTGGAGATCCGCGCTTTACTGACTACTTCCTGCCGATCGTCGCGGATGCGGAAGCGGGCTTCGGCGGCGTGCTGAACGCCTTCGAGCTGATGAAATCGATGATTGAGGCCGGTGCAGCGGCCGTTCACTTCGAAGACCAGCTGGCGTCAGTGAAGAAATGCGGACACATGGGCGGTAAGGTGCTGGTTCCTACACAGGAAGCCGTACAGAAGCTGGTTGCCGCGCGTCTGGCCGCTGACGTGCTCGGCGTGCCGACGCTGGTGATTGCCCGTACTGATGCCGATGCGGCGGACCTGATCACCTCTGACTGCGACCCGTACGACAGCGAGTTCATCACCGGCGAGCGTACCAGTGAAGGCTTCTACCGCACCCATGCCGGCATTGAACAGGCGATCAGCCGCGGCCTGGCGTACGCGCCTTATGCGGACCTGGTCTGGTGTGAAACCTCCACGCCGGATCTGGCGCTGGCAAAACGCTTTGCTGACGCCATCCACGCGAAGTATCCGGGCAAACTGCTGGCCTATAACTGCTCGCCGTCCTTCAACTGGCAGAAAAAGCTGGATGACAAAACCATCGCCAGCTTCCAGCAGCAGCTGTCCGACATGGGCTACAAATACCAGTTCATTACCCTGGCCGGTATCCACAGCATGTGGTTCAACATGTTCGACCTGGCGCACGCCTATGCGCAGGGTGAGGGCATGAAGCACTACGTTGAGAAGGTGCAGCAGCCGGAGTTTGCGGCGGGCAAAGACGGTTACACCTTCGTGTCTCACCAGCAGGAGGTGGGAACCGGCTACTTTGACAATGTGACCACGATTATTCAGGGCGGCACCTCCTCCGTCACCGCCTTAACGGGTTCAACGGAAGAAGCACAGTTCTAATCTTTTCCCCCTCTCCCCTCTCGGGGAGAGGGGAGAGGGGGAATATATGTCGCGTGGCCTGGAATTGCTGATTGCCCAAACTATTTTGCAGGGCTTCGATGCCCAGTATGGTCGTTTTCTTGAAGTGACATCCGGCGCGCAGCAGCGCTTCGAACATGCAGACTGGCATGCGGTTCAGCAGGCCATGAAGCAGCGTATCCATCTCTATGACCACCACGTGGGTCTGGTGGTGGAGCAGCTGCGCTGTATTACCGACGGTAAAAGCCCGGACGCGGAATTTTTACTGCGCGTGAAAGAGCACTACACCCATTTGTTACCCGATTACCCGCGCTTCGAGATTGCGGAGAGCTTTTTCAACTCCGTCTATTGCCGGTTATTTGACCACCGCTCACTATCTCCAGAGCGGTTATTTATCTTCAGCTCCCAGCCCGAGCGACGCTTTCGAACCATTCCCCGTCCGCTGGCGAAAGATTTCTTTCCCGATCGCGGATGGGAAAAGCTCCTGCACCGCGTGCTAACGGATCTGCCGCTGCGCCTGCCCTGGGAGAATAAAACCCGGGATATCGGCTATATCCACGCCCATCTCAACGAAACCTTCGGCGCGGAGGTGCTCAGCCACAGCCATTTGCAGGTTGTCAACGAGCTTTTCTACCGCAATAAAGCCGCCTGGCTGGTGGGCAAACTGGTTACGCCGACCGCCATTGTGCCGTTTCTGCTGCCCATTCACCGTACCGACGACGGGGAACTGTTTGTCGATACCTGCCTGACCACCAGCGCCGAGGCCAGCATCGTGTTTGGCTTCGCCCGCTCCTATTTCATGGTGTACGCCCCACTGCCTGCCGCGCTCGTGGAGTGGCTGCGGGAGATCCTGCCGGGCAAAACCACCGCCGAGCTGTATATGGCCATTGGCTGCCAGAAGCACGCCAAAACGGAAAGCTACCGGGAGTACCTGCGCTATGTCACCGCGGCCGATGAGCAGTTTATCGAAGCGCCCGGCATTCGCGGTATGGTGATGCTGGTGTTTACGCTGCCGGGTTTCGACCGGGTCTTTAAGGTGATTAAAGACAGATTCGCGCCGCAGAAAGAGATGACCGCTGAGCACGTTCGCGCCTGCTATCAGCTGGTTAAAGAGCACGACCGCGTCGGGCGCATGGCGGATACCCAGGAGTTCGAAAACTTTGTGCTGGATAAACAGCAGATCGACCCGGCGCTCATGGCGCTGTTACTGCAGGAAGCGCCCGCGAAAATCACCGATCTGGGTGATAAAATCGTGATTAGCCATCTCTACATCGAACGCCGTATGGTGCCGCTGAATATCTGGCTTGAGCAGTCCGAAGGTCAGGCGCTGCGGGATGCCATTGAAGAATACGGCAACGCGATTCGCCAGCTTGCCGCCGCCAATATTTTCCCGGGCGACATGCTGTTTAAAAACTTCGGCGTCACCCGTCACGGGCGCGTGGTGTTCTACGATTACGACGAAATTTGCTACATGACCGAAGTGAATTTCCGCGATATACCACAGCCCCGCTACCCGGAAGACGAGCTTTCCGGCGAGCCGTGGTACAGCGTCTCGCCGGGCGATGTGTTTCCGGAGGAGTTTCGCCACTGGCTGTGTGCCGACCCGCGCATCGGGCCGTTATTTGAAGAGATGCATGAGGATCTGTTCCGCGCCAGCTACTGGCGCGGGCTGCAAACGCGGATCAAAAATGGGCATGTCGAAGATGTGTACGCTTACCGCCGCAAGCAGAGGTTTTGCATTAGGTTTGCACCCTCTCTAGCAGGGTGAGGGCATCAGATTTTCTCCCTCTCCCTGTGGGAGAGGGCCGGGGTGAGGGAATCAGGCCGCACTCAATCTCAACGAATCCCACCGTACGCCAGCGTCACCTCTTTCGCCGCCTTAATCACCAGCGCACCCAGCTCGGTCACGCGGTCATCGGTCATCCGCGAAATCGGCCCGGAGATGGAGATGGCGGCAAACGGCTCGCGGTGCTCGTCAAAAATACAGGCCGCGAGGCAGCGCAGGCCCAGGGCATGTTCTTCATCATCAAACGAATAGCCACGCTTGCGGGTCAGGGCCAGATCTTCTTTCAGATGCACGGGCGACACCAGCGTGGCGTGGGTATAGGCGTGCAGCCCTTTACGGTGCAGTAGTCCCGTCACCTGCTCTTCGCTCAGCTGCGAAAGAAACGCTTTCCCCGCCCCGGAGGCATGCATCGGCAGCTTGCCGCCAATCGGTGCGGACATGCGCATCAGCTGCGTGCACTGCACCTGGTCGATTATAATCGCCTGATGATCGCTCTGGTCCAGCACCGCCAGGTTTACGGTCTCGCCGGATTCCTCCATCAGCTTGCGCAGAATCGGGTGCACAATTGCCAGCAGGTTGCGGCTCTGCAGGAAGCTGCTGCCGACGATAAACGCATGCGCGCCCACCGCCCAGTGCCCCAGCTCGCCGACCTGACGCACAAAGCCCAGCTGCTGCATGGTGGTCAGCAGGCGGTGCGTCGTGGAGTTCGGCAGGCCAGCCTGCTGGGCCAGCTCCGTCAGGGCCACGCTGCTGTGCGACTCGGCTATCCACTCCAGCAGCTTCAAACCGCGCGTGAGCGATTGAACCTGTCCGCCCTGTTGTGCGGCGGCGGTGGTGGCAGCAGGTTTTCTGCCGCGTTTAGCGGGAACGGTCGCGACCATGACGATCTCCTTTTTCTGTATCGTGGAAATCATTTTCGTTTTATTTGGTGAATTTGCAACCGTTATCCTGACTGATCGGAGGAGTGATGGTGAACATGTCTCATGTTACCGCTGTGCGGCTTTTCCACCCTGCGAGATTGTGCCAGTATGGAACGCAGCCTTATGGCCTTGTTGAGCGTTGTCGGGAGCAAGTGTGAGCAGCAAAGTAGAGCAACTGCGTGCGCAGTTAAATGAACGAATTCTGGTGCTGGACGGCGGCATGGGCACCATGATCCAGGGGTATCGTCTGAGTGAAGACGATTTCCGCGGCGAACGCTTTGCCGACTGGCCCTGCGACCTGAAAGGGAACAACGACCTGCTGGTGCTCAGCAAGCCGTCCGTTATTAAGGATATCCACAACGCCTACTTCGAAGCGGGTGCGGATATCGTTGAAACCAACACCTTTAACTCGACAACTATCGCTATGGCGGATTACCAGATGGAATCCCTGTCGGCGGAAATCAACCTGGAAGCCGCGAAGCTGGCGCGCGCCTGCGCCGACGAGTGGACGGCCCGCACGCCGGACAAGCCTCGCTACGTTGCCGGGGTGCTTGGCCCGACGAACCGCACCGCGTCGATTTCACCGGACGTCAACGACCCGGCGTTTCGTAATATCACCTTCGATCAGCTGGTCGCGGCCTACCGTGAATCGACCCAAGCGCTGGTGGAAGGCGGTTCCGATCTGATTCTGATTGAAACCGTATTCGATACCCTCAATGCCAAAGCCGCGATTTACGCGGTGAAAGAGGAGTTTGAAGCGCTCGGGGTTGACCTGCCAATCATGATTTCCGGCACCATCACCGACGCCTCCGGCCGTACCCTGTCCGGCCAGACAACCGAAGCGTTTTATAACTCCCTGCGCCACGCCGAAGCGCTCTCCTTTGGCCTGAACTGCGCGCTGGGGCCGGATGAACTGCGCCAGTACGTGCAGGAGCTTTCCCGTATCGCGGAATGCTACGTCACCGCCCACCCGAACGCCGGTCTGCCAAACGCGTTTGGTGAATACGATCTCGATGCCGACACCATGGCGGTGCAAATCCGCGAGTGGGCCGAGTCTGGCTTCCTGAACATCGTCGGCGGCTGCTGCGGTACCACGCCGGAGCACATCGCGGCCATGAGCAACGCCGTGGCCGGTCTGCCGCCGCGCAAGCTGCCCGAGCTTCCGGTTGCCTGTCGTCTGTCCGGCCTGGAGCCGTTGACCATCGGCGACGACAGCCTGTTTGTGAACGTGGGTGAGCGTACTAACGTCACCGGTTCCGCAAAGTTCAAGCGCCTGATTAAAGAAGAGAAGTACAGCGAAGCGCTGGACGTTGCCCGCCAGCAGGTGGAAAGCGGCGCGCAGATTATCGATATCAACATGGATGAGGGGATGCTCGACGCCGAAGCGGCGATGGTGCGTTTCCTCAACCTGATTGCCGGTGAGCCGGACATTGCCCGCGTGCCGATCATGATTGACTCCTCCAAGTGGGAAGTCATCGAAAAAGGGTTGAAGTGCATCCAGGGTAAAGGCATCGTCAACTCCATCTCGATGAAAGAGGGCGTTGATATCTTTATCCACCACGCGAAGATGGTCCGCCGCTACGGTGCCGCCGTGGTGGTGATGGCCTTTGACGAAGTGGGTCAGGCCGATACCCGCGAGCGCAAAATCGAGATTTGCCGCCGCGCGTACAAGATTTTGACCGAAGAGGTGGGCTTCCCGCCGGAAGACATTATCTTTGACCCGAATATCTTCGCCGTTGCGACCGGGATTGAAGAGCACAACAACTACGCCCAGGACTTTATCGGCGCATGTGAAGACATCAAGCGCGAGCTGCCGCATGCGCTGATCTCCGGCGGCGTGTCGAACGTGTCGTTCTCGTTCCGCGGCAACGACCCGGTGCGCGAAGCGATCCACGCCGTGTTCCTCTACTACGCCATCCGCAACGGCATGGACATGGGGATCGTTAACGCCGGCCAGCTGGCGATTTACGACGACCTTCCCGCCGAGCTGCGCGATGCCGTAGAGGACGTGATCCTTAACCGCCGCGACGACGCCACCGAGCGCATGCTGGACCTGGCGGAGAAATACCGCGGCAGCAAATCGGATGAGGCGGCAAACGTTCAGCAGGCCGAGTGGCGTTCGTGGGACGTGAAAAAGCGTCTGGAATACTCGCTGGTCAAAGGTATCACCGAATTTATTGAGCTCGATACCGAAGAGGCGCGCCAGCAGGCAGCCCGCCCGATTGAGGTGATCGAAGGTCCCCTGATGGACGGCATGAACGTGGTCGGCGATCTGTTCGGTGAGGGCAAAATGTTCCTACCGCAGGTGGTGAAATCCGCCCGCGTGATGAAGCAAGCGGTAGCGTATCTTGAGCCCTACATCGAAGCCAGCAAAGAGAAAGGCTCCAGCAACGGCAAGATGGTTATCGCCACCGTGAAGGGCGACGTGCACGACATCGGCAAGAACATCGTCGGCGTAGTGCTGCAGTGTAATAACTACGAGATTATCGACCTTGGCGTGATGGTCCCGGCGGACAAAATCCTCAAGACCGCGCGCGAAGTGAATGCCGACCTGATTGGCCTCTCCGGCCTGATTACGCCGTCGCTCGACGAAATGGTCAACGTGGCAAAAGAGATGGAGCGACAGGGCTTCACCATTCCGCTATTGATTGGCGGGGCGACCACCTCAAAAGCGCACACGGCGGTGAAAATCGAGCAGAACTACAGTGGCCCGACGGTGTACGTGCAGAACGCCTCGCGCACCGTGGGCGTGGTCTCCGCGCTGCTCTCCGACACCCAGCGCGACGATTTTGTGGCGCGCACCCGCAAAGAGTACGAAACCGTTCGCATCCAGCACGGCCGTAAGAAGCCGCGCACCCCGCCTGTTTCGCTTCAGGCGGCACGCGACAACGATCTGGCCTTCGACTGGTCCAGCTACACGCCACCGGTGGCACATCGTCTGGGCGTGCAGGACGTGACGGCCAGCATCGAAACGCTGCGCAACTACATCGACTGGACGCCGTTCTTTATGACCTGGTCGCTGGCGGGCAAATATCCGCGCATCCTGGAAGATGAGGTGGTCGGCGAGGAGGCGAAGCGCCTGTTTAAAGATGCCAACGACATGCTCGACACGCTGAGCGCAGAGAAAACCCTCAACCCGCGCGGCGTGGTGGGCCTGTTCCCGGCGAACCGCGTGGGCGACGACATCGAAATCTACCGCGATGAAACCCGCACCCACGTGCTAGCGGTCAGCCGCCATCTGCGCCAGCAAACCGAGAAAGTGGGCTTTGCCAACTACTGCCTGGCCGATTTCGTCGCGCCGAAGCTGAGTGGTAAAGCCGACTATATCGGCGCCTTTGCGGTGACCGGCGGTCTGGAGGAAGACGCGCTGGCGGACGCGTTCGAAGCGCAGCACGATGATTACAATAAAATCATGGTGAAAGCGATTGCCGACCGCCTGGCGGAAGCCTTCGCCGAGTACCTCCACGAGCGCGTGCGTAAGGTGCACTGGGGCTACGCGGCGAATGAAAACCTCAGCAACGAGGATCTGATCCGCGAAAACTACCAGGGGATTCGCCCGGCACCGGGATACCCGGCCTGTCCGGAACACACCGAAAAAGGCACCATCTGGAAGCTGCTGGACGTGGAAGCCCATACCGGCATGAAGCTCACCGAGTCGTTCGCCATGTGGCCAGGCGCGTCCGTTTCCGGCTGGTACTTCAGCCATCCGGACAGCAAGTACTTTGCCGTGGCGCAGCTGCAGCGGGATCAGATTGAAGATTACGCCCTGCGCAAAGGCATGAGCGTGTCTGAAGTGGAGCGCTGGCTGGCGCCTAATCTCGGCTACGACGCCGACTAAAATCACTTTTCCTTACAACAAACAGGGCGCTCATTGGGCGCCCTGTCTCTTTCTTACGTTTAAACCCTTATACTGAACCTATGGAAAACGAATAACGATAAGGAGGAAAACCTTCCGTGCTGACCCTGTTACACCTGCTCTCTGCAGTCGCACTGCTCGTATGGGGCACCCATATCGTCCGTACCGGCGTGATGCGCGTATTTGGCGCGCGCTTGCGTACCGTTCTCAGCAGCAGCGTTGAGAAGAAGCCGCTCGCCTTCTGCGCGGGCATTGGCGTAACGGCACTGGTGCAGAGCAGTAACGCCACGACCCTGCTTGTCACCTCCTTTGTGGCGCAGGATCTGGTGGCGCTGGCCCCGGCGCTGGTGATTGTGCTGGGTGCGGATGTAGGTACCGCGCTGATGGCGCGTGTTCTGACCTTCGATCTCTCCTGGCTGTCGCCGCTGCTGATTTTTCTCGGCGTCATCTTCTTCCTCGGCCGCAAACAGACGCGCGCCGGGCAGCTCGGGCGCGTAGGAATTGGCCTCGGGCTGATCCTGCTGGCGCTGGAGCTGATTGTGCAGGCGGTCACGCCAATCACCGAGGCCAATGGCGTTCAGGTCATCTTCGCCTCCCTGACCGGGGACATCATGCTGGACGCGCTCATTGGCGCGGTGTTTGCTATCGTCAGCTACTCCAGCCTGGCGGCGGTCCTGCTGACGGCCACGCTTACCGCCGCAGGGGCGATCTCTTTCCCGGTAGCGCTGTGTCTGGTGATCGGGGCTAACCTCGGCTCCGGCCTGCTGGCGATGCTTAACAACAGCGCGGCCAATGCCGCCGCCCGCCGCGTGGCGCTGGGCAGCCTGCTGTTTAAGCTGGTGGGCAGCCTGATTATCCTGCCCTTTATCCACCCGCTGGCGAACCTGATGGACAATCTCCCGCTGCCGAAGGCGGAGCTGGTGATCTACTTCCACGTCTTCTACAACCTGGTGCGCTGCCTGGCGATGGTGCCGTTTGCCGCGCCGATGGCCCGCTTCTGCGAACGCCTCATTCAGGACGAACCGGAGCTGGATGCGCGCCTGAAGCCGAAGCACCTGGATACGTCCGCGCTGGATACCCCGGCGCTGGCGCTGGCGAATGCCGCGCGCGAGACGCTGCGCATGGGCGACGCAATGGAAACCATGCTCGAAGGCCTGCAAAAGGTGATGCACGGCGAGCCGCGTGAAGAGAAAGAACTGCGCAGACTGGCGGACGATATCAACGTGCTCTATACCGCCATTAAGCTTTACCTGGCGCGTATGCCGCAGGACGAGCTGGCGGAAGAGGAGTCCCGCCGCTGGGCGGAAATCATCGAGATGTCGCTTAACCTTGAGCAGGCCTCGGATATCGTGGAGCGTATGGGCAGCGAGATCGCCGACAAATCCCTTGCCGCGCGTCGTGCGTTTTCAGGTGAAGGCCTGAAGGAGCTGGAAGCGCTGCACGAACAGCTGGTCAGCAACCTCAAGCTGGCGATGCTGGTCTTCTTCTCCAGCGACGTGCCGAGCGCGCGCCGCCTGCGCCGCAACAAACATCGTTTCCGCATTCTGAACCGCCGCTACTCGCACGCCCACGTTGAGCGTCTGCACCAGCAGAACGTGCAGAGTATCGAGACCAGCTCCCTGCATCTGGGGCTGCTGGGGGATATGAAGCGTCTCAACTCGTTGTTCTGCGCGGTGGCGTACAGCGTGATGGAACAGCCGGATGAAGACGACGAGCGGGATGAGTATTAATCTCCAGCGTGTTTGATTGTTAGCCCAAGACCCAATGCTTTCATGACCGCCAGAGTGGTTTTAAGCGTTGGGTTTCCTTTATCACTGAACGATCTATACAGTTGCTCTCGTGATAGGCCAGTTTGCTGTGAAATGGTCGACATTCCTTTCGCTCGCGCGATGACGCCCAGAGCTTTAGCAATATACGCTGAATCGCCCGTTTCTAAGGCATCAGCCATAAACACGGCGATTTCCTCGTCATCCACCAGCGCATTGGCTGGATCGTAGGGTGTTAATTTATGCATGCTCATTCACTCCTGCCATTGGGATTGCTCAGCATTTTTGCCATAAGTATGTCTCTGGCCTGGCTGCTTTTGTCACCACCACACAACAGCACGATGATGCAATTGCCCTGGTCTTTAAAATAGAGTCTGTAGCCCGGACCATAGTGGATCCTCAGCTCACTTATACCTTCGCCCACGGGTTTAATGTCGCCCGCTAAACCATTTGCCAACCGAAAGAGGCGGGAAGCGATAATGGTTTTCGCTCGCCGATCTTTTAAGTTTTGCTCCCAGCGTTGGAAGGATTCTGTCTGAACGATCTCCTTCATATTACTCCATGTGATTTATAAACTACAAATAATTGTCTCTGGAGAGTAAAGCTAAAAGGAGGTAGCTCAAGGATAAATGGCCTGACGCTAAATCCTGAAAGCGTCTCGCAAAATAAAAAACCCGTCTCAGTAACCGTCGGCTAATCTTTTTTTCCAGCCCATACCTAAGGTATATTTCGCCCTTCACAGGAGAAACTATGCTGCCAACTCAATCAACCCGATTAAACAAATACATTAGCGAGAGCGGGATCTGCTCACGTCGCGAGGCTGACCGTTACATTGAACAAGGTAA
>Ga0308166_1003392_pt1 | contig 13590 bp, 10 predicted proteins | sample PhyCR2_2_FD_202137 | JGI IMG/M metagenome (GOLD analysis project Ga0308166, IMG submission 202137) | Phyllosphere microbial communities from UC Gill Tract Community Farm, Albany, California, United States - DLSLCC.R2 | ecosystem: Host-associated > Plants > Phyllosphere > Unclassified | place... | reverse complement strand
TAGGGGACGCCATTTGCGGGAATAGCTCAGTTGGTAGAGCACGACCTTGCCAAGGTCGGGGTCGCGAGTTCGAGTCTCGTTTCCCGCTCCATATTCAACGAAAACGCCGATCAGCAATGATCGGCGTTTTTGTTTGTGCTGAATTTGGCCCGATACGGTTTTGCCGCGTTCAAACGGCCGCATGGGCTTGCGGCCTTGGCATAAAAAAACGGGCAAACAGTTCGGACTGCGATTTGATATTGAGCTTGCTGTAGATGTTGCGACGGTGGACTTTGATGGTCTCCGCCGACAGCGCCAGCTTCCCGGCGATTTCCTTGTTGGAAAAGCCGCTGAGCAGCAACTTCAGCACGTCTTTCTCGCGTGTTGTTATTTGTGCTTCCAACTGGCTCAGCGCCTCAGTCCATGGGGCCGGCTCGGCGAAGTTCTTTTGCGGGTCAATTTCAAAGCACATGCGTTGATGCATCATTACCGTCACCCATGGCTTGATCATGTCCAGTAGTGTGACTTGCGCCTGAGTGAAGCGCACATTACTGCCAAACGACATGCACAAGGTTCTGTCGGCATCGAGTTGCACGTTGTACTGCGCCTCATCGACCGAAATGTATTGCGCGAAATATTGCTGGTAGTACTCGGTTTCAAGAAAGTGTTCCGGAGCAATATCGAGCAGATGGAAGAACCCGCTCTGCGGTTTTTCCCGATTAGCGATATAAAACGGGTCCAGCAGGTAAAGACCTTTCACATACCGATGAATAAAGGCATCCACTTCTTCGCTGTCCGCCACCTCCGGCAGGCTGATCACCCGCACGGCGTGATCGCTGAAAACCAGCACAACCCAGTTGTCTATCTGCACATATTCATTCAATACGCGAATCAATGAGCTCCAGAACTCTGGTCGATCAAGCTGCATAATCAGTTTGCCAACCGATCGGTGCCAAGCCAGGTTGTGAAGGTCAAGCGACATGTTCTACCCCTTTAGGGTTAGGGATTTGCAGGCCGGGGCTAAGTACTTGTAGGTATTTACTATTCGACAATGCCCGGTATATTCACCCCGAGCTTACGATAGCCATGAAGGCGCTTCGGGTAACAGGGATAGTCATATGAGTCGATCACACTTGCGAGCTATTTTTTTAGCCTCGCTGCTTGGCGCCGCCATCAGCACGCCGGCCAGCGCCGCGCAATCTTCGGTGTATCTGTATAACTGGTTCGGGTTTCTCGAGCCGCAAACCCCGAAGGAGTTCCGGCAGGAAAGCGGTATCAAGTTGCATATGGATGCTTTCGACAGCGCCGAGACCATGCAGAGCAAAGTCATGGCCGGGCGCACCGGATATGACCTGGTGGTGGCCACTTCCAATGTGCTGCCCGGCCTGATCAAGGCGGGGGTTTTGCAAGAGCTGGACCGCTCGCAACTGAGTAATCTGTCGCATATCGATCCCGATATCCTGTCTCTGCTGGCGGTCAATGACCCTGGCAATCGCTACGCCGTACCCTACGTCTGGGGCACCACCGGGATTGGCTACGACGTGGACAAGGTCAAGGCCGCCCTGGGTGATAACGCCCCGGTGGACAGCTGGGACCTGATCTTCAAAGAAGAAAATATCAGCAAGCTCAAGGCCTGTGGCGTGGCCATGCTCGACTCGCCCAGCGAAATCATCTCGATCGCCTTGCACTACCTGGGGCTGCCCAGCAACAGTACCAACCCTGAGGATTACCAGAAGGCCCAGGCCCTGCTGCTGAAAATCCGTCCCTACGTGCTCTATTTCGATTCCTCGCGAATCGACACCGATTTGGCTGACGGCAATATTTGCGCAGTTGTAGGCTGGGCCAATGGTGCGCTGGCTGCGCAGGCGATCAATGAAAAATCCAACAGCGGACGCAAGATTGCCTACAGCCTGCCTCGAGAAGGCGCATTGGTCTGGTCTGAAAACTGGGTACTGCTCAAAGACGCTGGACACCCCAAGGCCGCGCTGGAGTTCATTAATTACATGCTGCGCCCCCAGGTGATTGCCAAGACTTCCAACTACATGCTCTATCCCAACGCCAATAAAGATGCCACGCAGTTCGTCGAGCAGAAGTTGCGCGATAACCCGTGGATTTATCCCGATAAAAAGACCATGGCCACGCTGGTTCCGCTTGAGCCGTTGCCGTTGAAGGCGGAGCGTATTCGCACCCGGGTCTGGACCAAGGTCAAGAGCGGTACGTAAGGGTAGGCCTAGCGGGCGGTTGACCCAGGGGCCGGGGAGGGGAACAGCATGCGCCAAGGCGATGATCAGTGCTATTTGGAGTCAGACGACTACAAAGCGTACAAGGAAATTGAAGAGCAGATCGGCCTCTGCACGCCCGAACAAGCCTGGGCCATGTATTACGTCTCGACGGGCATGGTGCGGGAAAACATCACCCTGGCGGTGATGGAGCACATTGGCCGCGGTAATCGTGCCTTGTTGCTTGAGTTCCCCGACCTGGTACGGGTCGAAGGGCGAGACTACGAGCCCGGAGCGCTCGCTTCCAGTTGGCCTCTGCTGCGAAGGCATCGGGGATGACGCTCTGGGCTCTTCACCGTGTACCCATGGCGTTCATCGCCTGGGCCAGGCGCTGCGTAGCTTGCTGTATTTCATCCCGGTCCAGGGACGCAAAGCCCAGGCGCAGTGCATTTTGCGGTTGGTCGTCGGGTGAAAACTGACGACCGCTGCGTACCACCAGCCCATGCTCCAGGGCGGTGTGCACCAAGCGATCCACATCCACGCTATCCTCGAAACGCACCCAGAGCGCCAAGCCACCCTCCGGCTCTCGCACCTGTATTCGATCGCCGAACGCCTGGTCCAGACAGTCGCGCAGCACGGTGCGGCGCGCCAGGTACTCTTTGGAGACGCGGCGCAGGTGTTTTTTCAACTCACCGTGATTGATCAAGTCCGCCAGCATGGTCTGTGCGACCGCATCGGCATCGCCCAGCATCAGTGCGGCATTGCGCTGCAGGGCTTCAATCACTTGCGTGGGGGCCACGATGTAACTGCAACGAAACGTCGAGCCCAGCACCTTGGATAACGAGCCGATATAGATCACATGGCGCTGGGCGCGGTCACTGGCCAGCGGCAGATAAGGGCGGCCGCTGAAGTGATATTCGTGGTCGTAATCTTCTTCGATCACGCAAAAGTCATGTTGCGCGGCCAATGCCAGCAAGTGTTGTCGACGTGCGGCATGCAGGCTCACGGTGGTGGGAAATTGGTGGTGGGGCGTGAGGTAGATCATGCGCACGTTATGCTCGCGGCATAAGCGTTCGACCTGGTCGGTGCGGCAACCTTCATCGTCGATGTCGACCGTGACCAACTGCGCGCCGAGCTTGCGGAAAATTTCCCACGCCGGCGGGTAGCTCAAACGCTCCACCAGTACCACGTCGCCAGGCTTGATCAGCAGGCTGGCGCTCAGGTACAGGGACATCTGCGTGCCTTGGGTCAGGCAAATATTCTCGGCAGTCACTGTCAGCCCGCGGTTATTGCGCAGCATCTCGGCCAGGGCGCAGCGCAACTGATAGCCGGTGCCCTCACTGCCGTAGCGCACCGTGTTGGAGGCGAAGCTGTTGCGCAGCGCATGACGATAGTAGCGATGCAAAACGGCCTGGGGCAGCAGGCGATGGTCGCTGGTGCCATTGTCGAAGAACAGCGCACTGTGCCGATGCTGAAGCGCGACCACTTGGGCGTTATGGGTGAAATACGGTACCACCGGCAGGTCCAGCAGCGGTGGGGCGAAAGACGGTTGCGCCGCACAGGGCAGGGGCTTTGGGGCCAATTGCGCATTGACGAATGTGCCACGGCGCGGCTCGCTGATCAGCCAGCCTTTGGTCATCGCTTCCTCATAGGCCAGGATCACTGTCTTGCGGTTGACGTCGAGCAGTTGTGCCATTTCCCGTGTGCCCGGCAGCAACGTCCCAGGCGGCAGGCGCCCTTCGACAATCGCGGTGACCAAGCCTTCGGCAATCTTGCGATAGGACGCCTGGCGGGTGTCGTCGTCAAGCTTGAGCAGGGGGCGCCATTTACGCAACTGGACCATCTGAAGTATCCAAATCTGGAGGTTTTAATGGTCCTAGTCTAGCGTAACAATCCAGGCCTCACTTACCCCGAGGTCTTTATGAACACACGCCATGTCATCGAACTGTCTCCCTCGGGAAAAACCTTTGAGGCCGGCGGCGAACTGTTGCTCGACGCCATGCTTGCCAGCGGCCTGGCCGTGCCGTTCTCGTGCCGCCGCGGCGCGTGCGGCTCGTGCAAGGTGGTGGTCGCCGCAGGTGAGTACCGGGCCAAGCGCCTGGCGCCGGATGCGCCTGCGCCGTGTTACCCACTGGCCGCCAATGAAATGCTGCTTTGCCAGAGCCATGCCTGCACCGACATGCGCCTGGAGATTCCCGGCTGGTCCCTGGATACGCCTGCGTTGGTCGTTGGCGCTCAGGTCATTGGCAAGCGCGCGCTCGGGCCCGATGTCATTGAGTTGATGCTCAAGCCCGATACACCTTTGAAGGTGCGAGCTGGCCAATACCTCAAGTTCCACCTGGCAGACGGCGACACGCGCTGCTTCTCGGTTGCCAACCTGCCAGCAGAGGACGAGGGGCGTTTGGTCTTCCAGATTCGTCGGGTGAGCGGCGGGTACTTTTCCGAGGGCGTTCTGGATGGCTTGGCCGTGGGCGCGCGGATGCAGTTGGAAGGACCGTTTGGCGCCTGCACCTGGCAGGACGATGACGCAGCGCCCGTCGTGCTGTTTGCCACGGGTACCGGTTACGCGGGCATCAAGCCGATCCTGTTGACCGCGCTCAAACGCACTGTCGAGGTGACGTTGTATTGGGGCGGCGCGCAGTCAACCGACTTTTATGACCGCGCCTTTCTGGATGACTCGATGCTTGAGCACCCCCGTTTTCGCTGGCATCCGGTGCGGTCATCCGAGGGGCGGGTGCAGGAGGTTGCATTGAGCCACGGGCATCATTGGGAGGCGGCCCAGGTCTATGCGTGTGGCAACGGCCCCATGCTTAGCCAGGTGCGTGCCCATTGCGCCGAGGCGGGGTTGCCGAGCCATCGGTTTATCGCGGAGGCGTTTGTCGCCAGTGGCCGGTCAAGCGCGCAAGCGGTGTCGCTGTCGTTCGACCCGATCTGGGAGAAAGTCGGGCCACGTTATTCCCTGGACGGGATGTTGGCGGCGCGAGAAAAATCCATACGCGCCCTGGCGGCCATCGCCAGCCGGTTGACGGTCGGCATGACCACCGGCGAAGCCCTGGAGATGGCCGCCCAGCAACTCACGGCCATGGGCGCCTCGCACACCTGGCATCCGACCTACATTCGCTTTGGCCCCGACACCATCCGGCCCTCCCGCGAGGGTGTTGATCGTCAGCGCAAACTGCGTGCCAGCGATATCGTCGTGGTCGACCTGGGTCCGGTATGGGACGGCTATGAAGGGGACTACGGCGACACGTTCATCTTCGGTGAGTTACCGCTGCATCTGGCGTGCAGGACTGCGCTGCATGAGGTGTTCGATGAGACCCGCCAAGCGTGGCTGCGTGGGCTGACCGGGCGCGAGCTCTACGACTTCGCCGAACAGAGCGCCGTGTCGAAGGGCTGGAGGCTGGCACGCAATCTGGCGGGGCATCGCCTTGCGGATTTCCCCCATGCCTTGTTCGAAAGCAAGGAGTTGGCTGACCTGGAGATCCCACCGAGCGAAATGGCCTGGGTGCTGGAGATCCAGTTGTGCCATCCCACTGAGCCAGTGGGTGGGTTCTTTGAAGACATGCTGATGTTGCAAGCCTGAAGAGCCTGCCATTGCTGCCGAGAATTGTGCTTGTCGCGATAGCCCTGCCAACCGAGATCAACCCAGCACTGCCGATTCCCTGTGGGAGTTGTCGAGCTTCAGCGAGGCTGCGAAAGCGATGGTTCAGGCGATGAGGATGTTGCCTGTGCCGCCGCCTTCGCAGCCTCGCTGGGGCTCGACAGCTCCCACATTTGGGCGGTGTTATTGTCAGGAGTTGTGCTTGGCGCGATGGCCCTGCCAACCGAGATCAACCCAGCACTGCCAATCCCCTGTGGGAGCTGTCGAGCTTTAGCGAGGCTGCGAAAGCGGTGGTTCAGGCGATGAAAATGTTGCCTGTGCCGCCGCCATCGCAGCCTCGCCGGGGCTCGACAGCTCCCACATTTGGGCGGTGTTGTTGTCAGGAGTTGTGCTTGGCGCGATGGCCCTGCCAAACGAGATCAACCCAGCACTGCCGATCCCCTGTGGGAGCTGTCGAGCTTCAGCGAGGCTGCGAAAGCGGTGGTTCAGGCGATGAGGATGTTGCCTGTGCCGCCGCCATCGCAGCCTCGCCGGGGCTCGACAGCTCCCACATTTGGGCGGTGTTGTTGTCGGGAGTTGTGCTTGGCGCGATGGCCCTGCCAACCGAGATCAACCCAGCACTGCCGATCCCCTGTGGGAGCTGTCGAGCTTCAGCGAGGCTGCGATAGCGGTGGTTCAGTCGATAAGGATGGGTCAGAGCTTCGGCAACTGCCCGACGCGGCCCATCATTTCAGTGACGATCTGCAGGTCCAGCAGGAACTGCTCAACCGTTTTGAACTCACTGTCGGTGTGCCCGGTGTACTTCTCTTCCGGACGGGCCAGGCCAAACTGCACCCCATTGGGCAAATCGTGGACCGAGGTTGCACCGGCCGAGGTGCCGAACTTGTGCGGCATGCCCAGGTTTTCCGTGGCGACCGCCAACAAGGCTTTGACCCACTCACCTTCAGGGTTGCGGTACATCGGTGTATCCAGCGAATAGGCGAAGTTCACGTTGACCTTGGCTTGCTGGTTCCAGGCATTCAGTTTCTGTTCGATCTGTGCCTTGAGTGCCTCCGGGGTTTTACCCTTCGGCGCCCGCAGGTTCACCGCCAGCTTGAAGGTTTTGTCATCCAGGCCGACAAAGGTCGGCGAGGTGGTCAACGGCCCCATGAAGTCATCGGCGAAGCCCACACCCAATTTGCCGCCCAGGTAATCCAGGCCCCAGTTGTCCGCTGCATAACGCGCCGCATCAGTGATGTGGTTATGCTTGAGGGCAATCTTGCCGTCGACGCCGTGGATCAGTTCCAGCATACGAGCCACCGGGTTGACCCCGGTTTCGGGTTCGGAGGAATGTGCGGATACGCCGGTGACAGTGAGTTTGACGTCCTTGCCATCGACCTTGGCACTGACCTGGAAATTGCCGCCGTTGCGCTTGGCGTAATCATTACCGGCCTGCTGCAGGCTGGCGGCCAACTCAGCAGGCTTATCGCTGACCAGCGTGGCGACCGACACCGATGGAATCTGGTTGGTGGCCTTGCCGCCGGTCATTGCGATGATTTCCGCGCCTGTGCCTTCGCCTTTGCGCACCGGGAAGGTCGCCATGACGGTGCCCGAGCCTTTCTCGGCGATCACCACCGGGTAGCCGCCATCCAGCGCCAGGTTGTATTGCGGCACGGGGTTGCGTTCGAAGTAGTAGGGAATCGCGTCACCGGCGGTTTCTTCGGTGGTGTCCACCAGCAGCTTGAACGTACGCGCCAGCGGCAGTTTTTCTTCCTTGATCACCTTCATGGCATACATCGCCACGACGATGCCGTTCTTGTCATCTTCGGTCCCACGGCCATACATGCGATCGCCGATCAGCGTGACCTTGAACGGGTCGAGCTTGGTGCCGTCTTGCAGCACCCAGTTTTCCGGCGTGACCGGCACCACATCGGCATGGGCATGTACGCCGACGACTTCATTACCGCTGCCTTCCAGGGAGATTTCGTACACACGGTTATCGATGTTACGGAAGTTCAGGTTGAAGGATTTGGCCAGGGCCTGGATCTTGTCGGCGATCTTGAGGAATTCCGGGTTTTTGTACTGTGGCAGCCCGTCTACGTTGAAGGTCGGAATCTCCACCAGTTCGCGCAAGGTTTCCAGGGCAGCCTTGCCGTACTTCACACGGGTGTAGATACCGAGCAGCCGATTGATCTCGTTCTGCTGCTCGGCGTTCAAGGTTTTGTTGTCGAGAAAGGCGCTGATAGCCGGGCCGACGTCAGCCGATTTGCCCAGCTCGCCCTTGGCCAGGTTGCCGAGGAAACCGCGGAAATCGGTGACCGATGTCTGGCTGAAGCTCTTCACAATCGCCGCGCTTTGGTCTGCGCTGATGTTGGCGAAAGCGGGGCTTGAGAGTGCCGAAAGGCTAGCCGCGAACAGGGTGGCAACGGCCAATTGCTTGAGTGGAAAGTGCATTGTTTAAGGCATTCCTTTGCAGGTAGTGAGTAGGGTGTTTCTGACAGGCAAGTCGGAAACATTTCCACACACTACCACTACTCAGGTGCCCAAGGTCAATGCTGGCCAGGATGGGGCTCAGGGTATTCATCCGTCACGCTCAAGGCTCTGGCGTAGGGCCCGTCCCACAGTTGCTCATGCAATTGCCCTACACGGCTGGCCATCGCTTCACTGCGCATCACCACCTCCAGATTGCGCGAGTTATCCAGGTAACCGCCCAGCCAGTTGCTGGTGCCGATCCACGCCACTTGCCCGTCGATCTCCATGGTCTTGCTGTGGATCACTCGGGCATAAGGGATAAAGCCTTGCCTGGCCTCGGGCAGGGTGACGATCTTGATTTCGACGTTGGGCAATACCGCCAGGCTCTTGAGGTAGGGCAGTTCCAGCTTGTCGGTGTTCCAGTTGGACACCATCAGTTTGATCGACACCCCACGGGCAGCGGCGGCACGCACGGCGTTGTCGATCACCGCGTAGTACGGGCGGGTTCGATCAGGCCCGTAGGACAGTGGCGCGTAATCGAGCAATTGCACACGCACTTCTTTTTTGGCTTCGCTAAGCAGGCGTGGCAGTTCCAGCTGTGAGTCGCCTACGCCTGGCGGGTTGTAGCGTTGCGGGCTGGCCACCAGGTAGTTACCGATGCGTGCGGGCGCCTGGCCGGTGGCCGGCAGCGGCACCGGTTGCTTATCGGCGAGCGCAGCCTGGGCTTGCCAGTCTTGATCGAAGATCGCCTGCACCTGGCCTACGATGGCTGCGTCACTGATACGCAGCCCGGTTTCGTGGATATGTTCCAGGGAGCGCCAGTCGAAATTCTGGCTGCCGATAAACGCCTGCTTGCCATCCACCAGCAGGTATTTGGCATGGATGATGCCGCCGCTCAGTTGCCCGTAGGGCAGCACCCGCAAGGTCAGGTTGGGGATCGCACGCAGGCGTTCCAGGGTGGCAGCTTCCGACAGCCTGATGCCTTTTTCTTCCAGCAAAAAACGAATTTTCACACCGCGCTTGCCGGCAGCCTCAAGGCGTTCGATGACCGTGTCCATCACCGAGCCGGGATGGTCGACGGCGTAGAACTGGCCGATATCAATGCGGCTCTTCGCACTGTCGAACAGCTCGATCCATACCGGGCCGGTCTGGCGCAGATCGGCGGTGACCAGGGCGGTATCCACCGGCACGGTGTGCACCAGTTCAAACCCCGGAATGGAAAAGTCCGCCTGGGCCAGCGGACTGAGCAACACGCCGGCGAGGCTGGCGATACGCAACTTCATCGAAAGGGACATTAGGCGTCTCATCGGACAAAACAAAGAGGCGGGCGCATCACGCGCCCGCCCGACGGATCACGCTGTGCGGCTGTGCAGGGAGGTCGGTACAAGGTGCGGCACTTCACCTTGTACGCGGGCCCCGCTGGCCGCGCGGATCAACAGGATCTTCAACTGGTCGTTGATGCGTTCCAGGCTGTCCTGGAAAAAGTTGTGGAACACCACGCAGAACAGCGCGATGGCAATACCCAGGCCGGTGGCGAACAACGCCGTGCCGATACCACCGGAAATCTGCCCCGGGTCGGAAACACCCGCCGTGGCCAGCGCCTTGAAGGTGTCGATAATGCCGAGGATGGTACCCAGCAAGCCCAGCAGCGGGGCGGCGGTGGTAATGGTCTCGATGATCCACAGGCTGCGGGCCAGCGGGGCACGGGTCTTGAGGTATTGGGTGTCGATTTCGTCGTCCAGGTCCTTGCGTGAACCGTTGGAGGCTTTCTGGGCCAGCACCGGCAGGATCATGTTCAGCGGCAGGCTGTCGCGACGGCTCAGGTTTTCCGGCAGGTCACGCTCGCTGTGCACGGGGGCGCCGAGGGCGTCGATCAACGCCCGCGCCTGGCGGCGCACGTAGGCAAAGTAGATGCCGCGTTCAATGGCGATAAAGATCGCAATGGCCATCGCCGCGTACATCACATAGAAGGTGACGTCGTGGAGCAGGTTCATATCCATGCTGGTGTTCCTCTTGGGTCAGTCTTAGAAATTCGCTTCCAGCGAAACCGTTACGGTGCGGTCCAGGCCGACGATGTAGGCCGGGTCGCCATCGCGAAAACCGCTGTAGCTGGCCGCGTTGGTCTTGGTGGTGTACACGCCGTCCAGGTACTTCTTGTCGAACAGGTTGTCGACGTTCAGGCGCAGGGTCGCGTCCTTGACGACTTTCTTGTCCACCGGCAGGTAGATACCGGCGCCAAGGTTGAACACGGTGCGTCCGGAAATGGCTTCGTCGTTGGTCAGGTCGCCATAGAGTTTGCTGGTGTACTTGCCGCCGAAGGTGCCGTAGAAGCGCCCGTCGTCGTAACCAACGTTGGCCGCCAGCATGTTCTTGGGCACGTTGGCGAACTGCTTGCCGCTGGTGGGCAGCACGATGGGCTTGCCGGCGTTGTAGACGGTCATGTCGTCTTGCTGCTCGGCCTTGGTGTAGGTGTAGGAGGTGTAGTAGTTGAAGTGGTGGGGCAGTTGGCCGCTCCATTCCAGCTCCAGACCTTTGTTGGTCACGGCACCGACGTTGATGTCGGCGGCGTCGCCGTTGATGTCTTTGGATGAGACCTGGCGGTTCTTGAAGTCCATGTAGAACAGGGTGGCGGCCAGGGTCATGTCGTCGCCGCTGTAGCGCCAGCCCAGTTCATGGTTCCAGCTGGTTTCCGGCTCAAGGTTGATCGAATCGACGCCCTTGTCGTAGAGCGCATAGTTCTGCGGTACGCGCATGTTGCGCGACAGGCTGTAGAACAGTTGGTCGCGCTCGTCCAGTTGGTATTTGAGGCCGACATTGGGCAGCAGTTTGTTATAGGTCTGGTTACGTTTTTCCGGACGCTCGTTGAGGCTGCCGTGGTTGGTACCGTCCCGCTCGACGTTCATGTAGGCAAGGCCGGCGATGAAGGTCCAATCCGGGTTGATGTACCAGGTGTCCTGGGCCCAGACCTTTTGCGCCGGGGTCACGGTGAAGCGGTCGCGCCCCTGGACCTGATTGCCGTTGGCATCGACGATGGCGCTGTTGGAATCCGGCCAGGTGTCCACTGGCTTGCCGTTGCTCTTTAGGGGAATGAACGGCTGGGTCTGGCTCTGGCGTGCGCGCTCGTACCAGTAGCCGAATTGCAGGCTGTGGTCGCCCAGGTCCCAGGTCAGTTTGGTGGTGATGCCCGGCCGCCAGGTTTGCGTGCGTGAAGGGCGGTAGTACACGCCGCTGTTCGGTGTGCCATCGGCGTTGTACTGGGCGGCGGTGGGCAGGTTGCCGAGGTCGAACACGCCACCCTGGTTGGAGCCACGGTTGAGTGCGTAAGCGGATGAGCCGACGCCGCTGCCGTTGCCCCAGTAGTAATACGGGATCACCGACAGCGCCAGGTTGTCGGCCAGTTTGAACTGGGTGTTGAGCACGGCGGTGAAGGTCTGGAACGGGTTCTGCGCCAGGGCGTAGTAGCTGTTGTATTTGCCGTTGCTGCCCACGGTCGGCGTGGCCGGGTAGGGATCGTACTTGCGGCCGTTCTGCTGGAATTGCGCCTTGGTCAACTGGCTGTAACTGTTGTTGTCCTGCTCGTGGTACTTGAGGATCAGGTTGGCGGTGTTGCCGTTGCCGGCGTCGAAAAAGCTGTTCCACTCCACCTTGTCCGCACGCACCGCGCCCGAGCCGCGCCACATCTGCCCTTCGGTGTGGGACACCGACAGCCAGTTGCTCAGGCCGTTGATTTCACCGGTATTGAGGCGGGCGAAGGTCTTGCGCGTGGCGTTGCTGCCGACCACCTGTTTGACGAACGCGCCGGTTTCCTTGGTGGGGCGAATGGTCACGATGCCGATGTTGCCGCCGCTGGAACCGATGTGCGGGCCATCGGCCTCCGACGCGCCCTGGGTGACGAAGATCTGGTCGATGTTTTCCGGGTCGCCCAGCAGGTTGGAGTACAGCGCGTAGTTACCGGAGTCGTTGATCGGCATGCCGTCCACCGACATGCCCACCTGGTCGGAGTTCATGCCGCGCATGGTGAAGCGAAAACCCGAGAGGCCGGTGTTGTCTTCACTGGAGATGTTCAGGCCCGGGGTGTACTTGAGCTTGTCGATGGCATTGCCCGTTGCTGCCTGCTTGTCCAGTGCTTCCTTGGTCACCGTGGAGCGGCCCTTGATGCTTTCTTCCGGGACCATGTAACCGCCCCCTGCGCTCGCCTTGCCTTGTACCCCAATGGTGCCGACATCACTGTCGCTGGTCTCTGCCATGACCAGTCCCTGGCTCATGCTGGTCGCGGCAACGAGTGCCAGATGAATGCGGGTGAACTTCATCACTGTCGTCCTGATGTCGGGTGCTTATTGCACGCTGTAGTTGAAGGTGGCGGTGAAGCGCTGCTCATTGCGGCCCCCGAAGGCTTGTTCGGGGAACGGCTTGACTTGCTTGATGCGACGCAAGCTGTTGGTGGCGGCCCTGTTGAGCAACATGCTTGAGGCCTGAGTCTGCAAACCGGAATCGAGCACGCGGCCCTGGCGGTCCACCAGCAACCACACCACCACCTCGCCGCTGGGGCGTTCGAGCGACGCCTGGCGCCCGGTGGGGTACTGCTTGTAGGTGTCCAACTCGTTGCGCAAGCCTTTGAGGTAACCGCCTTCCAGGGCCTGGCCGTCGACCTTCGGCGGCGCAGGCGGGGCGGGGGCCGCCACGGGTGCTGCCGGGGCTGCTACGGGCGGGGTGGGTTTGGCGGCGGCGACCGGGGGCGGTGTGGGCGCTGTCTTGGCCACCACCGGCTTGGGCACAGGTTTTGGCTTGGGCTTGGGTTCAGGTTTGGGGCGCGGCTTGGGCGGTGGCGGTGGCGGAGCAGGCTCGGCCTCCTGCTCTTCGATGACCGGCGGTGGCGGCTCTTGCTCCACCACAGGCTGCGGGATCACTTGCGGCTCCGGCTCGACCAGGGCCAGTTCGACCGCCGACTCGTCATACACCGGCTCGACCTTCAAGGTCTGGGACTGGATACCCAGTGCAATCAGCACCAGGGCGATCAGGGCCGGGACACTGCCCAGCAGCTGACGCGCACGAAACAGAACGTACATGATCAAGACTTGCGCGTAGCAATGGACACGGAGGTGAAGCCACCCAGGCGCAGGGTGTCCATCACTTCCACCAGGCGCGAAACCTCTACGCCTTTGTCGCTGTTGACGATGATCGTCGACTTGGTGTCGGGCTTCTCGGCTGCCTTCAAGGCCGGCACCAGGGCATCCACCGTCAGGTCCTTGCCGTCCAGTTGCAACTGGCCTTCCAGGCCCAGGGTGAGGATGAATTTGTTTTGCGGTTTGAGCTGCTGCGAGCTGCTGGCGCTGGGCAATT
>Ga0308166_1003391_pt1 | contig 13595 bp, 9 predicted proteins | sample PhyCR2_2_FD_202137 | JGI IMG/M metagenome (GOLD analysis project Ga0308166, IMG submission 202137) | Phyllosphere microbial communities from UC Gill Tract Community Farm, Albany, California, United States - DLSLCC.R2 | ecosystem: Host-associated > Plants > Phyllosphere > Unclassified | place... | reverse complement strand
AGGAGACTGTCATGCACACACCTTCCAACCCCGGACGCCGTCAGTTGCTCAAGGCCGGTGCCACCGTCGCTCTGGTCTGCGGTCTGCCCAGCGTAGTCCGCGCCGCCGACAGGCAGATCATCGTTTCCGATCCCGGTGGCCCCTACACCGAGGCCTACCGCAAGGCCTTCTACGACCCTTTCGAAAAAGCCACCGGCATCAAGGTCATCAGCGTGGCCCGCGAATCACAACCCGTGGCGCAGTTTTCAGCCATGGTGAAAACCCGCAATTACGTCTGGGACGTCACCACCCTGACCATCTCCGCCGACATCCCCTACCTCGAAGCCCAGGGCTTTCTCGAACCCATCGGTCTGTCGGCCAGCGAATACCCGGACCTGTTGCCCGAAGCGATCACCCCCAACTTCCTGGGCGTCGATGTGTACTCCACCGTGCTGGCCTACCGCACGGACACCTTCAAGGATGGCAAGGGCCCGCAGAGCTGGGCGGACTTCTGGAACGTCGAGCAGTTTCCCGGCCGTCGCTGCCTGCGCCGCAGCCCCCTGGACACGTTGGAACAGGCACTGCTGGCCGACGGCGTCGGCCTCGACGAGCTGTACCCCATGGACGTCGACCGCGCCTTCAAGAGCCTGGACAAGATCAAACCGCACATCGACCTGTGGTGGACCTCCGGTGCGCAGGCGATGCAGGCCATCCAGAGCGGCGAAGTCGACATGATCTCGGCCTGGAACGGCCGCGCCCAGGCGGCCATCGACAATGGCGCTCCGGTGCAGATCGTCTGGAACCAAGGGCTGTATTCCATCGAAGGCTGGGCGATTCCCAAGGGCACGCCACACGCCGACATGGCCAAGCAGTTCGTGCGCTTCTGCGCCGATGCCAAGCGCCAGTCCGATTTCACCGACACGCTGGCCTACGGCCCCACCAACCGCAAGTCGTTCGAGTTCATCGCCCCCGAGCGGGCTGCGCTGTTGCCCACTGCGCCGCAGAACCTGGAACACATGCGCCTGCCCAGCCCGGCCTGGTGGGCGGAGCACCGCACCGCCGTGACCGAGCGGTTCAACGCCTGGATCTTGTCGTAAGGGAGTCGATGCATGAGCGTGAAACTTGAAACCCGTGGCCTGGGCAAGACCTATGGTCAGTTCGTCGCCCTGCAACCTACCGATATTCAGGTGCGTGAAGGCGAATTCCTGACCCTGCTCGGGCCTTCGGGCTCGGGCAAGACCACCCTGCTGCAGATGATTTCCGGGTTGGTCCCGCCCGACAGCGGGCAGTTGCTGATCGACGGCCAGGAGGCGACCCACATCGCACCCGGCAAACGCGGCATCGGCCTGGTGTTCCAGAGCTACGCGCTGTTTCCGCACATGAGCGTGCGCGACAACGTGGCCTACGGCTTGCGCATGCGCAAGTACCCCAAGGCCGAGGTCAGCCAGGCAGTCGACGATGCCCTGGCCATGGTGCGCATGGAGGACTTCGCTCATCGCTACCCGAACGAACTGTCCGGTGGTCAGCAGCAACGCATCGCCCTGGCGCGCTGCTTCGCCTATCGACCCTCGATCATCCTGCTCGATGAACCACTGGGCGCGCTGGACAAGAACCTGCGTGAGCACATGCAGCTGGAAATCCGCCGCATGCACAAGGAGCTGGGAGCCACGTTCATCTATGTCACCCACGATCAGGAAGAGGCGCTGACCCTGTCGGACCGCATCTGCCTGATGAACCGGGCGCGGATCGAGCAGCTGGCGACGCCAGAAGAACTGTACGATCGCCCGGCCACACGCTTTGCAGCTGAATTCATCGGCCATTCCAACCTGTTGCAGGGCCAGCGCGACGGTGCTGGCCACCTGCAGGTCGAAGGTCAACGGCTGGACCTGACCGGATGCGCCGGGCACCAGGCGCCCAGCGCAGGCACCGAAGCGTTTCTGCTGATCCGGCCCGAAGCCGCGCGCCTCACCGACCCCGCCGCTGGCCTGCTGCAAGGCACCGTGGATGAATGCGTGTTCCTGGGCAGTGACACCCGCGCCTTGGTCCGACTGCCCTCGGGCAACCGCTTCAGCGTGCGCTGTTCGCGCGACCTCAGCCCCCGCATCGGCGACCCGGTGGGCATCGCCTGGGACCCGACCCGGGCTACCCTGCTGCCTGCGCAGGCCGTGTCATGAGCTGGCGCAAGGGCCTGATTCCGGCCATCCCCGCCCTGCTGTTCCTGGCGCTGTTCTTTCTGTTGCCGGTTGCGGAAATGCTCATGGGCAGTTTTCAGAACGCCAGCGGCGAGCTGAGCCTGGGCAACTTCGAACGGATCGCCTCAACCCCGGTGTATGCGCGCGTATTGGGCATCACCTTCTGGATCTCGGCACTGACGGCATTACTTTCGGTACTGCTGGCCTACCCCGTGGCGTACCTGCTCACGCGTCTCTCGCCCATGGGCCGGGAGCGCTGGTTGCTGTGGATCATGCTGCCGTTCTGGACCAGCTACCTGGTCAAGACCTACGCATGGATGCTGCTGCTGTCGCGCAAAGGACTGCTGACCACACTGGCCGCCGATGTGCTGGACAATCCATCCGGATTGGTCCCGGCACTTTCCGGGGTGCTGATCGGCATGGTGCATTCGATGCTGCCGCTGGCCGTGATCACCCTGCTGCCGATCATGCGCAGCATCGATCAACGCCTCGCACCCGCCGCGCAAACCTTGGGCGCCAGCGGGTCGATGAGTTTCTTCAGTATTTTCCTGCCGCTGTCGGCGCCGGGCATTGCCGCCGCCGGGCTGTTGGTGTTCATCACCAGCCTGGGCTTCTTCATCGTGCCTGCGCTGCTGGGTTCGCCACGGGAAATGATGGTGGCGCAACTGGTGATTTCCTCGGTGCTCGACCTGTTCGACATGAACTTTGCCGGCGCCCTCTCGGTGGTGCTGCTGGCCTGCTCGCTGGTGGTGTTCGTGATCTACGATCGCATCGCCGGGCTGTCGTCGCTGGGCGGCGAGGCGCCCAGGGAGCGCCAGTCCGGGCGCGGCCTGCAGATGCTGATCTGGCTCGGGCATCTGTTTTCGGGCAAGGGCAACGCTCCCCGGCGCAGTGGCGACGGTGTGCTGCTCACGGGCTACAGCGTGTTGTTGGTCATGCTGTTGATCCTGCCAGTGCTGGTGGTCGTCCCGCTGGCCTTCACCAGCAGCCCGTTCATTGCCTTTCCACCCAAGCTGTTCAGCCTGAAGTGGTTCGAAGAATTCTTCACGTCCGCGGTATGGCAGGCGGCGCTGTTGCGTTCGCTGGGCGTCGGTGTGGCCACGGCCTTGTTGGCCCTGGTGCTGGGCTTTGGCGCGACCCTGGCACTGACACGGGTCAGCGCAGGTTGGCGCAAGGGCCTGTTCGCCCTGTTCATCGCACCGCTGATCGTGCCGCGCATCGTCATCGCCCTCGGCCTGCTCTACCTGTTTTCCCGACTGGGACTGGCGGGCAAGGACATCGGCCTGGTACTGGGCCATACCGTGCTGGCCCTGCCCTATGTGGTGGTGACCCTGTCCGCGGCCTTCAAGCAATACGACTGGCGTCTGGACGATGCTGCGCGGATCCTCGGTGCCGGCGCATTCACTCGCCTGCGCACGGTGACCCTGCCGCTGATGTCGGCGAGCCTGGTCTCGGCCTTCCTGCTGGCCTTCATCACTTCGTTCGACGACCTGACCATCGCCATCTTCGTCAGTGGCGGCATCAATACCACCTTGCCCAAGCAGATGTGGGACAGCATCCAACTGGCGCTGACGCCGACCCTGGCTGCGGTTTCCACCACCTTGCTGGTGTTCATCGTGCTGTTTGCCGTGATCGCCCAGTGGGTCTCGCGGCGCTCCAACTCCAAACGTCAAGGGCTCTGAACGATGCATCCATACACTCGATTCTTCCCGCATCGCATCAGTCAGGATCAACTGACCACCGCACCGCTTATCCATGCTGGCCTGATGATCGATGACGACGCTGTACGCGTCACGTTCGAAGGTCGTTCCCTGACTACACGGGAATTGCGCCAGCGGGTCGCCGCGCTGCAACAGGTACTGGCCGAACGTGGCCTGCGGGCCGGACACCGGGTCGCGGTCATGCTGGGCAACAGCGACGACCAGATCGTATTGATCTATGCACTGATCCTCAGCGGCCTGGTGTGGATTCCCATCAACACCAAGCTGCGCGGGCCGGGCCTGGACTACCCGTTCGAACATGCCCGCCCGGACCTCGTGGTGGGCGACGCCGAGTTCGCCGAGCGCCTGGCGAGCAGTGCCGCAGGCCACCTTGACTGTGTCGACATCAACACGCTGCACGAACAGGCGCTGGCCTGCCCGGCCGCGACCCTGCGCCTGGAAGACAGTGCGACCGATGCCACGCTCTGTGTGATCTACACCTCCGGCACCACCGGGGCGCCCAAGGGCGTGGTGTTTACCCACCGCATGTTGCGCATTGCCAGTGAGGCGGTATTGCAGGTCGCCGACGTCAAGGCCGGCGATCGTCTGCTGTTGTGGGAACCGCTGTGCCACATCGGCGGTGCGCAGATGCTGCTGATGCCCTTTCTGGCCGAGGTCAGCCTGAACGTGGTGCAGCGGTTTTCCGCGAGCAAGTTCTGGGCGCAGTGCGTGCAAGTGCAGGCCACGCAATTGCATTATCTGGGCGGGATCATCGATATCCTCATGCAGCAGCCCGAAGAGCAGTGGCCTGCCCACCATGCTCTACGCACCTTGTGGGGCGCAGGTGTCAGCCTGGCCAACTGGGCGGCGATCGAGCAGCGTTTCGGCTGCCAGCTGCGCGAATGCTATGGCATGACCGAATGTTCCAGCTTCGCCACCTTGAACCGCACCGGCAAGCCCGGCTCGATCGGCCGCGCCTTGCCATGGCTGAGCCTGGAACTGCTGGACCCCTACGGCAAGCCCGTCGAAGTCGGACAATTGGGGGAAATCGTACTTGCCAGCGAGGTCGACGGCGTCTTTCTGCCCGGCTACCTCGACAACCCGGAAGCGACGGCCAGCGCCTTGCGCGACGGCCGCCTGTTCACCGGAGACATGGCTCGCATGGATGCCGAGGGCGACCTGTTCTTCGTCGGCCGTCGCACCGACAGCATGCGCGTGCGGGGCGAGAACGTGTCCGCCTGGGAGGTGGAGCGGGTGTTCAGTGGGCATCCAGCGGTGCAGGCCTGCGCCGCGATCGGGGTCGAGTCGACGGTCGGCGAGCAGGAAATCCTGCTGTACGTGCAACTGCAGACCGATACCCCCCCGGACTGGCCAGCCATGCTCGAATGGGCCGCTCGCCGGTGCGCCTCCTATCAATTGCCACGCTACTACCGGCAAGTGGAGGGATTCGAGTTGACCCCCAGCGAACGCATCAAGAAACACCTGCTGCCCAAGGACGCCAGCCTGGCCTGGGACAGCCGCAGTTGAATGCAGGACCAAGCCCGACCTGCGCAGTAACGTTCTAGTGAATAGCGATAGAAAGTGCCAGGCATCTGCCGGATAATCGGTTTTTTTCACCACTGTGTTGCGTTCATGGCCCGTACCCCGAAGACCCCACCTGCCGATCCCACGGCCTCCTCGCTCTACGTGCAGTCCGTCGACAAGGCCATGAAAGTGCTCATGGCCTTCGACGGCAGCCAGCGCCAGTTGTCGCTGTCCGACATCGCCGCGCTGACCGGCATGGACCTCAGCGCTGCCCAGCGCTTCACCCACACCCTGGCGACCCTGGGCTATCTGAACAAGGACAGCAGCAAGAAGTACGAGCTGTCGCCGCGGCTGCTGGACTTCACCTATCACTACCTGACGTCCAGCGAACTGGTGACCCGCGCCGCACCCTATCTGCAACAGTTGAGCGCGGACACCGAAGAGGCGACCAACCTGACGGTGCTCGACGGCACCGACATCGTCTACGTGCAACGCATCGTCAGCCGGCATGTGTTCAACGCCAGCGTCATCATCGGCACTCGTCTGCCGGCCTGGTGCACGGCGCCCGGTCAGGCGTTGCTGGCGACCTACAGTGACGATGAAGTGAACGACATCTTCGACCGCAGCCAGTTCGTCCAGCACACGCCGGCCACCATCACCGATCGCGGGCAGATCTGGGCCAGCATCGAGCAGATCCGCCAGCGTCGCTATGCGCACACCGAAGACCAGTTCTTCTACGGCGATGTTTCCACCGCGGCGGCCATCGTCGATGGCAACGGCCGCGGTATCGGCGCGGTGAACCTGGCGGTCTCTCGCTCGCGCTGGGTCCCGGAGCGCGATACCAAGCGCTATGCCGATCTGGTGATCAGCGCGGCATCGTCGATTTCGGTCAAGCGCAAGGTGTGAGTCAGATGCTTCTGTAGGAGCGGTCATCGGCCGCGAACGACGCGCGCAGCAATAACTGCCGTCATCGCTCTGCAACATGACTGACTTAATCTGCGAGGCTTCCCGACCCGGTAATTCGCCATGCACCGTCTGTTTTTCATGCTGTGCATCCTGAGCCTGTGCAGCGGCGCCCTCGCCGGCCCGGACACGTTGCGCATCCAGGGCTCCAATACCCTCGGTGCGGCGCTGCTCCCAGCCCTGGTGCGCGGCCTGCTCGAAGCCCGCGGCCTGCAGGATATCCAGACGTTCACCCCGGCTCCGGGCGAGCAACTCATCACCGCGCACGAGCCGAACGGTTCACCGCTGCGCTTTGCCATCGCCGCCCACGGTTCCAGCACCGGCTTCGACGGCCTGCTGAGCGGCCAGGCAGACCTGGCCGCTTCATCCAGACCGATCAGTGACCTGGAGCGTGCCAGACTGGCGCCTCTGGGTGACCTGACCAGTTTCGCCGCCGAACACGTGATCGCCATCGATGGCGTGGCGGTCATCGTTCATCCGGACAACCCCCTTCGACAACTGACAACGCAGCAGCTTGCCCAGGTGTTCAGTGGCGAGATCGACGACTGGCGCGTGCTCGGTGGCCGTGGGCCGATCCATGTACTGGCCCGGGACGATCGCTCGGGTACGTGGGAGACTTTCCGCGACCAGGTGTTGAGCCCTTATGGCAGCCGACTGAGCAGCCACGCGCTGAGGCTGGAATCCAGCGAGCAATTGTCGGATCGGGTCAGTGCCGATCGCCAAGCCATCGGTTTCATCGGCCTGGCCTCGGTGCGCAAGGCCCGAGCGCTGGCGATCGTCGATGGTGCCAGCCAGCCCATGGCGCCTACGGTCAGCTTGATCGCAACCCAGGACTATCCGCTGAGCCGACGGCTCTACCTGTACAGCGCGCCTACACGCCCTTCGCCCTGGGCCGACGCGCTGATCGCCTTCGCCCAGAGCGAAGCGGGCCAGGGCATCGTCGCCAGCCAGGGCTTCGTGGCGCAAACGGTAAAGGCCATGAGCGTCCCGACTTCGCCCGACATGCCCCTGCTCTACCGGCAACTGGCCCGTGACGGCCTGCGCCTGTCGGTCAGCTTTCGCTTCGCCGAGGGCAGCGCCACGCTGGATAACAAGGCGTTGGCCGATGTGGTTCGGGTGCAGGACTACCTTGGCCGTCATGGTTTGCTGCAGAAAAAAACCACGCTGGTGGGTTTTGGCGATGCGAAGGACGATCCCGCCCGCGCCGTGTTGCTGTCTCGGCTCAGAGCCATGGCGGTGCGCCGGGAGCTGGTCAAGGCCGGCGTGGTGCTGCGCGACATCCAGGGCCTTGGTGCGCAACTGCCGGTGGCGACCAATGAGGTCGATGAGGGGCGAATCAAGAATCGTCGGGTGGAAGTGTGGATCAGCCCATAGCCGTCGGGGTGTCACCTGTGCGGCACCCGGACACAAAGTGTTACCGGTCCTGCCGATGGGGAACGCGAAGCGGGTAACATGGGAACAAATCTGCGTCACTCTGTCGCACTACGTTTGCGCAGAAATCCTAAGCCATTGATTATGAAGAGATTGCAAAAGTTGGCACGCACCCTGCTATAGCTTACGTACAACAATAACAACAACGCGACAAACCAATAACAACAAGACGAAACGACTCTGACATAACAAGAACAAACGCGACAGAGACGTAGCTAACAGATTTTTTTGGAGAAGATGGGCTTTTCAGGGGCTTGCCCCGCAGCCAGGTAGAGAACAATAAAACTACGTTCAGTAGCTACCCACTGGTTGGATCGATGATGAAAGCAGATCAGCGCTCAAAAAAATACGTTTGCTCTTGATCCCGCATGGGGATCGCACAACACGCGGTACGGGTCACGACCGACAACTACAACAACAGGTCGCCCCTCAATAATAAAAACAGAGCATGCAGAAAAACCTTGAGGGGAGCCTAGGCTCCCCTCAGTGCTTTCCGGGATTTGCTTTCCCGGCGCCGATGCGGTGTACGCATCGGCGCCCGCAACCGATCAGATCGGCGAAGCACTCACCACACGCAGGGCCAGGCCCTCATAAGGGTCCAGAGTGATGGTGAATTCACCGTCTTCGGTCAGATCGCCCTCGACCCGCTCGTTGATGATGTCCACCACCGGACCTGCCGCGATGCCTGGCAGATGCAGGGTCTCCACGATCGGCTCATTGCTGAAGTTCAGCGCAGTGATCTGCGTGCCTTTGCCCGCTGGCAGTTCATGGACCATCAGCAACAGCCCGGGATGCTGCACGTCCGGGATCAGAATCTGCTTGCTGGCCGCAATGTCGTAGGCACGCCGCACCGCCAGAATCTTCTTCAGCTGCGAAGCGAAGCTGTCTGGACGCTGCAGTTGATCGACCAGGTTGCCGTACAGGGTCTTGGGACGCGGCATGTTCCCGGCGGAGAACTCTGCGGTTGGATCAAGGCCCACCAGGTCGTACGCGCCACGGTGGATCCAGCGCGTGTCACCGTCTTCCATCAGATGCGCGACTTCTTCGGCCGGCAGAGTCAGTGCGCCGACCAGGTCCCAGCCCGACAGCGCGAACACGCCAGGCTGCATGGCGTTGTACATCACCAACAGCAAGTGAATGTGCTGGATCTGCTTGATGTCCTGCTCGGTGATCGCTTCCAGATCACGAATGCCCAGCGCCGCCGTGATGATGCTGGCGGTGGTGCAGGAAACCCCGTTGGTCACGAACTTCAGGTTGTAGGGCGCGTGCTCACCGGCCAGGCGCTCGTACATCTCTTCGCGAATGTGCTCGCGCAGAATGTTGCCGGGGAAGGTCTGGCCTTGATACAGGTAGGTATCGTGAGCGTGCAGGGTCCAGAAATGCACCAGCTCCAGGGTCAACTCGTCGTGATTCTGCAAGGCGTGAATCAGCGAAGCCGGGTCGATGCCGAAAGCATGCACTTGCCGCAGCATCAGGCGCAGGAACTCGGTGTTGCCCAGCAGCAGCGCATGTTGATAGGCCGGACGTGTAATGAAGTCGTAGGACAGGTCCGCGCCGCCGTGGGACATGGAGGCGATATCGTCGATGGTCAGGTTCAGCTCCTGGAAGCTGAAACCGCCGGCCTTGCGAATGGCACCGCCGAGCAATTGGTTGCCGTTGACCGACAGCGGATGGCTTTCGGACCAGGCCGGGCCTTCGGCACGCCGCTCGACTCCCAGGAAACCGTTGGCGTCCAGGCGCAGGATGCGCGCGCCCATCACGTCGATGGAATGCAGGGCATCGCCAATGATCATCTGCTGCGCGGCGAAGGTCGGGTCCAGCCAGTTGAGTGAAGGCTGACCTTCCTTGAAGTAGTGCAGGTACACCCAACGCCGCGGCTTGCCGTCCACGCCGACCACCACCGGGGTGGCGCTCCAGTCGGTTTCCTTGACGCCCGGCTCGAAGAAGATCACCCGCTGCAACTGGCCAACGATGTAGTGCTTGTCCTTGAGGATGTCGCAGACTTCCGGGGTCAGGTTGACCGCATCGCGACCGGCCGGCACTTCAGGCAAGAGCCCCCAGTCCTCCTCCTTGATCTCGACCATGTGGTAGAGGCCTGGATAGTCCGCATGGGCCATTTCGGCCAGACGAAAATCCGCGCCTTTACCGGTGTGCGAGGGGATCGCATCGTCGATGACCACGGCATTGTGCGCGGCGGCCATGCGGCTGAGCTGGATCATGTCGGCTTCGGTGCCCAGTTCAGGGTCGATGTCGAAGCTCATGCGGTCGAAGTTGCCGTCCACGCTGGGCGTGCGTTCACGTCCGCGCAGGCCACCGGAGAGCTTCAACGGGCCGTTGTGAATGCCCTGAATACCAATCTCGGACAGCGCATGCCACAAGGTTTCGTCACCCAGGGCCTGCAACACCGAGCCCTCTTCGCGGGTCACGATGGAAGCTGGGTAGGCAGTGAACCACACCGAAGCAATGGCGGAGGCGTCCCGAGGTCTGGCCTGGGCGTAGGGTCGCTGCCACAGCCGTGCCTGTCCGGCGTACAGCTTGGCGCGCTGTTTGGCCGTGTGCAGCATGGACTGGTCGACCAGCCATTGGATGTAGTCCTTGTCCGGCGTCGTCATCGTTACTTGCCCTCGAAAAGTGTCCTACATTGAGAGTACGACGGAAGGTTATCGTTGCATCCGTCGCGGATTTCCCTGAAGGCGCCCGCTGACCTGATCCGACATTCGGTATAAAGCATTGTGCCATCAGGCCGATACAGCATTGGCAGGGGATTCTCCCTGCGCGGGCGATCAACAGGAGAGACCCATGATTACCTTTCTGCTGGGCTGGTGCGCACTGTCCGTTCTTGCGGCTATCGTCTTTGTCGGACTGATACGCGCGGACAAGCGACGCGAAGTACAGGCCATGGAAAAAGCGCGTACATCGTATGATCGCGTTTTCTTTCAGACACGCCTGTTGGGGTGAGCTAGCCGGATTTCGACCGTAGCGATGCGGCTGGAAAAAGAGGCGGTTGCCGCTCGAGCGAGCGGCGGCGGGATACAGGGCAAGCCGAGCGCCAGCTGCCGGCCTGCCCTGAAGCATCAGACCTTGACGATCCAACCCTCGGGTGCTTCCACGTCGCCGGCCTGAATGCCGGTCAATTCCTTGTACAGGCGCTGGGTGAACGGCCCCACTTCTTCCTGGCTGTAGAACACGTGCAGCTTGTCCTTGTATTCGATACCCCCGATCGGGGTGATCACCGCCGCGGTGCCGCAAGCACCGGCTTCCTTGAACTGGTCGAGCTGATCGATCAGAACGTCACCTTCGATGACTTTCAGACCCAGGCGCGATTGCGCCAGTTCGATCAGCGACAGACGGGTGATGCCGGGCAATACCGACGGCGATTTCGGGGTCACGAACTCGTCGTTCTGGGTGATCGCGAAGAAGTTGGCCGAGCCCACCTCCTCGATCTTGGTGTGGGTCTGTGGATCCAGGTAGATGCAGTCGGCGAAGTTGGCTTTCTTGGCATTGGAGCCCGGCATCAGGCTGGCAGCGTAGTTGCCACCGACCTTGGCGGCACCGGTGCCGTTGGGCGCAGCGCGATCGTAGCCGGAGATGACGAAATCGTGCGGCTTCATGCCGCCCTTGAAGTAAGGGCCGACCGGAATGCAGAAGATCGAGAAGATGAACTCGGGTGCGGTGCGCACGCCGATGTTGTCACCCACGCCGATCACGAAAGGACGCAGGTACAGGGCGCCGCCGGAGCCATAGGGCGGAATGAAGCGCTCGTTGGCCGCGACCACTTTGCGGCAGGCTTCGATGAACACCTCGGTGGGGACTTGCGGCATCAACAGGCGACCACAGCTGCGCTGCATGCGCAGAGCGTTCTGGTCGGGGCGGAACAGGTTGATCGAACCATCCTTGCAACGGTAGGCCTTGAGGCCCTCGAAGCACTGCTGCCCATAGTGAAGTGCGGTAGAGCCTTCGCTGATGTGCAGCACATTGTCTTCGGTCAGGTTGCCCTGATCCCATTCACCGTCGCGCCAGTGCGACAGGTAGCGCAGATCGGTCTTGATGTAGTCGAAACCCAGTTTGTCCCAGTTGATGCTTTCGTGACCCATGACACCCTCTACCCTTTGGCGATCGCCTGAACAGCACAGGCTTTTACGAATGGACACAACAATACTGCATTTGCCTGCCCCGCGCAGCCTGGCTAGCGGAAATCTCGGCTGCGGATATCCAGCCCGTGGAGCATGGCGCTGACATCGGCCATATGCCCGGCAATGACATGGCGCACGCCGTCCTTGTGCTCGAAGCGACCCTTGACCTGCATCATCTGCGACCCCACCAGCACGCGCCGCTGACGCTCGGCCAGGTCACGCCAGACCACCACGTTGATCATGCCGAACTCGTCTTCCAGGGTAACGAAGGTCACCCCGGTGGCGGTCGACGGTCGCTGGCGGCCCGTGACCAACCCCGCCACGGTGACCGGACGACCGTGGGCCAGGCTCTGCAGGTCCTGGGAGCTGCGGCAGCGCAACGCCTGCAGGCGCTCGCGGAGCATGGCCAGCGGGTGTGGCCCCAGGGTGGTGCCGAGGCTGGCGTAGTCGGCATACAGGTCCTCGCCGACACTGGGTACCGGCAAGGCCACGCTGGCCTCGCGAGCAGTCGGTACATCGGCAAACAGGGGCAACTGCTGCTCGACACTGGCCACATCCCAGCGCGCCTGGTGTCGGTGACCCACCAGGCCAAGCAAGGCGTTGGCGTCGGCCAGCTGTTCCAGCGCGCGGTTGTCCAGCCCACAGCGGCGGGCCAGATCGGTCACGTCCAGAAACGGCCCGGCCAGGCGAGCCTGCTGCACCGCACGCCCAGCCTCTTCGCGCAGCCCCTTGACCATGCGCAACCCCAGGCGCACAGCGGGTTGCCCGGTGGTGCGGGATTCGAGGCTGCAGTCCCAGTCGCTGTGGCAGACATCCACGGCCAGGATCTGCAGATGATGGCGACGTGCATCCTGCAGGATCTGGTCGGGACTGTAGAAGCCCATGGGCCAGCTGTTGATCAAGGCGCAGGCAAAGGCCGCAGGTTCATGGCACTTGAGCCAGCAACTGGCATAGGTCAACAGGGCGAAGCTGGCGGCATGGGATTCGGGAAAGCCGTAGCTGCCAAAGCCCTTGATCTGCTCGAAGATGCGTTCGGCGAACTCGCGGGTGTAACCGTTTTTCAGCATGCCTTCGGTGAGCCTGATCTGGTGGGGCTCCAACCCGCCATGGCGCTTCCAGGCAGCCATGGAGCGCCGCAGTTGGTCGGCCTCGCCCGGAGTGTAGCCCGCCGCGACGATGGCCAGCTCCATCACCTGTTCCTGGAACAGGGGCACGCCCAATGTCCGCTCGAAAACCTTTTTGAGGGCTTCAGAGGGGTAACTGACCTTCTCCTGACCATTGCGCCGACGCAGGTACGGGTGAACCATGTCGCCAACGATGGGGCCCGGTCGGACGATGGCCACCTCGATGACCAGATCGTAGAACGTGCGCGGTTGCAGGCGCGGAAGCATCGCCATCTGGGCGCGGGATTCGATCTGGAAGACACCGATGGTGTCGGCCCGGCTGATCATGGCGTAGGTCTGCGGGCACTCCTTGGGCAAGGTCGAAAGGGTCAGATCAAGGCCCCGGTAGCCGCGCACCAGGTCGAAACAGCGACGAATCGCGCTGAGCATGCCCAGCGCCAGAATGTCGACCTTCAACAGGCCCACGGCATCCAGGTCATCCTTGTCCCACTGGATCACCGTACGCTCCGCCATGGCGGCGTTCTCGACCGGTACCAGGGTGTGCAAAGG
>Ga0308166_1003389_pt1 | contig 13601 bp, 11 predicted proteins | sample PhyCR2_2_FD_202137 | JGI IMG/M metagenome (GOLD analysis project Ga0308166, IMG submission 202137) | Phyllosphere microbial communities from UC Gill Tract Community Farm, Albany, California, United States - DLSLCC.R2 | ecosystem: Host-associated > Plants > Phyllosphere > Unclassified | place... | reverse complement strand
GCGATGAGGCCGGTACAGGTTGCCGCGTTGCGCACATGTTTGCGTTATAATCCCGCCTTTTAGTCGCCACCCGCCCAAGCGGCCGCTGGCGCATCTCTACCGAATGAAGAGGCTAATCCCTTGGCATTGACGATTCTTGGCCTGTCCGGCGCCCTTAGCCATGACCCTTCCGCGGCCCTGTACATTGATGGCAAGCTGATTGCCGCCGCCGAAGAAGAGCGCTTCGTGCGTGACAAGCATGCGAAGAACCGCATGCCCTACGAGTCGGCGAAGTTCTGCCTGGAGCAGGCAGGCATCAAGCCATCCGACGTCGACGTGGTTGCCATCCCGTTCGCGCCCATCAGCCTGTTCGGCAAGGCGCGCTGGCACTATGCCAAGCGCTACTGGTACGCCCCGGATCGCGCCCTCGATGCAATCCTGATGGGCAACCGCCGCTACAAGCGTTACCGCAAGAAGATCGTCTGGTGCCTGGAGCAACTGGGCTTCGACCCGAAAAAGATCAAGATCGAGCCGGTCGAGCACCACCTGGCCCATGCTTCCAGTGCCTATCACTGCTCGGGCTTCAAGGAAAAAACGGCCATCCTTGGCATTGACGGTAAAGGCGAGTACGCCACCACCTTCTTCGGCTACGGCGAAAACGGCAAGATCCACAAGATCAAGGAATTCTTCGACCCGGACTCGTTGGGTGGCCTGTACGGTGCCATTACCGAGTTCCTCGGTTTCGAGATGCTCGATGGCGAGTTCAAGGTCATGGGCATGGCGCCGTATGGCGATGCCAGCAAATACGACTTTTCGCGCCTGGCCAGCTTCGAGAACGGTGAACTGGTGATCAACACCGAATACGCCAACGTCATCGGCCTGCGCCGCCATAAAGAAAAGGGCAAGGGCTTCTACTTCTCGCCCAAGCTGATCGAATGGCTGGGGCCCAAGCGCGAAGGCGATATCGCCGACGAGCCGTACATCCATTACGCGGCCAGCATGCAGGCGTTGTTCGAGAAGATCGCCCTGCAGATGATCGACCACTACCTGGGCGACACCCTGCGCGAAACCGGCAAGCTGGCGTTTGCCGGCGGCTGCGCGCTGAACGTCAAGCTCAACCAGAAGATCATCGCCCGCCCGGATGTCAAAGAGCTGTTCGTGCAGCCGGCTTCCGGCGACGCCGGTACTGCGGTTGGCGCTGCGGCCTACGTGTCCCACTCCCGTGGCGTACCGGTCGAGAAGATGGAGCACGTCTACCTCGGCCCGTCCTATTCCAACGAAGACGTGATCGCTGCCTGCGCTCGGCACCCGAATGCACCGACGTGGCGCAAGCTCGACGACATGCCGCAGCGTATCGCCAAGATCATGGTCGATGGCAACCCAGTGGCCTGGTTCCAAGGCCGCATGGAGTTCGGCCCGCGCGCCCTGGGTGGCCGTTCGATCATTGGTTGCCCGAGCGTGCCTGGCGTCGCCAACCGTATCAACGAGCAGATCAAGTTCCGCGAGCGCTGGAGACCTTTCTGCCCGTCGATGCTCGACACCGTCGCCCCGCAGATGATCAAGGTCGATCACCCGGCGCCGTTCATGACTTTCACCTTCGAAGTGGCTGAAGAGTGGAAAACCCGTGTGCCGGAGGTGGTCCACGAGGACGGTACCTCGCGTGCCCAGGTGCTCAAGCGCGAGTACAACCCGCGCTACTACGACATGATGAAGGCGCTCGAAGACCTGACCGGCAACGGCGTGTCGCTGAACACCTCGCTGAACCGCCGTGGCGAGCCGATGATCTGCTCGCCAACCGACGCCCTGAACATGTTCTTCGGCTCGGACCTGCAATACCTGATCATGGAAGACATCCTGGTTGTGAAGGACGGCGCTGCCGCCTATGACCAGCCGCTCTGAACCGCGCATCCTGCAGTTCTGCCATGGCTATGACGGGCCGTTCCTGGACTGTGCCCGTCAGTACGCCAGCCTGTTTCAGGGGCGTGGCTACCGGGTCACCACGGTGTTCCTCACGGGAGCAGCCGACCCGCAAGTAGCGGCGGGTTGCGCCTCGGACGAGGTGCTGTTCCTGGGTTTCAGCTCCAAGGCCGTGCGTGGTCTCAAGCTCGGCGCGATCCGCGCCCTGCGGCGGATTGCGGCCGAGCGCAATTTTGCGTTCTGCATCGCCCACCGCTTCAAGCCGATCTATGTGGCGTTGCTGGCTACTGGTTTGCCGGTGATCGGCGTGCACCATGCCTTTGGTGACTACCAGCGCAAGGGGCGGCGCATTTTCGCCAACCTGTTCGGCAAGCGCCTGAGCCTGCTCGGGGTGTCGGACGCCGTACGCGACGACATGCGCCGTTGCTTGCCGCAGTGGCCGGCCGACCGCATCCAGACGCTGTACAACCGTATCGACATCGATGCCCTGCAGGCGGCCCAGGTGCCGCGCGCTGAGGCGCGGCATGCGCTGGGGCTGGATGCGCAGGCATGGATCGTCGGCAATGTCGGCCGGCTGCACCCGGACAAGGACCAGGCCACGCTGTTGCGCGGCTTTGCCCAGGCATTGCCTGGGCTGCCGGCCGGCGCCCGGCTGGCGATCCTTGGCAAGGGGCGCCTGGAAGGCAAGCTCAAGGCCCTGGCTGGCGAACTGGGCATTGCCGGGCAGGTCGACTTCCTTGGCCAGGTACCGGATGCACGGCGTTATTTCCGAGCCTTCGACGTGTTCGCCCTGAGCTCCGACCATGAGCCGTTCGGCATGGTCCTGCTCGAGGCCATGGTGGCCGGGGTGCCCGTGTTAGCCACCGCCTGTGGCGGTGCCCGCGAGGTGGTCGAGGGTGTTGGCGTGCTGTTCCCGCTGGGCGACCCCGGGCAGTTGGCCCAGGGCCTGGAACATATGGCCTTGCTCGACGGGCAGCAGCGCCAGGCCTGTGCCGAACACATGCTGCAACGCCTGCGTGAGCGCTTTTCCGACCAGGCCGTGCGCGGGGCTTTCTGGCAACTGCCGCAGGTGCGTGCGTTGGTGGGGCAGGCGTGATGCTCAATCGTATTCAGGCTTGGCGCGAACGCGGCTGGCAAGTGATCGACGCCCACGCCTATGCCCAGGCGTGGGCCCGCTTTGGCGGCAGCGTCGCGACTCACCCGCTGGTGGTCGAGCAACTGGCTGACCTGGCGCAGATACCCGTGCGCTACCTTGGCTGGCACCAGAATGGCGAGCTGAAAGCCGCCATTGCGACCTGGGGGCGCCACCTGGCGCTGTCCAAGGACGTGCTCAAACGCGCCGGCAAGAAAGCCCTGTTCGACCTCGGCAACGCCGAAATCATCCTGCCGGCCGCACCCGATGCCGGCGCACCGCTGCGTCACAGCGTGCGCTACCTGTCCGAACTGAACCAGGGCCGCTTCAGCGGGCTCAAGGTGCAGAAGGAGCAGCTGGCCATGGCCCGCGCGCACGAAGACCTGTCGAAGAAGTTCCGCTACAACCAGCGCCGCGAGCTGCGCCTGCTGGAAGAGGCGGGCGGGGTGGTGCGCCCGATCAGCGCGTTCAGCGCACAGGAAATCGCCAGCATGTACTGCGACCTGTTCCAGCGCCGCTGGGGCTTCCCGGCCACCGGTGCCGAGCGCATGGCCGATGTGCTGGAGCGTCTGCGTGAGCTGCTGATCGGCTCGGTACTGCTGCTGGACGGCAAGCCGATCGCGATCCAGTTGGTTTACCGCGTCGAGGCACCGCAGTGGGTCAGCGTGGAGTACATCAACGGCGGTGTCGACCCCGAAACCAAGGCCTTCAGCCCAGGTAGCGTGTTGAGCTTCCTCAACACCCAGGCGGCCTGGGACGACGCCCGAGCGCGCAACAAGCCGCTGCGGTTCTCGTTCGGTCGTGCCGACCGCGAGTACAAGGAGCGCTGGTGCAACCCTGTGCCGGTGTACCAGGCGTGAGTCGCAAGCAGCAGTTGCTCAAGCGCCACCGGCGCAACAAACGCCTGGCGCTGCTGGCAGGGCTGGCCGGGCTGTTCGCTTTGGGCCTGGCCACTTGGTGGTGGCTGCCGCTTTTGCTGTTGCCGCTGCTGTGGGCTGCGCATGAGGCGTGGTTTGCCGATCATCTGTTCTACACCCCGGGCGAAGATTACGCCTACGACTTCGGGGAGTACACCCAGCCCGTGGCCGCGCGCTTGCAGGCCGGTCTGCTCAAGGCCGACTGCGTGCTGCAGGGTGGGGAAACCCTGGTGCTCGAACTGCACATAAAAAGCAGTTGGCTGGGGCGTTTTCTCGATCCGCGGGTCGAACTGCTGGGGGGCGAGCAGGCCGACCAGCAAACCTTCGAGCGCGGTGCGGCCGGCTTGCGTTATCTGAACCTCACCGGCCTGGCCGCGCCCCTGCAGGCCGGCACACTGCGCTTGCGTGGCCGGCATTGCCGGCTGCTAGGCCAGCCGCGCTTGTGGATAACCCCGGCGGTCGAACTGCAACGGCGGCGGGTAATGGTGATTGCACCCCATGCCGATGACGCCGAGTTGGCCGCCTACGGGCTGTACAGCCAAGCGCAGGAAGCCTGGGTGGTCACGCTGACCGCCGGTGAAATCGAGGCCGAGCATTATCAGCAGATGGGTCTGGGCAAGGCCGAAGCCGCCCGCCTGAAAGGTCGCCTGCGCGCCTGGGACAGCATTGCCGTGCCGCGCTGGGCCGGGGTGCCGGAGTCTCGTTGTGTGCAGTTGGGCTACTTCTGCCTGCAATTGCCTGCCATGCAGGCGGCGCCCGATCGGCCTGCGGTGTCTCGTGAAGCCGACATGGCCGATATCCGCCCGTTCCGCCAGTTCAACCCGTTCCCGCTGCCCGCCGATCAGGACGGTGCCCCTACCTGGCGCAACCTGTTGGCCGACTTGCGGGCTGTAATCGAGTTGGCCAGGCCCGAAGTGCTGGTGCTGCCGCACCCTCAGCTGGACCCGCACCCCGATCACGTCTGCGCCCAGGCCGCCGTGCTCGAAGCCTTGCAGGGGCTGGCCTGGAAGCCACAGACCCTGCTCTGCTACGCCAACCACCTGCATGACAACGATCGCTGGCCAATGGGCGATAGCGGCGACGGCGTGGCGTTGCCGCCGCAGCTGAGCGCGGATCAGGCCTGGGCCCCCTGCAGCCTGGTGCTGGACCTGGCCAGCCAGCGTGACAAGGCGATGGCGCTGGGCATGATGCACGACCTGCAACCGCCAGCCCCTTTCAAGCGTCGCCTGCGCCGCTTGCTGCAACGTTGGCTGGCCGGGCGCCGCCCGTCGCCCTATGGGGAGAACGAGTTCTTCCGCAAGGCGGTGCGCCGGCATGAGCTGTTCTGGCGGCGTGAGCTGTAAAACTGACCGCGTTGGCGCAGAGCGCCCAAGGAACATGATGAAAGTCCTATTTCTGGTACAGAAGGAACAGCGCGCGATTCTGGATCGCCTGTACGACGGCGTCGCGGCCAACTGCGAATGCGACCTGCGCTGGTTGACCAGCGAAGACCAACGCAACCTGCGCCGCTACTTCAAACGCCACGTGCAGGTCGAGCGCTATGACCGCATTGTTTTCTTTCTGCGCTTCAAGCAGGAAATCCGCCAGGTCGCGTTCATTCGTACCGTGCCGAACCTGGTCATACTCGAACACGACGCCTACCAGAACTACATCCCGTGCAAGTACACCGGCAAGTTCAGCGCCCACTACCGGCAACTGCCCTGGGCGCGTGTGATCAGCTCTGGCTACATGGTCAGCGAGCGCCTGCGTCAGGAAGGCTTCGATGCGGTATTCGTGCCCAAGGGTTATGACGAGCAGTTGCTGGCTGACCAAGGGCGCGAGCGCGATATCGAACTGGCCTTCGTCGGCAGTGTCAACAGCGTGGCCTACAGCGGCCGCAAGGCGCTGCTGGACGAGCTGGGGCAGGTCGAGGACCTGCTGGTTACCCGCACCAAGTCGGGCGAGGACTATTGCAACACGCTCAACCGAATCCGTTTTTTCGTCAGCGCCGATGTAGGCATGGGCGAATACATGATCAAGAACTTCGAGGCCATGGCCTGCGGCTGTGTATTGCTGGCCTATGACCAGGGCGAGCAGGAAAACCGTGCGTTGGGTCTACAGGACATGCACAACGTGGTGTTGTATGACACCATCCCGACCCTTCAGGCCAAGCTGCGACGCTTGCGTGCCGAGCCCGAGCTGGCGCGGCAGATTGCCGAAAACGGTCGCCATCTGGCGGTTTCCCGTTTCAGCTTCGGCGCGGTAGGACGTAGCATCGTCGAGCACATGCGCCCAGCGCTCAGGCCCCGCCCGCCATTGTCTGCATGGCAGCGGCTGCGTCTGAAGCTGGGCTTCTAACATAAGAGCTTTTGCGCCCAGGAACGGGCGTTGAAAGCCGACAGTCGCAACGCGGGGGGAGTCCGGTGCGCTTTTCAAATGAGAGTGATGTCACGCTTGTCGTGACCAGTTGTGGGCGGTTCGACCTGCTCAAAGATACCCTTGAGAGTTTCGATCGCTACAACACGGCGCCCATACGCGAGGTATTCATCACCGAAGACTCAGGTGACGATGCCGTGCATGACGCTGTGCCAGAGCACTGGAAACCGCACTGCAAGGTGTTCGTCAACCGGCCCAAGCTAGGCCAGCTGGCGTCTATCGACCTGGCCTACAGCCATGTCAAGACGCCCTACATCTTCCACTGCGAGGACGATTGGCACTTCTATCGCCAAGGCTTCGTCGAGGACTCGCAGGCCATTCTGGCTGCCAGCCCCAACCTGCTGCAGGTGTGGCTGCGCAGCCATGCCCACGACCTGGCCGTGCACAGCCCGTACATTCACCTCGGGGATCGTCAGGTGATCGCCGGCGTGCCGTGCTACCCGCTGTTGTCGGACAAGGCTGAATGGCAGGCGTTTTCGTTGAACCCTGGCCTGCGGCGGTTGAGCGATTACCAGCGCTGTGCGCCATTTGCCGCCTATGCTGGAGAAAAGGCGCTTTCCCGGCGTTATGCCGAGTTAAATCTGACAGCGGTCACGTTGGAGGGTGATGCAGTATTGCACACTGGGTTTGGCAATCACGTGACCCTGCCCATCGAGGTGGAGCGCAAGGCCAAGCGCCGACAGCGTGACCGGATGAAGCTGGCATTGACGCTGGTGGCGGGCGCTTTGATCGGCATGGGCATCACCGTTTTTGTTCAATGAAGTCGCTGTCCCACCTGACATGACCGGGAGAGGGCCCATGAACATCGTCAATATGATGTGGGCGGGTGGCACGCCGTATGTGTCCATCCACAAGGTTCATCGGCAGGTGCTGTCGAACGCGGGTGCCGATGCCCGGATCAGTAACTGGCTGCTGTTGGGGAGTGGGCTGTGCTGTGGGCTGGGTTCTACACGCGAATGGCATATGCCCTCACGTGCACTCAAAGGGCGCCATGTGTGGCGCCTGCTGCGGCCATGGTTGCGCCTGCGCTTGCGCAGGGCGCTGACCGAGGCGGGGGCCGACATCGTGCTGCTGGACGGGATTGGGGTTGCGCGCTTGGTGCTGCCATTGTTGCAGGGCGTTCCGCAACTGCGGGCCAAGGTGTTGTTCCATGGCAAGACGCGGCTGAACAGTGGCGATATTCGCTTGTTGCGCGGGCTGCCGCCCGACCGGCTGAGTATCGCTGCGGTGTCGCAGACATTGGCCGAGTCGCTGCAGCGGGACCTGGGCAGACCGGTGCAAACCTTGCGCATGGCGCTCGACCCGCTGGCGTTCAGCGGCCCGCTGCGCAGTCGAGACCAGGCCAGGCAGGCGCTGCGTTTGCCGCACGATGCCGAGCTGATATTGGGTGCAGTCGGGCGGCTGGTGGAAAGCAAAGGCTTCGAGATGCTGATCGAGGCATTTGCCCAGGCCCGTGCCCGGCAGCCAGGCCTGCAACTGGCGATCATTGGTGAAGGCCCCTTGCAGGCAGTGTTGCAAGCGCGCATCGATGCCTTGGGCCTTGCAGGGTGTGTTCACCTGCGTGGTTACCGTGAAGACCTGCAGCAACTGTACCGGGCATTCGACTGGCTGCTGGTGCCTTCGCGTTCAGAGGGCCTGGGCCTGGTGGTGCAAGAGGCGGTGATGGCTGACGTGCCGGTGGTGTGCAGCGACCTGCAGGTGTTTCGCGAGCAACTGGGGGACACTGGCGGCTACCTGCCGGTTGCCGACCAGCGCGCTTGGGCACAGGCCATCGAAGACTGCCCGCTGCAAGATGCCGCGCAAATGGCTGCCCGGCAGCGCCAGGCGCTGGCCCCGGAACAGGCTTGGCAAGCCTTCTGCAACAGTTCGCAGAACCTGCTGCGCAATTGACCTCAACGCGCCAGCAGGGCGCTCTCGAGCGCCGCGAGGGGGAAACGGTCGCCCAGGTTTTCCCGCTCGATGTAGCGCACCATATGCTGCACATTGCGCCGAATCATGCGCGCCGAAAGCGGTGGGCGCAGGAAACGCATATCGGCCACGTCGATCAGGCCCAGGCGCTGCTCGGGGGTGACCACCACGTTGCCCAGGTGCAGGGAGCGGAAGTACACACCGCTGCGGTGCAATTGGCGGATCAGTTCGACCAGGCGTGGCAGGTATACGTCCCAGCTAAACCCTTCATCACGCGACATCTGCAGCAGGGTCCGCCCCGGCAAAGGGCGGTACAGCACCGCCGTGCGGCCGGGCAGGTCGAGCTTGTGCTGGCTGATGACCTCGAGTGTGGGAATGCCCAATTGCGCCAGGCGTGCAGCGTTGTCGACGAAGCGCTGCGAGTAGGGGCGCAGTAGTGCAGATGAAATCAGTCGTTTCCTACGAAAAACCTTGAGGAAATTTCCATCTGCGAGCAGGTAGACTTTGGCGCCATGGCTGTCTGCCTCAAGCACCTGGGCGCCGTGTGTCAGCTGGTCGAACTCGACCTGGTTGAGCCGGGAGCATTGCATGAATAGAGCCTTGTCGTCTGGCGAGCAAAATGACCGGCAATAATGCCGAAAATAATGCAGTAGCACCATGGATGGTGTCTGGATTCATCGGGGAGAAGCGATGTTGTATCAAAAAAACTGGGCGCGCGCCTGGCTGGGGTTCGGGCTGGTCTGGTTTCTCGCGGCGATAGCCCTGGCCCCTAGCAACAAGCTGTACCAGCAAGGCCTGGTGGTGTTCCTGTGGGTGCCAACCCTGGTATTGGTTTGGTCTGCCCGCGGCGTACTGCTGCACGCCTGGCAACGGCAACCGGCCTTGTGGGGCAGTGTGTTGCTGCTGATGGTCTGGTGCGCGCTCACGCTGGCCTGGTCGGCGGGTGAGGCGCCCGGGCGCGAGCTAAAACGCTTGCTCTACATCCTGGTGTTCCTGCTGGCCTTCCCGTTACTGGCCCAGCTGGGGCACGCCCGGCTGCGCTGGCTGGTGCGCGTGGGGAGTGCGCTGCTGGCAGTGGCTGCAGCGGTGTCGATCGTCCGGTTCTATGGCTTCGAAGGCTTCCCGTTGCTCGCCCGCCTGGCCGGTATCGGTGAAATTTCACATCCGATCCTTGGCGCCTACGTGATCGGCACCGCTGTGCTGTTGATGCTTTACGACCGGCCTGCCCATCGTGCCGCACAGCTGGGCTGGGCGGCTGCGCTGGCCTGCCTGGGCGCTTTCGTCATTCTCAGCCAGAGCCGGGGGGCGGTGTTGGCGCTGGTGTTCACCGTGGTGATTGCACCGCTCTGGTACCGCGACACGCACAGCAGGCTGCTGGCACTGCTGGCCTTGCTGGCCACAGGGCTGGCGTTCTTCGAAATGTACGGCGTGATCACGCAGCGCGGCGCTTCCTATCGTCCGGAGATTTTCGCCGCCGTGCTCCACATGATTTCGGAGCGGCCGTGGACCGGGCTGGGGATGGGCAGCCCCTACGTGGTACAGGCGGTAGGTTTGCAGTTCGATCATTCCCACAACATGTTCACCCACGTTGCGGTTGAGCTGGGGTTGCCCGGGATGCTGCTGTGGTGCGCCGTGTGGCTGTACACCCTGGCAGCCATCGTTCGCGCCCGCGGCACGCCATTGGGCAATGTGCTGCTGGGGCTGTGGGTATACTCGACCCTGGCGATGCAGTTCGATGCTGCGAGCCTCACCGGCACGCCGCGTGCCGAATGGTTCATCAGCTGGCTGCCGGTGGGCCTGGCCATGATGCTGCCATGGGGGCGTGCCGAAAATGACGCCTGTGGTAAAATTTCCGGTTCAACCTGAACAGCGAGCTTGATAATGGCCGAAACACCGCGACCGGCGGAGCACACATCCAGCCTGAAGATCTACTTCCGGCTGCTGGGCTATGTGAAACCCTACGTCGGCATTTTCCTGCTGAGCATCATCGGTTTCGTGATCTTCGCCTCGACCCAGCCGATGCTGGCCGGCATCCTCAAATACTTCGTCGATGGGCTGAGCAACCCCGAAGCGGTGTTGTTCCCCAACGTGCCGTACTTGCGCGACCTGCAATTGCTTCAGGCCGTGCCGCTGCTGATCATCCTGATCGCCGCCTGGCAAGGCCTGGGCTCGTTCCTTGGTAACTACTTCCTGGCCAAGGTCTCCTTGTGCCTGGTGCACGACTTGCGGGTGGAGTTGTTCAATAAGCTGCTGGTGTTGCCTAACCGCTACTTCGACAACCACAACTCCGGGCACCTGATTTCACGCATCACCTTCAACGTGACCATGGTCACCGGCGCTGCCACCGATGCCATCAAGGTTGTGATCCGCGAAGGCCTGACCGTGGTGTTCCTGTTCGCCTACCTGCTGTGGATGAACTGGCACCTGACCCTGGTGATGGTCGCCATCTTGCCGGTCATCGCGGTAATGGTCAGTGTCGCCAGCAAGAAATTCCGCAAGCAGAGCAAGAAGATCCAGGTCGCCATGGGCGACGTCACCCACGTTGCCTCGGAAACCATCCAGGGTTATCGCGTGGTCCGCAGCTTCGGTGGCGAGGCCTATGAGGAGCAGCGTTTCGGCAAGGCCAGCCTGAGCAACACCGACAAGCAGCTGCGCATGACCAAGACCGGCTCGCTGTACACGCCGGTGTTGCAACTGGTGATCTACACCGCCATGGCCGCATTGATGTTCCTGGTGCTGTTCCTGCGAGGCGAGTCCACCGCTGGCGACCTGGTCGCCTACATCACCGCTGCCGGCCTGTTGCCCAAGCCGATTCGCCAGTTGTCGGAAGTCAGCTCGACCATCCAGAAGGGCCTTGCAGGTGCAGAAAGCATCTTCGAGCAACTGGACGAAGCCCCTGAGCTGGACACCGGCACGGTCGAAAAGGAGCGCGTGGAAGGGCACTTGGAAGTGCGCAACCTCAGCTTTACCTACCCCGGTACCGACCGCGAGGTGCTGAGCGACATCAGCTTCACTGCCGAGCCCGGGCAGATGATCGCCCTGGTCGGCCGCTCGGGCAGTGGCAAGTCGACGCTGGCTGCGCTGATCCCGCGCTTCTATCACCACAGCAAAGGGCAGATCCTGCTCGATGGCGTGGAGATCGAGAACTACCGCCTGCGCAACCTGCGCCGCCATGTGTCGCAAGTGACCCAGCATGTCACCCTGTTCAACGACACCGTGGCCAACAACATCGCCTACGGCGACCTGGCCGGCGCCCCGCGCGCAGACATCGAAGCCGCTGCGGCCGATGCCTACGCCAAGGAGTTCGTCGACCGCCTGCCGAAGGGCTTCGATACCGAAGTCGGTGAAAACGGCGTGCTGCTGTCCGGCGGTCAGCGCCAGCGCCTGGCAATTGCCCGTGCATTGCTGAAAAACGCCCCACTGCTGATTCTCGACGAGGCCACCTCTGCCCTGGACACCGAGTCCGAGCGGCATATCCAGGCGGCGCTGGACCACGTGATGCAGGGGCGGACCACGTTGGTCATCGCCCATCGCCTATCCACCATCGAGAAGGCCGACCAGATCCTGGTCATGGATCAGGGCCGGTTGGTGGAGCGCGGTACCCATGCCGAGTTGCTTGCGGCCAATGGCCATTACGCCCGCCTGCATGCCATGGGCCTGGATGAGCCGGCCAAGGCCGACATCACCTGAAACCTCCTTGATCGGGGCCGCCATGGCCCCGATTGTCACGGGAATTTTCCATGGGCTATCTGGCCGTAAAGCCATTGACGACCCTGTGCTAATATCCTGCCCCTGTTCACTATTTCCATATGGGTTGCCCATGAAGTTGTCCATGCCGCGTTTCGATCAAGCCCCGGTACTGGTGGTCGGCGATGTCATGCTCGACCGCTACTGGCATGGCGGTACTTCGCGTATTTCGCCTGAGGCGCCAGTGCCGGTGGTCAAGGTCGATCAGATCGAGGATCGCCCCGGCGGTGCGGCCAACGTTGCCTTGAACATTGCCGCGCTGGGCGCACCTGCGTCGCTGATCGGCGTCACCGGCCAGGACGAGGCCGCCGACAGCCTGGCCAACAGCCTGCAGGCTGCCGGGGTGCGCTCGGTGTTCCAGCGCATTGCCCACCAGCCGACCATCGTCAAGCTCCGGGTCATGAGCCGACACCAGCAACTGCTGCGTATCGATTTCGAAGAGCCCTTCGCCACCGACCCGCTGTCGCTGGCCAGCGAGGTCGACAACCTGCTCGAGGGGGTCAAGGTGCTGGTCTTGTCCGATTACGGCAAGGGTGCGCTGAAAAATCACCAGGCCCTGATCCAGGCGGCCCGGGCCAAGGGTATTCCGGTGCTGGCCGACCCCAAGGGCAAGGATTTTTCCATTTACCGTGGCGCCAGCCTGATCACCCCCAACCTCAGCGAGTTCGAGACCATCGTGGGTCGATGCGTCGATGAGGCCGACTTGGTCGCCAAGGGTTTGCAGTTGCTTCAGGATCTGGACCTGGGCGCCTTGCTGGTCACCCGGGGCGAGCACGGCATGACCCTGCTGCGCGTTGGCCAGCCAGCGCTGCATTTGCCGGCACGGGCGCGCGAAGTGTTCGACGTTACCGGGGCTGGCGATACCGTCATCTCCACCCTGGCCGCCGCGATTGCCGCCGGTGAGGACTTGCCCCACGCAGTGGCCCTGGCCAACCTGGCGGCAGGTATCGTGGTCGGCAAGTTGGGTACCGCCGCCATCAGCGCCCCTGAACTGCGCCGTGCGATCCAGCGTGAGGAAGGCTCCGAGCGCGGTGTGCTGGGCCTGGAACAGCTGTTGCTGGCCATCGATGACGCGCGGGCGCACAAGGAGACGATCGTTTTCACCAACGGTTGCTTCGACATCCTGCATGCCGGGCACGTGACCTACCTGGAGCAGGCGCGGGCCCAGGGCGATCGCCTGATCGTGGCCGTCAACGACGATGCTTCGGTCAGCCGCCTGAAAGGGCCCGGCCGGCCGATCAACAGCGTCGACCGGCGCATGGCCGTGCTGGCCGGGCTGGGTGCGGTGGACTGGGTGATCAGCTTCTCCGAGGGTACCCCGGAGAACCTGCTGAGCCAGGTCAAGCCGGATGTGCTGGTCAAGGGGGGAGACTACGGCATCGACCAGGTGGTCGGCGCCGACATCGTCAAGGCCTACGGCGGCACCGTGAAGGTGCTGGGGCTGGTCGAGAACAGCTCGACCACGGCTATTGTCGAGAAAATTCGCAAGAACTGATCGAGCGCCACTCTTTCACTGGTCTGTGTAGGAGCGGCCTTGTGTCGCGATGGGCTGCGTAGCAGCCCCAGCTATCTGTGCATTTGCGCCG
>Ga0308166_1003385_pt1 | contig 13606 bp, 10 predicted proteins | sample PhyCR2_2_FD_202137 | JGI IMG/M metagenome (GOLD analysis project Ga0308166, IMG submission 202137) | Phyllosphere microbial communities from UC Gill Tract Community Farm, Albany, California, United States - DLSLCC.R2 | ecosystem: Host-associated > Plants > Phyllosphere > Unclassified | place... | reverse complement strand
AGAACGGCGGACTGTTAATCCGTATGTCACTGGTTCGAGTCCAGTCAGAGGAGCCAAATTTGAAAAGCCTGCTTTTAAAGCAGGCTTTTTGCTTTTGTGCGTCTCTGACGATTAACTCAAAATCGCATCCAGCCTGGCAAGCACCTCATTTACGACGGCGTCAGGTACGCGTTCCAGCCGTTTCCCGTTCCGGGCCACTATATCGATGGTTCTGGGCTGGTCGCAGCGAATAACGCCCATTGTTTTTGTCCCTGCCCCATCCAGTGAAACGGTGAAACCTGCTGTACGAGCAAAGTTACCGCCGCTAGTGACGGGAACCACTACCGGTAGCCGGGTCACCTTGTTAAACGATGCCTTCGATACGATGAGTACCGGACGTTTTCCACTTTGCTCGTGGCCAGCAATCGGATCCAGTGAAACAAGCCAGATTTCCCCTCGGTCCATTTACAGGATCTCCTTTCCTGTTGCAGGCGCATCAATCCATTCCCGATCCTCTTCGCTCATTTCAGCATGCGGATCGCACTGCGCCAGCAGCTCCTCCAGCGAATAATGTGGCCGTTTCTGGGGTTCAATTATCAGGCAGCCATTATCAATCGTCATGCCCACTTCGCTGTCTATCGACAGCTCCAGCGTCTTCAGCACGGCGGGAGGAACCGCCAGCATGATGGAACCGCCAACCTTTTTCAGGCGAGTTGTATACATAGAGCACCTCCGGATATTATATTTTAATATAACATCCACAGCAGAATGTGCACAATTATTCATCAGATTCATGGTGATTTCCTTTTCGTCATAAAGCGTGAAAAAAGCCGCAATCCACCGAAGGGCAGATCCGGCAGTTTTCAAAGGCTGCGTTGCCTATGAAACGGCAGCCATCCTTTTACATCAGGCGGTTCTTGCAAGGCTCGAAGCATTTTGTGCAAGCGCGAGCTTAGTTCGTGGCAAGAAGGCGAATAATAGAAAACCGTTTTTGCAGTTCAAAGGATTATTTCGATTCGGATAAACGTAATGCGGGGCAAGTTCCGGATCGGACCTTCTCTGAAGAAGTATCGGCGATAGCGCAAAGGTCAAATTAGTTCAGATGTGACACCCAGCAATTAGGCAAGAGGAAAAAGACGAACATGCGTTTACAGAGAACATATAAACTAATGTAACAATATGGAATCAAGAATAATCATAACGCTAGAAAATATATCATGCTCATTGATTTATAAAGAAAAATTAACCACAACCATTGCAATGTCATCCAAGAGGCGTAACATAACTTGTTGAAATATTAGTCGTCTAAAAGTCGAGATAGATGAGGTGATATGTGAATCCCCCTTTACTGCATTCCTATAATGCCGTTATCGAACATACGTTATACCAAGCAAAAAAATCCAGAACAACGAAACACATCGCTGGTTTTTGTCAGTTACAGGGGCCCACAGGGAGTGGGAAAACTAGCGCTCTCTATCGTTCTGGCTTCGCCGATAACGTACCTCCGGCGTTGGAGACAATAAAAAAATCAGGCTCTCAGGCCATTCTGGTTACCCATCGCTGGAATATACTCCACGACATTTACGAAAAAACAGTTTCGCACGAAGACAGCAATGGAAAACCATTTAACGTTAGTGTGCTTTATGCGCAGGATGAACAAATTGTTTCTGCAATCGAGGCTACGCCGCTACCTCATGAGAAAGATATTTCCGTAGATTCACTCCCGGATCCCTTTAACTCCATCAACGAACTTGAGGGAAAAAACTTGTTTGTCAACCCAGATATTGCAGACAAACTGCGTAAGAATTGCAGGAATATCCTTTATATCAATAAATCATTGAAAGCATACCCGGCACATTTACATGCATCTATTGCCAGTGAAAAAGAGGCGTTAATAAAGTCATGTGCGGCAGTTGAGATATCGTTAATTCAAAATATCAAACTGCTGGAAAAAGAAGCCATGAACCACAAAGAAAAATATGGTGAAGAACATGAACTCATGCAGGCCGCCAAGCAACGAGTTGATGACTTCCGCCGTGATGCCTGGGTCAGACGCATTCTGCCCGCCATCGCCTGGCGTGACGAAAAACAACACCTACTGATTATGACAACCCAAAAGCTGGTTTCATCATTTTACGACGGGCGGCGCAGAGTACGAATGTCCAGCAAAGAGCTGCGCAATTATGTCATTTTTATTGATGAATTCGATTATCAGGCTGAGGTGCTACAGGAATATCTGGCGCAAGCTCAATGGGTTCAGGAGCCGCCTGAATGCTTGGGACAGTTACTAGAGGGGGGACGCAGATTACTGCAACGTATGCAATATGTTGAAACAGCACCTGCACCGATGCTCCGCGAACGTCTTGGGACATTTCTTAACGAACTAGATAACGCCTTAAAAGGAAAAAAAATTGATTTAACACATGCCAGATCGCTAGTAATTCCTCTGCAACAATATCTGGATAATAAACCCTTCGGTGAACATTATTTATTTCGCTCCGATCAACTGGTAACCAGCGAGCGCCTTATCATGCGACAGGCCGAACATGGCTACGAAATTATCACCCCAGATTCCTCATTTAAGGATAACGATCAGGTTATCGACATCAGTGATTTTTTGCGCCTGATGGAAAAGTTTATTCGAAAGTTCAGTCTGATGTTAACGGACCTGACAGCCAGCGAAGATGAAACGTATGAATACATCAAAAAGTTAACCCGACTTCTTTTCGACCCAGTTAACGACTACAGACCGTCATATTATGGTTCAACCCTGCCAAATATGTCTCGATTTTTGTTACCACGTACCGATCTGCCTGAACTGCGTGAACTAAGAAAAAGTAATATTTTGCCCAATACACATGCCAGTATTTTTGGGTTAACTAACTGGTTGCTGAAACAAAATGTAGTGGATACCGATATTGATCCATTACGAATACAGATTAAGCGTGCGTTCTTACCAACAACAGCAGAAGGTTTACTATTGTCGCTAGCCAGCCGTAATCTCGTTTTTGCACTGTCGGCTACATCTTATATTGAAAGAGCCTGTAACCACTTTGATGTTCGGTGGTTAAACTCAGCCTTACGCTATATTGCAGAAGCACGTAACCCTAAAGTTAAGGAAAGCTTTCTAGGAACTACTTTTAAAAACCGACCTGATTCCTGGTTTAAAGAACCGATTCCTTACGTTCAGACTGATGATGACCTTCAGTTACAGAATACCGCGATTGAAGTGATCAATAGCAGCAAGGAAAGCATCAGAAAGACACAACTGAATATTGAGATCCATGATTTTAATAAAACAAAGAACAGCCCGCATTCAGCCGATCTTCTCGCCTCTCTGCCCCCCGATTTTTTCCAGAATGATGATGAACCTTCCACAGATTTCGAATCAGAGTATCGGCAGAGTATTCTATTTAAACTTCTGGATGTGCTGGAGCTTGCAGGAGAAAGGCCTCAACACCGAGGGCATCTGGCTTTTGTTAATTCCATATCTTATTTAAGAAAATGGCTAACCACTGCAATAGCGACACAAAGCAGAGAATGCCTCACATGGTTAAAGCTTGATCCGCCTTTATCCGACAATCTTCTCCTAAGGAATTTTACGGATGTATTTATCCCGTTGACTATACATAACGAGCCCGCGCTAATCTGTCTGTTAACCGCAGAATGTCAGAAAAAAAAGGGCTTCAGTGATGCCTATCAGGCGGCATTTGCTTCCCGACGTATTGTTATTGTGCTGACACAAACTGCCTCTGCTACTAACGGTATAAATTTAGATTTCAACCTGCCTGAATCCGGCAAAAGTATGGATTTGACCTGTTTATACTTATTGGAATCACGTCATTTTTACTTTTCCGCTTTCCAGACCAGTGCTGGTAGCAATGATAATATGGCACATGCAGGCTTCCAGTTACGCAATCTGGAAAAACTACTACGTGCAGGTGAAATTTCACGTAAACAGCATCAGCGCTTCATCCTGCCATTGATGTTGAACAGAAAGAGCGATATCTCCCGATTAAACGGAGAGTATAAAAGAACCAGCGATTATATAAAAAATACGGCAGCCAATGTTCAACAGCAGGTTGGTCGTATTGAGCGAGCTTGGTGCGAAGTACCCAACGCTGAGATTCACCTTGATCCTGAACTAGCAAAAGACCTGTCCCGCTTTGCTTCATTGCCTATCTATACATCAAATCGTCGACAGCTTTCGGCACTCAATCGTCAATTACTGGATACGCTTCGAGAACGTGATGAACTGACACAGAATAATTTCTTCAGCCAGCTCATGACGCCGACACAGACTGGAAAACTAGCATTGAATTATATCGATCAACGACTAGTTCCGGCTATTCGGTTGTTACGGGAACAATCAACACCAAGAGATGACATCCTATTACTCTGGCGGCAACTCGGTAAAGCAGTGCTTCAACATGATTTAGCTTGGAAACCTGGAAAAAACGCTATTGACATTGATCTTGAATTATATAAATGGGCTTGCTTTGAAAAACCGAAATTAGCTAATACTGACGGCAAAATCTGGTACTCCCCACAGACATGGCAGTTTTTTGACAAAGCAGCAGAAGGACGGCGCCAATACAACCCTCAGAAACTATACCAGTATATCCAACGTCATCCTGTCATTACTGACTGGTTCAACCGTAAGGGTTACAGAACGTCCATTATGCCCTTCGCGAACGATTTGGAAGAGCGTTACGCATTCCACCCATTAGTTATACAACGCCTTCTGATGGGACGTCTGGGAGAAGAAGCTATTCGGGCACTTCTTTATTCAGAGGGCATCATTACCAGCAGCAAAGTGAGCAATCACCGGCTTTTTGAGCAGTATGATTTCAGCATAAAAAATTCTGATTATCGTGTGGATGCTAAGTTTTGGAGACAAGATACTCTCTATAAGGCAGATGAAGAATATCAACAATGGTTGGTGTCTGGCGCAAATCAAGAGCATACCCCTCTGGGTCTGAGTAAAAAACTGGCACAAATTCGCGCTATCGAGGGTAATAAAACCAAATTGGTTATCGCCAACTTTGTTGCTCCACATGCTGACAGTCAATTACTGGGTTTCTCTCACCAGTTGACCCCTGTTCAAAATCCTTATGATGCAGACATTCTGGTTCTCGGCGGATGTGTGACCCCGGACACCATTTCAGTGGAAACACCCGGGTTCGGGCAACTCAAAAAAATCATTAATCAAAATATTATGGAAAGAGTATAACATCATGGCGAAACGTAATGACGAAATAATCCGTTCTCTCCCCCTTTCACACATGATTTACCGGGACAACGAGATCGATCGGGAGAAAGCTGAAAAACTGGTTGTCTACCATTATCCATTAAGTAAAAACTATCGCTGGAAAGAATGGCAAACCCAAATTGATGATGAGTTAGGTAGACGTTATTACCCTTATTTGATGAAGTCTCATAAAGATCAATTTGGGCTATACGTTGCTTTGGACTCAGAGCAAGACAATCCACCAATAATAAAAAATGGTGATGGGATTATTGTTGAGCCAACGCGTGTCCATTACGAGGCTATGCTGAATCCAGTATGGATCCGGCTTATCATGCGTAAAGTCTCCGCCTTTGGTTCGCATTGCAAAGGTAGCCATACACTGGGATGCCCATTACTACAGACTGACGTCTGGAAAAGTAAGAATAGTTGCGGTATCAATGCAATTAGTCTGGATTGTCGTACTCAACAAAGAAGCGATAAAAATATAACTGAGGTTATATTATTTCATAAAAATGTCCCACTACGTCCAGTCGATATAAAAAACGAATTATTTAATATTCATCAACCATTATGGATATATGATAAAAATAATGTTCTTGTCCGCTGGAAAGCGGAGAAAACGACAAAACCTATATCTCAGATTTACCGGGAAGTAGCCAAAAATAAAGATAAACGCAAGCTACGCCCTTTTCTCGACCTTTCGTCCTCAACCTCACTCAAAAACAGCTGGCCTTGGATCCTTCAGCCCGTTCAAAATGAATTTATCGAGCAAGCGAGAAAATTTGGTTTCGGTTTATCCCGAGTAGTACTTAAGTTACGCCCTTTACCGCTTAAAACAAAATTCAAAGCAACTGACAAGGCTAAATTCCCAAGTGTACAGCTTGACAAAGAGATAAAGGTTCTAGATCTACGTCTTTCGAAAAATGTATCCCCGCAATATATTGTTAATAACATTCAGTCGCTGCTGAATGAAAAATATCCTGATGCACGCATGTCATTACTACCTGATATAGAACCAGATCAGATTGTCAACATGGAAATTGATGGATCACAGTGTCTACTTGTTTTGCTGGATCAGACTCCGGGTATCATTGACGATCGCTATCCATTGACACAGACATTAAGAACAAAAGCTGCCTGCCAGCATATTAATGTTAATCCATTTGATCTTACAGGCGACCCAATCCAAGATAACTTACTAATAGAACAGTCTACCCCTGACGGTGACACAAGGCTTATTCCTGTCACAGATTCTCGTTACTATGATTATAATATCAGTGATTTTGAGAAAAAATCTTTTCAAGAATCTTTGGCACGTAATGTTGAAATTGTATATAAAGAGTTAGCCTTGAAGCATTTGCTGCTATGCAATGAGACAAAAATTAGTGTGACACTTCCTCAACAGAAGGATCTACTCACTAACAATCTCGCTGTAATCACTAATGGTTGTTTGTTCACTGTTAAACAAGACCGCCCCATAATATTACCTTTTCATCCAGCAATGCCAGATGCTATTTCAGCCTGTGATGATATACTCCGTTCATTTGATACCTCAGTAACAGCATTACTCACTTTGCTTAACGAAAAATGGCCTTACCATTATCGCCCCCAAGATATTACACAAGGGATTTGGAATGAAGCAGAGAAGTTGACCCGATTTATTAATCGGTTGACGGTGATAATTCACAAAACGGAAGAAGTGACTATTGTCCTTCAGGATCCACAATATGGATCACCTCATATGCTTCCGGAGAAATTAAACGATTTAATGACTATTCTGGATTCTCAACGGCAACAACTCCCTCTTAATCAATGGTTATTACCAGAAATCGGTGAATTGACGTTTCATATAGATCAACTTACTGAAGAAGGTGAACTATCCGATACAAATAAAAATACGTTACTTCGCGAATTAGAGTTTTTGAGTGACCTATGGCAATGTGCTTTAAGGAAATATTATTCAGATAATGAACTTAATGTTACTTATGATACTTTAAAAAAATATGTTTTTTCCCAATGGTCTGAGAAGAAGAATACGCTTATGGTTGGAGTTGTTCAAAAACCAGTAAAAAGAGCAAGCACATCGTTAATAGCATCATGGAATAAATTATTATCACGCGTCTTTGATTTACCATTAGGTGATCCTCGAAACTGGCTCAAGAACGTACCGGGTATTACACGACTTTGGCATGACCCAGAGCAAAATTACGTCATTGTTGGTAGCCTTTCCTCCCCTCAACCTATTATTCAGCGTCAGCCTAGTATTCGCCAATGGCATGCATTACAGGGCGAACTTAATTACGAACTTCTTGCCGGACTGGTTGATGTTGATTGGGTCAGAATGAATCAACTAGCGGGCAATCCTTGTGTAGCTACGCTTGTGCGTCGGTGGAAGGAATGTCAGGTTCAGATGGATGATGTGCGTGATGTGTCGCTGACAGAGTAAAGTTTCAATGCCTCAGGTAATAATATTGAACCTGAGGTATTTGTGGACAATCTAGAAAAATGAAGAACATATGAAATGTAATAATATCAGCTTTGTCATTAACCTAGACATAGATTGATTTAAGTTTAGCTTACCAATCAGCCAATTAATGACTAAGTGCTCCCAGTCAGACGTGCCTAATTTGAAAAGTCTGCTTTTGAAGCAGACTTTTTTATTTTCATTTTCTCTTCCAGATCATAAGAATTTTGGGATCAAGTAAGTTCTATGGCAGAGAGCACCTTAATGTCCCTTAACGCAAAAAAATAAAACAGTTGGTACCATCCACAAAATCCTTCTAATATAGTTCTGACGCCACTCACTCATACTGGTCAAACGCGCCTCATGGCTTCATAACGATGCGGCCAAGCGGTTTCGCTGTCTCAGCGTATTCATGGGCCGCGGCTGCATTAGCCAGTGGGAAGATGCGATCAATTACAACCCTGATGCGCCCTGGCGCTACAGCCTGCAACATGTTGTCCACGCTTGTCCGTACGCCGGGTCTTTCAAAAAGGGGTCCCATGAATACCCCCATAAGTGTCTGGTTAGACTGCATTGGCGGCCATAAGTCTACAGTCAGATTGCCACCGCCCGCATTACCGACGAAGACGAGACGTCCTTCCGACGCGAGTGCAGAAAGCGAGGCAGGCAACATCGTCCCCACCGGATCGATGACGAAGTCAATACCGGTGCCATGAGTGTACTGTCGGACACTGCCCACAACGTTATTTTTTGCACGATCGACGACATAATCGGCACCCAGTTCATGCAAACTGCTTATTCGCTCAGTTCCGCTTGCCACGGCAATGACCGTTGCGCCTGCTTGTGAGGCAAGCTGAACGGCCGCGAGCCCTACGCCACCCGCAGCTGCCTGAATCAGAACGGTTTCTCCGTTCCGGAGCATGCCGCGTGTGAAAAGGCAATGATGCGCGGTTGCAAAAGAAATCGGTACCGCCGCCGCTTCTGCCATATCCACCCCGTCGGGTATGAGCCAGTTTCGTTCCTCTGGCACAGCCCAACGTTCCGCATGCGATCCCTGCATGCTAAAAGCCGTCACTCTGTCCCCAACTCGGCGGTTACGGACTTTCGAACCGACGGCAACCACTGTGCCCGCGGCCGCGTAGCCGACAATCCATGAAGGAAGAGGCGGCGGAGTTGAACGGCGGTTGATCAGATCGCCACCTTCTATCGAAATAGCCTCGACAGAAATCAGGATCTCGTCAGGCCCCGCAACCGGATCCGGAACATCGACATATTTCAGTACACCGGGAGCGCCTTCCACGTCATAAACCGCTGCTTTCATTATTTTTTCTCTGTCTTGTCTTTCGACTGGTGGAAAGTGCCTAACGCTCAGGGCAGCCTGGCAATCACCTTAATCTCAAACTGGAATCCGTACAGCCACGTTACGCCGATCCCGGTCAACGTTGGGTAAGGCGCTTCTCCCCAATATTCTGGCAGGATACTCCAGATAGCGTCGAGGTTTGACTCGGGATCGACGACAAAAAGGGTAACGTCAACCACGTCATCGAACGTGCAGCCCGCAGCGGCGAGGACAGCATTAAGATTATTGAATGCCAGCCTGACCTGCGCTTTTAGATCGGGCTCAGGCGAACCATCCTCACTACTACCAACCTGCCCCGAAACAAACAGAAAACCGTTAGATTTGATGGCCGGTGAATAGCGATTGCGCTCATAGAGCGCCTGGCGTCCTGAGGGAAAAACTGCTTCGCGTGCTGTCATACTTACACCTTTGCAATGGGGCGAAATCTGCCCAATGAACTTAAAGACACTTTACAGGTGCAGGATCGGGCGGATAAACAAGCGACTTTGTCCATCATTGTTTGTAATATCCAAACAATCGGTGAAAAGAGAGGATAAGGAATGGATCGTTTCGATGCGATGCGCGCCTTTGCTCGCGTGGTAGAGGCAGGTAGCTTCACAAAGGCTGCCCAAACGCTTCATATGAGCAAAACCACGGTGACGCAGCTTATTCAGCAGCTGGAAGCGCGCCTGCGCGTCAGATTGCTACATCGCACCACCCGCAAACTCAGCGTCACTCCAGATGGCGCGGTCTACTACGAACGCGTCATCCGCCTGCTGGCGGACATGGAAGATGCTGAAAACAGCCTGTCCAGTGCGGCAATTACGCCCAGGGGACGGCTACGGGTGGATGTGCCCAGTCCGCTGGCCCGCCTCATCCTGGTGCCGGCGCTACCGGCTTTCCATGCACGCTACCCTGACATTCAGTTCGACATGGGCGTGAGCGACCGGGTGGTGGACCTGATTGGCGACAACGTGGATTGCGTGCTACGCGGCGGCGAGATCACCGATCAGTCCCTGATTGCACGCCATGTCGGAGATTTGCAAATCGGCGTCTACGCCGCCCCCAGTTATCTGGAACGCCTTGGCCCCCCTTCGCACCCGCGAGAACTGGAAAACACCGACCATCGCAGAGTAGGGTTCTTGTCCTCACGCACCGGTAAGATTGATCCTCTGGTACTGCGCAGTGAGAGTGAACGTATTGAAATCACGGGCAGCTATGTACTGGCCGTGGATGATGGCAATGCTTACCTCGAAGCCGGGTTAGCGGGATTAGGCGTGATTGCGCTGCCAGTCTATATGGCGGCAGCGCATCAGGCTCGAGGTGCCTTGATTCCGCTATTTGAACACTGGCGTATTGCTCCAATGCCCCTGTACCTGGCGTTTCCGCCGAACCGCCATGTCAATGCCAGACTGCGCGTTTTTATTGACTGGATCGTTGAATTGATGCAGAAGCATGTCACCAACACCAACCGAAAGGGAATTCTGATTTAGCTTGTTTATTCGCTAGTTACTGGCTAAGGCGATCCCGGTCAGAGGAGCTAAATTTGAAAAGCCTGCTTTTGAAGCAGGCTTTTTGCTTTTGTGCCCTACAGCACAAACTCATAATGCGAACCATCCGGTAACTCAACATCAAGCGTAAGCTTTCCACCCGCAGCCTCAACGTAGCGCTTGAGTGAAGAGAGTTTCAGATCGCGCCCGGGCTTTTCCATGACCGCGACGGTGGGCTGTCGGATGCCCAGCGCCTGCGCCATTTCAACCTGCGTTTTTTGCACCTTTTCACGTAGCTCTGCCAGATGGATATTAAGCAAAATGTCGGCAGCCATTGCCTGAGCGCTGGCAACAACATCCGATTTTTCATCCGCTATAAGCTGCTCAAGGTTTCTGCCCATCGCGTAACGTCCTCTCTTTTAATGTATTCAACCAGTGAGTGAATTCCCGGTCGGCCACCAGAAGCATTTCATCGTAAAAGCGTCTTTCGTTGCCGACCTTATTGCCGGCACAGAGCACAATGCCGGTACGGTTTGGGTCAAACGCGAAAAATGCCCGCAACGGATCGCCCTTACTCTGAATGCGCAGCTCTTTCATGTTGCTGTGACGAGAGCCTTTAAGCGTATCGGCATAGGGCCTCGACAAAGCAGGCCCCTTTTCTCGCAAAACAAGCAGTGCTGCCAGCACGCTGGCCCGATCAGTATCGTCAAGTGAACGAAACCAGCAATCGAACCTGTCTGTCGTGTTAATTGTCCACACACTCCCTCCATAAAATATAGATCACAAACTATATAGCTGTAAAGCTATAGCAGCGATTATCCTGAGAGAATGAGCGTTATTCTTGTGTTGTTACGCGAAAGCTGAAGACGTGCAGGAGTATTTCGGTGAATCCCCCATCAGGTGCTCACCGCATTGCGAGCAGTATCGTAAAAAAGAGTTCAGGACTACGTTAACGGCCGCCAGGCCGCCACTTCCTCATCCAGCCATTCGACGAAATGGGCCACCTCTGGCTTGCCTCTGTTAACGTCGATGTCACTAGCCAGTACGGTAGTCTGGACGTTTAGTCAATCGATGATCCCACACGTTGTCAGCGCAGCGCTACCGGGCAAGCCAGCAGCTATATCTGATAATCAATCGCCACTTCTTCCGGCTCCATCACCTGGCGTTTGATTTCGTCAACGGACAGCCCGGCGTTGCAGAGTTCGATAAAGCGCCACACGTAGTTGCGCTGGAGCTGTCCGCGCTTGAGGCCGAGCCATACGGTATTGGCATCGAACAGATGACGTGTATCCAGACGCACGAGGTTTCCGGTATCACCCTCGCCACCAGACTGTTCCGCCACCAGGCCAATGCCCAGCCCCAGCTCAACGTAGGTTTTGATCACATCGGAATCCTGTGCGCTCAGTACCACATCCGGCGTTAACCCTTTGCGGTTGAAGGCCTCGTCGATGCGCGAACGCCCGGTAATACCCTGACGATACGTAATCAGCGGCCATTTCGCGATCGCTTCCAGCGTTAGCGGTGAAACCTGATTCAACGGATGATCGAGCGGGAGCAACAGGTTGTGGTGCCAGCGGAACCAGGGAAAGGCCACCAGCAGCGGGTCGTTGCTCAGGCGTTCGCTGGCGATACCAATATCTGCCCCACCGTTTTGCAGCAGCATTTCAATTTCCTGCGGCGTGCCCTGAATAAGCTCCAGGCGAACGTCAGGGAAAATTTCACGAAACGCTTTTATCACCGGCGGCAGGCTGTAACGTGCCTGAGTATGGGTAGTGGCGATGGTGAGCACGCCGGAGGCATCATTGGTAAAAAGATCCGCCAGGCGACGGACATTGCTGGCCTCGTTGAGGATCCGCTCAGCGATGGTCAGCAACGCTTTACCTGGCTCCGTCATGCCAAGCAGGCGCTTGCCGCGACGGATAAAAATCTCAATGCCAAGCTCCTCTTCTAGCTCGCGAATATGGCGGCTGACACCCGACTGGGAGGTGTAAAGCATATTGGCGACTTCGGTCAGGTTATAGTCCCGCCTGGCCGCCTCACGGATAATTTTAAGTTGCTGGAAATTCACGATTCACTCCGGCGCATCTGACATAGCTCTATTGTTAGAGTCAGCTGAGCTGCAGAACAAATAATAAAAACCAGCATCTTATGCTTTTCTGGAATATTAACTCACGAGCTGCAGTTCACGATTTTCCAGCGATGGCTTACTGACCAGCGACATTAAAATTTCTTTCACCGCCTGCGCCTGTGGCGACAGTGAGCCGCGGGCGGACATGTTCAGCGACAGCGGTAAACTCATTGATGGCGTGGTGATGCGCGCCATCCAGCCGTTAGCTGCGCTGCACAGCGAGCGGGCGGCGGATTCAGGCAGCACCGTGACGCCCATCCCACTGGCAATCGCCGCAGTCAGCGTGGAGATGGAGTCAATTTCACCGATGATTTTCGCCGTCAGGCGGCGCAGGGAGAACGCTTCGTCCACGCGTACGCGCACGGCACTGTAATCACGCGGCAGGAAAAGATTCATCTCTGCAACCGCAGTGAGGTCAACGCTCTGCCCCGGACAATCGCGGGTGCCCACGAGATACAGATCTTCTTTCAGCAGCGGCTGGCTGGTGATCCCCGCAACCGGAGAGCGATCGTAAAGCACCGCCATATCCAGCTGGCCATTGAGCAGCTTGTCATTCAGGACAGAGCCGCTGTTCTCGTGCAGATAGACCAGCACTTCCGGCAGTTCAGCGCGCACTGCCTGCAGCAGTGGCATGGTGATTGAAGACGCAGCGGTCCCCGGTGCCAGTCCGATGGAAACGTGTCCGCTCAGCGTCTGGCCAACATTATTTACCGCCAGCTGTGCCTGTTCGCACTGACGAAGAATGGTGCGCGCGTGGGTATACAGGATCTTGCCTGCTTCCGTTGGGGTCACGCCGCGTTTGGTGCGGATCAACAGCTGCTGATCCATTTCGCCTTCCAGAGTAGCCACCTGCTGGCTCAGCGCAGGCTGCGCGATATGCAGCACTTCCGCCGCTTGAGTCAGGCTGCCGATATCGACGATTTTTACGAAGTATTTCAGTCGTCTTAAGTTCATT
>Ga0308166_1003383_pt1 | contig 13610 bp, 8 predicted proteins | sample PhyCR2_2_FD_202137 | JGI IMG/M metagenome (GOLD analysis project Ga0308166, IMG submission 202137) | Phyllosphere microbial communities from UC Gill Tract Community Farm, Albany, California, United States - DLSLCC.R2 | ecosystem: Host-associated > Plants > Phyllosphere > Unclassified | place... | reverse complement strand
TTCATCACCGACAACGGCTGGATCGCCACCTCGGAAGCGATGCAGGTGTACGGCGGCCACGGCTACATCAGCGAGTGGGGCATGGAGCAGTACGTGCGCGACGCCCGCATCAACATGATCTACGAAGGCACGAACACCGTGCAGTCGCTGGACCTGCTGGGCCGTAAGATCCTGATGGACAACGGCGCCAAGCTGCGCGCGTTCGGCGAGAAGGTCAAGGCATTCGTCGAAGAGAACGGCCTGGACGAGCAGATGTCGGAATTCATCGGCCCGCTGGGCGAGCTGGGCGAGAAGGTCGGCAAGCTGACCATGGAAATCGGCATGAAGGCCTTCCAGAACCAGGACGAAGTCGGCGCCGCCGCCGTGCCGTACCTGCGCGTCGTGGGCCACATGGTGTTCTCGTACTTCTTCGCGCAGATGGCGAAGATCGCGCTGGCCAAGAAGGATTCGGGCGACAAGTTCTACGAATCGAAACTGGCAACCGCACGCTTCTACTTCGCCCGCCTGTACCCGGAAACCGCGATGCTGATCCGCCAGGCACGCTCGGGCGCATCGAACCTGCTGGCGCTGGACGCAGACCTCTTCTAAATACGCACCATCACCCAACCGTCATCCCCGCGCAGGCGGGGATCCATACTGAGCCTCGGAACCCGGCTGCTTCAACGATAGGCCGGCGTCCCCGAATCTTTATCTCAGTATGGGTTCCCGTTTTCACGGGAACGACGATTTAACTAAGGATTACGAGAGATGACTAATTTCATCGTCAAGAAAGTCGCCGTGCTGGGCGCCGGCGTGATGGGCGCGCAGATCGCTGCGCACTGCGTCAACGCCAAGGTCCCGGTCGTGCTGTTCGACCTGCCTGCAAAAGAAGGCAACAAGAACGGCATCGTCCTGAAGGCCATCGAGAACCTGAAAAAACTGTCGCCGGCACCGCTGGGCAACAAGGAAGACGCCGCGCTGATCGAAGTCGCCAACTACGAGGACAACCTCGATGTGCTGGCCGGCTGCGACCTGATCATCGAAGCCATCGCCGAGCGCATGGACTGGAAGCACGACCTGTACAAGAAGGTCGCTCCGCACATCGGCGCCAACGCCATCTTCGCCTCGAACACCTCGGGCCTGTCGATCGAGAAGCTGGCCGAAGGCTTCGACGCCGAGCTGAAATCGCGCTTCTGCGGCGTGCACTTCTTCAACCCGCCGCGCTACATGCACCTGGTCGAACTGATCCCGACCGCCGCCACGCGTCCGGAAATCCTGGACCAGCTGGAAACGTTCCTGACCTCGGCCCTGGGCAAGGGCGTCGTGCGCGCCAAGGACACCCCGAACTTCATCGCCAACCGCGTCGGCATCTTCGGCATGCTGGCCACGATCCACGAAGCCGAGAAATTCGGCCTGTCCGTCGACGTCGTCGACGACCTGACGGGTGCGAAGCTGGGCCGCGCCAAGTCGGGCACGTTCCGCACCGCGGACGTCGTCGGCCTGGACACGATGGGCCACGTCATCAAGACGATGCAGGACAACCTGAAAGACGACCCGTTCTTCAGCGTCTACAAGACGCCTGACGTGCTGGCCAAGCTGATCGAGAAGGGCGCGCTGGGCCAGAAGACCGGCGGCGGCTTCTACAAGAAGGTCGGCAAGGAGATCCAGCGCCTGGACTTCGCCACCGGCGAATACGTGGCGGGCGGCGCGAAAGCGGCCGACATCGTCGCACGCATCCTGAAGGAAAAGGACCCGGTCAAGAAATTCAAGGCGATGCGCGAATCGACCAACCCGCAGGCGCAGTTCCTGTGGGCGATCTTCCGCGACGCCTTCCACTACATCGCCTTCCACCTCGACAGCATCGCCGACAACGCGCGCGACGTCGACTTCGCGATGCGCTGGGGCTTCGGCTGGAGCGTCGGCCCGTTCGAAACGTGGCAGGCCGCAGGCTGGACCACCATCGCCCAGTGGGTCAAGGAAGACATCGAAGCCGGCAAGGCCCTGACGGATGCACCGCTGCCGGCCTGGGTGTTCAGCGCACCGGTCGCCGAGAAGGGCGTGCACACGCCTGAAGGTTCGTACTCGGTCACCAAGAACGCCTACGTGCCGCGTTCCGACCTGCCGGTCTACCAGCGCCAGCAGTTCCGTGCCCCGGTCGTGGGCGCGGGCGGCGACGATCCGAAGACCGCCGGCACCACCGTGTTCGAAGACGACTCCGTGCGCCTGTGGCACTCGGGCGACGAAGTCCTGGTCATCTCGCTGAAGACCAAGATGCACGTGATCGGCGACGGCGTCATCAAGGGCATCCAGCGCGCGCTGGCCGAAGCCGAGAAGGGCTTCAAGGGCATCGTGATCTGGAATACCGATGCGGCCGACGGCGGCGCGTTCTCGGCCGGCGCCGACCTGCAATCGGCCCTGCCGGCCTTCATGGCGGGCGGCGCGAAAGCGATGGACCCGATCGTCAAGGAACTGCAGGACACGTTCATGGCGATGAAATACTCGAACATCCCGGTCGTGGCCGCGGTGGCGGGCCTGGCGCTGGGCGGCGGCTGCGAAATGGCGCTGCACGCATCGAAGCGCGTCGCGTCGATCGAGTCGTACATCGGCCTCGTGGAAGTGGGCGTCGGCCTGGTGCCGGCCGGCGGCGGCCTGAAGGAAGCGGCAGTGCGCGCGGCCAATGAATCGAAGGGCAACGACATCCTGCAATTCCTGAAGACCGGCTTCACCAACGCGGCCACCGCGCAGGTGTCGAAGTCGGCCCTGGAAGCGAAGGCCATGGGCTACCTGAAGGAAGACGACGTCATCGTCTTCAACCCGTACGAACTGCTGCACGTGGCGAAAGTCACCGCACGCTCGATGTTCGACGCCGGCTACCGCGCACCGCTGCGCCGCGCCGTGACCGTGACCGGCCGCTACGGCTGGGGCACGATCCGCGGCCAGCTGGTCAACATGCGCGACGGCGGCTTCATCTCGGCGTACGACTACCACCTGGGCGACACGATCGCGGAAATCGTCTCGGGCGGCGACATCGACCAGGGCAGCGTCGTGTCCGAGCAGTGGCTGCTGGACATGGAGCGCAAGGCATTCGTTTCGCTGCTGAACAATCCGAAGACCCAGGAACGCATCATGGGCATGATGCAGACCGGCAAGCCGGTTCGTAACTAAGCCGCTGCGGACAACAAGGACTACTGACATGAGCAAACAACTTCAAGACGCATACATCGTCGCAGCGACCCGCACCCCGATCGGCAAGGCGCCGCGCGGCTTCTTCAACAAGACCCGTCCGGACGACCTGCTGGTGCACGCCATCCGCGGCGCCATGGCTGCCGTGCCGAACCTGGACCCGGCCCTGATCGTCGACGCGATCATCGGCTGCTCGTTCCCGGAAGCGGAGCAGGGCTTCAACGTGGCGCGTAACGCCGTCGTGCTGGCCGGCCTGCCGAACACCGTCGGCGGCGTGACCGTCAACCGCTACTGCGCCTCGGGCATCACCGCCCTGGCGATGGCCGCGGACCGCATCCGCGTCGGCGAGGCCGACGTGATGATCGCCGGCGGCGTCGAGTCGATGTCGATGGTGCCGATGATGGGCCACCACCCGTCGATCAACATGGAGACGTTCAAGGACGAGAACGTCGGCCTGGCGTACGGCATGGGCCTGACGGCCGAGAAGGTCGCGCAGCAATGGAAGATCAGCCGCGAAGACCAGGACGCATTCGGCCTGGAATCGCACCGCCGCGCCATCGCCGCGCAGCAGGCCGGCCTGTTCAAGGACGAGATCACCCCGGTCGAAATCGTCACCCGCACGCCTGACCTGGCGAGCGGCGAGATCAAGGTCAAGCGCCGCACCGTCGACCTGGACGAAGGCCCGCGCGCCGACGCCAGCATGGAAGGCATGGCCAAGCTGAAACCGGTGTTCGCCGCCAAGGGCAGCGTGACGGCCGCGACGTCGTCGCAGATGTCGGACGGCGCCGGTGCGCTGATCGTCGTCAGCGAGAAGATCCTGAAGGAACACAACCTGACCCCGCTGGCCAAGTTCTCGTCGTTCGCCGTGCGCGGCGTGCCGCCGGAAATCATGGGCATCGGTCCGAAGGTCGCGATTCCGGCAGCGCTGGCCGCCGCCGGCATCACGCAGGACCAGCTGGACTGGATCGAACTGAACGAAGCATTTGCAGCGCAGGCGCTGGCCGTGATCCGCGACCTGGGCCTGGACACCAGCAAGGTCAACCCGATGGGCGGCGCGATCGCCCTGGGCCACCCGCTGGGCGCGACCGGCGCGATCCGCGCCGCCACGGTCGTGCACGCGCTGCGCCGTAACAACCTGAAGTACGGCATGGTCACCATGTGCGTCGGCGCCGGCATGGGCGCGGCGGGCATCATCGAACGCGTGTAATCAGCACGTCGTAAACGGAAAGGGCGCTGTGGCACAACCGCAGCGCCCTTTTTTACATCGTCAACCCCAAGACCGTCATCCCCGCGCAGGCGGGGATCCAAGCTGAGCGCCGGAACCCGAACAATCAGCGATAAAAACGGCATCCAACGGAGAACCAACAATGGACATCCTGACTTCCACCGCGAACGGTATTCTGACTCTCGAATTCAACCGCCCGGAACGCAAGAACGCCATCACCGGCGCCATGTACACGATCCTGGCCGACGCGCTGCGCGCTGCCGACACCGACCCGGCCATCCGCGCCATCCTCATCGCCGGCAAGCCGGAGATCTTCACGGCCGGTAACGACCTGGAAGACTTCCTGCACAACGTGGGCGAAGGCGCGATGACGGAATCGCGCCCGGTATTCCAGTTCATGCAGGCGCTGGAAGGCTGCTCCAAGCCGGTCGTCGCAGCTGTCGCCGGCGCCGCCGTCGGCATCGGCACCACGCTGCTGATGCACTGCGACCTCGTGTACGCCGCCGACAACGCGAAGTTCTCGATGCCGTTCACCCAGCTGGGCCTGTGCCCGGAATTCGCGTCGTCGCTGCTGGTGGCGCAGGCTGCCGGCTACACGCGCGCCGCCGAAAAACTGATGCTGGGCGAAGCGTTCGGCGCGCAGGAAGCCTTCGAGATGGGCATCGTCGCCAAGGTGCTGCCGGCCGCCGAGCTGATCGCGTTCGCACAGGGCCAGGCCGCCAAGCTCGTGAAACTGCCGCCCGCGTCGATCCGCACGACCAAGGCGCTGATGAAGCGCGGCCGCGCGGCGCTCGTCAAGGAAACGATCGCCGTCGAGAACGAGCGCTTCAGCGCCATGCTGACGGGCGCCGAAGCCAAGGAAGCGTTTACCGCGTTCTTCCAGAAGCGCAAGCCGGACTTCAGCAAGTTCGACTGAGGCTCTTAAAACTTTACCGATCCAGCGAGTTAATTCTTTATTAATCGAGCGACGCTAGTCATGCTCAGGCTGGATCGTGTAGAGATTACACACTCCGCATTATCATCTATGGTTGAGTTAGCTAGAATTTGCTTTTAAGGCATTAAGCTGCGTAAGCGGTGTTCTTAAAATGACATATGCTGTAGAATAAATTGCCCTTCGCAACGAGTTTCTTAAAGGCACAGTTGCAGCTTATTGTTGAGTCGTGCGTTTAAATGATTGAGGATTCAAATTACGCCGGCTTTATTGCATTGTTTTTAAAAACTTGTTTTTTATTTTCTCTCGAGCTACTTGATTGAGGTAAAAATGGCCGATTCTACAAGCGCTGCACATTTTAGTTACCTGCACAGTTTTCCTGACCCGCTCAATGCACTTAATTTCGCCCTGGAGCCGTTGGAAAAATGCTTGACAGAGGGACTGGTTGTTTTAGATGCAAATGTACTTTTGTTGCCATTCAAGACAGGGCCGCACGCATTAGATGAGATTGAAAAAGCATATGAAAGCTTGAAAGAGCAGAATCGACTGTTCGTGCCTAAACATGCCTTAAGGGAATACTTAGCTAATCGTCCAAATAAGATAAAAGAATTTTATGATCAATTAAGTAAGAAGCGTAATAAGGATTATAGTATCCTTGCGACGTCAAGCATTGTCGAGCGATCAAGTATCTATCCGCAGTTGGTTGAGGCTGAAAGAGAATTAAAGGATCAAGTTAACAAGCTGAATCGTCTTATCGGATCTGTAATTGATGAAGTCAGGCAGTGGCAAACAAATGATCCCGTTAGTCAGGTCTACAAACGCTTGTTGTCACCTGAAATTATTATTGATGAACCTGCTGATAAGTCTGCGTTAGAAAGGGAACACCAAGACCGACTGGCAAAGAATATTCCACCAGGATATAAGGATGGTGGTAAGGAGAAGAATAACATTGGGGATTTCCTGATTTGGAAATCGATCTTATTGCTGGGCGAGAAAAATAAAGGTAGGCATTTAGTCTTTGTTTCAGGAGACGAAAAGGCAGATTGGGTTTATCGTAGTGCTAATGAAACACTTTACGCACGTTCGGAATTGATTGAAGAATACAGAAAAATTTCTGGTGGTGGGTCGTTTCATCTTGTTGATTTGGCTGTGTTGCTTCGGCATTTGAAAGCAAGTGACAATGTTGTCGCTGAAGTCCGTTTCAACGAATCATCATCGAATGAAGTCCATATTAGAAATGACTCAATTGAGCAGTCTAATATGTCATGGAGTGAGTTTGCTGCTAATTCGGAGCAAGCAGTTGGTGAGTGGTTGGGTTCTTTGTTTGGTAGTGAAAATGTAATTCATCAAGAAGAAGGCTGGTCTCTCGACTTTATTGCGTCTAATGAAAATGTTGAGATGTTTGTGGAAATTCGTGCAATTCGTAACTATGAATATTTCAAAAATAGAGTTACAGAGATTAGTAGGAGGCTTGAGCCAGCTGTGAATGCAGGTCCATTAAAAGATACTTCGAAATTGGCAATGGGTTTAATAGTTTTCGTTTGTGAAAATGTCAATGGGGCATATTTTATTGCTCAAGCAGCAAAAGAAATGGTTGTTCCCGCACGGTTGGGAATTCAGGCGGGATACCTAAAAGACGGGAAATTCATTGCAATAGATTAAGTCATAATTCTTCATTGGTGCGAAGGTTGTCGGCTGCTCATAATGATGCAGTTGACCCATCAAGAGATTAAATTGACTTGTTAATCGATGCGCTGACCGGTCCCGCGGCCGTGTCGCGGACCGTGAACCCGGCCGCTTCGATCGCCATCCGCAACGCATCCGCATCGGCCCAGCGCTTGTCGGCCCGGGCCTGCGTGCGCGCCTCGACCAGTGCCAGCACGGCGTCCGGCACGGCCTGTACTAGCGGACGCCACGCGTCCAGGTCGAGCCCCAGCGCTTCGTCCAGCCAGCGCAGCGTCGCCTTCTGCGCGGTCCCCGGCACGTCCGACTTGAGCAGCTCCCACGCCAGCGCCAGCGCGCGCGGCGTGTTCAGGTCGTCGTTCAGTTCCGCCAGCATCCGCGCCCGCATCGCATCGTCGGCTACCGAGCCATCGACGTCCGGCAGCCGGTGGTACGCCCGGCGCAGGCGTCCGAGGGCCGTCTGCGCCGCCTCCAGCGCCTCCCATGAAAACACCAGCTTCGAGCGGTAGTGCGCCGTCAGCGCGAGGTAGCGGTAGGCCAGCGGGTCGACGCCGCGTTCGAGCAGGCTGTCGAGTCTTAAAAAACTGCCGTCGGACTTCGACATCTTCTCGCTGTCCGGCAGGCGCAGGAACGCGCCGTGGAGCCAGTAGCGCGCCGGCGGATGGCCGTGGCAGGCCTCGTGCTGGGCGATCTCGTTCGAATGGTGCACGGGCACGTGGTCTTCGCCGCCGACGTGGATGTCGAACAGTGCGCCCAGGTAGCGCGTGGACATCGCCGAGCACTCGATATGCCAGCCGGGGAAGCCGCGGCCCCACGGGCTGTCCCATTCCATCTGCCGCTGCGCGCCGGCGCTGAACTTCCACAGCGCGAAGTCGGTCGGGCTGCGTTTGTCGCCGAGGTCGACGCGGTGTCCGGCCTGCAGGCCCGCGACGTCCAGCCGCGCCAGGTAGCCGTAGCGGTCCAGCCGCGCCGTGTCGAAGTAGATGCCGTCCGCGGTGCGGTAGGTGAATCCCTTGCGCTCGATGGCGGCGATGAAGGCGATCTGCTCCGGGATGTGGTCCGTGGCGCGCGCCCACACGGTCGGCGGGCGGATGCGCAGCCGTTCCAGGTCGCGCTGGAACGCGGCCGTGTAGTAGGCGGCGATGTCCCACGCCGACTGCCCGGTACGGCGGCTGCCTTTTTCCATCTTGTCCTCGCCGCTGTCCGCATCCGAGGTCAGGTGGCCGACGTCCGTGATGTTGACGACGTGGCGGACGGCATAGCCGTTCAGTTCAAGCACGCGCCGCAGCAGGTCGCCGAACAGGTAGGTGCGCAGGTTGCCGATGTGGGCGTAGTCGTACACGGTCGGTCCGCACGCGTACAGGCCGGCCCGGCCGGGTTCCAGGCTGGTGAAGGCGCGCAGGCGGCGTTCGTAGGTGTCATACAGCATCAGGTCCATCGGGGCTCCGGAAATGAAAAGGGCCACAGGAGACGGTTCTCGCTGTGGCCCTTGGAAACTGTGGATGTGAAAACGCAATCGCAGGCTTCTAGGGCCTCCGGCGACATGCTGCGGCAGTGGTCGGTCGATTCGGTCGATTGTGCATGCGGCCAGTGTAGCATGTCGGCTGCGCATGAATTCATCGGACGAAGGACAGGCATGAACACAGCAAGCACTCCGGCCGCCCCGCTCGCGGGCGTACGCGTCGTCGAAATGGGCCAGTTGATCGCCGGCCCGTTCGCCGGCAAGACGCTCGGCGATTTCGGCGCCGACGTCATCAAGATCGAAGCGCCCGATGGCGGCGACCCGTTGCGCAACTGGCGCATGATGAAGGCGGGGACGTCCGTCTGGTGGCAGGTCCAGTCGCGCAACAAGCGCTCGCTGGCGCTCGACCTGCGCAGCAGCGAAGGCCAGGACATCGCGCGCCGGCTCGTCGCCGAGGCCGACGTATTGATCGAGAACTTCCGGCCCGGAACGCTGGAAGGCTGGGGCATGGGCTACGACGTGCTGTCGCAGCTGAATCCGGGCCTGGTCATGCTGCGCATCTCCGGCTATGGCCAGACGGGACCATACCGCGACCTGCCCGGCTTTGGCATGATCGGCGAGGCGATGGGCGGCCTGCGCCACCTGACCGGCGAGCCGGGCCGGGTGCCTGTGCGCTGCGGCGTGTCGATCGGCGACACCCTGGCCGCGCTGCACGGCGTGATCGGCATCCTGACGGCGCTGTACCACCGCAAGGTGAACGGCGGCCAGGGCCAGGTGGTCGACGTGGCGCTGCACGAAGCCGTGTTCAACGTGATGGAAAGCCTGATTCCCGAGTACAGCGCATGCGGCGCCGTGCGCGAGCCCGCGGGCAGCGCGCTGCCCGGCATCGCGCCGTCGAACGCGTACCGCTGCCGCGACGGCGTCGTGCTCGTCGCGGGCAACGGCGACAGCATCTTCAAGCGCCTGATGGCGGCGATCGGCCGGCCCGACCTCGCCGATGCGCCCGATCTCGCCAACAACGCGGGGCGCGTCGCGCGCGTGGCGGAGATCGACGGCGCCATCGGCGACTGGACGGCCGGGCGTGGCGTGGACGAGGTGCTGGCGGCGCTGGGCGCGGCGCGCGTCCCGGCCGGCAAGGTCTACACGGCGAAGGACATCGCCGAGGATCCGCACTACCGGGCCCGCGACATGCTCGTGAAGCAGGTCACGCGCGACGGCTACGAGGTCGAGGTGCCGGGCATCGTGCCCAAGCTGATGGGGACGCCCGGCGGCATCCGTTCGGCGGCGCCGCACCTCGGGGAGGACACGGATGCCGTGCTGCGCGAAGTCGGCCTCACAAACGAGCAGATCGCGGCGCTGCGGGCGCGCGGCGTGGTCGCCTGAGCCGGCGTTGCGGACAGGCATGCTGGCGTCGGCGCCGCGGCGGATACGCTACAGTAGACGCGTGTCATGACAGGAGCAATCATGGAATGTGAAATCAAGCTGGCCGTCGATGCCGCCAGCGCCACGCAGATCAAGAAATCCGCCGTGCTGCGCGAACACGCGGTCTCGAAGCCGCGCGAACAGGAGCACGTCGACCGTTATTTCGACACCGGCACCTTCGATCTGTGGAAGCACGGCTTCGCCCTGCGCGTGCGCAGCGCCGGCGAGCGCCACGTGCAGACGCTGAAGGGCGGCGGCAGCGCCGTCGCCGGCCTGCAGCGCCGCACCGAACTGGAAGCCGAGATCCCGACCGAGACCCCCGACCATGCGCTGTTCGGCAAGCAGTTGCGTGAAGCGCTGCCCGACCTGGCCGCCAGCCTGGACGGCCGCCAGCTTGCCACCGAGCCCGTGTTCGTCAACCGCACGAAGCGCACCACGTGGCTGCTCGCGCTGCCGGACGGCACGCACGTCGAGTGCGCGCTCGACGTCGGCGAGCTGCAGCATGGCGAGCGCACGACGCAGGTGCGCGAGCTGGAACTGGAAATCAAGGACGGCGATCCGGCCCGCCTGTACGAGCTGGCACGCCAGGTGCACGAGTCCACGCCGGTGCGCATCGAGAACGTCAGCAAGGCCGAGCGCGGCTATGCGCTGGCGACCGACGACAAGGCCCACGCCGTCAAGGCCACGCCCGTGACGCTGAAACGCAAGACGACGCTGGGCGAGGCGCTGGGCGAGATCCTGCTCAACTGCCTGCAGCAGATGCAGGCCAACGAGCGCGGCGTGATCGCGGGCGACGTCGAGAGCCTGCACCAGATGCGCGTCGGCCTGCGCCGCCTGCGCGCCGCGCAGGCGATGGTGCGCGACCTCGTGCAGCTGCCGGAACCGCTGGCGGCCGACATCGAATGGCTCGCGGGCGAACTGGGCGACGCGCGCAACTGGGACGTGTTCCTGGAATCCGTGCTGCCCGGCCTGCCGCTGTCGGACGAGCACAAGCCGGCGCTGGCGCGGGTGGAAGCGGCGGCGCGCGAAGAAGCCGAACGCCATCGCGCGCGTGTGCGCTCGGCCGTCGGCAGCCCGCGCTATACCACGCTGATGCTGGCGCTGGGCGGCTGGATCGCGGGGCGCGGCTGGCAGCACACGACCGTACCGTCCGATCCGCTGGCGCAGACGATCGCCAAGGCCGCGCCGAAGCTGGTGCAGCACGCCGCCGCGCGCGTGCGCAAGCGCGCCCGCACGTTCGACCTGAAGCAGGCGGAAAACCTGCACAAGGTGCGCATCGCGGCCAAGAAGGAGCGGTATGCGCGCGAATTCTTCGTGGCGCTGGCGCACGGCCGCAAGGCGACGAAGCGCCACGACCTGCTGACCGGGCTGCAGGACGAACTGGGCGGGATCAACGATGCGTTCGTGGCGCGCGAACTGGTGGTGCAGCTGCGCGACCGCGTGCCGCAGGAGGCGGGACTGCTCGGCTTCATCGAAGGCGTGCTGGCCGAGCGCGCGCTGGATGCGATGCCGCGCGCGCGCCGCCACGTGAAGGGGCGGCTGCGCGAGCGCGCCGGCTTCTGAGCGCAGGCGAGGGGACGGCGGTCAGGTCTTCACGGCCAGGAACTCGCCTTTCCCGACCGGCACGAGGCTCGTCGTGAAGCCCGTGTCGGCGCGCACGGCCGCGGTGAACGCGGCCATCTCGTCCGCGTGCGAGGTGGCGTTGTCGACGACGAGCAGGCCGCCCGACCGCAGCACGCGGCGGATGTCCGGCCACCAGTTCAGGTAGTCGCTGCGCTTCGAATCGAGGAACAGCAGATCGAACGAGGCGTCGAACAGGTTTGCCAGCATCGTGCCGGCATCGCCTTCGAGCAGCGTGATGCGCGTGTCGACGCCGGCGCGGGCGAAGTTGGCGCGCGCCATCTCGATCTTTTCGGGCGCGAGCTCGATCGTCGTGATGGCGCCGTCGACGGGCGCCGCGGCATGGGCCAGCCACAGCGTGGAATAACCGTTCGACGTGCCGACTTCGAGGATGCGGCGCGCACCCGTCGCTTTCACCAGGACGGCGAGGAATTCGCCCGTGTCGGGCGTGATGTTGAGCATGCGCCGGCTGCTGTTGACGGGGTCGCCGTCGTGCGCATCGCCGAAGGCGGCCAGTTCATCGAGCAGGGTCTTGAGTTTCGAATCCAACACGTTCTCCTATCGTTGACGGTCCCGGGGTACGGGGAACGTCGGACATCGTGCCATAACGGCGCGGTTTTTGTGCGCTACCCATAATGCGTCACCCCCGCGCAGGCGGGAGCCCAGGTTTGCGTAGCGGGTACGCATCATTGGGCCCCGCCTGCGCGGGGGTGACGGTGAATGTGGTGCCGGTATGTTTCCCGACCGCCGGCGCCGGTAGGGCGGGCAAGCCGCCGTGCTCTTTTCCCTAGGAGCGAGGCGTATTCTGATGGCGGAATATGACGCCGGTTTGACGCGCGCGTGACGTTGTCGTTACGGCGCGCCGGCCGCCGCCACGGCGCCGCCGCCGCCCGCAAGCGCCGCAGCCGGCTTCGCGGCGCCGCCCAGCTTGCGCAGCAGGCCGGCCAGGGTCGACGTGCGCTTGTCGCCGGGCGCGAGCACGGCCAGCGCCGCCTGCAGGGCCTTGTCGTCGCGCGTGCCGAACGCGCGCGTCGATTCGACCGGCTCGCGCTGTGCGTCCGGTGCCGCGTCCAGGGGCTGCGTCGCCGGCAGGTGTTTCGCCAGGTCCGCTTCGCGCAGCAGCAGGTCGTCGTCGGCCGCGACGGCGGGCGCGACGACGACGTCGGGCACGATGCCGCGCGCCTGGATCTCGTGCCCGCCCGGCGTGAAATAGCGCGCCACCGTGAACTTGACGGCGCTGTCGGCCGACAGCGGGATCACGGACTGGATCGAGCCCTTGCCGAACGTGCGCGTGCCGATCACGGTGGCGCGATGATGGTCCTGCAGCGCGCCGGTGACGAGTTCCGCGGCCGATGCGGAGGAGCCGTTCACGAGCACCGTCAGCGGCACGGTGCGTGTCCAGGCGGGCAGGCCGGCCAGCGCGTCGGGCTGGTCCGGCTGGCGGTAGTAGCGCGGGTCGACGGTGACGGTGGCGTTGGCCCCCGCTTCGCGTCCGCGCGCGGAGAACAGCACGGTCCCCGGCGGCAGGAATGCGCCGGCAACGGCCACGCCGGTCGACACGAGGCCGCCCGGATCGTTGCGCAGGTCGAGGATGAGGCCGCGCGGCGCATCCTTGCCGTCCAGTGTCTTCAGGGCCGCCGCCAGGTCGGCCGGCGTGGCGCCGCCGAATTCGGCGATGCGGATCCAGGCGACGCCGGCGGCCGCCATGCGCACGCGCACCGTGTCGTTGTGTACCTCCGCGCGCGTGATGCGCAGGGTTTCGATGCGGTTGCGGCGTGCCACGCCGAGCGCGACCACCGTGCCGGGCGCGCCGTGCATGCGCCGGCCGACGTCGTCGTTCGCCATGCCGGCGACGGGCGCGCCGTCCACCGCGACGATCACGTCGCCCGCCTTGATGCCGGCGCGCTCGGCCGGTGAACCTTCGCTGGCGGCCACGACGCGCAACTGGTCGCGGTTGCCTTCGACCTCGATGCCGATCCCCACGTACTCGCCGCTGTTCTCGCGGGCGACGTCGCGCAGCGCGTCCTTGTCGAGGTAGCGCGAGTGCGCGTCCAGCGCGGCCAGCATGCCGGACAGGGCGCCGTCGAACAGCGTGCGGTCGTCGG
>Ga0308166_1003382_pt1 | contig 13613 bp, 9 predicted proteins | sample PhyCR2_2_FD_202137 | JGI IMG/M metagenome (GOLD analysis project Ga0308166, IMG submission 202137) | Phyllosphere microbial communities from UC Gill Tract Community Farm, Albany, California, United States - DLSLCC.R2 | ecosystem: Host-associated > Plants > Phyllosphere > Unclassified | place... | reverse complement strand
TCGTGACTTTTCTGCACCGAAATATAAAGAAAGAAAAGCTGAGTATCTTAAAACTACAACAGAAGAACAAACAAATACCAAGCCCGCCAAACTGGCCGCCATGCAGTCTCTGATATCACGGCTGAGTGGCAGAAAAGATGAGGATATTCCGTCTGCCAGAGGCGTGTGTATTCCGAATGGATTTATCCGGGATGATGGTGGGTAGCATCTGGAAAAAATTACATTCAGTTATGAAAATGATGACTTTATCCTGGGCGTGTATACAAACAATAAATATCCCGGCTCAGAGGATACCCTGTTTAACCGTAGCGCGGAAATTAATGAGGCGCTTAAGACATCAAACCAGTATACGATTAAAAAGTTAGCACTCTCTCCTAACGGTATTCCTGCAGAGTCATGGTTATTTGGTGGTACCCAAACCATCAGAAATACGGCAACGGGAAAAGATGAAAAGAACACATTTTATGATTTTGATTTTAAGGCCAATGAGCGTGATGCCACAGCAGATAAACCAAAGCTTGAAATTGGTCTCACCAGTGAATATAAAAAAACGCGGTACAGCGAAGCGCAGATGATTGAAATCTGGGACAGGCTGGTGAATTCCCTGCGCTATAAGTAACTGCTAATGGAATTAGAAGTACTTTTCATTTTCTTCTGAAATTTTTAAATTAAAGGATCCGCTATGAGCGTTGGATATTTTTTAAGAGTAGGTGACAGCACTACGTGCGGTGGAAAAATCCTGACCGGTGATCCTACTTTTCAGTGGTATGGCGTTTCTGCTGCAAGAGAAGGAGATATGGTCAACTGCGGAAAGCACTCGGGGACTTATAAAATCTTAGGCGGAGCAGCAGATACATTCAACGGAGGTCAGATTTTGGCGGGGTCACTTGATAGTTTTAGTTCCTGCCCCTGTCAGGCAAAGTTTATTCCGGGCATTCAGGATAGTTACTCTAAAGCCTGAGGAATATGCGAGTATATTTGAAAAATCCATTATCGATTTGAAAAGACTGAAGCATGTCATGAATTCATGATTTAACTAAAATAGAACACAATGGCATAGTTTAGGAAGTTAAACTATCCCTTTTCACGATAATTATTTCAAACGCTGCGTGTATCTGATGAATAACATGAACTCCAATGCAGATTATTGTTTTCCTGCCTGTTGTAGCCGGTTTAATTACTGTTTGCCAAACTAAATCGGCAAAATTTCAACGTAATTAAATTGGAAAGTATTCGGTAAAAAATCTGGTTTACGTCGTTATGGATATATTATTAAGCAATTTATAAGATAAATACATTTATGGATGTGTATATAAAATCGCTGCCAATTTTGAATCTCTTGAATTAAAAGTAAAGACATTGCGGTTAGCCTGAGTTTTTAAATGATAGTAACTGAAAAGATAAAAAGGGATATGATGTATTCTAGGGTCAAGGTAAGAGTTACGTAAATTTCGGTTCTGAGCGGCAGAGAGTCTGATTTAATAAGTTGAAGTATTGAAGTTTAGTGGGTAGCTAATTGGATGCTATTTCTTCGCAGCGCTATTAGGCTTTTTCCAATAATGAAGATGACTTTAAATATATTGTCTCAATACCCCATCTCCCCGGCCTTGATAGTTGAAGAGATCTTAAGTAAATGGAGATTCCCTTTTTCACCCCCGACGCCTGATGGCTTCATATTTTTATGATGTGAAGTTGAAATGTCATGGGTGAGTCTTTAGAATTACTGATCAATAAATGAAAGGGTAAGCTGATATTGTTTATTTTTAAATAAACTCATGGAAAAATAAATCGCCACGGAGTATTAATGTCCATAGTGATATTGCATTAAGCAATGCCTGATTTGTTGATTTATTTAATGTGTTTGTGAGTATCGTATTCTCCCAATGTTATGAACGTTGCTTATAATTATACTGACCTTAACTTTTGGATTTTAAATAGAACATACTAATATCGAGTTTAATATGGCATGGCCTATATCTGATATTCCTGAAAAAAAATCACTTCCAGCACCAACGTATTGGTTATGGATAATATTACTACTTTTGATGCTAATTTTAGGATCTGTTTTCAGTGTGGAACTATTTAATGCGAAAACCTACGCTAAAATTTTGTTCTACGGTATCCTGCCTTCATTGTTTTTTTGGCTATGTCTCTTCGGGGCAATGTTAAATCGCTATGAACAGTCTGTCGTAGCCAGCCAGATGTGGAAACTTGAAACAGAACGAACCAAAGCTGAATGGCGGGACTGGAGTCGGAGACAGATTGCCGTAGTGGGCAATGTTTTATTTTCCCCGGAAGAGAATGGAATGGAAGCACTGTTGAGGGAATTGGATAAGGTGCCAGCATACCCAAAAAAAGCACGTCCATTATTCCACTCATCGCATAGTTTTCCGGCGTTAATGAAGGAGGTAGATTGGAAACTGGAGCTGCAATATCCAGGGTATCGTCATTTTCTACACTCAATTTATGTTTTTCAGGCACCGGGAAGTTTTGATGAATATCGCAGTGAGGCGGTTTATCAGCAGTGGGATCTTATCCCTACGGCAACTGATACCACGGAAATCTTTACGTCTTTCTATGATGCAAAAATTTCTGACGGATTGATATTAATCCTTTGCCTTCAGGACTGGTCTTCCAGCAATGTCGGGCAGTCAAGTGAATTTATTTCTGCTCAGCTTATTGCTTCACCCAACTTCGCTCGTCAGCATTCACTGCCTGTTATTGCTGGTATATCTCGAATGATGCCGCTGGAAGCAGGGCAACTCTTTAATGAGTTAGATATGCTATTCGAATATATTCAACCTGATAAGCAATTTCTGGAATATGTCTGGCTTTTAGGCGCGGCTGAAAAAACTTCAGTAGAAATCATGCAATACGCAAACAGGTATAAGTGGCCGCTGCCTGAAAAAAGGCCGCTACATTCTGTCGATCTCTCCTTTGGTCCGCCTGGAGAAATGGCATTGCTACTCTCCTTAGCCATGCTAGTCGAAGCCGCCAACATAACTGGTAAGGATCAGTTGCTTGTTAATCACACGTCACAGCAAACAGGGACACTTTGCTTGATTGCCAGGGAGCTTTACGCATGACCGAAAAAAAAGGATTACCAAATGTTCACTATGGTTTATGGGGATATTTTCTTCTGCTGATTGGTCTGGCTGGAATAAGTGCTTTTGTACTTTTTATTAACCAAGACAGTGTGAATAGCATTGGGATTTCAACGCAGAAACTCTGGACAATTTGGGGAGGCGTTTTTGCTATCTTGCTCCTTGGCCTGATTATTTCACCTGTTTGGTGGCGATGGAGACTTAAAAAAAACCAGACAGTCTATAAGCCTCAGATTCCTGAAGAGAAAATCGGCCAGCTCGACATTAAGGATGGAGACAGGGTTCAGCCTTTCCGCAGTCTAAAAAAACATCTTCAACGCCGTTACAACCTCTTCTGGCGCCCAAAAGTCCGCCTGTTATTGATCACCGGCGACGAAGCCGCAATCGAACAACTGGTACCAGGCCTTCAGGAAAGTCAGTGGCTGGAAGGCAACCGTACCGTGCTGATTCACGGCGGCAGTCTGACGGCTGAACCGGACAAAGAAAAGTATACCGCGCTGCGTAAACTGCGCCGTGGGCGTCCACTGGATGGGATTGTCCGGGTCATGCCCGAGTCGCTTAACCTGACCCCGCAAATTAGTGACAATGACCTTCGCGGACTGGAAAAAATCAGTGAACTGCTCCGTTATTCTGCGCCGGTCTGGTTGTGGCAGTTGTGCGACAGTAAATGGGCGCAGACAACGCGTACTGAGCAGGCGGTCGGGGCGACGTTCCCGCTGCGTGCAAAAGCTGGTGATATTACCCGCCAGCTTGAGCTGATGCTGCCGACATTGCGGGAGCAGGGGATGAGTCAGGTCATTGGCAACAACAGCCACGATTTCCTTCTGCGTCTGGGCCAGCTCCTTAAAGAGGGCGGTATTGCCTGCTGGGCTCAGCAACTGGAGCCATGGCTGTCCAGCTCCCAACTGCGCGTTCCGCTGCGTGGCCTGATGTTCAGCCTGCCGGAGAATATACCCGCCTCTACCGCAGAAGAAACAGCCGGTGCTGCACCTGCCGGCGCTGAGAAATATATCCCGGCATCACAACGCCATGCGCTGACGCTGCCGGTAACCTGGCAGGGCATTGTGGATGACTGTACCCGCGTGCGTGGCCGCCGTGTCGGCCTGGCGTGGGAACAGACCCTTGCCTGGACACTTATGACCATCATCGGTATCTGGGGCGCTGGAACCCTGCTCTCATTTGCGGCCAACCGCCAGCAGATTGTCTCTGTGGCGCAGCAGGCGCATGCCCTGGTGGCGCATCCTGGCGTATCAGATGACCAGCTGACAGCCCTGCACAGGCTGCGCAACGAAGCCGGTCGCCTGCAGCACCGTATTCAGGAAGGTGCGCCCTGGTATCAGCGCTTTGGTCTGGACCATAATGCGCAGTTGCTGGGTGCGGTGCTCCCCTGGTACGGCGTGGCGAACAACCGCCTGATACGCGACCCGGCGAATCAGGCGCTGACACAGAAACTCAGCGCACTGGCAAACACTGCCCCCAACAGCGACCAGCGTGCACAGCTGGCGAAGCCGGGTTATGACCAGCTTAAAGCCTGGCTGATGATGGCCCGGCCGGATAAAGCCGACGGCGCGCACTACGCACGGACCCTGAAAGCCGTGCAGCCGACGCGAACGGGTATTTCCACCGGCCTGTGGCAGAGCCTGTCGCCTGATTTATGGGCCTTCTATATCACCGAACTGCCTGAACAGCCGCAGTGGACAATCACGCCGGATGCGCAGCTGGTCAGCCAGAGCCGCCAGGTGCTGCTGCAGCAGATTGGACGCCGCAACGCGGAAAGCACGCTGTATGAAAACATGCTCAAATCCCTGCGCCGTAACTTTGCCGATGTCTCTCTTGAAGACATGACCAGCGGAACGGATGCGCGGCGACTGTTCACCACCGAAGAGGTGGTGCCGGGCATGTTCACCCGCCAGGCCTGGGAAGGCGGCATTCAGCAGGCGATTGATAAGGCTGCTAACTCACGCCGGGATGAAATAGACTGGGTGCTGAGCGATTCCGGCAGGGACGTCTCCGCGGACCTGTCGCCGGAAGCCCTGAAGGCGCGCCTGACGCAGCGTTACTTCACCGACTTTGCCGGCAGCTGGCTGAGCTTCCTGAACAGCCTGCGTCTTAACCCGGCGAACAATATTGCAGACGTGACCGACCAGCTGACGCTGATGAGTGATATACGCCAGTCGCCACTGATAGCCCTGATGAATACCCTCGCCTGGCAGGGGCAGACCGGCCAGCAAAGCGAAGGTCTTTCGGACTCCATCATCAAATCGGCCAGAGAGCTGGTTGGTGGAAAAGACAAACCCGCAATTGACCAGTCAGCGACAGGTCCCCGGGGGCCGCTGGATGAAACTTTCGGTCCGCTGCTTCAGCTTTTGGGTAAAAACACGGGCAGTAACGTCATGTCGGCTGACAACTCGCTGAGCCTGCAGACGTATCTGACCCGTATCACCCGCGTGCGGCTGCGGCTGCAGCAGGTGGCCGGCGCCTCCGATCCACAGGCGATGATGCAGACCCTGGCGCAGACCGTATTTCAGGGCAAAAGCGTGGACCTGACCGACACCCGGCAGTACGGCAGTCTGATTGCGGCAAGCCTAGGGGAAGAGTGGAGCGGGTTTGGCAGCACGGTGTTTGTGCAGCCGCTGACCCGGGCCTGGGAGAGCGTGCTTGGGCCGTCGGCGGCGGGCCTGAATGACAAATGGAGCCGGTCCGTGGTGGCGAACTGGCACACCGCCTTTAACGGGCGTTTCCCGTTTGCGGCGAGCAAAAGTGATGCCTCCCTGCCGGTGCTGGCTGAGTTTTTGCGCAAGGACAGCGGACGCATTGAGCGCTTCCTGGCAACGGAGCTCAGCGGCGTGCTGCACAGAGAGGGCAGCCAGTGGGTGCCGGACAGGGTCAACAGCCAGGGGCTGAGCTTTAACCCGGCCTTCCTGCGGGCGATTAACCAGCTGAGCCGGCTGTCAGACATTCTGTTCACCGACGGCAGTCAGGGGCTCAGCTTTGAGCTGCAGGCGCGCCCGGTACCGCAGGTGGTGGAAACGCAGCTGACCATTGACGGACAGAAGCTGCACTACTTCAACCAGATGGCCAGCTGGCAGCGTTTCCGCTGGCCGGGAGAGACGTACAGGCCGGGGACCATGCTGACCTGGACCACGGTCAGCGCCGGTGCGCGCCTGTTCGGTGACTACGGCGGCACCTGGGGGCTGATCCGCTGGCTGGAGCAGGGCAGGCGGGAGCAGCTTGACCACAGCCGGTGGATGATGAGTTTTACCGCGCCGGATGGCCGGACCCTGCAGTGGGTGCTGCGCTCTCAGCACGAAAACGGTCCGCTGGCGCTGCTGGACCTGCGCGGCTTCACGCTGCCGGATCAGATATTCAGTGTTGACAGCGCGATTGCCGATCGGGCGCTGATAGCTCACACAGGAAACAGTGACGCAGACGGAATCGAACCATGAGCACTCTACAGAATCTGATCGTGGCCTGTCAGGCTGACGATGCCCAGTTGCAGCAACAGGCGCAGACACACACAGAAAACTGGCAGCCCTGGCTTGCTCCGATAACTGACACCAGTCCGACCGGAGAAGACCCCTGCTATGACGATGATTTTCAGCGTATCCGGGAGGAGGTCAATAAGCTTTCTGGCATTGATACCGGGCTGATTTGCACGCTTGCCGAAAAACTGCTGACCACCACTGCCAAAGATATCCGGATTGCCACCTATTACTGCTGGGCGCGTCTGCACCAGGACGGGGAAAACGGATTTGCCGAAGGGCTTGAACTGCTGGCGGGATTGCTACAGCGCTATGGAACGCAGCTTCATCCTCAGCGTGAGCGGAGCCGTAAACCGGCGCTGGAGTGGCTCGCAGGCTCCCGCGTTCTGGACAGCCTGTCACTCTGGCCGGAAGTAGTGCGCGACGATGCCCTGCGCACTGCCGGCGCACTGCTGCTTATTCGCGACAGTCTGGAGACCGAGCCGGAAGCGTCGCGCCCAGAACTGAATGCCCTGTACAGCGCGCTGGAGTCTCGCCTGATGAAGGCCGGTGGCGTGGATGCCGTGGTCCCGCAAAACGCCGCTAATAAAGCACAGTTGCAGGCCCCCTCACACATCACCGAACCTGACGCACCGCTACTAAGCCGTATCACGTCCGGTCAGGATCTGCTGGCCCAGGCCCGTACACTGACGGCGTATCTGCGTGAACAACCCAATGGCTGGCTTGCCGCACACCGGCTGATGAAAAGCCTGCGTCATGACACATTGCACAGTATTCCTGCCCCGGATGCACAGGGGAAAACCCGAATCGAACCGCCGCGCGCTGACCAGCGGGCGATGCTCAAACGCCTGTACCTGCAGCAGAGCTGGCTAGAGATACTGGAGCAGGCGGACAGCACCTTTTCGCGCGGTGCCAATCATCTCTGGCTGGATTTGCAGTGGTATATCCATCAGGCCCTGGTGAAGTCGGGTCAGGACATCTTTGCCGATATTATCACCGCCGACCTGAAAGGGCTGCTGCGTCGCCTTACCGGGCTTGAAACGCTGGCCTTTAACGACGGTACGCCGTTTGCCGATGAAGTCACGCTGAACTGGATAAATCAGAGCGTGCTCGACGATATGCCGGGCTGGCGTGATGAACCGGTCAGTGCCGTCAGTGAGACAGATAACGGTATCCTGGCACTTGAACCGGAAGCGCTGGAGAAAGCGGACACTGACGGCCTGGATGCCACACTTCACTGGCTGCAGACCCGTCCGGGCACCGACGCCACGAAAGACAAATGGTTGCTGCGTTTGCTGATGGCCCGGGTGGCTGAGCAGAAGGGAAAGAATGAACTGGCCCTGCATCTGTTGGAAGAGCTCGACAGTGCCGCGCAGTCCATCACGCTCACGCAGTGGACACCGGCACTGTTGTTTGAAGTGAAATCCCGTCGTCTCAGACTGCTGCGCATGAAAGCCAGCCGTAGCGAAAGCGATAAAGCGCGGCTTCAGCCTGAGATGGATTTACTGCTGTCCGGTCTGATTGCGCTCGATCCGGCAAGCAGTGCGGTGCTTTGCGGGTAATCACGCATACCTTTAAAACACAATTATTCAGGTTTTTATGGATGACTTAACCCTGCGTTACTACGACGCTGAAATGCGCTACCTGCTGGAAGCGGGCGAAGAGTTTGCCCGCGCTCACCCCGAGCAGGCGGCAATGCTTAATCTTGATAAAGCGGGCGCCCGCGATCCGTACGTGGAGCGTTTGTTCGAGGGCTTTGCCTTTCTGATGGGCCGTCTGCGTGAGAAGCTTGATGATGACCTGCCGGAACTGACTGAAGGGCTGGTCAGCCTGCTGTGGCCGCATTATCTGCGCACCATTCCGTCGATGTCAGTGGTGGAGTTCACTCCTGACTGGCGCGAGATGAAAGAGCCGATGCGTATCGTCAAAGGTTTCGAGGTGAGCTCACGGCCGATCGGTGAAAAGGGCACGCGCTGTCGGTACTCCACCACCAAAGAGATAACCCTTCAGCCGTTGTCGCTGGATCACGTCCGCCTGTCAACGGACCCGGACGGGCGTTCGGTCATCAGCCTGCGATTTAACTGCAGCGCGCTGGCCGACTGGACGCGCATCGACCTCAGCCTCGTCCCATTCTATTTCAATGCCGACGCGCCGTTGGCCTGCGCCATGCACGAAGCCTTCACTATGAATGTGGCGCGACTGTGGCTGCGTTTGCCTGGCGAAGTGGACCGCAGCGCGCTCGACGGGCATTTTACCGCGCTGGGCTTTGGTGAACACGACGACCTGTGGCCCAAGGGCAGCAGTAGTTTTAGCGGCTATCAGCTGCTGCTGGAGTACTTCACCTTTCGCGAAAAATTCATGTTCACAGGTCTGCGCGGACTCGAGAGCGTGGCCTTTCCAGCGGAGCTTCTCTGGTTCGAGATCGACGTGGTACTGGCAGAACGCTGGGAGCATGACTTCAGCTTTAACGAAAAGCATCTGCGCCTGAACTGCGTGCCGGTGATTAATCTGTTCCCGCTGGAGTCTGACCCGCTGACGCTCAACGCCCTGCAGACCGAATACTTGCTGCGGCCGATGCGCGTGCAGGATGGGCACACCGAGATTTTCGCTGTGGATTCGGTGATGTCATCGAGCCAGCATACTTACGTGCCGTTCTCCAGCTTCCGTCACAAAGGCGGGATGATGCGTCATGATGCACCGGAGTATTACTATCATACCCGCGTTCGCCGTGGCCCGTCGGGGCTGCACAACACCTGGCTTATCCTCGGTGGTGAAGCATTCGATAACCACACAGTGCCGGAAGACGAAAGCCTGTCGTTGACGCTCACCGGCACCAACGGCCAGCTGCCGCGTCGTGCATTACAAAGCACCGTGCTCGATACGGTGATGAAAACCACCTCGACCCGTATCGCCGTGCGTAACCTGTGTGCGCCTACGCTGCCCTGTTATCCACCGGCGCAGGACCGTTTTCACTGGCGAGTGCTGAGCCACCTCGGCAGCGGATTCCTGTCGATGATGGATAATGCCGACGTGCTACGCGGTACCCTGGCGCTTTATGAATGGACCGACAGTGAGATGAACCGCCGTCGACTGGAAGCGATCATTGAAGTTAAGCACAGTGAAACCGAACGCTTTGAGCAGGGTTACCTGGTGCGCGGTGTGCAGATTGAAGTGACCCTGGACAGTCACGGTTTTGCCGGGCGTGGCGATATTTGTCTGTTTGGCGAAATGCTGAGTCGTTTCTTCGCGCTCTACACCGATATCTATCTGTTTAACCGTCTGATCATCATCCTGCAACCAAACGGAGAACGTCTGGAATGGCAAGAGAAGCACAACCGCCGTATTCCCGGCTGACCCCGCGGCTGGAAGCTGACCTTACCCTGATTAACTTTTACCGCTTCTGCCAGTTGCTGGAGAAGCGTAATCCGGGCAGGCCGCTGATGGGGTCAACGAGCCACCCCGCGGACGATCCGGTACGGTTTGCGCCGCATCCAGGGATGGGTTTTCCGGCCAGCGAACTGAAGGCTGTCGAATATAACGAGGAGGATGACAGCAAGCCACCGCTGATCCGCACGACGTTTATGGGGATGTACGGTGTCGATTCTCCTTTGCCGACGGCCTATCTCGATGACATCAGCCAGCGCCGGGAAGGGCATGACGTGCTGCAGGACTTTCTTGATATCTTCAGCCACCGCATCCTGACGCAGTTTTACCGCATCTGGCGAAAATACGCTTACCCGGCCACCTTTGAACCGGGCGGAACCGACAGCATTTCCCAGTCGTTGCTGGGTCTGGTGGGGCTGGGCATACCGGGCACCGCTGAGCATATCGCCACACCGGTATCCCGTTTTCTGTCACTGCTGGGCGTACTGCAACAGCCCGGTAAAACCCAGGAGGGGATGCAGGCACTGGTGAGCCTGCTGGCACCTGATACCAGGGTTCAGGTGAGCCCGTATTGCCTGCGACCGGTAGAAGTCAGCCAGCCATTGGGCTTTCACGGTGATAACGATTTTATGCTGGACGGCAACACGCCGCTTGGCGACGAGGCGATGGATGCCAACAGTCAACTGCTGATCGCCCTGTCTACCGATAACGAACAGGAGTCGCAGGGTTGGAAACCGGACGGTCTGCTTTATCAAGACTTTCTGGTGATGCTGCGTGTTTATCTCGGCTGGCGATTCAAGGCCAAAATTACCCTGACCACCCGCACCCGGCTGCTGGCCGCGCCGCCCCTCGGCGAAGGCCCTTTCTGGCTTGGGATGAACGGCGTACTGGGCGCGGAAGACGAAGCTCTCCCGAAGGATATTCCGCAAACCTTTACGACGGAACTGGGCTATTACACCGGCCTGCTGCCCGCGACACCACAACAAGGAAACCAACGTGTTACATACAAGTTTGACTAAATCTGCACGCTGGCTGTTACCCATGCTGGCAATCGCGCTTTCCGGTTGCGGTCTGACCCAAAGCGTCAGCGATGGGACCAAATCGGCCTTTAGCGCGGTGTTTTATAAAAAGATTAAGGTGCTACATCTGGATTTCACCGCGCGCGAAGCCCTCAATACGGACGCGCGGGAGAACAACGCCTTGTCTCAATCGGTAGTGCTACGCATTTATCAGCTCAAAGACATCAAAACCTTCGACAGCAGCGTCTATCAGCAATTGTTGAATGAGGGAGAAACGACGCTTGGGGGGGATCTACTTGCCACTCGTGATGTCGTGCTGAAGCCCGGTGGTGATGTCTCGCTGAATATGGCCATGGAAGACGACGCGAAATACGTGGCGGTTGCCGGGCTGTTTCGGGATCCGGATACGGTGAAAAATACCTGGAAGTTGACGATTGACCGCGAAGCACTCGATCCTGACGAGGCGCGGGTGATTGAAGCCGGGAGTCATTATCTGAAGTTATTACCGCCAAAGGATGACTAATGCCTCAGTTTCATCAATCCCCTTCACTGTATGAGCTACTCGCCGGCAATTTCTCCGGTGGTCTGAGCCTCAATCAGGTGAGTGAGGAAAACCAGGTTATCCTCTCAGTGCTGGATAACATGCAGCGAATCCTCAACTGTCGCGCCGGAACGCTGGCGCATTTGCCGGATTACGGTTTGCCGGACATGACGAAAATCCTGCAAGGCATGCCAGGTACGGCCCATGAAATGATGGGCACCTTATCTGCAGTTCTGCTCAAGTATGAACCACGCCTGAAAAAAATAGCGGTTGTCATGCTGGAACAGAAAGTCCCCGGAGAGCTGCGCTATGCCATTGACGCTGAACTCAAAGGTATAGGACTGGTGCGCTACGGCACCGAGTTTATGCCAGAGGGTCGGGTCCTGTTGAGGCATCTTAAGCAACAGCAGTACCTTGATACCTTAACCCGTCTGTGAAGCCTGATAACGGCCTGTCAGTACCCTCACGTTTCCTCAAAAAAGGGTACATCCATTCCCGTCGTCACCGGGCGTCAGGCCAGTCTCGCTGAGTTTCGCCCGGGCGTGGTGCAGCTTCAGAAACCGATAGATGCCTGGCTGAAAGATACCGGGCTGAATATGGCGCCGTTCACAGCCCCAGGATTTCCCGCGATGGTGCGGCCGCGCGCGAAAGGGAACATATCGCAAATCCGGCCGCGCGACAGTCTCTGCAGCGTTCCGACTACGCAGAAAGCGAAACCGCAATATTTTCCACCGCTACCGACACGTCAAATGGACAACTGGTCATGAATGACATTACCCCACGTAAAATCAAAACCGGTGGCGACTCGCGCACGCTGCCGGATTATGCTTCCCTGCGCAATGAACTGAGCAAGCTGTCACATCCGGCGCGGCCTGATGTGAACTGGCTCTATGTCGAAAAGCTCTGCCTTTCACTGTTTGAGCAGAACGGTGTGGAATTGCAGACCGCGGCCTGGTATACGCTTGCCCGTATGCAACTTGCCGGATTATTCGGCCTCAATGAAGGTCTGGCGATACTGGAGGCGCTGATCAGCCATCAGTGGGGCGCACTTTGGCCGCAGCCTGTTCACGCCCGAATGGAAATTCTCAGCAGTTTGAGCCAGCGCCTGCAGCAACGGATGCGCTCGCTCCCGCTGAATTACAGCGACCTCGGTCAGCTGTATCGGGCAGAGCAACGTCTCACCGTTATGGTGGAGGTGCTGCAGCGCCTGGAGCTTAAGCATCTCAGCCAGTTGGATACCTTGCGTACCCTGATGCACAACAGTGCTGTCCGGCTGGAAAACAGCGATGACACAATCCCGACAACGGCGACGAGTCAGCCAGGTTTCGTGCTGCCTGCCCCCCTGGTGAAGGACGCGGGAATATCAACAGGTTCTCAGGCTGGCGGGCCATTTGAAAACTCCTCAGGGCCAGGTAGCTCAGTGAAGTGGGTGTACGTTGCGCAGCCGGAACACCAGGCCAATGTGGACGTACTGGCAGCAATACCGGCGCCGGTAAAAAAGTGGAAACCCTTTCTTGCCGGGATGAGTACCATGCTGGTAATAAGCACAGCCGCAGTGTGGGGCTGGCACGATCTTCACCGGCCTGACCCGTTACAGACTCAGCTTGCCGCCTCCCTGGCGCCTTTACCTGCCACTCTCACGCCTGAACAGGTGATTAGGTTGCGTCAGCAGATTCCCCTGCCGCAGGACTTTATTGCACAAACGCAGCAACAACTGACCCGTCTGGACCAACTTTCGCCAGGCTGGAATATTGACTACAGTCGACAACTTGTAGAGCAGGCTCAGGCGCTATGGCCAGAGCAGGCGAAACCGCTGGCGCAGCAATGGCAGCAACAACGCCATGCTGCCGCTTTGCCAGCAGAGCAGCTAAATGGCTGGTTTCAGGGAATGATGTCACTCCAAAAACTGAGTGACAGACTGAACGGACTTGATGATCAAAAGGGAAAATACATGACGGTCAGCGAGCTGAAATCAGTGGTTTTTTCCACTATGCAGTCCTTTAACCAATCCATACCGGTTGAAGAGCAACTGCGGGCATTGTCACAACATCCTGCGGGCGAACCTTTACCTGCCGCTGCCCGG
>Ga0308166_1003374_pt1 | contig 13634 bp, 14 predicted proteins | sample PhyCR2_2_FD_202137 | JGI IMG/M metagenome (GOLD analysis project Ga0308166, IMG submission 202137) | Phyllosphere microbial communities from UC Gill Tract Community Farm, Albany, California, United States - DLSLCC.R2 | ecosystem: Host-associated > Plants > Phyllosphere > Unclassified | place... | reverse complement strand
AGGATGGCGACGCCGTTGTAGGTCTTCTGGCCGGTGTAGGCGACCTGATAACCCGCAGCATTAATTTCGGCGAGCGGGAACTTATCGTCGGTCAGCTTGGTCTCTTGAAGGCAGAGTACGTCAACCGGGCTGGTCTCGAGCCACTTCAGCAAGTGGGGCAGGCGGACCTTCAGCGAGTTGACGTTCCAGGTTGCTATTTTCATGTATGCGCTTGGTAGGTGAAGCGCCAGGCGGACCTTCCGTCCTGGCAGGTGCGCAGTATCGGCGCTCGCCGCGAATCCTGCAACTTCCGGGCGGAACGCGCTTTCCATGGGGCCATCATGCAATTTGCTTGAATTGCAATCCCGATGCCCGAGAGCTAGATTTGTGTAATAAAATATATGTATGCGACATCCAGGGCCCCGGATGCAGCAGGAAGTAACATTTCAGATGTGAAAAGCCGCATTTGCAAATTGTTACTAGTAAGGAACTTCCAGTTGTTTTCGCATAACATGCGATGTAGTATGCCAGTTAGCGGCCTCGACTATTTCGAAGCGCGCCCCAAGGCAATCCCCGCACGATTGCATGCATCCGTGACAAGGGTTTTGCAACAAAATGGTACTATGGGAAATATTGCTGTTTCGATAGCGAGCTTTCGTACCCATATGAAAAGGACAGAGATGCGCAGTGCATTTGAAGCGTGGGCCCAACGCGATGGCCACATCGTTCGACGTCGTGAAGACAAGCCCGAGGAATACCTCGTATACGAAACCCAGCGCCGCTGGGTGATCTGGCAGGCCGCCCTGGCGCATGGCGCCAAGGCAGCGGCCGATACGCCGTCGAAGTTCGAGCAGGGCGCCGCCCCGGCGCTGCAGCAGGACGAAGCCGCGGTCCGCAACCGCGTGCTCAACGAGGTGCTCGATGCGTTCAGCGACCTCGACGAGAGTGCCGGCATGGAAGGCGTGCTGAAGGTCATCCAGGGCCTCAAGAAGCGCCAAAAAGCAACGGCCGACCAGGCCTGATGCAATACCGGCACTACAAGGGCGGTCTCTACGAGCTGGTCTGCGAAGCCACGCTCGAGGCCGACCTCACGCCCATGATCATCTACCGCGCCGCGGACGGCTCGATCTGGGCGCGCCCGAGAAGCGTGTTCTTCGAGCTGGTCGAGGTCGATGGGGTGATGACGCCGCGCTTCGCGCCGGTGTCGTGATTCGCGCTGCGTGAACGACCACTGATTCGCTGTTGTAGGGTGGGCACCTGTGCCCACCCTGTCTCACCGTTCGCGTCAACGCGGCGTCCAAAAAATCCCATTGGCGAATGAACTGATGCCGGTCGATGCCGGTTTGACGCGCCGGTACCATACCACGTGGACACAGGTGTCCACCCTGCACACCCAATAAAAACGGGCCGCATTCCTGCGGCCCGTTTTCATTCCATGCCAAGCGCGATCAGACGCGGTTCATCAGGAAGGTGGTCAGCAGCGGCACCGGACGGCCGGTGGCGCCTTTCGACGCGCCGCTCTTCCATGCCGTACCCGCGATATCCAGGTGGGCCCAGGTGTAGTTGCGGGTGAAGTTCTCCAGGAAGCAGGCCGCCGTGATCGAAGCGCCGCCAGGGGTGCCGATGTTGGCCAGGTCGGCGAAGTTCGACTTCAGCTGCTCGTTGTAGATCTCGCCGATCGGCAGGCGCCATGCGCCGTCGCCGGTCTCCTTGCCCGCTTGCAGCAGCTCGTCGGCCAGGGCGTCGTGGGCGGCGTCGTGGCGGGTGAACAGGCCGCTGTTGTGGTGGCCCAGCGAGACGATGCAGGCGCCGGTCAGGGTGGCGATGTCGACCACGGCTGCCGGCTTGAAGCGCTCGGCGTAGGTGAGGGCGTCGCACAGGATCAGGCGGCCTTCGGCATCGGTGTTCAGGATCTCGATGGTCAGGCCGCTCATCGAGGTGACGATGTCGCCCGGCTTCGAGGCACGGCCGGACGGCATGTTCTCGCAGGCCGCGACGATGCCGATCACGTTCAGCTTCAGGCCCATCTCGCCGATGGCGCGGAAGGTGCCGAGCACCGAGCCGGCGCCGCACATGTCGTACTTCATCTCGTCCATGCCGGGGCCCGGTTTCAGCGAGATGCCGCCGGTATCGAAGGTGATGCCCTTGCCGACCAGGACCACCGGCGCATCCTTCTTGTTGCCGCCCATGTGCTTCAGGACGATGAACTTCGGCGCTTCGTCGCTGCCCTTGGTCACCGACAGGAAGGAACCCATCTTCAGGGCTTCGAGCTGCTTGCGCTCCAGGACCTCGATGTCGAAGCCATGGTCGTCGGCCAGCTTGCGCGCCACGTTGGCCAGGTAGGTCGGGGTGCAGACGTTCGGCGACAGGTTACCCAGTTCCTTGGTCAGTGCCATGCCGTTGGCAATCGCAATGGCTTGCGCCAGCGAGGCCTTGGCTTGCGGGCTGGCCAGCGGCACGGCGACCGTGATCTTGCGCACGCCGGTGAGGGCAGGGTCCTTCTTGCTTTTCTGGCCGTCGGTGCGGAATTCCGCTTCGTTGGCGGCCACGACGATCGTGCGCAGCGCCCATTCAGGCTCGCGCTCTTTCACTTCGGTGGTTGGAAATGCGATAATGGCATCCGCAGTGCCGAGCGACGCGAAGGCCTTCAGGGTCGCGTTCACCGCGGTGCTGAAATTCTTTTCGCTGACCACTTCGTCCGCGCCCATGCCGACCAGCAGCACGCGCGCCGCAGTCACGCCGGCCACGCCGCGCAGCAGCAGGGTCGAGCCGGCCTTGCCGCTGATGTCACCCGATTTCAATGCCGCCGTGATGTCACCGGTTTGATCGAGGGCCTTCGCAGCCTGCGACAGTTTTTTGTTTTCGAACACCGCCACTGCCACACAGCCGGTCTTGGCCGCGGCCAGGGTGTTTTTTGTGTCGAATGCTTTTATGCTAAAGTCCATTTGATTCTCCCGTTTCGTTTTGTGCGCAGCATGCGAATACAAGTGCGGCTACTGCTCAACCTGCAATTATAACTATCGAATGATTTTTTCACGCGCCTTGTACCGTGAATTGGCCAGCGCGGCCGGAGCGACCTTCACGGTGCTGTTCTCGGTATGTATTACCTGGACCCTGATCGCCATTCTCGGCCGGGCCGCTGGCGGGCGTGTCGCATCGAGCGACGTGGTCGCCCTGATCGCGTTCCAATCCCTGAATTATCTGCCAACTGTCCTGACTCTCACCAGCTTTATTTCCGTGCTGGTGGTGCTGACGCGGACCTACCGCGACTCCGAAATGGTGGTCTGGTTCGCCTCCGGCCAGTCGCTGCTGGCGTGGATCCGGCCGGTGCTGGTGTTCGGCATTCCGATGGTGCTGCTGGTCGCGGCGCTGTCGCTGTTCGTCACGCCCTGGGCCAAGATGAAGAGCACCGAGTTCGTGCAGCGCTTCGAGAAGCGCGAAGACCTCAAGCGCGTGGCGCCCGGCCAGTTCCGCGAGTCCTCGTCGGCCGACCGCGTGTTCTTCGTCGAAGGCAGCGCCAACGGGTCGACCGTGGTCCAGAACGTGTTCGTCAATTCCCTGCAGGGCGCCGGCAACTCGGTCGTCGTGGCCAAGGAAGGCGTGATCGAATCCGACGGCAAGGGCGGCCAGTTCCTGGTGCTGAAGAACGGCCGCCGCTACCAGGGCGTGCCGGGCCAGGCCGATTACCAGTCGATGGAGTTCGAGCGCTACAGCATGCGCGTGGCCACCAAGGTGCCGGTGCTCGGCACCGACGTGCCGCTCGACGCCCAGCCGACCGCCATGCTGCTGGCCGTCGACAACCAGTACACGCGCTCCGAGCTGCTGTCGCGCATTTCCTCGCCCATCGTCTGCCTGGTGCTGCTGCTGCTGGCGATTCCGCTCGGCTTCGTCAATCCGCGTGCCGGCAGTTCGGCCAACCTGATCCTGGCGCTGCTGATCTTCTTCACCTATAACAACCTGGTCAAGATGGTCGAAGCCACCGTCAAGAAGGACAAGCTCGATTTCGCGCTGGCCTGGTGGCCGCTGCACCTGGTGGTCGCCCTGATCGTGCTGCTGCTGTTCGCCTGGCGCCTGAACGTCAACCACCGCTACCACCCGCTGGTGCGGATCAATGCCTGGAAGCGCCGCCGGATGCTGCGCAAGTCGCCGGAACTGGCGGGAGCAACGGGAGGAACCGCGCGATGAAGGTTTTGCAACGCTATTTTGCGGTGAACATCGCGCAGGCCGTGGTCTTCGTGCTGTTCGCCTTCCTCGGCCTGATCGCCTTCATGGACCTGACCGGCGAACTGCCTTCGGTCGGCAAGGGCAACTACCAGTTCCAGCACGCGCTGATGTACGTGGTCCTGATGCTGCCCGGGCACGTGTACGAGGTGATGCCGGTGGCGGCGCTGATCGGCACCATCTACGCGATGGCGCAGTTCGCGCAAAGCTCGGAATTCACCATCATGCGCGCCTCCTCGATGTCGACCCGCATGGCCGGCTGGATGCTGTTCAAGATCGGCATCGTCTTCGTGGTGATCACCTTCATCTTCGGCGAACTGATCACGCCGCGCACGGCGCCGCTGGCCGAGAAGGTGCGCCTGTCGGCCAAGGGCGCCACCCTGGCTTCGGAATTCCGTTCCGGGATGTGGACCAAGGATAACGTGCACGCCCCCGGCCCGAACGGCGCGCGCGGCCCGGTCACCGGCTCGCGCTTCTTCAACGCGCGCCAGATCGCGGCCGACGGCCAGCTGCTCGACGTGCGCGTCTACGAATTCGACACCTCGATGCGCATGCGCGCCATCTATACCGCGGCCAGCGCCAGCTTCCGCGGCAACGGTACCTGGCGCCTGCAGAGCGTGACCGAGACCCTGTTCAGCAACAGCCGCGCGCTGCCCGAGCCGGGCGCGCCGCTGCCGCAAGGGCAAACCATCCAGAGCACCTTCGGCCAGGAGACCAGCGCGGTCGCCACGCGCCGCGTCGAGACCCTGGACCTGGCTTCCGAGATCACGCCGAAGATCCTGCAGGTGTCGCGCCGCGACCCCGAACGCATGTCGGCCAACGAACTGGCCGTGTACTCGCGCCACCTGGTCGAGAACCGCCAGGAGAGCGAGCGCTTCCAGATCGCGTTCTGGAAAAAGCTGATCGACCCGCTGGCGATCTTCGTGCTGATGGCGCTCGCGCTGCCCTTCGCCTACCTGCACACGCGCAGCGGCGGCGTCAGCCTGAAGATCTTCATCGGCATCATGATCGGGGTGAGCTTCATCCTGATCAATTCGCTGTTCTCGCACCTGGGACTGCTCTCGACCTGGCCGGCCTTCTTCACGGCGGCGGCGCCGAGCCTGTTGTTCCTGTTGCTGGCGATCGGCGCGCTGCGCTGGGTGGAGCGGCACTGATGAGCGATATGACGACTTCGCGCGCACTGGTCCTGTTCGCCCATGGCGCACGCGCCGCTTCCTGGGCCGCGCCCTTCGAGCGCCTGCGCGACATGGCGGCGGCAAGCCTGCCCGGCACCGAGGTGGCGCTGGCCTATCTCGAACTGATGGCGCCGCGCCTGCCCGAGGTGGTGTCGGACCTGGTCGCGCGCGGCGTGCTCGACGTGACCGTGGTGCCGGTGTTCCTGGGGCAGGGCGGGCATCTGCTGCGCGACCTGCCGCTGCTCGCCGACGAGCTGCGCGCCGCGCATCCGCAACTGCGGCTGAAGGTCGCCGGCGCCGTCGGCGAAGATCCAAACGTGCTGGCGGCGATGCGCGACTACTGCCTCAGGGCGCTGGGCTGACGCCCGGGCCGAATGCTCCCGCGCCGAGACTGGCTGTCTCGCTTTCCGAGTCGCTCGCCGCTTCACTTGCCGCTCCCCGCATGGCGTAGCGGGCAAGCTGCTCGCGCATCCAGGCATGGCTGCGCGCCAGCGCCAGTTCGGCCATCCGCGTGGGAAAGTGGATGAAGCCGTGCGGCGCTTCCGGCAGCAGGTTCAGTTCCACGTCGGCCACCTGGCGCCAGCGCGCCGCCAGTTGCAGCGTATCGTCGCGCAGCGGGTCGATGTCGCCGGCGATCATCCAGGCCGGGGGCATGCCTTCCAGCTCGCCGTACAGGGGCGAGAGCGGCGCGCGGCGCCGTTCGGCGTCGCGCATGCCGGGCGTGAGCAGGCGCAGCGCCGGCAGCATGCCGGGGCCGTCCAGCACCAGTGTCTCGGGCCCGGCGGCCTGCACGCTCGGCGTGCCGGCCAGGTCGTAGACGCCGTAGAACAGCACCGCGCCGGCGACCCGCTCCATCAATTCCGGCCAGGCCTTCAGGCGCAGCAGCGTGCCCGCCGCCAGGTGGCCGCCGGCCGACTCGCCGACCACGAACAGCGGCAGGTGGCGCCATTCGGGCAAGCCTTCGCCCAGCGTCCAGCGCGCGGCCAGCAGGCAGTCGTCCATGATGGCTTGCAGCGGCGTGCGCAACGCCAGGCGGTAGTCGACCGAGACCACCACCGCATCGACGGCCTGCACGCGCGCGGCGTTGTGGCGGTCGTCCATGCGCGCGTTGCCGATCACCCAGCCGCCGCCGTGGATGTCGAGGACCAGGGCCTTCGGCGCGGCGGCGGGCCACAGGATCCGTAGCGGCACGCGCAGGCCGTCGGCTTCGGCGATGCGCGCCTCGACGCGGATGCCGCGCCGCCCCAGCCTGCGGTCGGCGCCGACCTGCGACACGCGCAGCAGGGCCTGGCCCAGCATCGGCAGGAAGCGGTTGCGGACACGGAAGCGCGGCGCCCAGGCGAGCTTGCGGTTGAAGCGGGTGGCCTCGGCCAGGGTCGCGGCGTCCAGCGGTATCGTGTTCATCGGGTGCCTGTACGGGAAGCGGTCCAGCCATGCTACAGGCCGCGCGCCTGCCCGACTGTGCGCTGACGTCCGCCCAGCCGCACGACGCTGCCGTTCTGGCAAGGATTCCGATGCGCTCTTGACAAGGAATGCGGCGAACACGCCACGGATTGTTCCGAATCATGGCAGCGCACCGTGCGCCGGTTTGACACTTGTTCGGAAACCACCCACACTGCTCGGGCATTTCCGGCTCATCCATACGAGCCGGTCCGTCCACTCAACAGGCCTGCGCCATGCGTCCACCGTCCCTGAAGCACCTCGTTGCCACGCTGCTGGGGCCAGTCCGGGCCTTCCTGCGCCATGTCGCCCGTTGGCCTTCGGCCCTGGTCGTCGAGTTGCGCTGCGCGCGCCGCATCGACGCCGCCGCGCGCCGGGTCGGCGCCATGCGCATCAAGATCGGCATCATGTCGGGGCACTTGAATGCCGGCAGCATCCAGGGTTGCGTCGACGCCGACCGCAACCTGCGGCGCATGCTGAGCGAGCTGAAAGACGACCTGAGCGAGATGCGGCGCGACCTGGCGCAGTGGCATGTGAAGGAATGCCGCGGCCGCGCCGGCGCGCGGCTGGAAGCGGCGATCGCGCAGCTGAACCGGATCGCGGCCGACACCTGGGCGGCGGCCGACAAGCTGGTGCTGCAGATCGAGGAATACGACGGGGCTCGGGCGCACTGCCCGGGCTAAATTCGCGGATTCAACCGGCCTGGTGCTCGCGCAGGCGCAGCGCCTCGCCGATCATCACCAGCACCGGCCCCTGCGCGGCATCCAGCCCGCGCGCCAGGTCGGTCAAGGTCAGGCGCGCGATCCGTTCATCGGCGCGGCTGCAGTTCTCCACCACCACCACCGGCGTATCGGCGCTGCGGCCTTGCGCCAGCAGGCGTTCGGCGGTGGCCGCGGCTTCGCGTCCGCCCATGTACTGGACCATGGTGTCGGTGTGCGGCAGGGCGGGGTGTTCGGGCTGGTCCGGCCCGGTGCTGGAGGTGAAGAAGGCGACGCTGCGCGCCACGCCGCGCTTGGTGAGCGGCTGGCGCGTAGCGGCGGCGGCGGCCACCGCGGTGGTGATGCCGGGCACGATCTCGACCTCGATACCCTCGGCTTCGAGCGCGCGCAATTCCTCGTCGGCGCGCCCGAACAGCATCGGGTCGCCGCCCTTCAGGCGCACCACCAGCGTGTACTTGAAGGCGCACTCCACCAGCAGGCGGTTGATCGCTTCCTGCGCCGTGGAACGCTGGCCGGAACGCTTGCCGACCGGGATCAGCTCGGCCTGCGCGCACAAGGCCAGCATCTCGGGCGTCACGAGTGCGTCGTAGAGCACGACCTCGGCCTGCGCCAGCAAACGCGCTCCGCGCACCGTGATCAGGTCGGCCGCACCGGGGCCGGCGCCGATCAGGTAAACCTTCCCCGCCATCCACTACTCCTGTTAGTTGTCCAGGCGAATCATACCCGCTGCGACGGTCTGGTGGGTGACTTCGTCGATCAGGATGAAGGCGCCGGTGGCGCGGATGTCGGCATAGGCGTCGGCCGCGAGCGGCTGCTGCACGGTGAGCTTGATGCGCGCGATGTCGTTCAGCTTGAGGCCTTGCGTGGCGCCGTCCACAGGCTTGCGCTCCTGGGTGTTCACGTCGAGCAGGGTGTCTACCTTGGTGACCTTGGCCGCGGTCTGGCGCGTGCCGTGCTTGATCCAGTACTTGCGGCGCGCATCCAGCGGCTCGTCCGCCATCCAGCACACATCCGCCACCACCTGCTTGAGCAGGGTTGCCGGGGCGTCTGCACCGGCCAGCGTATCGCCGCGCGAGATGTCCAGGTATTCGTTCAGCAGCAGGGTCACCGACTGGCCGGCGCTGGCCGACCGCAGGGAACCGTCGAAGGTGACGATCTCCTTGACGGTCGCGCTCTGGCCCGAAGGCTGCACGGTCAGCTTGTCGCCGACGCTGACCTTGCCCGACTCGATGCGGCCCATGTAGCCGCGGAAGTCGTTCGCTTCGTGGCCGTTGTGGCGGGCGACGAGCTGCACCGGGAAGCGGAACGGGGCGTCATGGGCTTCGTCGTAGACCGACAGCGATTCCAGCAGCTCGATCAGGGTCGGGCCCTGGTACCAGGCCATGTTCTCGCTTTGTTCGACCACGTTGTCGCCGGCCAGCGCCGACAGCGGGATCGCGGTGACGTCCTTCAGGCCCAGCGAAGCGGCGAAGTCGTTGTAGGCGGCGACGATGCGGTCGTACACGGCCTGGTCGTAGTTCACCAGGTCCATCTTGTTGACGGCGACGATCACGTGCTCGATCTGCAGCAGCTTGGCGATGGTCGAGTGGCGCTTGGTCTGGATGAGCAGATCCACGCCACCGTCGTCGCGCAGCTTCACCTTCGACACGTCGACCAGGATGATCACGGCGTCGGCGGTCGAGGCGCCGGTGACCATGTTGCGGGTGTACTGCTCGTGGCCCGGTGTATCGGCAATGATGAATTTGCGCTTCGGCGTGGCGAAGTAGCGGTAGGCCACGTCGATGGTGATGCCCTGTTCGCGCTCGGCTTCCAGGCCGTCGGTCAGCAGCGACAAATCGATGGTGTCGCCCACGGTGCGCTTGTGCTTCGAGCGCGACACGGCGGCCAGCTGGTCCGCGAAGATGCCCTTGCTGTCGTACAGCAGGCGCCCGATCAGCGTGCTCTTGCCGTCGTCGACGGAGCCGGCGGTGATGAAGCGCAGCAGGCTATGCTGGGTCAGGTTGTCGGCGGGGGTGTCAATGCGGGCGTTCATCAGAAATATCCTTGCTTCTTGCGTTTTTCCATCGAGGCTTCCGAGGTCTGGTCGTCCATGCGCGTCGCGCCGCGCTCGGTCACCTGGGTAACGGCGGTCTCGGCGATGATCGCCTCGACGGTGGACGCATCCGACGACACCGGGCAGGTGCAGGAGATGTCGCCCACGGTCCGGAAGCGCACGGTTTGGGTTTCCACGGCTTCGCCTTCCCTGGCCGGGGTCAGCGGGGTCAGCGGCACCAGCAGGCCGTGACGCGGAATCACCTCGCGCTGGTGCGCGAAATAGATCGACGGCAGGGCCAGCCGTTCGCGGGCGATGTATTGCCACACGTCGAGCTCGGTCCAGTTCGAGATCGGGAACACGCGCATGTTTTCGCCCGGGTGGACGCGGGTGTTGTACAGGTCCCAGAGTTCCGGGCGCTGGGCCTTCGGGTCCCACTGGCCGAATTCGTCGCGGAAGGAGAAGATGCGCTCTTTCGCTCGCGCCTTTTCCTCGTCGCGGCGGGCGCCGCCGATGCAGGCGTCGAAGCCGTGTTCGGCGATGGTTTCCAGCAGCGTCACGGCCTGGGCCGCATTGCGCGAATCGGTCTGCGGGTTACGCAGGCGCACGGTGCCCTTCTTGATCGAGTCCTCGACCGAGCCGACGATCAGGCGTTCGCCCAGTTCGGCCACGCGCGCATCGCGGAAGGCGATGACTTCGTCGAAGTTGTGGCCGGTATCGATGTGCACCAGCGGGAAGGGGAACTTGCCCGGGCGGAAGGCCTTCTCGGCCAGGCGCAGCAGCACGACCGAGTCCTTGCCGCCCGAGAACAGCAACGCCGGGTTGCTGCATTCGGCCGCCACTTCGCGCAGGATGTGGATCGCTTCGGATTCGAGGGCGTCGAGGTGGCGCGCGTTGACGTCGGCCAGGACTCCGGAGGTGTCAGAAAGATTCGTCATGAACTGAGCCTTGTATTCTTGAGTGGGCGTACTGAATTACGCTGCCACGGATTTGATGCGGATGAGCTTGCCGTCGACCACGTGCAGGCCGCATTCCTTGGATTCCGGGTTTTCCCACCACCAGCGGCCGGCGCGCACGTCCTCGCCCGGCTGGATCGCGCGGGTGCAGGGCTCGCAGCCGATCGAGGGGTAGCCGCGGTCGTGCAGGGCGTTATACGGCACGTTATGGGCGCGGATGTATTCCCAGACGTTTTCCTCGGACCAGTCGGCCAGCGGATTGAACTTGGTCATGCCGTGCGCCGGATCGTCTTCCTGGGTCGACAGTTCCGAGCGGGTGGCGGACTGGGCGCGGCGCTGGCCGGTGATCCAGGCTTTATTTCCCGCCAGGGCGCGCCCCAGCGGCTCGACCTTGCGGATGCGGCAGCACTCGCGGCGCATCTCGACGCTGTCGTAGAAGGCGTTCAGGCCGTTCTGGGCAACATAGGCATCGACCGCCTCGGTTTGCGGACGGAACAGGGTGATGTCGTGGCCGTAGTGGGCCTTGACCGCATCCAGTACCGCCAGCGTTTCCTTGTGCAGGCGGCCGGTTTCCAGCGAGAAGATGCCGATCGGCAGATTGTTCTTCAGGATCAGGTCGGTCAAGACCATGTCCTCGGCAGCCAGGCTGGACGCGAACACCGCCGGGGTGTACTCGGCGGCGACGCGTGCCAGGATAGCCTGCGTGTCGGCAACGCGGTTGGCGAGATCGCTCATGGTAAGGGTTCCCAATGCGCCTTAAATACCGGCGCCGATGTCGGCGTGTTCCGGCCTGGCGTCGCGCTGGGCGCGGCGGAACAGGGGCAGCGGCTGGTCGACCGAGGCCTGGTAGGTTTCCGAGAAAACGGTCAGGCCCTTCAGGGCGTCGTGGATCGAGCGGTCCTGGCGGGTGGCGTAGGCATTGAAGCCGACGCGCGACATCGAGAACAATTGGTCGCGCAGCACGTCGCCGATGGCGCGCAGCTCGCCGGTATAACCGAGGCGCTTGCGCACGTTGTAGGCGATCGAATAGCCGCGGCCATCGCTGAATTTCGGGAAGTCCACCGCGATCACGGCAAAGCGCTCGGCATCGCCTTTCAGCGCCTCGAAGCGCTCGTCGGCGGCGATCCACACGCCGAGTTCGGCGCGCTGCGCCAGCGCGTCTTTGTGCGCCAGCCAGACCGTCAGGGGGACGATGACACGGCCTTCGGGAACCACGACGGCTTCCGGCGCCTCGTTTTCCTCGAGGCGCAGCACGCGCCAATCGTCGGCCACGACTTCACGGCCGCGGATAATCTGTTCGTGAACTACTTCAAGCATGGTCTTCCCCTACCAGTTCCCCCGCCGGGATCGGCGTGGCATACACGTGTTCCTTGAATGGCGCGATGCCGAGGCGCTGCGCGGTGTCGGCGAAGCGTTCGTCTTCGAAACGGTTCTGCACGTACACGTTCAGCAGGCGGCCGATGACTTCCGGCATCTGGCCGGCCGAGAACGACGGGCCGATGATCTTGCCGATCGCCGCGTTGTTGCCCTGGGCGCCGCCGATCGACACCTGGTACCACTCGCTGCCGTCCTTGTCGACGCCCAGTACGCCGATCGAACCGACGTGGTGATGGCCGCAGGCATTGATGCAGCCCGAGATGTTCAGTTCGATGTCGCCGATGTCGTGCTGGAAGTCGAGGTCGTCGAAACGCTCGGCAATCGCGGCCGCGATCGGGATCGACTTGGCATTCGCCAGCGAGCAGAAGTCGCCGCCCGGGCAGGAAATGATGTCGGTCAGGAGGCCGATGTTCGGCGTCGCCAGGCCCTTGGCCTTGGCCAGCTGCCAGACCTCGAACAGGTCGGACTGCTTCACATCCGCCAGCACCAGGTTCTGCTCGTGGGTCACGCGCAGTTCGCCGAAGCTGTACTTGTCGGCCAGGTCGGCCACGAAGTCCATCTGCTCGGCGGTGGCGTCGCCCGGCGGCACGCCGGTTTTCTTCAGCGACAGCACGACCGCGGCATAGCCCGGCACTTTATGCGGCTTGACGTTGCGATTGATCCAGTTGGCAAAGGCCTTGTTGTCGGCATGCGCGGCCAGCGGGTCGATCGCCTCCAGCGTCGCATAGGCGGGCGGCTCGAAGTAGGCGGCGACGCGGTCGTATTCCTCGCGGCTCAGGGTTTCCAGGCCATCCTTCAGGTCTTGCCATTCCTCTTCGACCAGGCGCGAGAATTCCTCCACGCCCAGGGCCTTGAGCAGGATCTTGATGCGGGCCTTGTACTTGTTGTCGCGGCGGCCGTACGAGTTGTACACGCGCATCACGGCTTCGGTATAGGTGAGCAGGTGCTGCCATGGCAGGAAGTCGCGGATCACGCTGCCGATGATCGGGGTGCGGCCCATGCCGCCGCCGGCCATGAACTTGAAGCCGACTTCACCCGCTTCGTTCTTGACCAGGGTCAGGCCGATGTCGTGGATCGCAATCGCCGCGCGGTCTTCGACGGCGCCGTTGATGGCGACCTTGAATTTACGCGGCAAGGCGATGAATTCCGGGTGGAAGGTGCTCCACTGGCGAAGGATTTCGGCAAAGGCGCGCGGATCCATGATCTCGTCGGCGGCCACGCCGGCGAACTCATCAGTGGTAATGTTTCGGATGCAATTACCCGACGTTTGGATCGCGTGCATCTCCACCGAGGCCAGGTCGGTCAGGATGTCCGGCGTCTGTTCCAGCTCGATCCAGTTGTACTGGATGTTCTGGCGCGTCGTGAAGTGGCCGTAGCCGCGGTCGTACTTGCGCGCGATATGGGCAAACATGCGCATCTGGCTCGAGGACAACAAGCCGTACGGCACGGCGACGCGCAGCATGTAGGCGTGGCGCTGCATGTACAGGCCGTTCTGCAGGCGCAGCGGCAGGAACTCTTCTTCGGTCAGCTCGTCGTTCAGGCGGCGTGCAACCTGGTCGCGGTACTGCGCAATGCGCTCGCGGACGATGAGATGGTCGTATTGGTCGTAACGGTACATAGTTTTCCTGATGAGGACGGGCCGGCGGCCCTTTAGGCTGGATGGAATGGTAAGGGCAGGGAGCTTTATTCCAAACTACTGACAATTTATTTGCTTATATACGGTAGGGGTATAAGC
>Ga0308166_1003373_pt1 | contig 13639 bp, 17 predicted proteins | sample PhyCR2_2_FD_202137 | JGI IMG/M metagenome (GOLD analysis project Ga0308166, IMG submission 202137) | Phyllosphere microbial communities from UC Gill Tract Community Farm, Albany, California, United States - DLSLCC.R2 | ecosystem: Host-associated > Plants > Phyllosphere > Unclassified | place... | reverse complement strand
TTCAGCATGGCACAGACGAAGCGGCGTGGCTTTAGGAAAAAACTGTAATGTTATTTTGGCGTTATACCGTGAAGCGTATTTAGTTACGCAGAGGAATTAATTATTTTCAGGTTCAATGCCGTGTACCTGGGGCATGTATATACATATTACTGGTGGCTTTTGGCCATGAGTAAAGTTAATTAACTCACTGAGCTTCGCAAAATATATTTTGACTCTCGCCGCTTGTTGGGGAGAGTTCGCAGAACAGTTTCACGCTGTCGCTCCTGGAATAGCCTGAAAAAGGCCCGCCAAAGCGTTGGGATGTGTAAATATCGCGTTTTTGTCCCTGAGGGTCGATTGTTGTCAGTGTCCAGCTACTCAGGCGATCTTGCGGTCCGACGGGTATAAAAACATGCCAGTCTCCCTGCGGTACGAAAGAAAAATACCCGTTATTATCCGTTTGTGTCGTGGCAATGTGTCGGTCGAATTCCACTAACGAAACGGTTACCCGGGGCAGCGGTTTCCCTGCGTTATTCAATGTGCCCTCAATACGAGGGGAGGGATAATCATGGTAAACGCAACCGCTGAGCAATAACGTGAGAGCCACGATAGCCTGGCTTGCGATGCGGTTTGAGGACGCTGTCATGGGTGCGAATCCTTTTGCGTTGAGGTGTTTTTCGGTGGCGTGAATGCAGTATACGCGGGTGGTGTAATTCCGGAACTGTAGATTCTGTTAAGGATGTTGATTTACTGAGTTTTTCCAGACTTATGCCTGGATAAATAAAGTGTGTGAATGGACGCGTGCAGAATGTAGCCTTACGAGCTACATAATAAGAGGTCTTATCGTTGCCTTTACAATGTTAACGTACTGACGTTGCGCTTGGCAGAAAGTCGCATCAACGAACTTTCTCTGGCGCAGGAGTGGCTGAAATCGCCATGTATTTTTTCAGGCCAGCCTCTCGTTTTACACCTTGGGGTCTGAACCAAAAGGAAGCCTTAAGCGCGGGGAGTCGACGGTGTTGACTGTCCAGAGAAAATTACCAATGAATCTGAAATTGATACTATCTACTGTAACGGATAATACTTCAAAACTCCCCATCGAATACTCGTTACCCAAACGGACGATTTCTTTAACGCCATCCTTAACATCGATAACAGCAATTGTCAGTGACTCCTCGAAAATAATGTCATCCGTTAAAAAAAGATATAGCGATGATCATTAACCTGAACAGCTGCTTCCAGTATTTGCCCTGGTACAATAATGTCTGTGCTATTGCCATTGATCACTACGTTAGGCTGCGCCTGGGATAAATCTGTCGCTTCCTGACCCTTTACCAGAGATATTGAATTAACCTGTTGCATAATCAATTCCACACACTCCCCATTTCCCATACTGCAAGAGCACCGCTGACAAAACCACCAATAAGTACACAAACAGGTGCATCTGGCCCACACATCAATCCCGCCATTACGCAGCCTGCGGCGTTTATCGCTATTTGCCGCCCCGATTCTGAGACCTTATTCTCAGCGGTATAAATTTCGTAAACAGAAATTGCAACAGTGGGTACGACGTATAGATGCTCAAGGTATTGAGAGTGATTGTAAGCTCTCCTGGCTTAGTTAGTATCGACGTGCGCTAGTGCAGCTTCATCACGTCATGAGGAAATTCTTTCTCATTAAGAATTATTGAAGTAATAGATTTCATATCATGAACCACCAGCAGATCTTTTAAGCCCATACGTTTTGATGGTATATTGGGCGCTTAAAATTTAACCGGTTCAAGCGGCATATGATAATCAGAAAACATTATTGATTATCATAGGATAAGCAACATCATTTGTCAGAGTCGCCATTCAGATGCAAACATCCTGTAACATATTAATTAAATGGTGTATCCTCATTTCTATAGGAAAAATCCGCTTTACAGTGGTTGCTGATTGTGATTATTAGTTTTGTGAGGCAATGGCAATGTGCGAAAGGATATTAAAAAAAGATGTTTATTCTGAATGGGTTATACGCAATACCCTGTACTGGATGACTTCGCTTACTCAGTGGAAGTTTTGTGAAGATATATCCTCCTGGAAAATCTCTTTTGAAAACGATAGTCCCGAATGCCTCTATGAATTCGAGAGGCTGCTGAATGATTACGCTTTGCGAGAAAAACTACAGCATAAAACAGGGGCGTTGAGAGATTCTATTGTCCATAAAGTGCTTCGCAGTGTCGATGAAAGGCTTTCGTAATGGAATTGATGCCATTCAATTTTGACAGATTGCCTAATGGACAGGTGTTTATAAGCAACCTCGCTGGTTTTCATCATTTCATTGATGAGCAAGAGTTGCTTGATCTTTCTGATGAGCAAATCAATGCGGAACAATCAAACGCACTCGAAAGCAAGCTATTCATAACCAACGAAAGCTCATCGGCTATAACGCCCTATGCTTTAAGTTCTGCTTTTGCAAAACGATTGATGAATGAACTGGCTATCAGGCCAATTTTCATGATTGTGCCCACACTACGTTGCGACCATACCTGCAAGTATTGTCAGGTCAGTAGAGCTTCAGTGAATGCCTCTGGTTATGATCTAGATCCCGATCTCATCCCTGATATCATTTCTACTATCAAAAAACTATCGACACCACCATACAAGATAGAGATACAGGGTGGAGAGCCACTCTTGCGGTTCGATTTAATTCAGTCTATCTATGAGCAATGTGCTGAAACGCTGGGAGGTATCGATTTTGAGATGGTGATAGCATCAAGCCTGTCTGTCTTGAATGAGGATATGCTTGAATGGTCGAGAGATAGGAACATAACGTTCTCTACTTCGCTTGATGGTGAGGAAGTTGTTCACAACAGTAATCGAATTCTTGGTCATGGGCTTGCGTACAGTAGAACAGTGTCAGGAGTAGAGGCTATTAAACGGTCTTTAGGCGCTGGGCGAGTTGCAACGGTTACCACAGTTACTAAAGATCTTATCAGGCATCCTGAATCGATTGTCCATGCTCACTTGTCTCTTGGCCTCAAGGACATGTTTATCCGACCTGTTAGTCCCTATGGGTTTGCACAAAAAGCATCGTTCACCTTTTCTATGGATGAATACTTCAGTTTCTATGCCTCGTTGATAGATGAAATCCTTAAGATCAATAATGAAGGGATAAGGGTTGTGGAACATTCGGCCTCCATTCATCTGAAAAGGATCTTCAATCCCGGCTTTAGTGGTTACGCAGATTTAAAGTCGCCAAGTGGGGTTGTGCTTAACAGTATTCTTTTCAATTATGACGGTCGAGTATATGGTAGCGATGAGAGCCGTATGTTGCAGAAGGTGAATCCTGAAACGGAGTTCAGTGCGGGTGAGGTTAAGACGCTACAATTTTCTAAGAGTCCTTACTATAACGCAGTATTAAGTTCATCGTTCAATTTTGCTCTACCAGGTTGTGATACATGTGCATATCAACCATTTTGCGGTGCAGATCCATGCCAGAACATAAGTGTACAGGGTGAGCCTGTCGGTGATAGGAGTCGTTCAACGTTTTGTCAGTATCACAAGGGGATGTTCAGGTATCTGATGAACTGCATCTCAGAAGGTGGTCCGAAGGCTGAGATGCTAAAAGGATGGGCATATGTCTGAGGTTATCAGGAACGATATCTTTCATTTTGCTTCAAAAGAGACTGTGCCCGCGGGGTTCTATCGGTTATGCAAACAAAAACCAGTGAACCCTTTATTCTTTTTGCCCAATTTGCTGGTAGTTGCTGAAAGCAATAATGATGTCATTCTACCATGCTTTGATTACTCTGTTATTAGCACTGAATTATTTGAGTCAATTGAAGATGGAGATATTGGGATAATCAACAATGGCAATATGATACGCGTTATTCTGTCCCGAAGAGCCAATCATAATACTGTCTTAGTAACGGAACGTTGCAATAACTTGTGTCTGTTTTGTTCGCAGCCACCAAAAAAATCAAATGATGATTGGCTTCTTACCCAATCAGCTCTTGCTATAGCTTCATTTGGTTTGAATGGAGTTGTTGGGGTCAGCGGTGGTGAACCTTTGCTGTATGGAGATGATTTCCTTCACTTCATTGATTTTATCATCGAGAATTCACCAGATACTGCTTTGCATGTTTTAACAAACGGACGCAAATTTGCTGATACCAACTTTACTCAGGAAATGGCAAAGCGAAGCAAAAAGATCAAAATCACCTTTGGTATCCCGCTCTACTCATCAAGACCACTTGTGCATGATCATCTGGTAGGGAGTGATGGCGCATTTAATGAAACAGTCAAGGGGTTAATCAATGCAGGAAACTCAGGGATTAATATCGAACTTAGAGTTATTCCGACACTGGCTAACTATACAGAACTGGATGACATCGTAGAGTTCGTCGGCCGTGTGTTCTCCAACATCAATCAGATTTCCCTTATGGGGTTGGAATCTATCGGGTGGGCACGAAAAAACTGGTCATCAATCTTTATCGAGCATGATAACTATCGTGAGAAAATCCTCTCTGTCATAGACACTGCGCAAAGGTCAGGCATCCCTCTAACAATCTTCAATTACCCATTGTGCCATCTTCCTGAAAAAGCCAGAGGGTTTGCTACCCAGTCAATTTCTGACTGGAAAAATTACTATCCCAAAGAATGTGATGAATGTACTCAGAAGTCTTCCTGTGCTGGTTATTTCAGTTCGTCAAAAGGCCGTTTTCATCAACCTCCGAGACCAATTTTATGAAAAAAATTAATTTCGCTTCCCTGCTTCCGGGGTTTTTGGCACTCAATAATTCTGTATGGGCAAGTGATTCCTCTACTGGAGCAAGTGATTTGCCCGGTATGACTCTTAATGAGCATGATTTAGTGATAGCACCACTTAACACGGAAGTCCCATTCTACATTGCAGGGCATCGCAGCCATAGCTCCCATCGGAGTCATAGTTCTCACAGATCCTCATCAGGTGGCGGGTACTATGGTGGCAGCACTCCTTATTATCCTAAAACATACAGTTCACCAAGCTCATCTGGCTCTTCAAGTTCAGGGACAAGTTCCTCATCGTCATCTGTTCGTTCGCTTCGCTCTAATGACATGGATGCCTCTACGACTACAAACTCTGCTGGAACGAATGGAACTACCCGTGCAACTAGTGGGCTGACTTCTGATACTGAAAAGCGTAAACGTTTAATCATGCGAGTGCAGTTTGCATTACTGGATAAAGGTTTTTATAACGGTAATATTGATGGAAGTATGGGACCAGCGACACGAGCTGCTATCAAAGATTATAGAGTTGCAAATGGGCTTCCTACTCCAGTAAGAGAAACATTAGATACTCAGTTATTGAATTCTTTAAATATACTGGCCCGTTAAAAATATCTGGTTAAATAGAATGAACATAAAACTCGCTATTTGAAGGATGTAGCTAATTCTGGGACAGGACATTCAGACGCCGCAGGACAGATCATGCATACAAAAAAGCCCGCAGGGCTTGCGCCGTGCGGGCTCTTAGGACTTCATCGGATGACTCTGGTAATCACCGATGGAGAATTTTGGTGGAGCTGGCTGAAAGCGACACCAAATACTAACTGTCTGATTCTTTGATCAATGTAGCGGGAATCAATGTCACACCACTATGTCACATGCCCAATACAAAAATCAAGACATCGGCTTAATCACGTGGGTGCAATGGGGATGATCAGGAATTTTAGGCGTTTTGTCCCAGTTGCCATCCTCATAAGAGGTAACTAATAATTTGAGTAGATGACTGACGTCATGAGAACGTCCTGCAAGAACTTGTGAGCACTGTGATGATGCTTGCTCCTGCGACGATGGGGGAACAAAGCATTCGTTGTGTCCCTTTGCTATCTCGATTTCTAATACTGCTTGGTTGTAGAACCGACTAAACTGTGTTCTGGTTAAACGTTCTGCCCAGCCACTAGCAAAGACTCTGTTATCCCCGGAATGGATTGATGTATAACGTGGAATACGAGTTTCAACGGCTCTAATTGCTTCGTCTAAGCGCAATTCACCATTTGTGAGCTGAGATAAAATTGCTCTGAACTCTTCTACCCTGCCTGCTCCTTCGGTCGCTTTGCCCGCAATCTTTTTACTGGCAATAAGAGATAACATTTTTCTTTGGAGTTCTTGGTTGTTGGCTAAAGCACTAGGTATTTCATTAAAATCAGAAGCATAAGTGATCATGTAGGATTCCTTGCTAAATTAATGAAAGTTACAGAGTGTGGATGGTTATCCACGAGGGTTTTGCAGGTAATACTCGTTCAGACCATCGGTGTAACCTTGGTAATAGGCTACTCTTGGGCTTCTATGGCGAACTTCAGCCGCTTGGCTTTTTAAGATGGAGTCAATAGCCGTAGCAGCGCTAGGCTCTTGGTTTGATACCCCTGCCTGAAATCCAAGTTCGTATGCACATCCGGCACATTTATGACGGAATGGATAGCTCTGATCCTCTGGAAGGGCGGCAAACATTGTGTCGTAGCGGTGTGGTGCTTGGCAGGTAGGCATGAAAACCTCATAGTTTAAAAACAGTACTCTTTATATGAGTATGGTTTCTTTTTCATTCAAGATGCTGCAGTTGTATCTCTCCTCTTCTTTTACAAAATGTGAGGCTAGTCACTTTTAACAGATGATACCAACGCTGTTAGTTAATCATTTATATTGCAAGCAACTTACTGTTGTTTAAGGTGAAAGGAACTGAGTAATACATCACTGGTGATGGACTCTTGAAGCTCTGTTTCACTTTGTTTTTATGAGACAATATATGTAGCGTTTATACACACATTATTCCAGAATGTGGCTTTCTTAGGGAGAATGAGTTGAGTAGGACTGACGAGGAAATAAAGCAAGCAACTGCGATTTTCGCGGTTTACAAAGCGGAGATTGATAAGCGTGAGCTATCAAATACCGACAATTATGACAAAAATATTCTCACTTTGTCTTCAGCTGGGCTAGCTATATCGCTGACCTTACTAAAAGATATTGTCAGTAAGGAAGGGCCTACACTTGTGGCTTCCCTTTATCTGTCGTGGACTTTTTTTGGGCTTGCTATCCTATCAACCATTGCTAGTTTTCTCATTAGTAACAAGGCATTAACCAAACAGTTGTCTATAGCTGAACGATATTATATTGATGGAGATCAAAATGCGTTCAGTGAAAAAAACAGATGGGGGAATTTCACTTCGCTGTTGAACTGGCTTTCAGGTAGTTTCTTCATATTGGCTATCATTTCGGTGATTGTATTCGGTTTAAGTAATTTTTCTAAGAGGTCGCAAGTGGACACTGATAATTCCAAAAAATGCGTTGTAAGCAACCTTAATGAAGGGCAGGTAGTACCGAGAATGCAACAACTTCCTATTGATAAGGGGGCTTCAATTCCTGCTATGCCAAAAGTTCCAGCACCCACTCCCTCTCCGGTTAATCCTGTAGTTTTACCAAACTCCCCAGCAGCCCCCACGACGACGAAGCCGTGATAATTAACACTAAACCTCTGGAATTAAGTTATGAGTGATAAAGACAACACTAGTTTGAATCTTGGAATTAGCATGGAAGGACACAACGTCCCAACAATGCAGCGTGTGTTTGTTGGCAATGGGGCTAATGTTCCTGCTATGCAAGCTATCCCTTCTACTGGGCAACAGGCTTCTTCATCAACTGGTCAAAATGTCCCTCAAAACGGTAATAGCTCTCAAAAGAATTCTACTTCTTCGTAATATCAATGTGTTAGAAGGAAATATATGAGCCAGAAAATGAGTAATCCGATTCGCATGGTTGTTGGAGATGGCGCTATCATGCCTAAGATGGTGAAAACACAGTCAGCAAACACTGAAAAACATGGTGCAACAATACCCAAGATGCAGCCAACCCCAGCACAGAGTACGGGTACTTCGTCTAACGCTCCAAAGTCGTCAGGTGACGCTAAAAAATAGCCGTGCCATTTGGCTATATGAATTACAGCAAGTTATATCGGACGTGAATTCAACTCCCAAAATGGAAGCTGAATTCGCGTCTTGTTGTTGCTACTAAGTTCGGATTTAATTAGTTCTCTTCGGACTTCGCGGGACAAATTCAACGCACAAAAAAGCCCGCAGGGCTTGCGCCGTGCGGGCTCTCAGGACTTCATCGGATGACTCTGGTAATCACCGATGGAGAATTTTGGTGGGCTGGCGGAGTCTGAATTGCTTGTGTAATCCATTGAATTCACTTTGGTAACTAGTAGTTTGACTTTTCGCTGGTGCCTATTTAGGTGCCTAAAAATTTTTTTCTCCCTTTGATGAGAAAAATGAGACGAGATAGGTACTGTGCGTGGTGATTTCTAGTTGAGTCGTCACGCTGAAAAACAGTCTTGACCTGCTCACCGTTGAGTAACAGACCACAACTTAAGTTGACCCTCAACTGTTGTGACAACGGCTGTGATTTCCTCTCCTCGCTTAGAGTGGACTGGACCAGCCCACCCCAACGCTGGCCGCTATGTGCCAAAAGCGGACGTTGCTACCAAACAGTCTGAGTGATTCAGCAAAGCGTCAGTCGTCATATATTTTCAGGACAAAGATGCACGCGGAACCAGTCAACAACCCTATTTATGACAACGGGTTGATACCAGTGATCATCACCGTGTTCTGCGCCTTCGATAAGGACGTAGTCCGCTTTGTTTCCCGATTCCAAAAGGGCTTTGTAAAGCGTTGCGCTCTGTTTAGGTGATACTAATGTATCCTTACTTCCATGCATTATTAGGAACGGAGGTTTACATCCCTTGAGACGCCCTATGGGGCTTGCATTTATCGCTTTTTCAGGTACAGAACTGATTGAGGCACCTGCAAAATTCTTGAAAGCCACACCATTAATTAGCAGTGACTCCGTGACTGCAGGAGACTGATGCACTTTTTGTCGGAGATCCGGAAAACCGTCACCTATGTTACGCAGATCTGATATTCCGTAAAGCGTAGCGACAGCCTGCACATCAGCGGACTGGCTGAGAAAATCGCCGTGATCGAATGACTTATCGCCATTAGTGGTACCAAGCATCTGCGCCAGCCAGCCTCCAGCAGAATCGCCAATTACACCAATTCGTGAGGGGTCAATTCCATAATCATGGGCATGTTGACGAAGGTATCTTACTGCTGCTTTAGCATCTATCACTGGCGCAGGGAAAGTATCAGGAATTGTCCTGTATTCTGCCGCTGCAACAACAAAGCCAGCCTCCGCTAAAGCCATGCGCATTTCCACAAATTTGTTGTGTTCAGCGGTCATAAACCCTCCCCCAGGAAAATAAATGATACCTGGTTTCAAAATGTTGGTACGAGGAACAAGAAAAGACATATGCAATTGTCTGACAGAACGAGTTTTTTTTACTGTCTCATAAACCACATCACTAATATTATCTATAGGGGTTTTAGTCAAGGCGACTTGGATAATTTTTGCCCCATGAACATAACCAGGAAGATCATGATAATTAGAAGATATTTCATTATTTTCTTTAGAAATCATAAAAAAACACCAGTTTTTAAATATTGTTTCACCAGCCCACCTATAATTCTGAAAGGGTAGGCCATCCTGTCAGATAATTCTCAAGGCCGAATTAATGGTAGCAAAAAATAAAATTCGCTTTAACACCCATTTGAAATATGTACAGACTAACATTGATGTCAGGCATACGTAAAATATAATCCTCTGTAATTACACCATCCCGACCAAGCTTGGTGAAATCGGTTCTGTCTCCGGATGACTACTGTATACATACATATCGGAAGGCTCATCAATTCAAACACTTGTATTATCTACAAATCACAAAAATTGATATTTATATTCATAGCCAGTTACGCCCTTGGGTTATTGTTATTTTTTTCATATCTCAACCGGTCTTCACGAAAGCGATCAGCATTATCGACAATCCAGGTCCACAGCGGGATCATTCGCACAAGTAACTCCATACCTGTATCGGACAGCTCGTATTCGACTCGTGGCGGGATTTCACTGAAATCATGGCGAATAACCAGTCCGTCGCGCTCAAGCTGTCGTAATGTACGTGTCAGCATGCGCTGAGTCACTCCGTGCATACGCCTGCCAATTTCGGCGTGACGTAGTCTGCCATAAACGCCAAGCGTGTTGACGATACCCAGTGACCATCGACTGCCTGCATGAGCCAGTACCTCCCGCCGCAAGCCATCATCATCGTCTTTCAGACCCTTACAAACAGCCTGCGAATACTGAAGAATTTCGTCCCGATCCATTTCACAGATTCCCGGTATCATACGTGTACCTTCTTTTTTAGCCTGTTATGAATTGCTAGAGTGGCGCAACAATTCATGTAAGGCCAGATTATGAACAAAACTGATCTTAACGCTACGTCTGAGAAAATCCTCGTGCTCGGTGCCGGTGAGCTGGGCCTCCCCGTTCTGCGAAATCTTGCCCTTCGGGCAAAAGATGTGAAGGGAACGAAAATCAGCGTACTGCTGCGCGAAAGTACCGTAACGTCAGATGAACCTGTAAAAAAAATAGTTATCACGGAAATCAGAAACCTCGGTATTAATATAGTCACGGGCGATCTCGTCATGAGTTCTGTCGACGATTTGGCCAGCCTCTTTGCGCAATTTGACACAGTCGTTGGCTGCACGGGGTACGCGGCCGGAATAAATACACCAATGAAACTGGCGCAGGCGGCCCTGCAGGCGCGGATTCCACGCTATTTTCCATGGCAGTTTGGTGCCGATTTTGATGCCATCGGACGCGGCAGCCCACAAGACATCTTCGACGCGCAGATTGACGTGCGTGATTTACTACGCAGCCAGCATGAAACTGAGTGGGTCATCATTTCGACCGGCATCTTCATGAGCTATTTGTTCGAACCAGACTTCGGTGTGGTCGATCTGCAGAACGATACTGTTCACGCACTCGGCAGCATTGACAACACCATGACGCTGACAACACCTGATGATATCGGGATGCTGACGGCAGCGATCGTATTTACAACTCCTCGCATCCGTAATGAAATTGTGTATATCGCCGGTGATACACTGACCTACGCAGAGGTTGCAGATAAGCTGCAATCAACGCTTGGCCGCCCTTTCGACTGCACGGTATGGAGCGAACAATATCTGATGGATAAACTGGCGCTCAACCCACAAGACATGATGTCTAAGTATCGTGCCGTTTTTGCGCAGGGGCGGGGAGTTGCATGGGATAAAAAGCAGACATTCAATGAACGCCATAACATTCGGGTCACCGATGTGGCAGCCTGGATTAATGCAAACCTGACCCCGGGCAGCTCGCTATAAACGTATTTAAGCTGCTGTAATAAATACCAGAGTCTTTCTCCTGCCTATCCGAATACGGTGATGAGAAAGACTCTGTTCCCCCTGTTGGCACTGATAGCAAAGCGGTTATGCTGTGTGCGCTGAAAACCGGCTCTCCGGTAAACCGGGGAATACGGCTGATTTCGCTCTCAGCAGCGCTCCATCATGCCTTGACGGCACAGAAAGACCCACGCTGGCACTGGTACAATACAGCGTTGTGAATGCTTCTCCCGCGAGTGTCGGACAAGTGCTCTGAATTCCTGGAGAGGGCAGGATACGGTCCGTCGTTCCGTCCGGACGATAACGTACAACACGGCTTCCTCCCCATTCGGCATTCCAGATATAGCCCATTGCGTCCACGCAGGAGCCGTCAGGCGCCCCCTTTCCTTCTGTTACAGTGAACACGCGCTGGTTATTCATAGAGGGGTAATCACAGCACATTATACGGCCCTGCATCGAGTCACAGTAATACATCGTGCTGCCGTCCGGACTGAAGCAGATGCTGTTCGGGATGGCCACCTCAGGCAGGGGTAGAGTCTCAATGCTGAGTGTCGCTGCATTTAGCCTGTGAAATCTTCCTATGACTTTCGCGGGGTACCCGTCATCCATGGTCCCGAAGACGAAATTACCCTCACGGTCGCACCGACCATCCCCTGTCCGTGTTCCCGGTCCTCCTGGTGACGCCACTATCGGCATAAAGGTACCTGTATTCAGATCGCAGAAGGCGAATCTGGATGCCAGCCCCATCAGTAAAACGTCAGGATTTTCAGTAAGTGCAAACGAACCGAGGCGCTCCGGCAGGGACCAGCGCATCACAACACTGGTGTCTTCTTCAAGGGCAAGCAGTTCGCTGCCTTCAATGTCAGTCCAGTAAATCCTGCGTGTCCTCTCGCACCAGATTGGGCACTCTCCCAGCAAATTTCTGGCATCAGCAGCCACTGAAAACATGTTATTTCTCCCGCATATAAAAGTTTCGCATCGCCTGACCAAAAACTTACGGCCATCTGCACTATGGCAGAGCGCCGTAAGGAGTAATTCCCACCCTGTCAGGGCAAAAAACGCGCTGAAAGTTTGTCACCAAAAAGCATGATGGCGAGACCTGCCAGCATGACCAGCATGCCCCCCAGTTTGAGCAGCGAAACCGGTCGCCTAACAGCACCCAGCAGACCGAAATGGTCAATCATTTGCGACGAGAGTAATTGCCCAACGATTGCCAGCCCTAGCAGAGCTGAAAAACCGATTTTCGGTGCCAGCACCACGTAGCTGAACAACGCACAGGCACCGATCAGGCCGCCCGCCAGACTCCACGCAGGCTGCGAAGGAATAGCAGCGAGAGAGCTAAATAACCCTCCACGTAGCAGCGAGTAAATCCCGAGGCTCAACGCCCCGGCCGTAAAGGAAAAGAACGCGGCGGTGACCGGATCCCCTCCGAGTCCTTTTGCGAGCTGACTGTTCAGGGTCGTCTGCAGGGTAATACCAAGACCCGCTGCAAAAGCTATTACGTAATAAATCGCGCTCATGCTGTTATTTCCTGTCAGTTTGCCTGTACCAGCGGCAGGAATTTCTCCGCAAAGATGTCCGGCTCATACCCGGCTGCCGCAAATAGGTGCTCGCGTGATTCATCAATGGCGGCGCGAAGGCGCTCACTGTCCACACCCAGCACTTTGCCGTTCTGCTTGACGATGCGCCCGCCGATCATCACGGTATCGATATTGCTGCGTTCAGCTGCATGTACCACCGTTCCGAATGCATTTCCGTTCGGGTAAAGGTTGAGGTCAGCCGCGTTAATCAGGATCAGATCAGCCTGTTTGCCCGGCGTCAGGCTGCCTATTTTATCCTGCAGACCGGCACAAAACGCACCATCGACCGTTGCCGATTTAAGCAGCTGCGCTGCCGGGATCGTTGTCAATGAATGATCTGATTCACAGCAGTGCTGCTTATGCATGCCCATTACGCGCTGCAGATAAAACGCCACGCGCATTTCCATAAACATGTCGGTGCTGTAAGACGTTTCGTTATCCACGCTCAGGCCAGGATTGATGCCATGACGCAGCGCAGCCTCGATGGCAAACATCCCGCTTTCAATACCGTAGTGCGAATCTGAGCGCGGGCAGACGTTTACCCGCACGCCGGCTTCACGCAGGATTTCCCAGCCCTCATCAGGCAGCGCGGTACAGTGGTTAAAGATATTGTCCGGACCCAACAGGCCCTGCTGATGCAGCGATTCAAGCTCGGAGGCCATCTCAGCACCAAAGAATTCGGTCACGATCGGCAGCCCCAGCCTGCGGGCCTCGGCCCACAATTCCGGCTCCAGCTGGGCCATGACGCCGAGCGTCACAAGACTATCAGGATTATCCCTGAAAT
>Ga0308166_1003372_pt1 | contig 13646 bp, 12 predicted proteins | sample PhyCR2_2_FD_202137 | JGI IMG/M metagenome (GOLD analysis project Ga0308166, IMG submission 202137) | Phyllosphere microbial communities from UC Gill Tract Community Farm, Albany, California, United States - DLSLCC.R2 | ecosystem: Host-associated > Plants > Phyllosphere > Unclassified | place... | reverse complement strand
CTCCTGCAACTGATCGAAACCAGGACGGTAGATGCCGCGCGACAGCGCCACGCGTGCCTGCAGCTTGTCCGTCAGGCTCGCCTTCAGGTTCAGGCTGGGGATCACGTCGACGTGGCTGGACTTGAGATCCATCGGATCGCTGATCTCGCCGAAGCGCGGGACGTTCGGATTGGTGGTCTCGCTATAACTCGGCTTGAACACCGTGTAACCATGGGCCACGGTGTTGGTCCGGACCACGCGTACGCCCGCGACGCCGTCCACCGGATATTTCCAGTTGTCGAAGCCGAAGCGCAGGTTGCCGTACAGGGCCTGGGTGCCTTCGCTGTGCCGGCTGACGTACTGCGGTTCGGTGCTGAAGCCAGGCGGGCGCCAATCGGCGCCGGCCGTCGAGCAATCGCTCGTCGCGCCCGTCAGCCTGTTGTCGTCCTCGCAGTTATAGCGCAGCACGGTCAGCAGATTCCTGTACGAGGCCATGTTCCTGACCATCGACGCGGCGGGCACGACGAACGTCGGCGGTGCAGGCATCCTGCCGTTGAAGAAGTCAGGGAACGAGAAGGCTTGAACGTTGCCCAGCGCTGCGTATTTCGGGTCGCTGAAGTAACCGAAGTTCGGGCGCTGCCAGTCCCAGCTTTCGAGGTGCGGAATTTGGCCCGGGACGTCGGTTTCCTTCACGCCCCATTCTTCCTGGTAGGATTTCCAACCCGAACCGGCATTCTTGTCCTTGCGGGACTTCCGCTCCGTGATACGTACGCCGAAGCGGACGTCGCGCAGCACCGGATGGTCGAAGCTGTATTTGCCATCCAGTTTCCAGGCGTACAGATCCGCCTTGGCGCGGTTGTACTCAGGCTGCGAAATGCCCCAGAAGTAGTTGCGGGGATCGGCCATGAAGGCGACCGCCTTGTCGTTGAAATTGAACGCGGGCCGCGAACCGGAGACGTCCAGGCCTTCGCTCGGCAGGAACGTGCCGAGGTTGAGCATGCCGTAATTGCCGTTGTTGGTGGCGTGCACCCACTGCAGATCGTTCTGGAACGACCAGCTTTCATTGACGCGCCATTTGAAGTTCCACGCCAGCTCGCGCGTGCGGCCATGGACGTCGCGGAAGTTCTGGGTGGTGTTCATGGCGAGACCGCCGTCCACGAACTGGTTCGCGCCCCTGCCGCCGATCGGATAGCTGAGGACGCCCGACTGGAACACGCCGGCGCTGTTGAACTTGGCGTCGGTGTAGACGGTCTTGTACGGATTTTCAGGGTTGACACCCATCGAGACATTCGCGTTGACCTGATGGAAAGCGGAGTCGAAGTACGTCAAAGACGATTCCAGGTTGTCCTTCTTCCACTGCAACGCGCCATAGAAGCCCACGCGGCGGGTATCTTCGTTGTTGCTACCCCAGTTGCCACCGGCCGGCACCCACGCGGTCTGGCCTGGGATGAGGTCGCTCCTCGGGTAGTAGACGTTCTGGTCGATCGTGTCGTAGCGGAACTTGGTGCGATTGAACGACAAATCCACCAGCGCGCCGAATTCGCCCGCGCGGGTCTTCCACCGGTTCGAATACAGACCCGAGAAGCCCGGCGATTTGGTCTTGCCCAGTTCGGCGTAATTGCCCGTGGTGGTCAGCGCGCCGTACTGGCCCGGCGCGTCGAACGGCAGGCGCGTGCGCAGGTTGATCTGGCCGCTGATGCCGCCTTCGATCAGGTCGGCGGACGGATTCTTGTAGACCTCCACGCCCGCCATCAGTTCCGGCGGCACGTCGCCCCAGCTCAGTTCGCGTCCAGGCCAGCCGGCCGAGAACGTTTCGCGGCCGTTCATCGTGGACGAACCCCAGGACAGGCCGCGCACCTGCACGCCCGAACCTTCCACGTTGAATTCCAGGCCGTTCGCGGCCAGGGAGGCGCCCTGGCGCGACTGGTTACGGTCCATCGTGACGCCCACCACGCGCTGCAGCACCTCGGTGATCGAGCGGTCCGGCAGCTTGCCGGCTTCGTCGGCGACGACCGCATCGACGATCTGGTCGGAATCGCGCTTAATCGCCGTCGCGGTCTCGAGCTGCTTGCGCTGGCCGGTCACCACGACGGTGGTGGTGGCGCCGTCGGTCGTCTGCGCCTGCGCGCTGCCGCACAGCATCGCGAACTGCGCCGCGGCCATCGCCAGCGCGGTCATCTTGATCGTTTTCCTGACGACCTTCGTCTCATCTCTTGTCATTATTGATGTCCTTTGTCTATGCCTTGGTTGCCACCGCCGTGCGGTGGCCATGAATGTCAGTCGAATGTCACTGGAAGTAGATCGGGCCGGTCAGCTTGAACTGGGTCTGGTACTTCGACGCCGCGTTTTTCACCTGCCCGTTCGGCTGCACCGCGGAGAACCGCATCTCGATGACCGGGTAGTTCTGCACTTCGTTCATGATGTCCAGCCCGCTCAGGCCACAGGTTTCGCTGATTGCGAACTGATCCTTGAGGCCGACGCTGTAGTTCGTGGCGGCGGCGGCGGTCGGCTGGACGGTGGCTTTCAGGGCCACGTTGCAAGCCTTGCCGTCCTTCTGGTTGAAGTGACCGAGGAAGAGTTCGACGTTGAACTTGTTGTTGGCCGCGCCGAACCACTCCGGATTTTGCGCAAGGTTGAAATGCAGCGCCGACTGGATCTCGAGCTGCAGGCCTTTGGGCGCGGCGCCCGGCGTGGTGAGAGCGGTTTCCTTGACGCCGGCCCGGTACGTGCCGTCCGGCGACAGGAGATCGGCGTCTGCGAGGCCGGCTGCGAAGAACTGGAACGACGCGCGGCTATACCACCATGCTTCCGGCGGCGCATCGGACGTTGCCGTGAAGGTGAAGCTGTCGCCGGAAGCAGCGCGATCGCAACTGTCGCACCACCATTGGTTACCGAAATGGCCAATGAGGCCTTCGTTGGTGTTGTCGGTGTCCTTGTAGCCGGTCAGGAAAGTCATCTTGGCCGGCAGTTCAGTACCGATCGGAATGTTTTTCTGCATGAACTGCGCCATCGCCACCGACATCGTATCTTTCCCCGTCACCAATGCCGGCAGATAGAAGTCATTGCCCTCCTGCTCGGCGACGACGGTGCACATCCCGTTGGCAAGCTTGGTCATCGTCGTCCCGCTGACCGAGCACACGTCGGGCGTCTTGCTCGTGAATTTCGCCGGCAGGCCCGAGGTGAAGGTGGCGGACAATTGCACCGGCTTCGTATCGAGCGGCTGCCAGCCCGGGTTCGGGAACTTGGCGATCATCTGCGGGTTCTTGGGAACGACGAAGATCTGGCGCTGCGAGACCGGCGCGTAGCCGTTGGCACCCGCCTGCGTGGCGGTCACCGAGCACTCGCCCAGTTTCAGCAGCGTCAGCTGATCGCCGCTGACGCTGCAAACGTCCGGCGTGTTCGACGTGAACGTCACGGCGCCGCCGGAACTCGCCGTCGCCTTCAGCGTGGCCGTTGCGGAATTGGGCGGCACGCCGATCAATGCCTGGCCCGAGAACGGAAGTTGAAAGTTAATGGTCTGCTCCGCTGCCCCGTCGGTGCCGCCGCCTCCGCCGCCTCCGCAGCCGCTCAGCAGTGCGATGCAGCCGAGTGCAATCGCAGAAACATGGAATTTCATCGCTTCTCTCCTCATGGTCGTCTTCCTTTTTGTCGTGTTAATGCGTTATTCATGTGTCCATGGCACCGTGCCGCGCGGAAACGCGTCGGGCAAATGCTTCCGAAGGGAGGCACTGGACGGGTAGTGGGACGGGAATGCCCGGGAGCGCGGGGCTCCAATCGTGCGTCAACCGTTATTGTTCTTTATATATAACGGACATTCTCATGATTTATGATGCCATTGGCAACGGCATGGCCACAATTACAATAACCTTTAAGGCAGGACATGAAATTCACCAGCCGTTGGGTTTTTGCCGATTACACACGGGGAAACACGCGCCGGCTGTGTTGTTGATTTGCAACGCCGAACGACTGCGAACCTAAGCTTTGCCGCGCGCTCTAACACCTGCCCCGGACATCGACCGGACGCAGGAGCGTGACCATGGCAGGCATCGTGCGCATCGACGACGAAGTGATCACGACGGATGACTTCATCCGTACGCTGAAGCTGAACGGACAGTTCGAAGGCCTGGTCGAGCAGATGGTGCGCGACCGCCTCGCGGCGCGCGCCGCGCGGCAGGCTGGCCTCGTGCTCGCGCCCGAACAGGTCCAGGAGCGTGCCGATGCATTCCGCCGCGCGCTGGGCCTGCATCGCGCGGCCGACACCAACCACTATCTCGACGCGCTCGGCGTTTCGCTGGACGAGTTCGAGGCGTACATCATCGACGGCCTGTACCAGGAAAAGATGCTGGAGCAGGTGTGCAGCGAAGCGGCCGTCGCGCAGTACTTCAAGCTCAATTCGCCGCGTTTCGACAGCGTGGAGATCAGCCACGTCGTGCTCGATTCCGAAGGCGCGGCGCGGGAGATGTTGTCGGTGCTGCAGGAGGAGCCGGAGGCATTCGCCGGGATGGCGCGCGAACACTCTGTCGACGAGGGCACGCGCCAGCAGGGCGGCGTCATCGGCAAGGTGTTGCGTGGCTCGCTCAAGGGCGACATCGAGGCGCGCGTGTTCAATGCGCGTGAGGGCGAACTGCTCGGGCCGTTTCCATCGCCCGATGGCGCGTGCTGGGAAATCTTTTGCGTCAACGCGAAACACCCGGCCACGCTCGATGCCGACACGGCCGCCGAGGTACGCCGCCTGCTACGCGAAGCGTGGCTGGTGGCGCGCGCGCAGGAGCACGTGATCGAAGCGTGTCCGACGCGCTGAGCCTGGCAGTCATCATGGAAACGCCGTCCAGAGCGCCGCCGTCCACGGATTTCCTGGCATCCGTGGAGATCCTGTCGCCGCTCGCGCGCGATGCGCTGGAACAGCTGGCGGACGCGGTGCAGGTGCGCCATTACGCGTTCGGCGAGACGATCTGCAAGGCGGGCGATCCGGCCGAGGGGCTGTATGTGGTGAAATCCGGTTCCGTGCGCGTGTTCTCCGAAGAGCACGGCAAGGAACAGAGCATCGGCGTACGCAAGATCGGCGAGACGTTCGGCGACATCGCCATGCTGCGCGACGCCCACCATGAATTGTCGGCGCGCGCGTCGCTGAAGACGGAGTTGTGGCTGATCCCGCGCGCCGCGATCGAGCCCGTGCTGGCGCGCAATCCACGGGCGCTCGACTTCGTCACGAGCTATGTCGCGATCGGCTCCGCCGGCGGCCTCGTGGCGCGCCTGTTCGATTTGCGCGGCAAGGTCGGCAAGGAAGAACTGGAAGAGATGGTGCGCAGCGTGGGCGTCAAACGCGTCCCGGCCGGCAAGGAAATCCTCAGGCAGGACGGGCGCGACGACCGCCGCCTGTACGTGCTGCGCCAGGGTCAAGTAAAACTGGTCTACCACGACGGCGCCGACGAATTGACGCTGGCCACCCTGCAGGCGGGCGATACGTTCGGGGAGAAGGCGTGCCTGATGCGGCAGGAGCAGATGGCATCGGCCGTGGCGGTATCTCCCGCCACCCTGCTCGTCATTCCCGAAAAGACGGCACACATGATCCTCGAGCGCAACGCAGGCCTGCGCGAGGTGCTGGAAGACCGCATCCGCTTCGTCGAACGGGAGCTGGAGCGGCAAAAGAAGCTGGCCGAGCGCCGCAAGCGGCCGCTGCGGCTGGATCTCGCCGAGCCCGAGTCCGGCGAGCGCGTGATCCGCCGTTTCGCCCTCGTGGAACAGGCGGAGGAAATGGATTGCGGCGCAGCCTGCCTCGCCATGCTGTGCCGCCACCACGGCGTGCAGATCACGCTCGGCAAGCTGCGCGAACTGGCCAACGTCACCACGCAGGGCGCCACCTTGGACAGCCTCGCGCGCGCGGGCGAGACCCTCGGCTTCTCGGCGCGCGGCGTGCAGTGCACGTTCGATGCGTTGCAGGGGTTCGAGCTGCCCTTCATCGTGCACTGGGAGGGCTACCACTACGTGATCGTGTACGGTATCTCGCCGCGCACCATCTGGGTCGCCGATCCGGCCGTGGGTTTCCGCAAGATGTCCGTCGAGGAGTTCGAACGCGGCTGGAGCGGTACCTGCCTCGTCTTCACGCCCGGCCAGGACATGGCGGCGCAGGCCGCCCTGCGCTCGCCGTGGCTGCGCTTCGTCGGCTATCTGCGGCCGTATCGCAAGATATTGCTGCACCTGTTCCTGGCCACGTTCGTGATCCAGATGCTGGGCATCGTGCCGCCCCTGATCATCCAGAACATTCTCGATGGCGTGATCGTGCACCAGAACGTGAGCCTGCTGCATCTCCTGATTGCCGGGCTCGTCATTTCGAACGTGTTCTCGCAACTGATGGCGACCGTGCGCGCCTACCTCGCCAACTACATGGTGCGCAATCTCGACTTTTCGATGATGGCGGGGTTTTTCAAGCACACGATGTCGCTGCCGTTCTCGTTCTTCGCCAAGCGCAAGACGGGCGACATCGTCGCGCGCTTCCAGGAAAACCAGACGATCCGCGCCTTCCTCACCGAATCCACCGTCACGACGTTGCTGAACCTCCTGATGGTGTTCATCTATTTTTCCATCCTGTTCGTCTACAACGTCAAGCTGACCTTATTGTTGATCGCGTTCGTCGTCCCGATCATGGCGCTGACGATCCTGACGACGCCGCACATCAAGCAGTACGCGCGCGACGTCTTCAACGCGTCCACCGACGCGCACGCCTTCCTGATGGAGGCGCTGGGCGGCGTCGAGACGATCAAGGGCATGGGTAGCGAACGTCCCGTGCGCCTGAAATGGGAAAAGAAATACGTCAAGGCGCTCGACACGCAGTACCGCGCGCAGAAATTCAACATCCTCGTCGGCCTCGCGAGCCAGCTACTGAATGCGGGCACGACGATCGCGATCCTGTGGGCCGGCGCGAGCCTCGTCCTCGACCACGAGCTGACGATCGGCCAACTGATCGCCTTCAACGCCCTGATGGGCAGCGTGCTGGCGCCGTTGATGGGGCTGGTCGCGCTGTGGAGCCGGCTGGCGGACGCCGGTGTCGCCATGGAACGCCTCGGCGACGTGCTCGACATCGAACCGGAACAAAAGCCCAGCGAGGCGGCCAGCCGCGTCGTGCTGCCCGACCTGCGCGGCGACGTGAAACTCGAGAACGTGTACTTCCGCTATGGCGGCAACGACACGGCCTATGTGCTGGAAAACATCAGCATCGATATCCGCCGCGGAGAGCTCGTCGCCATCGTCGGCCGCAGCGGCTCGGGCAAGACGACGCTGGCGAAACTGCTGGTCGGCTTTTATGCGCCCACGGACGGCAAGATTCTCGTCGACGGCTACGACATGAGCGCGATCGACAAGGATTATTACCGGGCGCAGGTCGGCTACGTCATGCAGAGCAATCTGCTGTTCTCCGGCACCATCGCGGAAAACATCGCGAGCGGCGACGAGAGCCCGGACCGGCGCCGCATCGAGCAGGTCGCGAAGATGGCCGACGCGCACGCCTTCATCAGCAAGATGCCGCTCGGGTACGAGCAGGTGGTGGGCGAGCGCGGCGTCGGGCTGTCCGGCGGCCAGGTGCAGCGTCTATGCATCGCCCGCGCGCTGTACCAGGACCCACGCCTGCTCGTGTTCGACGAGGCGACGTCGGCACTCGACACGCAGTCCGAAAGTAACATCATCGCGAACATGCACGAGATCCTCGCGGGACGCACGGCCGTGATCATCGCGCACCGGCTCAGCACGATCATGCGGGCGGATAAAATCGTCGTGCTGTACGAGGGCGGCATCGTCGAACAGGGCCGGCATGACGAGCTGCTGGCGGGGCGCGGCATGTATTACGAGCTCGTGCACAAGCAATTGGCCGCAGCTTGATAATCATGAAACTGTTCAACCAGGACCTGCCGCAGGGTGCATCGTCGATGTCGTACGCTGGCTTGCTGGAGCGCCTGGAAATCCTGCGCTCGACCCTGCGCTGGGCCAGCAGCCTGGAACGGCCCGACATCGAAAAGCTGCTGCGCCAGGCGAATGCCGTGCGCGACGAGGTCATGCAGTTGTCGCACAAGGAGCGCTTCATACAAGCCGTCGGTAGTCAGGCGGCGCCGGAGCCGATCCCGGGCGAGCGCCGCCAGGCCTTGCTCGCGCGCAGCTTCGTGTTCGAAGGCACGTTCGGTGACAACCCGCGCCTGCTGGACGCGCTCGAGATCGCGGAAAAGGCGGCCCCGACCGACCTGCCCGTCCTCGTCGACGGCGAAAGCGGTACGGGCAAGGAATTGATGGCCAAGGTGATCCACGCAAATGGCGCGCGTGCCGACAAGGCCTATATCTCCGTCAATTGCGGCGCGATTCCCGAGAGCCTGATCGAATCCGAGTTATTCGGCCACAAGCGCGGCGCCTTCACCGGCGCGGCGACGGACCGCAAGGGCAAGTTCGAAAGCGCACACAAGGGCACGATCTTCCTGGACGAGATCGGCGAGCTGCCGTTGCAGGGACAAGTGAAATTGCTGCGCGTGCTGCAGTCGCACGAGATCCAGCGCGTGGGCTCGGACGAGACGATCGCCGTCGACGCCCGCATCGTCGCCGCCACCAACAAGAATCTGCGCAAGCTGATTGAACAGGGCCAGTTCCGCGAAGACCTGTTTTATCGGCTCAGCGTGATCCACGTGACCTTGCCGCCGCTGCGCGAGCGCAAGGACGAGATCCCGCTGCTGCTGGCCTATTACGGCGACGAGGCGGCCGAAGCACTGAAGCGGCGGCCGGTGGCGCTGACGCCGGCCTTGCGCGCCTTCCTGCTCGATTACGCCTACCCCGGCAACATCCGCGAATTGCGCAACCTGATTTACCGCCTGGCCTGCCTGGCCGGAGACATGGCGGACATCGCGCACCTGCCCGAGGACATCCGCCCCGTTGCGCCCGCCCGGATCGAGACGGCCGCACCGGATCCGCCGGCCTCGCTGGCCGAAGCCAAGCGTGCGGCCAGCGACGAAGCCGAGCGCGCGTGCCTGGAACGCGGCCTGAAGGACGTCGGCGGCACCGTGGCCGAACTGGCGCGGCGCTGGGACATGAACCGCTCCCATTTGCAGATCCTGTTGAAGAAGCACGGCCTGCATTCGAAGGATTTTCGCCGGCATTAGCAACGATTCACAAGGAGGGATTGAGGATGGTCTGGTCGGCCTCGACGTCGTCCGCGCGCACGACGATGACGGAGATGTTGTCGCGTCCACCGGCGTCCAGCGCGAGCCGGACGAGCGTATCGGCCGCCTGCGCGCAGTCGCCGCCGGTCAGCGCGCCGAACATGGCCTCCAGGCTGACCGCATTGCTCAGGCCATCGCTGCAGAGCAGGAAAATGTCGCCGTCGCTCACTTGCAGCTGCACTTCGTCCAGCTCCAGGGCCGCGGTCGCACCGAGCGCCCGCGTGATCATGGTCGCGCCCGGGTAGGCCGATGCGTCGGCAGGAGACAGGTGGTTCCGCGTTTGCAGTTCCTCGAACTGGTTGTGATCGCGTGTGAGCTGGTGCAGGCTGCCGCCGCGGCAGAGATAAATGCGGCTGTCGCCGGCCCAGACGCAGACGGCGGTGCGGCCGGAGGCCAGCAGCAGGACGAGTGTCGTGCCGATGACGGGCACGTTGCGCGCGGCAGCCTCCGCCACGAGCAGGCCGTTCACTTCGAGCAGGCACACGCGCGCGGCGGCGACGGCCTGCTGCAGGGTGTCGTCCGGCGGCAGCGCGTCCAGCGCCTCCACCGTCATCCGGCTCGCGATTTCGCCGAACGCATGACCGCCCATGCCGTCGGCGACGGCCCATAATCGCCGCACCGGACGGTCCAGCACGGCATCCTCGTTATTCGTGCGCACCAGTCCCGTGTCGGTGCGCGCCGCCGAGGTCCAGCGGAGTTGGAGCGCCTCGCCCATCAGACGTGTCCGTTGTTGATACTCCGTTCATCCACGCCGACGGTCACCACCGCGTTCGGCGCCGAATTGCTCACGCTGACCGTCTGGAACTGGTTGATCATCTGGTCCGCGTAATTGTTGATCTGGTAAAAATTGATGACAGGGGCCGTACGTAACTGCTCCGGCACATAGGCCTGGATCCACCCGAAGCACCACGCCGCGCCGTCGCCGCCGCGGACACGCGCCATCGCGCGTGCGTCGAGGGTGCGCTCGACGCGAAGGTCATCGATCCTGATGTGCGCCATATGGGCCTCCTGTTTTGAAAGACAGCGGTTGTTCGTTTTGGTTCATCGATTTGGCGGGGATCTCGTCGGATCCCCGCCATCCGGCGTCAGATGACCGCGATGTTGTTCTGGCCGAACTGGCTCGTGTTGTTGTTCGCGGTCACGCCGTTGACGAAGGCCGATCCGTTCGCGGTCGCGTTGACGACGCTCTGGAACTGGGTCAGGTTCTGCGTCGCGTCCACTGTCGTACCGTAGGTCGGCGACGGCGACGGCAGCGGGTACCAGGACGTCTGGCTCATGTTGTAGCCACCGCGCACGGCGGCCATGGCGCCGTGGTCGAGTTCGGCGGTGACGGACAGGTCTTTGATGATCAGGGTTTTCATGATGTTCTCCTTAAAAAATTACAGCGGGACGACGGCATTGTTGGTAGCAAATTGCAGCGGGTTCAAGGTCACAGCGGGGGCCGTAAAGCCGTCGCCGATCACACTGTTGTTGAGGACGTTGACCTTGATGTCCTGGACCTGGGCGATGCGCTGGTCGAGGTTCAGGTTGACGTTCACGTTCGGCCCGAAGGCCTGGCCACCGCGGATCGCGGACATGGCATGCGTGTCCAGTGCGCGGGTGCGGATGAGGTCCTGGATGACGATCGACGACATGATGTTCTCCTTAGATGACCAGCAGGTTGTTCTGGCCGAACTGCGACGTGTTGTTATTCGCCGTCACGCCGCTCACGAAGGCCGAGCCGTCGGCCGTCTCGTTGAGGACGTTCTGGAACTGGGTCAGGTTCTGCGTCGCGTTGACGGTTTTCGCATACGACGGCATCGGGTACAGCGAGTACGACTGGCTGCTCGTGCCGTGGCCGCCGCGCACGCTTGCCATTTGTTGGTGATCCAGTTCGCAGTTCTGGGCCAGGTCTTTGATGATCAGGGTTTTCATGACGTTCTCCTTACAGGATGGCGATGTTGTTCTGGCCGAATTGATCGGTGTTGTTGGTGGCGCTGACGCCGGAAATGAAGGCCGAGCCGTTGGCGGTCAGGTTCTTCACGTCCTGGAACTGCATCAGGTTCTGGTTCGCCTTGATGGACGAGTCGTACGACGGGCTGTACATGGTCGACCAGGGCATGGACGTGGAGCCGTGGCCGCCGCGGATGGCGGTCATGTCGCTGTGGCTCAGTTCGCAGGTAGCGGCGAGGTCTTTGATGATCAGGGTTTTCATGTCGATTCTCCTTGCGTCGGTGATTTGGTTGGAAGAGCGTTTGATTTGCGCTCACCAGGGTATGAGCAGAATGCGTGCCAGGCCAAAAAGCCCGTAAAACCGGGCGTTCCTGCTGTTTGGGAGGCGAATGTGACGGGCACGGACCAACATCGCGCCGCATCTGTTGGATCGATCCGAACACCGGACCTGCAGGCAAAAAAAACCGCCCGGCTGGCTGGCCGGGCGGCATGTGATCGAACTAAATGGTTTATATGGTTTATCTGGATGGTGTACCGACTGCCTTCGCCCTGGTGCGGATATCGACGATCCGCTGCGGTTGCGCCGGTTGCAGCACGCCCGCCTGGGAGCGCGCGCGTGAACCGCCCGAGATCGCCTGCATCGCCTTGCGGTCCAGGTCGGTGTTTTCGGACAAATCCTTGATGGTGATGGTTGCCATGTCGTTCTCCTGAATGAGGAATGCCGGCCCGGCCATCGCGAGATGACCGGGCCGGCATGAGTGACAGATTAAATTCGCGTTGGTTCCGCTCAGTGATACATTTAATGAGCAACCACCGCGTTGTTCTGGCCGAACTGGCTCGTGTTGTTGTGCACGGTGACGCCGTCGATGAAGGCCGAGCCGTTCGCGGTCGCGTTCGTCACGTTCTGGAACTGCTGCAGGTTCTGGTCGACGTCGACGGTCGAGTTGTCGCTCGGGAAGTAGGCCGGCATCGGGGACAGCCCATACGACGGTTGTTGCATCTTGCCGTGACCGCCGCGCACGTGCGCCATCGCGCCGCGGTCCAGTTCGCAGGTGAGTGTCAGGTCTTTGATCGACAGCGTGTTCATCGTGTTCTCCTTGAGTGGATAGGGTTGGTTGGCGAGCCGCTTTCGTCGTGCTCACCCTACTCTTTGCGAGAACCGTGCCAGCACCTTGTGCGCCCATTCGCGACGTTTTATCCGGTATCCGGTGGGTTCGGTCCAACACTGGGAGTGACGCGGTTTGGCCGGGAACAACACATCGTCTATGCGGTGAATTTGCACACGGCGCACCTGTCAGAGGAAGACATGGACAACCTCGCCGATACCCTTCGCCAGTTCCAGAGCGGCACCCTCGGGCAAGCCGAGATGTTCGCGCGCGTCGACCGCCTGCTGGCCAGTACGCCCGAGAGCGTCTCGAACCTGCTCAAGACCCTCAACGATGCGCATCGCCGCGCGCCGCTGCCGGCCGAGGTCTATGGCGAAGTCGAGCGCCGCATCGCGCAGGCGATCGAGGCGCGCCAGCGCCAGCGCGAGCGCGTCAGCGACGAAGAAACCTATGTCCAGACGAAACCCCTGCAACCGCCGACGCAGCCCGCGGGCATCGCCGGCCCGCCGGGCGCGGCCGTCGAGCGCATGAAAGGCGTCGGCGACACGCTCAACGGCCGCTTCGTGCTCGAGGAATGCGTCGGCTTCGGCGGCATGGGTACCGTCTACAAGGCGCTCGACCTGCGCAAGCTGGAAGCGTCGGACCGCCATCCCTATATTGCGATCAAGGTGCTGAACGTACAGTTCCAGGGGCACCCCAAATCGTTGATCTCCCTGCAGCGGGAAGCGCGCAAGGCGCAGGCGCTGGCCCATCCGAACATCGTGGCCGTGTACGACTTCGACCGCGATGGGGCCATGGTCTACATCACGATGGAATACCTGCAGGGCAAGTCGCTCAGCCAGATGCTGCGCGCGCCCGATTTCCACGTCCTGCCGTTCGACGAGGCGATGAAGATCGTGAGCGGCATGGGCCGCGCGCTCGCCTATGCGCACGAGCGCGGCTTCGTCCACTGCGACTTCAAGCCGGCCAACGTGATCCTGACGGAGACGGGCGGTGTCAAGGTCATCGACTTCGGCATCGCGCGCGTGTTCCAGAAGGCGGAAGAGGGCTCGGACGTGACAGTCTTCGATCCCGGCAGCCTCGGCGCCCTGACGCCCGCCTATGCGAGTCCCGAGATGCTGGAAAACCGCGAGCCCGATCCGCGCGACGACATTTATGCGCTCGGCTGCATCACGTATGAATTGCTGACGGGGCGCCACCCGTTCAACCGGCTGTCTGCCCTCCAGGCGCGCGATGCCGGGCTGCGTCCGCAGCGGCCGCCCGGACTCGGCCACAGGCAATGGCGTGCGCTGCGCAATACGCTCGCGTTGAGGCGCGAGCTCCGCACGCCCACCGTCAACGGTTTTTTGAAGGAGATCGGTGCGCGCGACGCGCGGCGCCGGCAGCCGCTGCTGATCGGGGCGGGAACCGCGCTGGCCGCCGCGGCCGCCGCACTGGT
>Ga0308166_1003364_pt1 | contig 13675 bp, 18 predicted proteins | sample PhyCR2_2_FD_202137 | JGI IMG/M metagenome (GOLD analysis project Ga0308166, IMG submission 202137) | Phyllosphere microbial communities from UC Gill Tract Community Farm, Albany, California, United States - DLSLCC.R2 | ecosystem: Host-associated > Plants > Phyllosphere > Unclassified | place... | reverse complement strand
CGAGATCTTGTCCAGGCGGCACTCGGTGTAACGCATCGCGGCGGCGGAGTCGCCGTCGATCGAGCCGAAGTTGCCCTGCCCGTCCACGAGCGTGTAGCGCAGCGAGAAGTCCTGGGCCATGCGGACCAGGGTGTCGTAGATCGACGCGTCGCCGTGCGGGTGGTACTTACCCATCGTGTCGCCGACCACACGCGCGCACTTCAGGTAAGGACGGTTCCACACGTTGTTCATCTCGTGCATCGCGTAGAGCACGCGGCGGTGCACGGGCTTCAAGCCGTCGCGCACGTCCGGCAGAGCACGGCCCACGATCACGCTCATGGCGTAATCGAGGTAGCTCTTGCGCATCTCTTCTTCCAGGGAAATTGGAACTGTTTCTTTTGCGAATTGATCCATTGTGCGGGTCGGCGCCTTCAGGCTGATAAGTGATATTCCAAGCCCATGATTTTACCACGGCAGCCCTATCAATAACCGATTTCAACGGCAAGCGGCGGCGATAGCAAACAGGCACAATTAGCCCTTTGACACATGCTTGTCATAAACCTTCGTCAAGCTTGCGTGCGACTTCCGACACCTTGTTGCGCAGAAACAACGCGACAAATAGCATGCACGGCAATTGGTCGCCGGTCGGTCGTGCGGATGTGGCGTATGTGGCAAAATGGCCGAGACGTTAATTGCTTGTTTCACAATGCGGAACTGACGTGCTGTCTCGAGTGTTAATATTATGCTCACGTCTTATTGCCCTGGGGCAGTTTCGCCGCTAGAAGATTTTACCGAAAGGAAGAAAAAATATGAACAAATTGGCAACCCTCGTATTCGCAGCTACGGCCGCGATGGCGGGCAGCGCATCCGCGCAAAGTGCGCCTCCGTATGCGCCGCTGACCACCGATATCAAGGCGCCGACGCCGTACAGCGCTTACGTGCAGGATGCCCGTGGTGTCATCGCCCGCAATCCTTTCGGCCTGTGCTGGCGCACGGGCTACTGGACCCCGGCCGACGCGGTCCCGGGCTGCGACGCACCGCTGTGCGTGGAACCCGAGCGCCTGGAAAACGGCAAGTGCGTCGCTCCGCCGCCGCCGCCGGTCGCCGCTCCGGCACCTGCCACCCCGGCTCCGGCCCCGGCACCGGTTCCGGTCCCGACCTCGGAAAAAGTGAGCTACTCGGCTGACGCGTTCTTCGACTTCGACAAGGCCGTCCTGAAGCCGGCCGGCAAAGCGTCGCTGGACGACCTGGTCTCGAAGCTGAAAGACATCAACCTGGAAGTCATCATCGCCGTCGGCCACACCGACTCGGTCGGTACCGATGAGTACAACCAGAAGCTGTCCGTCCGCCGCGCCGAAGCCGTCAAGGCCTATCTGCAGAGCAAGGGCGTCGAATCGAACCGCGTCTACACCGAAGGCAAAGGCGAGAAGCAGCCGGTCGCCGACAACAAGACCGCCGCCGGCCGTGCGAAGAACCGCCGCGTGGAAATCGAAGTCGTCGGTACCCGCGGCAACAAGCAGTAATCCGGCTTAACGGCTGAACAACCCCGCTGCGGCGGGGTTTTTTTATGGCCCGGTTTTTTTCACGATCCCATCCGTGCCGACTACCCATTTCCGCTATCATTCCGTCCTATGACTACGACGACCAATGCCGATCCCTTAGAGATCCAGAAGTTCAGTGAACTGGCCCACCGCTGGTGGGACCCGACGTCCGAATTCCGTCCGCTCCACGACATCAACCCGTTGCGCCTGGAATGGATCAACGCGCGCGTGCCGCTGGCTGGCAAGAACGTCATCGACATCGGCTGCGGCGGCGGCATCCTGGCCGAATCCATGGCGCGCAAGGGTGCCAAGGTCACGGGCATCGACCTGTCGAAAAAGGCACTGAAGGTGGCCGACCTGCACAGCCTGGAATCGGGCGTGGAGGTGCGCTATAAACTGATCGCGGCCGAGGACATGGCCGCGGAAGAGCCGGGCCAGTTCGACGTCGTCACCTGCATGGAGATGCTCGAGCACGTCCCGGACCCCGCTTCCATCGTGCGCGCCGCCGCGGCCCTCGTCAAACCGGGCGGCCGCGTGTTCTTTTCCACGCTCAACCGCAACGTCAAATCGTATCTGTTCGCCGTCGTCGGCGCGGAATACGTGCTGCGCATGCTGCCGCGCGGCACCCACGATTACGCCAAATTCATCACGCCGGCCGAGTTGTCGAACTTCGTGCGCGATGCCGGCCTCATCGTCGACGGCTTGAAAGGCCTGACCTACAACCCGCTGACCAAGATCTACTCGCTGAACCAGGACACCGACGTCAACTACATGGTTGCCTGCAGTAAGCCGCTCTAAGTATCGACACATGACCTTTTCTTCCTCCCTGTCCGCGCCGCGCGCCGTCCTGTTCGACCTCGACGGCACCCTGGCCGACACCGCGCCCGACCTCGCGGCCGCCGTCAACTGGATGCGTACGGAGCGCGGCCTGGAACCGACGCCGTACGCCATCCTCCGCCCGACCGCATCGGCCGGCGCCCGCGGCATGATCGGCGCCGCCTTCGGCCTGGCACCGGGGGACGAGGGCTATGAGGAGATGCGTCTCGAATGGTTCGAACGCTACCAGTCCAACATGGCCGTGCACAGCACGCTGTTCGACGGTATCTCCGACCTGCTGGACGGCCTCACGGCGGCCGGCATGGCCTGGGGCATCGTCACCAACAAGCCGGCCCGTTTCACGGACCCGCTCGTCCCGCTGATCGGCCTGGCGCACGCCGGCTGCGTGATCTCGGGCGACACGACGCCGCACGCCAAGCCCCACCCCGCCCCGCTGCTGGAAGCGGCGCGCCGCCTGGACCTCGACCCGACGCACTGCTGGTACGTGGGCGACGACCAGCGCGACATCGAAGCGGGCCGCGCGGCCGGCATGGTCACCGTGGCCTGCAACTGGGGCTATTGCGGTGCCATCGATCCGGCGACGTGGGGTGCTCACTACCAACTGGACACGCCGCGCCACCTGCTGGACATGCTGCGCGAGCTGGCGGGCGCTGCGGTAACGACTGCCTGATCCGGCTTTCATCATTGTTTCACCGTTGCCCCCTGACCGTGCCGCCTGCCTTGGCGGCGCGGATTTATTGTCGTGGCCTCTCGTCGGTTAGTTGCAGTTGAGTCGCTTACGTCTTGGTCTTCGTTGGATCGCGATTCCCGCCGTTCAGCTCGTCATTTACATATCTTTACGATTGATACAGGGATACGTCTATCTCTCGACAATGCCTCTGGGTAATCTACAGCCATACGACAACAACGTCTCAGGAGCAGAAAAAATGGAAACGATCAAGACCGCCACCTCCCGTATCCACCCGCTGGTTGCAGCTGCCGCAGTGTCCGTCATCGTCGTGAGCCTCGCCGGCACGGCCGCGATCACCGGCCTCCTGCCGAGCTCGCACAGCGCTCCCGAGGCTGCCCCGACCCAGGTGAACCCGGCCTACGCCGCTGCCCCGACCACCGCACCGGCCCTGCCGATGGCTGCGGATGCCACGGCACCGCAAGGCCTGCAACCGGTCCAGGGCGCCTATGCACAGCCGGCCGTCGCGAGCGCCCAGCCGGCCCCGGCACCGACGGTGATCAAGGAAACGATCATCAAGGAAGTTCCGGTGAAACCGGCCCCGCGCCACACGACTCACCACTCGAGCTACGCCCAGAACGATGCGCCGTCGTATCGTGAACCGGCACCCCGTCCGGCTCCGCAGCCGGCACAACCGAACTACGTCGCCATCGGCACGGGCGCCGTCGTGGGCGGCCTGCTGGGCAACCAGGTGGGCAGCGGCAACGGCCGCAAACTGGCGACGGTCGCCGGCATGATTGGCGGCGGCATGCTGGGCAACCAGATCGCCAACCAGAACCAGGGCCGTTAATCCCACACCAGCCCTTGATACTCCGCACCTCGCACCCATATCGGGTGTGAGGGCACGACAGGGCTCTCCGCTCAGAGGCCGATTGCGGTACAATGAGCATTCCTATCTGGGGGCGACCTGGCTTCGACGTGGGTTGCAAAGCAGAACAGGGCATACCGAGGACTGGTTACCTCGTAAATACATCCAGAAATCAATAACTGCAAACGATAACTCGTACGCACTCGCAGCCTAATCGCTGCTAGCTCTACACCACCTCGCCTCTGGGGTGTGCCGCAAGGCAAGTAGAGTCATTTACAGAGGCTAGGATTCAACCGGGTTACCTGGTTGCTTCCGAAACTTTAGGTAACTCGCTTGGTTGCAGGGTGCACGTCCCCGTCAGCCAGGTTAAATTAAAAGACAGTGCTAAGTATGTAGAACTGTCTGTAGAGTGCTTGCGGACGAGGGTTCGATTCCCTCCGCCTCCACCAGAATACACTCCAGGCCGGTCCAACGGCCTCAAAGAACCCGCCTCCGTGCGGGTTTTTACTATGGGAGTACTCTAAGTTGGGGTAACATAGTCCAACGACATCTAAACATCGCCGGGGGTAACTCCACGGGGTAACTCTGCCGAGAACGATGGACTTACCCCAATCATGCCCCTGACCGATACGACAATCCGCAATGCGAAGCCCGGCGCCAAGCCGGCCAAGCTGTTCGACGAGCGCGGCCTCTTCCTGCTTGTTACCCCGACCGGGGGTAAGTGGTGGCGCCTGAAATACCGCATCGACGGCAAGGAGAAGCTGCTCTCGCTGGGCACCTATCCCGACGTCAGCCTTAAGGACGCGCGCGAGCGCCGCGACAACGCCAGAAAGCAACTGGCCGACGGCATCGATCCCAGCAACGCTCGCAAGGCCCAGAAATCGCTGCGGCAGGAGCAGGTCGCCAATAGCTTCGAAGCGGTGTCGCGCGAGTGGTACGCGAAATACTCCACCAACTGGGTCGAGGCCCACGGAAGCCGGATCATCCGCCGGCTCGAGCGCGACATCTTCCCCTTTCTCGGCAGCCGCCCGATCGCTGACATCACCGCCCCCGAGCTGCTGCAGGTGGTCCGCAAGATCGAAGCTCGTGGCGCGCTCGAAACGGCCCACCGCGCCCTCGGCAACTGCGGTCAGGTATTCCGGTACGCCGTCGCTACCGGCCGCGCAGCGCGCGACCCATCGGGTGACCTGCGCGGAGCCCTGCCCCCGGTGAAGGAAGAGCACTTCGCCGCCGTGACGGAGCCGGCGCAGGCCGCTCCGCTGCTGCGCGCCATCGATGCATACCAGGGTTCCGCCGTCGTGTCCTGCGCCCTGCGCCTGGCGCCACTGGTGTTCGTCCGGCCGGGCGAGTTGCGCGGCGCCGAGTGGGCCGAGATCGACCTCGAGGGCGCCGAATGGCGAATCCCAGCGGCCCGCATGAAGACGGGCGCCGATCACATCGTCCCGCTCGCTACGCAGGCCGTCGCGATCCTGCGTGAGATCCACCCTCTCACCGGTACCGGCCGCTACGTCTTCCCGAGCGCTCGCACGTCGACCAGGCCCATGAGCGACAACGCCATCCTCGCGGCGATGCGGCGCATGGGCGTCGGCAAGGAGGAAATGAGCGGCCATGGTTTCCGGGCGATGGCGCGCACCATCCTTGACGAGGTGCTGGGCGCGCGTCCGGACCTCATTGAGCACCAACTGGCGCACGCCGTCCGTGACCCAAATGGCCGCGCATACAACCGCACAGCCCATTTGCCAGAGCGTCGAAAAATGATGCAGCAGTGGGCGGATTATCTAGATGAAATCAAAGGCCAGTCGAGCTCTCGTTAAATTTTCGGAATACCTATGAAATTTGATATCGAATCGCTAATTATCGAAAAACGAGAAGAGCGCGAAGCGAAGCTTCAAGAAATTGAAGAGAGAGAACGCGAGCGTCGGGAACGGCGTCTTCAGCGAGCACAACAAGACGACGAGAGGTACGAGAGAAAAATTCGCGATCACGTCGCATTCGTCTCCGACTGCCTTACCAAAGAATACTCTCCAGTTCGACTGCATAAATGGTTCCTATACGATCACTGGACAGTCCGCGAGGGACTGGTTCTTCTCTGCGGATTTGACCCGACCCACATTCCTTTCGATACCTGGGGAGAGATCAAGATTCCCTTGCCTGGCTTTGACTCTGAGCCAAGCGCCAAAATGATAAATGTAAAATCAAATGTAGGGCGAATTCGTCGACTCGACAATCTCAATATATATGACGAATTAACCCAAGATATATTGGGAATACCGCTCGTTCAGTCATTACACTTTGACTTTACCAGCCTGCATAGCCAAATACTCCGCGTGTGGAATAGCGGTTCACATACCGAGGCACGTTATCCAGCTAAATATTTCATCGACTGGGCAATTAGCAAGAAAGTCCCTATCGAATGGCTGGAATGGGCGAAGGCCAATAATTATTATGATGCCCCACTATCTAAGGCGAATGACATCGTTCCTGTTGCGCCCAATGGAAAGGACGTATCGCCGAAGTCGGAAACAGCCTACCTGAATATTATTGGTGCGCTGTGTGAGATGTACTGGAGCGCAGCGCACCCGGGCGAAGACTACAAGCAAACCGTGTTGCTAAGCGAACTCGAGAAGTACAAAGGCTTCCACGGCATGGGCGAGCGCAACCTAAAAGAGAAGCTGACGAAGGCGATGCGCGCGATCAGGTCGTAGCGGTCTCGTTGACCTGAACGCCAACCCGGCAGCCCGATTCCCGCGCAAGCGGGAATGCACGCATGTCTACCTCGACCATCAGCGGCGACGCCGATCGGCCGAACACCGCGCTTGCCGCTGCCGTCGACGAGGCGCTGACCATGTTGGCCGCCATCGCCGAGATGGAGCGGGACCTGCTGGTGGAGCGCACCCAGTGTGGCCTGGCGTGCGCACAGGCCGAGGGAAAGACGTTGGGCCAGCCGACCAGAACGACACCGGAGCAGCGCGCGGCGATCGCGAAGCCGCACAAGGCAGGAGAATCGATCAGCGCACTGGCCCGGGGAGCACGGCCTCGCGCGCGCGAGGCGGATCGTGACGCCGGCGGCTTGAGGCACCGGGAGGATTTGCTCGGAAGCATTCGCGGGGCGACAATGGCGCTCGGATTTCCCGCAAATAGTGCGATTTCCGCACCGGCGTTTAGATAATCTAACCAAAACCTCCCCAAGTTAGGTACACTTACATGAAAGCGACCTTTATCGAGCTTCCCCCGTTCCAGCGCCTGCGCGACGAGTATTTCGACGACGAGTCGTTCAAGGGCCTGCAGAACGAGCTCATGGAAAATCCCGAAGCTGGGGACGTGATCCAGGGAACCGGGGGACTGAGGAAGGTCAGGTATGCCGACGAACGGCGCGGCAAGGGGAAACGGGGTGGACTGCGCGTCATCTACTTCTGGAAGGATGCAGATGATCAGTTCTGGCTGTTCACCGTGTACGACAAGGACGAGATGGACGACCTGACCCCGGACCAACGCAAGACGCTGAAGCAGCGCCTGCAGTCGGAAATCAAGGCAAGGAGTGCCGAAAAATGACCAAACGAGATATTTTTTCTGAGCTGATGGAAGGCTTCGACGCCCTGGAGTATGCGCGCGAAGGTAAGGTTACGCTCAGGACGACCGAGGTGGAACGCAAGCCGCCTCCGGAGATGACGCCGGCGAGAGTGCGCGCGGTGCGCGAGAAGCTGCACGTATCGCAGCCGGTGTTCGCCCACAAGCTGCGCACCGAGCCGCGCACGATCGCCAACTGGGAACAGGGCGTGTCCAAGCCGAACGCGCAGGCCGCCATTCTCCTCACCCTGGTGGATCGACATCCGGAGCTGCTGGAAGAGATCGCCTCGCTCTGAATTTGCGGGCCGCGACGTATGCGGCCAAGCTCGGAAGGCACATGCCCAAGAAGCCCACCAAACCGGATGGGTGGCTTGCCGAGTGGGTCATGAGCACCCGCCTCAGCACGCCGCCGCGGCCCCAGCCCAGCAAGGAGCGGAAGCCAACAGGCCTCACGCCTGGCGAGGCGGTGAAACATCCTCGATACGTTCCCCTCGCGATCTGGGCCCAGCTGATGTTCGGAGAATACTCCCCTCACGCCAATACGCTACGCCGCTGGGTGCACGATGGCCGGATCCAGCCGCAGCCGAAGAAGATGGGCAGACACTGGTTCGTCAAGGTCGATGCCGAGTACACCCCTGACTAGCCCGAGCCGGCCTCAACCGTGCACAGCCACGACTGCGCATAGTTCACCACCTGCCCATCGACCTGCACCCGCTCGAAGCCGGCGATCGTGAACCGCCCATCGCTCATCCACACCAGGTGGGGCTCGTACAGCACTTCCTGGCGCCGCAGCGGTCCCTCGCCGGCCGTGTGCCGCGCGACCTTGACCGACCGCCCCACACCATCGTCGCGCACGTCCATTTTCTCCAGCCGGCCGGCGGCGTGTATTCGCGCAGCTTCCACTTCGGCTGGTCCACGCCGTCTCTCCTCATCTTGATCATCCTGCATCGCATGCCACGACTGTATGCACATACAGCTATTTTGACAAACCTCTACCTACGCCTACCAAATGGTATCCACTGGTATCGAGGGCGACCTGAGACCGCGCCTCGCGCGCGTGCGCGCGAAATGGTCTCAGCTGCCTCATCCTCGCCCCTCGACCCAGGCGTAATAGGCCTGCAGGTCCATCGTGATGCGGCCGTCGGGCGCCTTCCGGTAGTGCCGCCCTTGAAGCCAGACGCCGTCCTCGATCTTCCTGCGAGCGGCCTTCTCGGTACAGCCGGTGAGGGCGCAAAATAATGGCAGCAGCATCCATCGAAGTTTGATGAAGGGGCTCATCACAACATCGCTGTCCGCGTTCGAGTTAGGCATTCTGCTCTCCTCATGCGCTGTCGGATTTTCGGCAGGCATCACCACCTGCAGGGTCAAGGATGTTCGCGCTGGATAGACGAATCGACCGGGCCTGTGCGCATATCGAACACCCCCGAAAGGAACCCGATGTCCGACGACGAGTTCATCCAGAAGTTGGCCGCCGCGCTGGCCGCAAAGTTGCAACCGCCAATTCCAGTATCGATCGATCTGTGGGATGTGGCCACCATCGCGCGCGTGCTCAAGCGCAGCGAGTCGATGGTGCGCAACCGGCTGATCTGCCTGCCGGACTTCCCGAAGGCGATCCGTCTACCGGTCGCCAGCGGTGGACGCGGCCAACCACTGTACCGCGCCACCGAGGTGCTGAAATGGATCGGAAAATACCAGTACAGGAACTAGCCCATGGAATTGAAATTCGAGCGCGACATCCTCTATCGAGAAGTCTGGGGATCGCCCATCACGACACTCGCAAAAAAGTATGGTCTGTCCGACAATGGCTTACGGAAGGTATGCGCTGCGCTGGCCATCCCTCTCCCCCAGCGTGGGCACTGGGCAAAGGTAGCGGCCGGCCACCAAATAGTCACCCCGCCCTTGCCTTCCACCGATGGTCGAACCGTCTTCGTCTGTCGCCTGCCAGACGCTGAAGAAGGCAGAGCGACAGCGCTGCAGCGGGACGTCAGCCTGCAAGAGCGACTCGCCTTCGAGAACGCACCGGAGAATGTCATCGTGGTGCCTGCGGAGCTCGTGAAGCCCCATCGACTAGTCGCCGCAGCCCTTCCATTAATCCGCGCCGAGATCGCAGGTCTTCAGCGGTCGCGCGAGCGGCAAGCAAATCCGCGTCGCCGGAAGCCAGGTGAGCAATGGAAACCGGACTGGGAGGCCCTTCGCAAGCCAAACTGGCGTGACTACGAACAGCGGGGTGTCATGGAGCTCAATGAGGACGCGCTCCCCGTGCGTGTGTCGGTCGAAGCGTCCGATCGCGCCCTTCGGATCTGGGACGCCCTTTTGAAGGCCTGCGAAGCGCGTGGCTTGCGTGCGTCGGCCGCAACGCGCCAAGTGAAGGTCAGCGATGGCGTGGACGACGTCGGGCTTCGGATGTCCGAAAAGGTCGGTCGGATCACCCGGCCAGCGGCGTGGGGCGGCGAGGAGACTGTGAAGCGGACCCCGACCGGCCAGTTGCGGATGTTCGTTGTCCACCTGGGGGAGACAAAGTTCGAGGATGCGCCGGAGCGCCCGCTCGAGGCACAATTGAATGCCATCCTGATGTGGATCTACCGTTCGTTCGTCTCGCAGCGCACCAGCCGCGTGATCGCGGCTGAGAAGAGGCGCGTCGAGGAGGCTGCCGCCCAGGCACGTGAGCTTGAACGTGCTGCGGAGGCTGAGAAGGCGCGGCAGCGCGAAGATGAGGAAGAGCGGCAGCGAGCCGCCCAAGCCGCGGCAGAAGCAACGAGAGCCCAAGAGACCGAGCGCGAGCGGCTACTGCTACTTGAGGCCAGCGCCTGGCGCGACGCGGAGACGATCCGCGCATACGCAGCGCACCTCAAGGCAGCAGGCGCCGCTACCGCGCCGTCGCTCCGTGACTGGTTAGCATGGGCTGAGACCGTTGCCGATAAGCTCGACCCGACATCGAAGCGTCTACCGAGCGGCGAAACTTAGAAGGCTGACGAGGCTCGCATGCTCCGCTACCTGACGATCCAAGAGTTCGCCAGCGAATCCGGATACAGCGAGGACGCGATCCGGACCAAGATCCGCGACGGCATCTGGCGAGTGGGCCAGGAGTGGAGGACGGCGCCGGACGGGCGTGTGCCGGTCGACGTCGACGGATACCACCGCTGGGTCGAAACGGGCAAGGCGCAGATTGTGCGTCGCAAGCTCGCGGCCGGCGGCGGCCCACCAGCGCTCCGGTAACAGAGCCGCGCGCGCCCGCGCGATGCATGCGGAAATAGGCCGTTCAGCCGCCGCAGCGCAGCGCCTCGCCGAGGACCGAAGCGCCTTCAGCCCAGTCGGTGGAGGTCGACACGACGTAGAAGGCGTTGCCGCCGGCGGCTGCGGCTTCGTTCAAGGCCGCCTTCATGGCGTTGCCGGGCTTGTCCGGGCCAAGGCGCTGATTGAAGGTCACCAGCTTGATGGTCTGGCACTTTTCCTTCTGAGTGGCGGTCACGATCTGGACCTTCTCGGCCGCGCCGGTGAGGGTGGTCGCGCAACCTGCCAGCAGGACCAGGGCGGCGCAGATGAGGACGGGTTTCAGCATCGGTCGACTCCGGGCAACGTTCATAAAGTTGCCACATTACCACATCAAGACCGCCGATATTGATGCCCTTTCCGATTACTGCGACGAAGCTTGCTGAACAGGTGCTGCGCGATAGAGCAGCTGCAGCAGCGGTTTCCCAGCGCTCTGCGAAGCGCTGACGTTTGGCCATGCCAGTTGCTGCAGGAGCGGCTGACCTGCTGATTCCATGGCGGACTTTGCCGCTTCCGGGGCCAGCATCAGGTCAGCCAGCCTGGTCCTTACAGCTTCGTTCGAGCCACTGTACATCAAGCGGCCCAACTGCCCCGCCACGCCACCAACCTTGTTCCCGACGATCTCGCCTGCCTTGCCAGGTAAGAATGACGAGATGATATTGTCGGTCGCGATGTTCTGCAGCGTGGTCGCGCCCCTCGACTTGCCGGCATCCACGCGCGCTTGGCGCAGCAGATCATCCCGAAGTCCGTACAGGGTCTTCAGCTGATCGTCCGTCACCGATTTCGCAGCATCGACGCCCGGCTTCGCGCGTCGTGCCTCAAGCCCGCGAATTGCGCTCTGCACCTTCGACAGCGTGATGTTGCCCTTCGAGTCTGTAATGGTCAGCCCTTGCAACGCCTCCATCGCGTTAATCGGCTTGCTCATCTCGGCGAAGGTCTGGCGCGCATTACCGTACAGTGGGGACACCTGGGCCAGCTCGTCCGTCAACTTGTTGCGCATGTCCATCACGGCCGCGCTGGCGTTGCGCCCCATCGCAGTCTTGGCTGCCGGGTTCAGCGCATCGTCGAGGGCCAACTTGACGTAATGCAGGCCTTCCAGCGACTGCAGCGGATCGTCCAGCTTGACGCCATTGTTGGCGGCCAGGCGCTTTGCCGCGTCGACTGCCTCCTTGAACCCGGGACGCTGGGCCAGCGCGCGCAGGCCGGGCGTGGCCAGATCCTCGGCGGCGCCGGACAGGCCGACGCCGGAGAACGGCGCGTACCTCGCCTGCGCGTCACGAGCCAGCCCCTGGCGCATCGCGTCAGCGGTGAAGGCCTGCCCGTACAAGGCGTCGGCCGCACTGTCGCGGGCCTCTGTCGCGGCATTCAGCATGTTCCTATCGCCGGCAATTCCATCGAACGCAGCTTCGCGGGCCGCGGCATTCATGGCCGCGCGCTCAGCGAACCGGTTGGGCTGAACATCGTGCACGACGCTTTGCAAGCGTGCGATGCCGGCGTTGCCGGTTGCCTCGGCCAGGGTCGGCATCGAGCCCGGGATGTGCTCAATGGTGTCCAGCACGGTCGGCCCATCCTTGGCGAACTTGTTGATGATGCTGCCCGCCAAGCGCTCTTGACCCGCTTTGGTGAACGGCTGGGCAAGCGCGTAGAGCCCGCGACCAGCATATCCGATAGCTTTCCCGGCGCCGGCCATCCCTGGCGGCAGCGCCGCCCCTACAACAGCACCGGTACCTGCACTGTCCTGGTTTACCAGTGCTGCCGAGGCGCCGCCGGTGACCGCGCCACCGGTAGAACGCATCGCCAAATCCGCAAGCCGCTGTCCTGTTGTGGTCGCCGCCGGCGCGCCAGTGCGCAAGCCGCTGGTCTCCACCGAATTGGCCAAGCGCGCAAGCAGGGGGGCCGATGTGCCTGCGCGGGTGAGTACGGGCGCCGCTGCACGCATGCCACTCGCCAGCATGCCGCCAACGGGCAGGGTCGCGACGACGTTGCCGCCGACTTCTCCTGCGCCGGTGGCGATCGGGTGCGCCTCCTGGTACGGTGCCACCTCGGCGGCCAGTTTCGCGCGGCCGCTAGTGGCGTCATCCACCAGCCAGTCGCCGGCGGACTGAATCAGACCGCGATCCTTCTTGCCCTTGACCAGACCGGAGATGCTTTGCTGGTCGGGCGTGACGGTCTCGCCCAGCTTTTGCAGCCCCTTGCCGACCAAGCTCTGGGCACCCAGCACGACATCGCCAAAGCCCTTGCCCAGACCCGCGCCGAGAGATGTGATCGTTGCTGGCGTGTCCTGCTTCATGTTTCGCTGGATCGCTGCGACAATCTGATCGTCCGTCATGTTGTCCGGGAACTCCACGTGGCCGTGGCCCGGCACGTCGATAATCTTCGGCATTATTCAATCCTCCCGGTAGCGGGGTTATATTTGCGGACCAGCTGCGGCGCTGTAGGTGAGGCCGGCGGTGTAGCGCCGTGGACCACAGGAGCGTCACGCGTGATGCGACGATTTTGATCGAGACGCGGCTGGAGCGCGATCATCTGCGCCTTCAACCACGCATCGAGTGCCGCGGGGCTCATCGTCGGCGCCGCAGCCTCGGTCTCCGCGCGGTGCGCCATGTCGGTCATGCCGGAGCCGCGCATCACCTGCGCCACCGTCATGAGCGCGTCGTTACGCATCGTCATGTAGGCGGTCATGTCCGGGTCGTTGAACTCGCCCTTCGTCCATGCCTGCATCTTTCCGATCGTACGGTTATCGCTGAAGCCGACCTTCTTGCCGGCGGTGACCATGTTCTGCATCACCTCCGGCAGGGTCTCTGCCGTCATCGCGCGCTGGCGGAAAGTAGCGTTGCGACCGAGAGCAATGTCACCCGAAATTTTAGAGAAGTCGGTACCAGGGCGCTTCAGTTCGGCATCGGCAAAGATGCCGGCCGTACGGCTGTTGACGCGGTTCGGATCCAG
>Ga0308166_1003363_pt1 | contig 13677 bp, 12 predicted proteins | sample PhyCR2_2_FD_202137 | JGI IMG/M metagenome (GOLD analysis project Ga0308166, IMG submission 202137) | Phyllosphere microbial communities from UC Gill Tract Community Farm, Albany, California, United States - DLSLCC.R2 | ecosystem: Host-associated > Plants > Phyllosphere > Unclassified | place... | reverse complement strand
ACAGCGAAATCCTGCTGGCGCCCACGCAGATCCAGTATCAAGACAACGCAGGCGTCAGCCCAAGCCAGAGCTACCGGGCAAACCCTGTGTCCAGCACCACGCGCCTGGGCCTGAGCGACAAGGAAACCCCGCAGGCGATCACCGTGGTGACCCGCCAGCAGATGGACGATTTCCAGCTCAATAGCGTGAAAGATGCGCTACGCAACGCGCCGTCGGTGACCGTCGAACAGTTCGAAACCGATCGCACCGCCTTTACTTCACGCGGCTTCAAGATCGAAAACTTCGAGTTCGACGGCATGAGCCTGCCGTTCTCCGGCGGTGTGCTGGTCGGCGATCAGGACATGACCGAGTTCGAGCAGGTCGACGTGCTGCATGGCGCCAACGGGCTGATGAGCGGCACCGGCGATCCGTCCGCCACGGTCAATCTGGTGCGCAAGCGGCCTACGGATACGTTCCAGGCGCGGATCGACAGCAGCGTGGGTTCATGGGACAACCGCCGCTTGGGCTTTGACGTGTCAGGTCCACTCAGTCAAAGCGGCAATGTTCGCGGACGTTTCATCACCTCCCACGACAAGGGCAATTCCTACCTCGATCAGTACGGCCATGAGGTCAACGTGGCGGCAGGCCTGTTGGCGTTCGACCTGTCCGAGGCCGACACCCTGACCGTGGGCTTCACCCAGCAGAACAGCTACTCCAACGGCAGCACCTGGGGCGCCTTGCCCATCGCCGATTACCAAGGTAACCGCATTCACTACAGCAGCCGCAGCTCCAGTGTCGGCCAGCCCTGGACCTACTGGGACGTGAAGACTCAGCGCGCCTTCGCCGAGCTGACCCACGCGTTCGACAACGGCTGGAACAGCACCCTTACGGTGGCCGGAATGAAGCAAGATTCCGACACCAAGATGCTCTACGCCATCCCCGCCACCGCCGACGAGGCCTACGCCTATATCAACCGCACCACCAGCAAGGAAGAGCAGATCACGGCCGAAGCGAAACTGTCCGGCCCCTTCGCGCTGTTCGGCAGGCAACATGAGTTGACCCTGGGCGCCAACTACGGGCGAACCCACCACGACGAGGTCGGCCATTACAGGAACTCATCCGGCTACCAAATGGAGAGTTTGATCGACGTGCTGTCCAGCAATGTCGTGCAACCGCCGCTGAACTACACCGACGACCTCAATACCCAGCTGTTCACCGACCGCCAAAAAAGCCTGTTCGCCGGCGCGCGCTTCAGCGTTGTCGATGACCTGCACTGGATTGCCGGGGCACGCATGCTCAGCGCCGACGGCGATGGCGCCGGGTATGGATCGCCCCACGACACACGGGTCCACGGCAAAGTGACCCCCTACACCGGCCTGGTCTACGACCTAACGCCGCAGTGGAGCCTGTACACCAGCTGGACGAAAATCTTCAAACCGCAATACCTGCGCAGTACCGGCGGAGGCTTGCTCCTTCCACTTGAAGGCAAGAGCCTGGAAGTCGGTATCAAGGGACTCGTGCTCGACGAGCGACTCACCCTGACCGCCGCGGCGTTCAAAACCGATCAGCAAAACGTTGCCGAACTCACTGGAGAAATCGTCGGTGGCCAGTACCTGTATCGCGGCACCAACCTCAAAAGCCGTGGCTTCGAGCTAGGTGCATCGGGAGAAGCGTTACCGGGCTTGGACATAGCAGGTGGCTATACCTTCGTGCAGATCGAAGACGACAATGGCGACGAAACCCGCAAGTACATTCCCACCCATAGCCTGCGCGGCAGTCTGACCTACCGCCTGCCCGAGATGCCCAGCGTCAGAGTGGGCACCCGTTTCCAATGGCAAAGCGCAACCGAAGTGGACACCAACCGCAATGTGCGCCAAGACGCCTATGCGCTGGTGGACTTGATGGCCAGTTACGACATCGACGACAACTGGAGCACGTCGCTGAACCTGAACAACGTCACCGATCGCAAGTACTTGCTGTCGCTGTATCAATCGTCCGGTTCTACCAATTACGGGGCGCCGCGTAATTTGACGGCGTCGGTGACGTGGAAGTATTGAGCTGTTGGGGACTGCTCGGCCATCACTTGGCAAGCTAACCCGTCGACGCTTTCGGCGGGCTAAACGGACTTCTTCGAAGCGTGTGGTGAGCGTCTGCAACAGGACGGTCACCACCCGCTCAGCGCTACTGGCCTAGCGCCCGATAACACCCTTCGCCACTTGCACGCGGAGTACCTTGTTGGCAGCGGTGATATAGGCCCAACTGCCTTGTTCATCCGAGCAGAACGTCAGGTTGCTGGTATCGCTCGCGCTTACCAACAGTTTACCCAGCGACTTGCCGGCTGCGGAAAAGACCTGGATCCCTTCCTTGCTGCTGCTCCAGACGTTGCCAAGCGCATCCACCTTGATACCGTCGGGAATGCCGGATTCGATCTCGGCAAAGACCTTGCCGTTGCTCAAACGACCGTCGCGGACCTGATAGACCATGATGCGGTGCGCCAGCGTCTTGTTGCTGAAGTCATGGGCCATTTGCGAGTCAGCCACATACAACAGCTGTTGATCCGGCGAGAAGGCCAGCCCGTTGGGTGAATGCAGTTCTGGCGTCTCGAGACGGGTGATCTCACCGGTCTCGGGCACATAGCGATAGACGAACTCCCCGCCCTGTTCGGGCGTGCCGCCGTAGCCTTCACTTTTGCTCAGCACCCCGAAGGTGGGGTCGGTAAACCAGAGCGTGCCGCTGTTATCGGCCACCACATCGTTCGGGCTGTTCAACCGCTTGCCCTGGTACGCGTCGACCAGGGTCCGCCACTCACCGTTGGCCTCCTTCCGCACGATACCGCGCTTGCCGTGAGACGCCGCGACCACACGGCCCTGCGCGTCCAGCGTATGCCCGTTCTGGAAGTCGGCCGGTTCCAGCCAGGTCAACACGCCATCCTTCGCTTGCCAACCGCTGACCTTGTTCGCCTTGATATCGCTCCATATCAGACGACCATCCTGCAGACACAGCGGCCCCTCGGCCCACTTCGCCTGATCGGTGAGCAGCTCGACCCGGGCCTTGGCGTCGACCAACTGGCTGAACGCCGGATCGGTGACCACTTGCCGGACAGGCGCCGCTGCAGTGGCTGCGCTGGAAGAACCTGCGACCAGAATCGCGCTGCCCAACAACCAGGACGAAGGGCTCAGGAACAGTTTTTTAAAGGTTGGATTCATGTGTTCAGGTCCGTTGGAAATCAGTAGGCACAGCTGCCGTTGATGCGCTTGTCAGCCGCACCTGGCTTGAGTTTGATGATCAACTGAACATTGGGTTCATCGCCTACGGTGCGGGTCCGGGACCGAGCGCCGATACATCACTTCAGGAATAACATTCCGGAGCAGGTAGGTTGGTCAAATTTGAGGTAGTGTTTCTAACGCACCAGACAAGCCCCAGGCTGGAAAAGCAAAACCCTTGTTCATAGACCGAGTGAGCTTTCATGAATCGCCGCAATTTCATTCTAGGCGCCGGCACGGCAGTGTTGATGTTGAAAGTAGCGGCCATTCAGGCCAAAGATCCAACGGCCAACAGTGAAACAGTCCAGCTGTGGAGCGACGTCCCGCCAGGGGGAGGCGGCCCCTCGGGCAACCACCTGCTAACATCGCATGGCTCGCTAAGCAACGTCACCCGTCCATACCTACAGATCTTCAGACCCGTCAAACCCAACGGAAAAGCGGTGATCGTCGCTGCCGGTGGCGGGTACAAACGAATCGAACTGGGGATCGAGGGATGGCCCTTGGCGGATTGGCTTACGGAGCGCGGGTACACCGCGTACGTGCTGGCCTACCGCTTGCCGAGTGAAGGCTGGAACGCCGGCAACATCGTCGCACTGCAAGACGCGCAGCGCGCGCTACGCATAGTCCGCAGCCGGGAAAGCCACGTTTCGCTACTGGGCTTTTCAGCCGGTGGCCATCTGATGGGCATGACCGCAACGCTTGGCGATTCTCAGACCTATGCAGCGCAGGACAGCATCGACTCGATATCCGCCGTGGTTGAAGGAGCGGCGTTAATCTATCCACCGATTACGTTGGAGCGGCCTTACACACATACCTCGACCCACAAGGTACTGGTGGGGCCAGACGCGTCGGCGAAAGAAGAGGCTGAGTGGTCTGTGCAGAATCGGGTGACGGGGAGCACACCGCCCGAGTTCTTGGTGCAGGCGGAGGATGACTCGGTGGTGGATCCGCACAATACGCTGATCATGGCTGCGGCGTGTGAGGAGCGAGGGGTGGCTGTGGAGATGCATCGGTATGCGACAGGGGGGCATGGGTTTGGGTTGGGGAGGGGGGGGACGGCGAGTGGGGAGTGGCCGGGGCGGTATGAGGAGTGGTTGGGGAGGTTGGGGATGGGGTGAGATGTGCTGCTTAAAATAAATCTCACCTGAGATAAAGGGCTGCGTGGTGTTCGTGATGGGCGAAGCTTGCTTCTTAAATTTCTGGAGGCGCGGCGTTTTTGCGGCTGCTGCTTTGGTAAATGGACTATTTATGTTGTCAGGCGTTATTGGCTTTTGAGTCATCTAGGAAAAATATAGTGCTTGGCAAAAGGGTGAGGAAAAAATAGCTTAGTTAATTCCTGGATAATTCTACGTTTGCAGAGGTTGATTGTGATAGCCGGTTTTTCGCAGTCATCAAGGGTAATCAAGCATGCTTTCCAGACAGTCTTCCATGTTAAAAAGTCGGATCTAGGAGTTAATATAGGCAACGTTGTTGGTGTAATTTTCGGATTGTCTTGAATGCGATAAGCCTTGTAGTTTTTAGAAGTGGTTGGCGACTTTGATTGTAATAAGTCGCCATAAGATTTCATGTAGCTTTTCTTACAACTGAGCTGCTGCCATCGCTTAATGTTGTTGTTTCGAAGTCTTGAAATAACGAGGGTGCATCTTGCTGTACAATCTTTAGGATTTGATTTGATACATCTCTCATTTCCCAGTCGCCCTCGATGGCGCCTCTCGTAATTAAAAAGTGTCTCAGTGCTCTGGCATTTGCCGTGAAAACTATTTTTGTTTCAATAGCATTTGGAAGGATTGAGCGCGCAGTTGTCCTGAGCTCTCGTAGCTTTTCTTTGTTGGAGAAACTGTTGCATATAGCTAATTTTTTTGCGCTCCCTACCAACTCTCTATATAACTCTACTGAAGAATGCATTGCTTCAAGCCATTTCCTGTATAATGCAGAATCCTTTTTTAGAGACGGAGGTGCAACGAAATCTGCGTCCGACTCATCGTAATACTGCTGCGACAGTTGGCTATACGAAAATCCAGCGCGATGTCGTACAAGCTGGTGGGTAAAACCTCTTGATACACCTGATGCGATGAAAGTCCAATTTGCGTGTTCAAGCACACTGCCATGACCACTATCAATGAGATTGAGTATATACTCTGGATTACTTTTAGGCGATTGACGTTGACCAAAAGACATGTAGCAAATTCGCCCTGAGAATTCAACTAACTCATCGCTATCATTGGAGTTAGTAGTTCTTTGCCATAAAACGTTTTCAGAGTCTAAAAATTCTTTAATAGAGTCATAATCAACCGAGCTCTTTGCGATGCATCTCACGATAGGGCTTGAGACTTTCATTTTGTCCCCTTATGGTCAGGTGCAGGTGCAGGTGCAGGTGCAGGTGCAGGTGCAGGTGCAGGTGCAGGTGCAGGTGCAGGTGCAGGTGCAGGTGCAGGTTCATCCATTCTAACTGGTTTTTTTTCTAACTGGGTCTGGAGAGCCCTTACTTGTTCTTTTAGTTCTTTTATAGACTCGCTATTTTTTGTTTCGCTGAATCTTGTTTCTAATAGATCTGCCGCAATCGGAAGCAGGCTAGGAACCACAATAGTCAAAAGTCCCAATGCCAAGGAAAGTATCGTGAGGGCGGCGAATAAGTGTTCCCAGATAGCTTTTTTTATGTAGCTATAAGATCTTTCAGAGATGTTGGCGAAATCTTTTGAAAGCTTAGATAATTGTGTCAGGCTTGCTCCCGTACCGTGCCCTTTTTGGTAGCCAGCTGAAGGGGAAGATAGTCTGAATAGCAGTAGTGTTGCCACTACAGAGCTTGGCTCCATCGTCACAGTGTCTTTGCCCATGTTTATTAAGCAGACAGTGAGCTTTCCAAAATAGCCCGGGTCGATATGACCTGGATTGGTCATAATTATGCCGTTTTTTGTCAGTGAATTTGGGGGTAAAAGTATACAGCCTATATCGTTACTTAATCGAATATCTTCAGTTAACTCAATGATGATCGTTTCTCCAGACCCTATATTACATTGATGTATTGCTAGATCAGAGAAGTTCTGAACTTTATTGATATTTTTTGTGTTTTCTGGCACATATATTTTTCCTGCAGTCAGATCGACAGAGGATGATTGGATCCTCTGAAAGTCGAAAGAGTTACCAAAATTTATTTGTCCGGAAACTATTGCTGTTTTTATATCAGCGTCGGTTAGTAGCAAAATACGCCTCCAAAGAGAAATTTCGAGATTTTCCCATATTAGATCAAACTGACTTTTTTAAAAAGGCTTAGCTGATCAGTTCTTTCTAAGCTCAAGCGTTAGGCCATCCTCTCTCCTATCCAAGGCTCTCAGACCTGATTCCCAGAAATGCCTGCTCACTTTCTAAGAAATAATGCTAAGTCTTATCAGGGATCTAGGTTCCTACAACCTGTGAAGGGTGCTCACTCATGCGGGACTGCCGGCTCTCTACGACAGCAAGCATAGACATCTTCTGATCTGACCTTCTGGGCACCAATACCGGTGGGCTGGCGAAGGCCGCGATACGATAAGCGGGGGCATGCCTGGCTGCAGTCAGCTTCAGTCCATTCCGTGGCCGGCTGGATCGACATGGCCCAGTCGCTCATGGCCATCCGCAAGACCGTCACCGCCAGCGGCCGCCAGTTCACATACACCGCCGGCCGCACCGATGAGACCGGCCACGCCGACCTGGCCTGGGCGCTCTTCCACGCACTGCAGAACGAACCGCTAGAGGGGCAGACCGCCACCAATACCGGGCTCATGGAGATCTATTAATGAGCGACAGCTCAGCCCACCTGCCAGTACCCGCCGCCCACATGGAGGCGTTCACCTTCGGCGAACCCACACCGGTGCTCGATGACCGCGGCTTCCTCGACTACCTAGAGTGCTGGCCCAAGGGCCGCCGGCCTGGCTAAATCCTCCCGGGCCAGCGTATTCCTGCAGTCGGGCCTCAACTTCAAACGCAACATGCTCGCCCGCACCTTCATCCCCTACCGCCTGCTGTCGCGCCAGACCTTCGAACAATTCGCCCTGGACTGGCTCTGGCTGGGCAACGCCTACCTGGAAAAGCAGCGCAACATGCTCGGCCAATCGCTGGGCCTGCAGCCGGTCCTGGCCAAGTACATCCGCCGCGGTACCGAACTCGGCAGCTACTACCAGGTGCGCAACTGGAAGGATGAACACGCGTTTCTTCCCGGCTCCATCTGCCGCCTGCGCGAGGCCGACATTAACCAGGAAATCTACGGCCTCCCCGAATGGCTCGCCGCGCTGCAGAGCGCCTTGCTCAACGAGTCCGCCACACTGTTCCGCCGCAAGTACTGCAACAACGGCAGCCACGCCGGGTTCATCATGTACATGACCGACACCGCCCAGAACGAAACCGACGTAGCCGCGCTGCGCGCCGCCCTGAAGTCCGCCAAAGGCCCCGGCAACTTCCGCAACCTGTTCATGTACGCTACGCGGAAAGAAGGACGGCATACAGCTGATCCCCGTATCCGAGGTGGCCGCAAAGGACGAATTCAGCTCAATCAAAACATCAGCCGCGACCACATGCTCGCAGCCCTACGGATCCCCCCGCAGTTGATGGGCATCGTCCCGCAAAATGCGGGTGGGTCTGGCTCGATCAAGGAAGCAGCGGAGATCTGGGCGATGAATGAGCTGAAGCCGATTCAGGCGCTATTAAGGCAGGTGAATGATTGGGTGGGGGAGGAGTTTGTGCGGTTTCAAGATGGAGCTTTATGAATTATAAGAAGTATAAGGTTAGTACGATCGCAAGTGATATTATTATTGCGTAGAATAGAGTACGGCCAATGTATGGGTGGCAGAGCATGAGCAAAGTGATACCTGTCTTTGGTTTCTCCTGGTCCCACTTTGATTCGATGATTTCGCCCTGCTTGATAAAAGGTTTCCAATAAGTCTCGACGTGTTTTTTTTCTGGCACGAAAAAGTCACTGTGACCATAGTCAAAATATCTGTCTTTGATATGAGGGTTTTGAAAACCCTTACGTCCTGAGCTTCCGTAGCCGAAAGAGGTGAACGTTGCCATAACGGGATAAAAGTCTCTTGTTCCTACATCATTTAGTATGGATTTTGGGGCCATCTGTCTTGTGTAATGCCCCCAAGGATAATTTGTAGGGATTATACAGCCGCAAAGAATGATGCGTTCGAAGCTAATATCAGTCGCGCTCGGAAGTATGCGGCTAAGAATATAACTACCGAAGCTATGAGCAATTACCATGAACCTGGCCGCCGGCTCACGCGCTCTTGCATCACGAATGTCCTGTTTTATCTTTTCAATAGGAGCTCTTCTGATAGGGGAGGCTAGCTGCAATGGCGAAACACACTCATAGCCTAATCCGATAACATTAGTATGAGGAAGCGACCCTATTTCTTTTTCAACGATTTTTTGCCATGCTCCATCAGTTTGGATGCCGTGGATAAGTATCACTACTGTAGCTGTTGCGAGATCTTGTATGCCAGCTAGCTTGGCATCTAGCATGCCATCAAAAAATTCGTGATGTTCGGAATCTAGTGTTTGCCGTAGTGATTGTAACTGGCTTAACCTTTTGTCAGGATAGCTGTTGTCCCATGTGCTGTTGAAGATTCTGAATACGTCAACTGACTTCATTAGTCACCAGAATGTAAGAGGCTTCTATATTTTCTTCCGTTACCCTTACATCAATATCCCTGTCAGGGTCTCGGATTAAAAATGGAAGGTCGGAGTACGACTCAAACGTTATGCCACTCCCGGACGGAAAGCGAACAACCACCTCCCGCCTGATTATCTCTCCTTCAACAAGGATGCTGACGAGCCTTGCCAGTCTTGAGGTGCTGCCGGCTTGCATGATATCAAACAGCCGGTTTGGATTTAGCCTAATTTTGAATACAGCGGGTCCGCGCCGGGATTCGAAATCGCCCAGATACTCGGCCATTCTACGTAGCGCTTCCGCATCCTGCGGAAAACTACTTATTAAGGGCAATAACTTTTCCGCGAACATATGAATATTCTCCTGCGGAGCATGCGACTGGCACTGCGAACTCGTTGACCTCTCCTGAAATCAGCAGATGAAGCTCTCGCTGTGGTTTCGTATCAGGTATTTTAACGTAAACATTGGTGCCAGTCACATGCCCATCGCTGGCTAAAAAGCTATCCAGTGCTGCCATTGAGCCGTCATCAGACGAAAGGTTGTCCTCTTGTGACGAAGAGGAGATCTGCATGACGGCACCCAAATCATTGCGCGCTGTCGAATTGCTATAACGAATCTCGTCAGCCAAAAGGATGCGATCGGTTAGTATTCTTGATTTCGCATAATTCAGCGAGATCATGTTAAATCCGTCGTGAGGAATAAACTTTCTAATTTTAATTAGTAATTCTTTTACAAGATTAGTGTATTTGGTTTGGTTGTCTTGAGAAGCAATCCTTAATTCTAGTAAGCCTGTATGATCCAGTGTTGCTATATTAACAGCGCGTTTTTTTGCAAACTTCCATTTTTTTGTTATCACGCCTTTGGCGTGGTCGATAAGCTCAGAGTCGAAAGTCTTAGTGATTCTGGTCTCAACAATTTTTATTGTGAGGCTGACCGGGGTTTTGTTATGGTCAGGATGCAGGATTCGTATATCTACAATGGTTGCTGCTTCCGGAAGCTCTAGATCCAGAGGCGTTGTCAAAAGACTATCTAGCCCCTCTTGTTGCGCAATTTTTTTAATTCGAGTAGGCGAAATTATTGCTATAGCCCTGGCGGGATCGCATTGGAATAAGAAGGTGTGCTGTCGTCCAAACTCTTCGACTTGCTGAAGAAGCTGCCTGAATTCATTTACAGTGAATTTTTTCTGGTTCAGTGCCGGAAGAATGCGCTTTTCATAGAGCTCATCCCAGTTTGCTGCGGATTTGGGAACGCGCTTGCTTTCTAAGAAATTTTTTACGACCAGCTGACTAGCCGTTTCCTTTAGAAGCTTAAATATCACCAGCGATAGCTTTTTTTCTTCCTTACTAAGCACTCGAGTACCCCACCATAATAATCGTTGAATTCACGCATGCGAGGCTCAACGTGGCGGCTTAGGGCTGACCACTTTCCTTAGCTGCCGTGTCTCTCCATCGTTCTCAGGCTTATTTTTCATCATATGCTGTATTTTCACAACACGTATAGACACGATTTTCCTTGCAGTCATCCTTGCGTGCATTGGCTTCCTAGGCCTAACCGTGATACCGGGTCGCACACATCCCGAGTCGCTTCTCGCCAAACCGATAGAGGAGCTTTATGATCGGCCCACCCTTGGATAGGCCATTCGGCCTGTACCGTATGGAAAGTGCGCTAGTAGGTAGCCAACTGTCTTGTCTATCAACATCGACAGACGCCGCTGACTGCCCGCTCATCAACCTAGGATATGCCCTAAAAACCAGCGTTTTGTAGCTCCCATTCAGATAGCACTATTTTCCGTTTTCAGTTCAATGAACTCCGGCTGCCTGCCAGGTCTTTAGCGCAGCGCTCAGCACTGGCTCGATTACAGGCTGCAGACCGTTGGTAACGAACAGTTCTACGAGATGCGGTAGGTTGAGTGCAATCAGATCGTGGCTTCGAGAGTGGTCGTATGGGTTGCCCTTGTCGTTTAGGTGCAGTACGGCTGCCCAGAAGTCGGCCAAGATGCTTGGTTTCGTCGGCTCCGCTATGCCAATAACATCCAGCTCTAGCGCGGGCAAGCCCATGACGTTCGATAGCTTTACGATTTCTTGCCCTAAGAGCTCGTGCACTGCGCGGTTGCGCGTCCGAATTAGCTCTTTCGCTAGGACGAGGCGGTGTCTCGACATGCTTATCTGCCGGGAAATGCTGATTGCACCCGGGCGAGCCGCCTTCCCAGTGGTCCAATACCTCCACTACACGTCATCACACCTCCTACTTGAGGGTGATACGTTACAAGCACTATTCACGTATACAAGGCACGGCAAGCCCGATAGCCCTGGGCGTGTTTGCTCACCGCTTAAAGCAGCCCCTACCTAATTTGCACTGGCCGACGCAACCACACGGTCCGCTCCCTTTTCTGCTCCATCTTACTGCGTTCCTTGGCTGGGCAGGACAGACTTCACCCAGCGCGCGCCGTCGTCCCCCTCCCCGCCTGCGGGCTAAAGAGGCCGCGTTTTCTGCACACCTGCAGCTGGTATCCGTACGGGGCTGTCCGGGGTGTGTCTGCCATTCTCAAGCAGACTGATACCTGCAGAATCCTGCACCGAACCCTCGATTTTTAGCGCGCTCGCAGAAGCGCTCCGGAGTCGCATTCACGGGAGACCCGTGGGGAAGAGGTAATCGAGGAAGCTGGAAGCCGGAATCGGGCTGAAGGCCAACGGCGATGCGGGTTGTAGCGCTTACCCAGTGGGGTAATCTCGGGTAACAGTGCAGGTAATTTTCTATTAACTATCTGTTTTATAAGGATTTTTAATATACGTGCACTCACCTTGATGAAAGGTAAGACCATTACTTCAAATTACTTGAAAATTACTTTCATAACTGGGCTAGAACGCCTGAGTGGCAAGGCTTTCCGAGGAGTAGAACGAAAAATTACCTCGGTTACCTGTTTCCCATGGGTCACCATGAAAACAGGATTAGCCACGCTGGGAGGGGGCTTGTTGATGGCTGCACGGTTGGCCGTGGGACGGTGATGCGCGGGCGTCTGCCCATGCTCGGTCGCGTGCTTGTTACGTGCGGGACAAAAAACAAAGGCCTGCATCGCTGCAAGCCTTTGATTTATATGGTGCCGGCACCAGGAATCGAACCCGGGACCTACTGATTACAAGTCAGTTGCTCTACCATCTGAGCTATACCGGCAAGTGAGGGCGCTGATTATAGCCATTCGATCGCCCGAGTAAACCCCCCTGCGGCATAATTTCTTCGTCTTTAGCTCTTAACCCGTCAGTGCTTATGCACATTCAGCGTGCCAACCCAGTCGACCGTTCGCCGATTAGGTCGTTTTGATGAGATCGTTCGCAAGCTACTGTTTTCGCTGGCGAATCGGACATGACCAAAAAATGACCAGTCTGCATTCCAGCGTTCTGGAGCAGCACCGATGCGTCGCGTCACACTTCTACCCACAGAGTTATCCACAGGTTGCGCAGGCTTCAGGTGCGTTCGGCGATGATCATTAGATTGCGGGGTGTCAGGGTTTCCGGGCAGAAGGTGCCGACCTGTGCGGTGTACTCGCGCTCTTGCAGGTACAGGGCGCGGTCGAGCACCAGCCACAGCTCCAGCGGCTTGCGGAATAGGCCGCGCAGCAGTTCGAGGTTGCGGACTTGCGCCAGTCGTTGCCAGCCGCGCGCTTCGAGGTCATCGAAGTCCACACCATGCCCTATCGGTACGCTCTGCAGTGCGGCCAGGTCGCGGCAGTAGTCGGCGAAGGTTTTGTCCAACCAGGCGGTGGGCAGGGAGGGGCAGGGTAGGTAGTGGTCGGTGCCGCGTTGCTCGCGCTGCAGCAGGTCGAAGGCCAGGCGGCGGGCCATGGACTGGTCGCGCTGGCGGCGCACGCGGGCGCCGGCGGTGACGGTGGCTTCCAGGGGCAGGCCGAGGTCTTCGAGCGTGAGGGAAAGGGCGGAGGGTTCGCTGCACAGTTGGCGATAGGCGCCGTGGGTGCGGTTGTAGCAGCATGGTGCGAAGGCCAGGTGCTGGCAGCCTGCCTGGGTGGCGCGGTGCATGAGCTGGACGTGCAGGTCGCCGCAGGCATGCAGGGCCACGGGGGTGGTGGAGGCTGGCAGGCGCAGGTCGTCGGCCATGACGTCTTGCAGCCGGTGGTGGGCGGGCAAGGCGTGGTGGGTGCTGAGTTGGGCACCGCTGGCGACCAGTGCGGGGTCGTATTCCAGGCAGGTGAGATGCTGGCCATCGCGCAGCAGGCGGCGGCCGAGGTGGCCTTTGCCGGCGCACCAGTCCAGCCAGTGGCTGGTGGAATCGGCGAAGGGCATGGCAGCGGCGAAGGCTTCGATCTGCTGCCATTTGCGGCCGGGCACGTCGACGTTGAGCCGGTGGCGCGCGGCGGGCACGTCAGTGGTCGGCAGTGGGCCCACTGCGCTGAGCGCATGTGCCTGCCGGGCCAACACAGGAAAGGGCGCCGGGGCGTCCAGGTCCAGCAGCGAGTTATGCACAGCCTCGGCGTCGGCCAAGGTACGGGCGCGCAGCCAGGTGGCGAGCTCGGGATACTGTGCTTCCCAAGGCAAACTTAGTTGAGTGAAGGGCTTGGGCCGCCAGAGATCGACATGCGCGGCCAAAAAGGCGTCCAGTGCGTGAAAACGCTCACGCAGCTGGTCGCCTTGCAGGGTCAGCGGCCCTGGCATGCGTCCACGCGCAGCCAGCGCTCGAGCAGCTTGAAGGCCTGCACCAGCACGAACGACATGGCCAGGTAGAACATGCCGGCGGCGAAGAAGATTTCCACCGGCAGGTAGGTGCGGGCAATGATCGTGC
>Ga0308166_1003362_pt1 | contig 13678 bp, 12 predicted proteins | sample PhyCR2_2_FD_202137 | JGI IMG/M metagenome (GOLD analysis project Ga0308166, IMG submission 202137) | Phyllosphere microbial communities from UC Gill Tract Community Farm, Albany, California, United States - DLSLCC.R2 | ecosystem: Host-associated > Plants > Phyllosphere > Unclassified | place... | reverse complement strand
ACACGCCCGAGGGCGTCTGCCCGAGGCGCTCGGCGGCGCCGGAAAACGATCCCGCATCCATGACTGCGGAGAATGCAATCAATGCCTCTACGTCGATCATTCGTGACTCCGAGTCAAAAGTGTATTGTAGGGCAAAGGATTTTTCTCGCACGGCATAGCGCGCACACTGGCTCTCCATTCGCAAACCATGGCTACAGGAGAACACTATGCCACTCGCACTATGGGCGCTGACACTCAGCGCCTTCGCCATCGGGACGACGGAATTCGTGATCGTCGGCCTGATTCCCGACGTTGCCGCCAGCCTCGGCGTGTCGCTGCCCTCGGCCGGCCTGCTGGTCAGCCTGTACGCGCTGGGCGTGGCCGTCGGCGCCCCGGTACTCACCGCCCTCACCGCGCGCGTGCCGCGCAAGCGCCTGCTGATCGGGCTGATGCTGCTGTTCACGGCCGGTAACCTGGTCGCCTCGGTGGCGCCCGGCTATGCCGCCCTGATGGCGGCGCGCGTGCTGACCGGCCTGGCGCACGGCGTCTTCTTCTCGATCGGTTCGACCATCGCCACCAGCCTGGTCCCCAAGGACAAGGCGGCGCGCGCCATCGCCCTGATGTTCACCGGCCTCACCGTCGCCCTGGTCACCGGCGTGCCGCTCGGCACCTGGATCGGCCAGCGGTTCGGCTGGCAGTCGACCTTCCTGGCCGTCGCCCTGCTCGGTGTGATCGCCATGGTGGGCAGCATGCTGCTGGTGCCGGCCTCGATCGGCGCCGGCAAGCCGGCCAGCCTGGCGGCCCAGTTCGCGGTGCTCAAGAAGCCGCGCCTGCTGCTGGTGTATGCCATCACCACCCTCGGCTACGGCGGCTCCTTCACCGCCTTTACCTATCTGGCGCCGATCCTGCAGGACGTGGCCGGCTTCGCGGCATCGAGCGTGGGCCTGGTAATGCTGGTGTATGGCGTGTCGGTCGCGGCCGGGAATATCTGGGGCGGCCGCCTGGCCGACCGCAAGGGGCCGGTGCGCGCCCTGCAGATCGTGTTCGCGCTGCTGGCCGCCGTGCTGGCCGTGCTCACCTTCACCGCGCCGCATCCGCTGCTGGTGGTGGCCACCGTGCTGGCCTGGGGCGCGGTCGCCTTCGGCAACGTGCCCGGCCTGCAGCTGTACGTGGTGCAGCGCGCCGAACGCGATGCGCCGCAGGCGCTGGACATGGCGTCCGGCCTGAACATCGCCGCCTTCAACCTCGGCATCGCCCTGGGCGCCTGGGGCGGCGGACTGATCGTCGAACACCTGGGCCTGATGGCCACGCCGCCGATCGGCGCGCTGGTGGTGCTCGGCGCCCTGCTGCTCACCACGCTGGCGGGCCGGCTCGACCGGCGCGACCGGCGCAAGGCCTCAAGCGCCAGCGCGCAGCCACACACCAGGCCCGAACTCGTTTAACTTCACAAGGAAATCCACATGCACATGCCTCACATCGGCGCCGGCACCTTCCGCCTGCAGGGCCGGCAAGCCATCGACAGCGTCGCCAACGCCCTCGATCTCGGCTACCGCCACATCGACACCGCCCAGATCTACGGCAACGAACCCGAGGTCGGCCAGGCCATCGCCGCCAGCGCCGTGCCGCGCAAGGACATCTTCGTCACCACCAAGATCTGGACCGAGAACCTGGCGCGCGAGGCGCTGGTCCCCAGCGTGGAAGACAGCCTGCGCAAGCTGCGCATGGACCAGGTCGACCTGACCCTGGTCCACTGGCCCTCGCCCGGCGCCGCCGTCGGCGTGGCCGAAACCATGCAGGCACTGATGGCGGCGCGCGAGCGCGGCCTGACGCGTGCCATCGGCATCTCCAACTTCACGATCCCGCTGATGCGCGCAGCGATCGATGCGGTCGGCGCCAGCAACATCGCCAGCAACCAGGTCGAGCTGCATCCCTACCTGCAGAACCGCGCCGTCGCCGCTTTCGCCCACGAGCACGGCATCCACCTCACCGCCTACATGCCGCTCGCCTACGGCAAGGTGATCGACGATCCGGTAATCGGCGCGATTGCGCAGCGCCTGGCGGCGACGCCGGCCCAGGTGACACTGGCCTGGCTGCTGTCCAAAGGGTACGCCGTGATCCCGTCCTCGACCCGGCGCGCCAACCTCGCGAGCAACCTGGAAGCAGGCCGGCTCGCGCTGGAGGCCGCCGACATCGCCGCCATCGATGCGCTCGATCGCGGCGAGCGCCTGGTCAGCCCGGACTTCGCGCCAAGCTGGGACTGAGCATGCTCAGGCATCGAGTTCCGGGTAATGCCGGAAGATGCCTTCCTCGTTGAACGGGATGCGCCGTTCCGAGGACAGGTAGGCCGCGATGCGTGGCCGTTCGGCCACGCGGCGGCGCAGCGCCTCGAGCTGGGGATGCTCGGCCAGCACGCGCGCCGTGGCGTTCGGGAAGGCATAGCGCAGGCCTTCCAGTACCTGGAACAGCGACAAATCGGCATACGTCACGTCCTGCCCGAGCAGGTAATCCTTCCGGTCCAGCACACGGGCGAAGTAGCCGAGGAACTTGGGGATGCGCGCGGAGGTGAATTCCTGCGCGCGGCGTGCGGCCTCGGGCTTCTGGTCCTCGTAGTACAAATTCATGCCGGCCGGGTGGTGGGTCTCGTGGGCTTCGCTCACCAGGTCGGCGATCGTCAGCTGCAATTGCTGGGTCCAGAAGCGCCCTGCCGCATCCTGCGGCGCCAGGCCGTGGCGCTCGCCCAGGAACATCAGGATGGCCGAGGTCTGGCCGATCAGCAGGTCGCCGGCGCGCAGGAAAGGCGGCGCGAACGAGGGCGTCGGCCCCTCCTTCATGGCGGCCATCAGTTCGTTCACGCCGCCCGGCCCGCGCGCCACGTCGGCATAGTCGACGCCCGCTTCTTCCAGCGCCAGCCGGACGAATTCGCCGCGGCCCTGGATGCCGGGCCAATAGTACAGATCGTAAGCCATGGTGTTCTCCATCGGTGAACCGGCAGTATCGAACAAAATCCGGCGGCGGCGCGCGCGGCTCATGTTATTCTTTCGGGAAACATGTCATTACGTTTGACAAGAATCAGGTCCGAAGGAGCAGAAAGATGTTCGCAAATTCCCGTCGTGGCAGCGGAAAGATTGCCTCAAAGAATTTATTTCCCTTGAGCAATCTCACCGCCACCCGCGGTCAGCTGGGCCACCATGGCTTTGCCTGACACCGCCACCTACGGAACGCGACCATGATCTTCGCCCACCTTGCCAAACACTGGACGGCCCGCCGCGGCCAGCTTCCCGTTTCCTCGCGCCTGGTGTCGGTACTGCGCAGTGCGCGCGTGCTGCTCCACTGGCGCGAGCACGCCGCGCTGTGCCAGCTCGACGTCGTGCGCAACTACGTGGCGGCCCCTGGCAACGACGACCTCTTTCACCACCTGAGCCACCGCCATTACCTGGCCAGGGGCCTGACGGCGCGCCAGCGCGTGCAATGCGTGCTGTCGCACTACCGCTTCGAGGAAACCAGTTTCAATGCGGCCTACAAGCAGGCCGTGTACGCCGGCGGCGGCCTGGCGCTGTGGCAGATGGAGGCGGGCGGCAGCCAGTTCCTGATCCGCCTGGAAATGGCGTCGCGCATGAACGCCGAGGGCGACCTCACCATCGCCCTGGTCGCCGACGGCAAGGTGCTGCACCGGCTGTCGTTTTCCTGGGTCGACGGCGCGCTGGCCGGGCTGGCGCCGGGGCTGGTCCCCTTCGTCGCCCGCAACCAGGGCCGCTGGACCGACTCGGGCGAGGCCTTCGAGGCCTTCGAGAACGCCTTCCCCAACAATTCGCCGAGCTTCTTCTGCTTCGCCGCGATGCAGGGCGTGGCCCAGGCGGTGGGCATGGACCAGGTGGCCGGCGTGAAGTGCACCGCGCACCCGGCCTACGACCCGCTCGACGCCAAGCACTTCGCCAACGCCTACGACGGTTTCTGGAAGATCCTGGGCGGGGTCGAGCTGCCCGGGGACACCTGGCTGATCTCGCTTCCCTTCTACCTCAAGCCGCTGGCCGACATGCCGTCCAAGCACCGCAAGCGCGCCGCGCAACGGCGCGACCACTGGCGCGCGATCGAAACGTCGGCCAAGTCGACCCTGCAGCGCCACCTGCTGCATGCGCGCGCGCACCACGAGCATGCGGCGCCGGTGCGCGAGGCGGCCGAGGTGTGACATCGTTGGGGAACGCACCAACCTTACATTGACAAAAGCGCCAGACGGCGTGCTACACTCGCGCCTTCGCTAGGGGTCCTGGAATTCGCATTCCGGGTGAGAGATACCCTTCGTACCTGATCTGGATAATGCCAGCGAAGGAAAGCGCAAAGCATTTCCCCATCCGTTTGCCCTTCCCCCACGTTGGCTCCGGCTTTATCAAAAGCGGCGCCCGTGCGCCGCTCGACACCCGAGCACACAATGAAACCAGTTTTGCAGCACACCCTCCTCGCTTGCGCCGTGGCCCAGGCCTGCGCCGTTTCCGCACACGCCCAGACCGAAACGGCGATCCCCTCGGTCGTCGTCAGCGGCAGCAAGTGGACCGTCAGCGACCGCGCCGGCATCGGCGGCTTCGCCGACATGCCGATCGCCGACACGCCGATCTCGATCAGCGCCTTCAGCCGCGCGCAGATGCAGGACCTGTCGATCCGCAGCGCCAGCGACGCCCTCGCCTACGACGCCTCGGTGGGCGACGCCTACAACGCGGTCGGCTATGCCGAGCAGTTCTCGGTGCGCGGCTTCATGCTGAACAATAATTCGGGCTACCGCAAGGACGGCATCGCCATCCCCGCCGACACCCAGATCCCGCTGGAAAACAAGGAACGCCTGGAATTGCTGAAGGGCGTGGCCGGCATGCAGGCGGGCCTGGCGGCGCCGGGCGGCATTCTGAACTTCGTCACCAAGCGCCCGACGCAAACCGACCTGCGTTCGGTGACGGTCGAGGCACGCGAGCGCGGCACCCTGTACGGCGCCGTGGACCTGGGCGGACGCTTCGAGGACAAGCGCTTCGGCTACCGCGTGAACGCCGCCGCCGAGCGCCTGCGCTCGTACGTGGACGGCGCCGACGGCGAGCGCCAGTTCGTATCCGGCGCCTTCGACTGGCAAATCTCTCCGGATGCGCTGCTCCAGCTCGACGCCGACTTCCAGCACAAGGAGCAGATCACCGCCCCCGGCTACCAATTGATCCGCGGCGTGGAACTGCCGCGCGGCGTGAACCCGAAGACCCTGCTGAATGCCCAGCCCTGGACCAAACCGGTCGACACCGACAGCGCCAACTTCGGCCTGCGCTTCGACTATCGTTTGAACAGCGACTGGCGCGCCACGGTCGCCGCCAACAAGCACTGGTTCAAGCGCGACGACTACACCGCCTTCCCCTACGGTTGCAGCAACGAGGGCGACGGCTACTATCCGGGCTACTGCGCGAACGGCGACTACGACGTCTACGACTACCAGAGCGTGGGCGAGCGCAAGACCCCGTTCGGGGTGCAGGCCCAGGTCCAGGGCCGCTTCGCCACGGGCGACGTGCGCCACGTCTTCACCGCCGGCATCGGCTACGCCGAGCGCCACAACAGCTACGGCGACTACGTCTACGACTACGCCGGCTACAGCAACATCTACCGGAACCTGGTCGTCGACCCGGCCCCGGGCAACCCGGCCACCGGCCCGGTCAGCGAGCGCTTCAGCGAACGCGAACGCTCGCTGTTCGTGCAGGACATCGTCACCTTGACCCCGCAACTCGCCCTGCACGCCGGCCTGCGCTACACGAAGATCGACAGCACCCAGGTGCCGGAACTCGCACTCGGTTCGGTCTCGAACAAGGGCAGCTGGGTCTTGCCGAGCGCATCGCTGGTCTACAGCGTGACGCCGGGCTGGAACGTGTACGGCACGGTCGCCCACGGCCTGCAGTCGGGCGGCGTCGCCGAGATGGAAACCACCAACCAGAACCAGGACCTGGGGCCGAACCGTTCCAAGCAGTTCGAGCTCGGCACCAAGGGCAACTTCGGCGACGTGGCCTTGACGGCGGCGCTGTTCCAGATCAGTACCGGCCTGGAGTATGTGGACGAAGCGAACACCTTTGTTCGCAACGGCAAGCAGATGCACCGCGGCGTCGAGCTGGCGGCCCAGCGCGGCAGCGGCGCCCTGACCTACGGCGCCACGCTGATGGCCCTGCGCGCCAAGCAGCAGGACACGGGCAGCGCCCTGTACGACGGCAAGCGCGCCACCAACGTGCCGGAACTCAAGACCACGCTGTGGGCCGATTACGCCGTGCCGATGGTCCCTGGCCTGAAGCTCAGCGGCCAGTGGCAATACGCGGGCAAGAAGGCCTTCGATCCGGAGAACACGGTGCATGTGCCGGGCTACCACGTGTTCGGCCTGGGCGCGGCCTACGGCTTGAAGATGGGCGCCACGGACGTCACCGTGCGTGCGCGCGTCGACAACCTGTTCGACAAGTTCTACTGGCGCGACGTCACCCAGCAACTGGGCGGTTACCTGCTGCCGGGCGCGCCGCGCACCTTCCGCGTGTCGGCGCAGTTCGACTTCTAAAGGCTCGTCAACGCCTGTTCCACCTGCCGCAGTCGCTGCGGCAGGTCTCCTTCCACCAGCAGGAACCGAATGCCCCGTTCCTGCAATTCTCCCAGCACCATGCGGTGCACCAGCTCGCGCACTTCTTCCGATTCGCGCTGCAGGCCGTCCGGCGTCCAGGGTAGATCGGTCGCGGTCACCACGGTAAGGGAATAGTCGTGCGCACGCGCCACTTCCTCGAGCCGCGCATCGACGCGGCCCCAGTAGACGCGGCTGTACAAGGCCGTCATCAGCGGCGTGGTGTCGCAGAACAGATAGTCGCGCGCCCGCGTGGCCGCCGCATCTTCCCGCTCGCGCTGGGTGCGCGCGATGCCGAACTGGTCTTCCTCGAAGGGCACGCGCCCCATCGTGTCGACGAATTCACGCAGGTATTCCGGCACCCAGACGGTGTCGTGGCGGCGCGCCAGCGCCTCGCACAGGGTCGACTTGCCCGAGGACTCGGCGCCAAGCACCGCGATCCGCTTCACCGGTCCACCCGCGCGATGTTGCCCCACGCGCGCAGCCCGCGCGCCGCCAGCAGCACGAAGATCGCGTACAGCACGGCCGTCACGTGCAAGCCCTTGAACACGTAGAGGCCGACGTACAGGACGTCGACCACGATCCACACCGTCCAGTTCTCGACCTTCTTGCGTGCCAGCAGCAACTGGCCGACCAGGCTGCCGGCGGTGAGGAAGGCGTCCATGTGCGGCACGTCGGTGTTGGTATGCGTCTTCAGGAACCACGACAGCACCAGGAAGCCGAGCGCCCAGCCGGCCAGGGCCAAGGCCCAGCCCGTGCCGTGCAGGCGCGTGACCACCAGGCGCGTGTTGCCCGCCCCGCGCAGCCACTGATACCAGCCCCACACCGAGGCCGCGATGAAGACCAGCTGCAGGCCGCTGTCGCCGTACAGGCGGGCGTCGAAGAACACCACCGCGTAGGTGGCCGACGAGGTGATCGAGAACAGCCAGGCCCAGTGGTTCTGGCGCACGTTCAGCAGCACGGTCGTCACGGCCAGGGCGAACGAGATCAGTTCGAGCGGCGTGGTGGGGAAGCCGAAGATGGCAAGGGTATCGTTCATTCGGGCGGCAGAGTGCTTGACGCGGCGGGCAGAGATTGCCGCCGGAGGTCAGCAATAGACAAGCAGGCGATTATGCGAGCTGGCGTTCGAATGCGCAAGGCCAACCGTCCGAATCCGGACACCGGTGTTCGCAGCCGGTCGGCTCCGGCCCTTGCAGGCCGCGGCGCACGGGGCACACACGGGGCAAGACCCGCTGGCACGGCCCTTGCAACAAGGAAGACATCACAAGCGCACAAGCACCATGGACCAAGCCCTCGACCCCGCCCTCATCCGCCGCCGCCAGCGCATCCGCCTGGCCCTCGGCGTCCTGCTCTGCCTCGGCCTGGTGGCCGGCGGCTGGAGCATCAACCGCCTGCTGCGGCCCAGCGTGGCGGCATCCGAGATCGTCGTCTCCACCGTGCGCAAGGGCGACGTCGCCAGCACCGTCAACGCCGCCGGCCTCGTGATTCCCGTGCACGAGGAAGTGGTGGCCAGCCCGGCCGCCAGCCGCGTGGCCAAGGTCCATGCCAAGCCGGGCCAGCAGGTGGAGGCCGGCGCGCTGCTGCTGGAACTCGACGACCGCGACGTGCGCCTCGCGCTCGAGTCCCTGCAGGAGCAGCTGGCGCAGCAGGAAAACCGCATCGGCCTGCTGAAGGTCGAGCTGGAGCAGAAGCACAAGGCGCTGGCCAGCAGCATCGAACTGCTGGAACTCGATCTGCTGTCGGCCCGCGCGCGCCTGGAGCGCAACCAGAAGCTGCGCCAGAGCGGCCTGGTCTCGGGCGAGGACCTGCTGGCCTCGGAACTGAACGTCAAGCGCACCGAGATCCAGCTGCGCCAGAACCGCGAGCAGATCGCCGACAGCCGCCGCGCCACCGCCGGCAGCATCGACGCCGCCAGGCTGCAAAAGGCCATCCTCACCAAGCAGATCGCCCAGCAGGAGCGGCTGCTGGCCCAGACCCGCGTCAGCGCGCCCTTCTCCGGCATGCTGACCTCGCTGGTACAGGAAGAAGGCGCCAGCGTGGCCGCCGGCCAGCTGCTGGCGCGGGTGTCGGAGATGAACAACTACCGGGTCGAGGCGACCCTGTCCGACTTCCACGCGCGCCTGCTGGCGCCAGGCCAGAAAGTGCGCGTCGGGCAGAACGGCGAGGTATTGGCCGGCCGCGTGCACACCATCCTGCCCGAGATCCAGAACGGCACCGTCAAGCTGCTGGTCGACCTGGAGCAGCCGCACAACCCGCTGCTGCGCAACAAGATGCGCGTCGACGTCGACATCGTCACCGAACAAAAGACCGGCACCCTGGTGCTCGACGCCGGCGCCGCCTTCAACGGCAGCGGTCCCCAGCCGGCATTCGCGGTGCTGGACGGCGTGGCGCGCAAGACCACGCTGCGCCTGGGCGGGGGTGACGGCAAGCTGGTCGAAGTGCTGTCCGGCGCGCGCCCGGGCGAGCGCTTCATCGTCTCCGACACCAGGGCTTTTGCCAATCTCGACAGCATCCGCATCACGAACTGAGTGTCAAGAACCAACGCTTACCAACGAGGACAACATGATCCGACTGAACAAAGTCAGCAAGACCTACCGCACCGACAAGGTGGAAACCCTGGCCGTGAAGGAGGTCGACCTGCACGTCAAGCGAGGCGAATTCGTCGCCATGATGGGCCCCAGCGGCTGCGGCAAGAGCACCCTGCTCAACCTGATCGGCCTGCTCGACCGTCCCGGCCAGGGCAGCATCGAGGTCGAGGGCATCCCGATCACGCGCTACCGCGACAGGCAGGTGGCCAAACTGCGCAACAGCACCTTCGGCTTCATCTTCCAGAGCTTCCACCTGATCCCCGACCTGCGCGTGATCGACAACGTCGAGCTGCCGCTGCTGTACCGCAGCATGCCCGCCGGCGAGCGCCGCCGCCTGGCACGGGAGGCGCTGGAAAAGGTGGGCCTGGGCGCGCGCATGGACCACTTCCCGAACCAGCTCTCGGGCGGCCAGCAGCAGCGCGTGGCGATCGCGCGCGCCATCGTCGGCCAGCCGCAGGTGCTGCTCGCCGACGAGCCCACCGGTAACCTCGACAGCAAGATGGGCGCCGAAGTCATGGACATCCTGCTCAAGCTGAACGCCGAGGGCACGACCGTGGTCATGGTCACCCACGACGAGCACGAGGCGCGCCGTACCAGCCGCATCGTGCGCGTGTTCGACGGCCAGCTGGTCGCGTAGGGAGACGCCATGCTCCGCAACTACCTGGTCACCGCGTGGAAGGTCTTCATGCGCCGCAAGCTCTTCACCACGATCAACCTGCTGTGCATCGTGCTCACCCTGGTGGTGCTGATGGTGGTCACCTCGCTGCTGGAAACCGCCTTCCGACCGTCGGGCGTCGAAGGCAGGAGCGAGCGCTTCCTGCAGATCGTCATGATGCGCATGGACAGCCCGGACGGCAGCAGCGTCAGCACCACGCCGCTCGGCTACAAGCTGATCGACAAATTCCTGAAACCCATGCCGGGCGTCGAGCGCGTGGCCGCGGCCACCCTGCCCAGCGGCGCCGCGGTCTACCAGGGCGAGCGCGTGAGCGAGATGCAGATGCGCCGCGTCGACGCCGACTACTGGAAGATCCTCGACTTCAGGCTGCTGGCCGGGCGCCTGCCGACCGCCGCCGACGATGCGGCCGGCCGCATGATCGCCATCCTCAACGCCGCCACCGCCAAGCGCCTGTTCCCGGGCGCACCCGCGGCCGCGGTCGGCCAGCACATCGACATCAACGGCCAGAACTTCGAGGTCGCCGGGGTGGTCGAGGACGCGATGCACGTGAACGCCTTTGCCGACGTCTGGGCGCCGATCAGCACCTTTGCCTCGTCCGACTACCGCAACCAGCTGACCGGCATGTTCACCACCCTGATCCTGGCCGAAAGCAGCGCCGACCTGCCGCGCATCCGGCGCCAGGTGGAAGCCATTGCCAGGGAAGTCGTGCACGAGGATCCGAAGAAATGGAAGACCACCCGCTTCTGGGCCGACAGCAAGCTCGACCTGTTCGCGCGCCTGACGGTGGGCAACGACGACACGATCGACTCCGGCGCCGGCAAGCTGCTGGCCATGATCGTGGCCGCGATGCTGGTCTTCATGCTGCTGCCGGCCCTGAACCTGGTCAACCTGAACACCGGGCGCATCATGGATAGGCGGGTCGAGATCGGCGTGCGCAAGGCCTTCGGCGCGACCAGCGCGCAGCTGGCGATCCAGCTGGTGGTGGAAAACGTGCTGCTCTGCCTGGCCGGCGGCCTGATCGCGCTGGCCGCCACCGCCGGCCTGCTGGCCTGGCTCGAACACATCCAGCTGATCGACTACATGCGCTACGACCTGAACCTGGCCGTGTTCGGCTGGGGCATGCTGATCGCCACCGTCTTCGGCCTGCTCTCCGGCGTGCTGCCCGCCTGGAAGATGTCGCGCCTCGACCCCGTCCACGCCCTGAAGGGAGCCCTCTGATGTTGCGCCACCTCCTGAAACTGACCTGGAAACGCAAGTCCAGGAACCTGATGCTGAGCCTGGAGATCCTGCTCGCCTTTGCCATCGTCTTCGGCGTCGCCGCCTTCGGGGCGCGCTACCTGCAGCTGTACCGCATGCCGCTCGGCTTCGACGCCGGCGACGTCTGGTCGGTCAGCATCCAGGCTAACGACAACGGCCAGGAGCGCTTCGACGCCGGCGTCTACGACAAGCTGCGGCGCGGCCTGGCCGAGCTGCCGGAAGTGCGCGGCGTCGCGTTTACCGCGATCGAACCCTACGCCATGTCGACCTACGCCTCGGACCTGCGGCGCGACGCCGGGGCGCCCCAGGTGCACACCGAAATGATCGAGACCGACGATGCGCTTGCCCAGGTGCTCGGCCTGAACCTGAGCGAGGGCCGCTGGTTCTCGGAACTCGACAACGGCAGCGCCGCGCGCCCGGTGGTGATCAACCGCCGCATGGCCGAGTCCATGTTCCCCGGCGAGCGCGCGCTCGGGCGCCAGTTCATCGACGGCGAAGGCGCCAAGCCGGGAACCACCTTCCGCGTGATCGGCGTAATGGACGACTTCCGCCAGAAAGGCGAATTCGCGGCGCCGGTCAACTTCGCCTTCTTCCGCTTCGAAGCGGGCAGGCACGACAGCGACATCCGCACCATCGTGCTGAAGCTGCAGCCCGGCACCGCGCGCGATTTCGAAAAACGCCTGAACGCGCGCCTGAAATTGATCCGCAACGACTGGGCCTACCGGATCACGCCCTTGTCCACGCTGCGCAAGACCATGCTGCACACGCGCGCCATGCCGCTGGTGCTGGTGTCCGTCATCGCCGGCTTCATGCTGGTGATGGTGGCCTTTGGCCTGTTCGGCGCGCTGTGGCAGAACACCACCGCGCGCATCCCCGAGATCGGCCTGCGCCGCGCGATCGGCGCCAGCGCCGCCGGCATCTACCGCCAGATCGTGCTCGAACAGTTCATGCTCAGTTCCCTCGCCATCGTGCTCGGCCTGGCCCTGCTGGTGCAGCTGCCGTTGACCGGTGTGTTCGGCGAGAGCCTGAACTGGACGGTCTTCGCGGCGGCGGCCCTGCTGTCGATGCTGGTCATCTATCTGCTATCCTTGCTCTGCGCCCTGTATCCGGCCTGGCGCGCCAGCCGCCTGAGCCCGACCGAAGCGCTGCACTACGAATAAACAGGAAGAGACCCACCCAGATGGAAGCAACACGCAAGCCGCGCATCCTGGTCGTCGACGACGATGGCGCGGTCCAGGTATCGCTGGCCCTGCTGCTCAAGCAATCCGGTTTCGAGGCCGCCTGCTGCGACGGGCCGGAAGCGGCCCTGGCCCTGCTGGCGCGCGAGACCTTCGACCTGGTCCTGCAGGACATGAATTTTTCGCTGCAGACCAGCGGCGCCGAAGGCCTGGCCCTGCTCGAGGCGATCCGCCGCCAGCACCCCGCGCTGCCGGTGCTCCTGATGACGGCCTGGGGGTCGATCGCGCTGGCGGTGAACGGCATCAAGGCCGGCGCCGCCAACTTCTTCACCAAGCCCTGGGACAATGCCCGGCTGGTGGAACTGGTGCGCGCCACGCTCGACCTGGCCGGTACGCCGGCCGGCGGCCCCACGCGCCAGGCGCTCGACAGCGGCTTCGATTTTTCCGCCATCGTCGGCGAGCACCCGAAGCTGCTGCGCGTGCTGGCCACGGTCGGCCAGGTGGCGCGCACGCGGGCGCCGGTGCTGATCCTGGGCGAAAGCGGCACCGGCAAGGAACTGGTGGCCGATGCCATCCACCGCAACAGCCCGCGCGCCGCCGGGGCGATCGTCAAGATCAACATGGGCGCCATCACGCCGACGCTGTTCGAAAGCGAGATGTTCGGCCACGTGCGCGGCGCCTTTACCGATGCGCGCAGCGATCGCAAGGGCCACATCGCCGCGGCCGAGGGCGGCACCCTGTTCCTCGACGAGATCGGGGAGCTCAATCGCGGCGACCAGGTGAAGCTGCTGCGCGTGCTGCAGGACGGGCGCTACCAGCCGGTCGGCGCCAGCCGCAGCGAGCAGGCCGACGTGCGCGTGGTGTCGGCCACCAACCGCGAACTGGCCGAGCTGGTAGCCGCCGGCGAGTTCCGCGAGGACCTGTTCTACCGCCTGAACCTGATCACCATCCGCCTGCCGCCGCTGCGCGAACGGCGCAGCGACATCCCGCTGCTGGCGCGCCACATCGCCGCGAGCGTGGCCGACAGCTATGGCCTCGGCAGCGTCGGCCTGAGCGCCAGCGCGCTGGAATGGCTGGGCGCCCAGCCTTGGCCCGGCAACATCCGCCAATTGAAGCAGACGCTGGAGCGCACCCTGCTCCTGGCCGGCAAGGCGCAGCTGGGCGGCGCCGACTTCGTCGCCGGCCAGCACGACGAGATCGGCGGCGGCGGCGGCAGCGCGGCGCGCCTGGGCGTGGACGGCATGACCCTGGAACAGGTCGAGCGCCACATGATCGAACAGGCGCTCGACCAGCACGGCGGCAACATCACGCGCGTGGCCAGGGCGCTCGGCCTGTCGCGCACCGCCCTGTACCGCCGCCTGGAACGCCATGGCCTGGCCGAGCCCGGCCACGG
>Ga0308166_1003361_pt1 | contig 13681 bp, 14 predicted proteins | sample PhyCR2_2_FD_202137 | JGI IMG/M metagenome (GOLD analysis project Ga0308166, IMG submission 202137) | Phyllosphere microbial communities from UC Gill Tract Community Farm, Albany, California, United States - DLSLCC.R2 | ecosystem: Host-associated > Plants > Phyllosphere > Unclassified | place... | reverse complement strand
GCGCCGCAACAGGTGGCCGCCCCGGCGCGGCAGGTGCGCCACCTGGCGGCATGAGGGTGGGTTCAAGGCGGCCCGAGCACTCTACAGGAGCGGGAACGAGCAAAATCGGCCGATTCCTTTTACACTGCAACAATGCAGATTGATAATGCGCCAATATTAACTATCCAGAAATCCGCCTCCGGCGCGGGGCAATCTGTCATGGCGAGCGGCGTCTGGCAAGTCCACGCCCTCACCGCCAGCGGCAAGATGAAGGGGATCAACCGCAGCCTGGCGGCCCTGCGGAAGGGCGGCGCCCTCGAATGGGACCTGAGCGAGGTCGAGAGCATCGACCACATCGGCGCCCAGATGTTCTGGAATGCCTGGGGCAAGAAGCGCCCCGACCAGCTCAAGCTCGACCCGCGCCAGGAAGAACTGTTCGCACGCATCGAGCAGGCCAGCCAGAAGACCATGCCGCGCCAGCGCGTCAGCGCGCTGAACTGGATCATCGTGCTGGGCCAGGGCATCCTCACCTTCTTCGAGCACCTGCACAGCTTCGTCGAACTGATCGGGCGCCTGGTGCAGGACCTGGGCCGCCTGGTACGCCGTCCGAACACCGGGCCCTGGCGCGAGATCTCGGCCAACATCTACCACTCCGGCTTCCAGGCCCTGGGCATCACGGCCCTGGTCGGCTTCCTGATCGGCGTGGTGCTGTCCTACCTGTCGGCGCAGCAGTTGCGCCAGTTCGGCGGCGACGTCTACCTGGTCGACATCCTCGGCATGGCCGTGATCCGCGAACTCGGCCCGCTGCTGGCGGCGATCCTGGTGGCCGGCCGTTCCGGTTCCTCGATCACGGCGCAGCTGGGCGTGATGCGGGTGAACGAGGAACTCGACGCCATGCTGGTGATGGGTATCTCGCACGGCTACCGCCTGATCATGCCGAAGGTGATCGCGCTCGGCATCGCGATGCCGCTGCTGGTGGTCTGGACCGACGCCATGGCCCTGCTCGGCGGCGCCGCCTCGGCCAAGCTGGAACTCGGCCTGTCGTTCCGCTACTTCCTGCAAAAGCTGCCGGACGCGGTGCCGCTGGTGAACTACACGATCGGCCTGTTGAAGGGCATGACCTTCGGCATGCTGATCGCCCTGGTATCCTGCCACTTCGGCCTGCGCATCAAGCCGAACACGGAAAGCCTGGGGCGCGGCACCACCACCTCGGTGGTGACCTCGATCACGGTCGTGATCCTGGCCGACGCCGTGTTCGCCATCATCTTCAGCGGAGTCGGTTTCTGATGGCGGACGAGAAAATGCAGGACAACAAGCGCCAGCAGCGCCTGAACCGCAAGCCGGAAGAAGACGTCGGCCCGCCGGTGGTCGACATCCGCAATTTGTGGACCAAGTTCGGCAAGACCGTGGTGCACCAGGACCTGAACCTGGAAATCTATTCGGGCGAGATCCTGTCCATCGTCGGCGGCTCGGGCACCGGCAAGACCGTGCTGCTGCGCCAGATGCTGGGCCTGGAACGGCCGACGCGCGGCTGCGTGCGCGTGTTCGGCGAGGACATCAGCGAGGCCGGCCCCGAGCAGCTGCAGCGCATGCGCAACCACTGGGGCATGCTGTTCCAGCAAGGTGCGCTATATTCGGCCCTGACGGTGTTCGACAACATCGCCCAGCCGATGCGCGAACTGCGCGCCCTGCCCGAGGACGTGATCCGCGACGCCGTGCTGCTGAAGATGGACATGGTCGGCCTCGGCGCCGAGCATGCCAACAAGATGCCGTCGGACCTGTCGGGCGGGATGATCAAGCGCGCCGCGCTGGCGCGCGCCCTGGCGCTGGAGCCGCGCCTGCTGTTCCTGGACGAGCCGACCGCCGGCCTCGACCCGGACCTGTCGGATGCCTTCGTGGCCCTGATCCAGGCCCTGCACCGCGAACTGAAACTGACCGTGGTGATGGTCACCCACGACCTCGACACGCTGTTCGCGCTTTCCTCGCGCATCGCGGTCCTGGCCGAGAAGCACGTGCTGGCGGTGGGACCGTCGCGCGACGTGCTGCGGGTCGACCATCCGTTCATCAAACATTTCTTCCTCGGCCCGCGCGGCCGGCGTGCACTCGAAGTGCTCGACGAACGCGACGAAGCCGCCGAAGACGAAGCGAAGGAGTGACATGGAAAACCGATCCTATGCCCTGATGACAGGGATATTCACGATTGCCCTCCTGGTGGCCACCGTGCTGGTGGGCCTCTGGCTGAACCGCGACAAGACCGAACTGTCGCCCTACGAGATCGTCACCACCCAGTCGATCCCGGGCCTGAACCCGCAGGCGACGGTGCGCTACCGCGGCCTGGAAGTCGGCCGCGTCGACGAGATCGTGTTCGACCCGAACGTCGCCGGCCAGATCCTGATCCGCCTGTCGGTCGAGGAAGGCGCGCCGATCACCACCACCACCTTCGCCGCGCTCGGCTACCAGGGCGTGACCGGGATCGCCTTCATCCAGCTCGACGACCAGAACACCGATGCGCGCAAGCCGTCGCCGCTGCTCAAGACCGAGCCGGAGCACGTGGGCCGCATCCCGCTGCGTCCCGGCCTGCTCGACCAGCTGGAAAAACGCGGCCTGGCGCTGCTCGATCGCACCGAGGAAATCACGGCGCGCGTCAACAACCTGATGAGCGACGAGAACCAGAAGACCATCATCGGCGCCTTCGACAACATCGGCAAGGCGGCCGCCGCCTACGGCGAGATCCCGGCCAAGCTCGGCCCGACCATCGACCGCCTGCCGGCCCTGGCCGAGAAGATCGACCGCAGCGCCGATTCCTTCGGCGCCTTCTCCGACAGCGCCAAGGCCACCGCCGACAACTTCGACCGCCTGGCCACCGGCCTGCAGGCGCCGGACGGCCCGCTCAACCGCCTGAACGGCGCCATCGATTCGCTGACCGGCGTGACCGCCGACCTGGAAGCGGAAACGCTGCCGCACGTGGTGCGCATGACCGACGAGGCGAGGACCGCCCTGCGCTCGGTGCGCCGCACCGCCGACTCGCTCTCGGACCGCCCGCAAAGCATCCTGTTCGGCGCGCCCGACGCCCGACCCGGCCCCGGCGAACCGGGCTTCGTCGCCCCGACCAAATGAGGACCACCATGATTTCGCCCCGCATCATCGGCGCCGCCGCCCTCGCCGTGACGTTTTCCCTGGCCGGCTGCGCCTCGTCCGGCAAAGGACCGTCCAACAACACCCAGTTCGACTTCGGCCCACTCGGCCCCCCCAGCGCGCCCGTCACGCAAGCGGCCCAGGCGCCGCTGGCCGCCGTGGTCGTGATGGACGCCACCGGCTCGCCCGCGCTGGAAAACGAGCGCATGCTGTACCGCCTGAACTATGCCGACCCGCTGCAGGCGCGCACCTATGCCAACAGCCGCTGGAGCGCGAACCCGCTGATCCTGGTCACCCAGCGCATCAAGGCGCGCCTGGCCCAGGGCGGCGTCAAGGTGCTGTCGGCAACCGACACCATGAACAACGTGCCGATCCTGCGCATCGAGGTCGACGACTTCACGCATGCCTTTGCCAGCGCCGCCCAGAGCGAAGGCCAGGTCGTGCTGCGCGCCTCGGTGTTCCGCGGCCATACCCTGCTCGACCAGAAGACCATCAGCCGCGCCTCGCCGGCCCCGAGCGCGGATGCCGCCGGCGGCGTGCGCGCCCTGGCCGCCAGCACCGACGCCGCCGCCGCCGACATCGCCGCCTGGCTGGCCGGAATCGATACGCGGGCAAAATGACCAGCAAGGAAGTCAAGGAAGAAGAGAATGGCGACAGGCCAGGCAGGGACGTGTCCGGCTCAGCCCCCTCCGACACCGTCCTGCCGCGCCGTGGCTCGCCGGTGGCGCGCGCCGCGCTGCTCGCCTACTTCCTGCTGATCATCTACGCCAGCTGGTATCCGTTCACCGGCTGGCGCAACAACGGCCTGCCGGTATTCTCGTTCCTGAACCTGGTCAAGCAGCGCTACTGGACCGGCTTCGACGTGATGGTCAACATCGTCGGCTACGTGCCCTTCGGCGTGCTGCTGGTGCTGGCCATGTATCCCTTCGTGCGCGGCATCTGGGCCACGCTGCTGGCGGCCATCCTCGGCGTGCTGGTCTCGGGCGGCATGGAAGCCGTGCAGAATTTCCTGCCCAGCCGCGTGCCCTCGAACCTCGACTTGCTGACCAACGGCGTCGGCTGCTTCATCGGCGCCTGCATCGGGCCTTTCCTGGCGCGCGGCCTGCTCGCCGAGGGCCGCCTGAACCGCCTGCGCCAGCGCTGGTTCGCGCCGCACGCCAGCCAGGGCCTGGTGCTGCTGGCGATGTGGCCGCTGGCCCAGATCTACCCGCAAAGCTTTTTGTTCGGCCATGGCCAGGTACTGCCCATGGTCTCGGAATGGCTGTCCGGCTGGTTCGAGGAAGACATCGACCTGGTCGCCATGCTGCGCCCCGGCCCGGCCATGGGCGTGGAGCAGTACTGGCTGTCGGAAACCATCATCACCGCCTGCGGCATGACCGGCGCCGCGCTCACGCTGCTGTGCCTGCTGCGCCGCAGTGCGCCACGCTATACCCTGGTGCTGCTGATGCTGTTCGCGGCGCTGGTCCTGAAGACCCTGGCCAGCTCGCTGCTGTTCCGGCCGGACAATGCCTTCGTCTGGGTGACGCCGGGCGCCGAGGGCGGCTTCCTGATCGGGCTGATCATGCTGGCCGGCCTGGCCTTCGCGCCGCAGATCGCGCAGCGCCGCCTGGCGGTGGTCACGCTGGTGCTGAGCCTGATCGTGGTGAACACGATCCCGGCGAATCCGTATTTCACCTCCACGCTGCAGGGCTGGGTGCAGGGCAAGTTCCTGAACTTTAACGGGGCGGCCCAGTTCCTGTCGATTACCTGGCCGTTTTTCGCGCTCTGGTTCCTGCTCCTGCCCTCACACAAGCTGAATCGTCATTAAAGTGCGCGTATCATTCGGCATAGCCTCTGCATTGGACACGATATGAACGACGAGAAACCCTTCTACGAACACCACGTCTTTTTCTGCATGAACGTGCGCGAAGGCGAGAATTGCCGCCAGAGCTGCGGCAAGGCCGGCGCCGAGGTCGCGCAAAAGCATGCGAAAAAGCGCATCAAGCAGCTCGGCCTGAACCAGCCGGGCAAGGTGCGCATCAACCAGGCCGGCTGCCTGGAGCGCTGCGAGGAAGGCCCGGTGGTGGTGGTCTACCCGCAGGGCACCTGGTACACCTACGTCGACACGGCCGACATCGACGACATCATCGACACCCACATCCTCGGCGGCCAGGTCGTCGAGCGCCTGAAGATCTGAATCCCCTAGCACGATGAACAAGTTTTCGAAGAAGTTCTACCTGGAAGGCCTGGCGGGCAAGATGGAATGCCTGCTCGATTTGCCCGAAGAAGCGCCGCGCGGCATCGCCCTGGTGGCCCACCCGCATCCGCTGTATGGCGGCACCATGGAAAACAAGGTCGCGCAAACCCTGGCGCGCACCTTCGTCTCGCTCGGCTATGCCACCGCCCGCTTCAACTTCCGCGGCGTCGGCGAGTCCGAAGGCGAACACGACCGTGGCCACGGCGAGGTCGACGACATGCTGGTGATGTACCGGCACATGCGGGAACAGTATCCGGGCCTGCCGGTGGCGCTGTCGGGCTTCTCGTTCGGCACCTTTGTCCAGGCCCAGCTGCATGCGCGCCTGGCCGCCGAAGGGCAGGAAGGCGACAACGCGGTCGAGCGCATGGTGCTGGTCGGCACCGCGGCCGGCAAGTGGCCGATGCCAGCCGTGCCCGAAGACACCATCCTGATCCACGGCGAGCAGGACGACACCATCACCCTGCAGATGGTGTTCGACTGGGCGCGTCCGCTGGAAATCCCGGTGATCGTGATCCCGGGCGCCGACCACTTCTTCCACCGCCGCCTGAATCCGATCAAGAACATCGTTACCCAGATGTGGCGGCGCGACGCGTGAAACCGCTCTCAGCCTCATTAAGCCTGATTTAAGAATGCGGCCTTGAAGGCGGTAGAGTTGGCCGCGGCACTGGCCTATAATGGGTCTCTTCTTTTTCTCCGGGCAATGTCTTTACAGGCAATGCCCGCGCTTCACCCACCCACTGAACAGACTTACGCTCCCATGAAAAAACTGATTGCGGCACTCGCCGCCAGCCTGCTGGTGGTATCGGCCAATGCGCAAACCGTCCCCGCCCCCCAGATTGCAGCCAAGTCCTGGCTGCTGCTCGACGCCACCAGCGGCCAGGTGATTGCGGCCCAGGAACCGAACCTGCGCATCGAACCGGCATCGCTGACCAAGATCATGACAGCCTACGTGACCTTCGAGGCCCTGCGCGACAAGAAGCTGGCCCTGAACACCATGGTCAACGTGTCGACCCGCGCCTGGAAAGTCGATTCGAGCAGCTCGAAGATGTTCATCGACCCGGCGACCCCGGTCAGCGTGAACGACCTGCTGCACGGCCTGATGGTGCAGTCGGGTAACGACGCCGCTGTCGCCCTGGCCGAAGCCGTGGCCGGCGACGAAGGCACCTTCGTTACCCTGATGAACCGCGAAGCCCAGCGCATGGGCCTGAAGAACACCAAATTCGCCAACCCGCACGGCCTGCCGAGCCCGGACAATTACTCGACCGCGCAAGACCTGGCCACCCTGGCGACCCGCGTGATCCGCGACTTCCCCGAGTTCTACAAGATCGACTCGGTCAAGCAATTCACCTACAACAAGATCACCCAGCAGAACCGCAACCGCCTGTTGTGGCTGGACCCGACCGTGGACGGCATGAAGACCGGCCACACCGAATCCTCGGGCTACAGCATGATCGCCTCGGCGCACCGTCCGAACGGCAACAGCGGCGAGCGCCGCCTGATCTCGGTGCTGTCGGGCGCCGCCTCGGATGGCATACGTACCCAGGAAAGCCAGAAGCTCCTGAACTGGGGCTTCCAGAACTTCGACACGGTCAAGCTGTATTCGAAAGGCCAGGCCGTGGCGACGCCGGAAGTGTGGAAGGGTGCGCAGTCGAACGTGAAGCTCGGCTTCACCAACGACGTGCTGGTGACGGTGCCGAAGGGCGTGGCCGGCAAATTGAAGCCTGTGCTGGAGCGCAAGGACCCGCTGGTCGCCCCGCTGGCGCGCGGCAGCCGCGTCGGCACGCTGAAGATGATGGTCGACAACAAGCCGCTGCTGGTACTGCCGGTGGTGGCGCTGGAAGAAGTGCCGGAAGCGAGCATCTTCGGCCGCGCGTGGGACTCGATGCGCTTGTGGATGAAGTAAGCGTGTAGCCTTCGCTTGAAAATGCCCGCCCGGCCAAGTGCCCGGCGGGCATTTGCTTTTGTAGGGTGGACACCTGTGTCCACGCCGTCTCATCGGTCGATATACGGCGCCATACGATCTCGTGGTAATCGATGATCCACCGCCGTACCGCGTGGACACGGGTGTCCACCCTACAAAACCAACCCATCCGCCAAATCACAGCGCCGCCGCTATAATGGCTTGTTACCGTTAAAGCAAGAAAGCCACCTTCATGACCCAGCCTGCCCCCTGCCCCCGCATCGCCACCCGCCAGGGCGGACTCGAACTGTCGCGCATCATCGCCGGCATGTGGCGCCTGGGCGAATGGAAGATGGCGGTGGAATCGCGCGTCGCCTTCATCGAGGAGTGCATCGCCCTCGGCGTGACCACCTTCGACCACGCCGACATCTACGGCGACTACGGCGTCGAGGGCCTGTTCGGCGAAGCCCTGCGCGCCCAGCCCGGCCTGCGCGAGCGCATCGAGATCGTCGGCAAGTGCGGCATCAAGCTGTTGTCGGGCAAGCGCCCGGCGCACACCATCCAGCACTACGACACCAGCCTCGAGCACATCGTCGCCTCGGCCGAGGAGTCGCTGCGCCAGCTCGGCACCGACCGTCTCGACCTGCTGCTGATCCACCGCCCCGACCCGCTGATGAACTTCGACGAAGTGGCCGAGGCCTTCGGCCGCCTGCAGCGCGACGGCAAGGTGCTGCACGTGGGCGTGTCGAACTTCACGCGCCACCAGTTCGAGTCGCTGAACCGGCGCGTGCCGCTGGCCACCAACCAGGTCGAGTTCTCGCCGCTGCACGTGGCGCCGCTGTTCGACGAAACCTTCGACGGCCTGCAAGACCTGGGCGTGGCGCCGATGATCTGGTCGCCGCTGGGCGGCGGGCGCCTGTTCACCTCGGACGAGCCGCAGGTGGTGCGGCTGCGCGCCACCATCCAGGCGATCGCCGACCGTCTCGGCCAGTCGTTCGCCAGCGTGGTGTTTGCCTGGATCATGGCCCTGCCGAGCCGCCCGATGCCGCTCACCGGCAGCGGGCGCATCGAATCGGTGGCGGCCGCCGTGGCCGCCACCGGCTTCCGGCTCGACCGCAGCGACTGGTTCGCCATTCTGCGCGCCGCGCGCGGGCACGAAGTGGCATGACGCCATGCCCGACCAGCTGAAGATCGTCGAGGGCAGCGCGCTCACCGCCCAGCAGAAGAAAGACCTGCTGAACCGCCTGGCGCGTATCGAGGGCCAGTTGCGCGGCGTGCAGAAGCTGATCGCCATGGCCGCCGACCCGTCGGATTGCGACGCGGTGGCCCAGCAGATGGCGGCGGCGCGCAAGGCGCTCGACCGTTCCTTCGTCCAGCTGCTGATGGCGACCGTCGTCACCGGCAGCGAGCAGGCCGCCGACCTCGACGAGGCGCGGAGCACGGCGGCGCGCCTGGCCGCCCTGCTCGACAAGTTTGCCTAGATTGGGGCGGACTCTTCCTCTTCGTCGTAGACCTTGGGCGGCGCGACGCCGCGCCAGCCGCCCTGCCAGGCGATGTTCAGCAGCAGGGTCGCGCAGATGTAGACCAGGAAGAACAGCACGAAGAAACGCGTCTGCAATATGACCAGCAACAGGATTGCCAGCGCCAGGACGATATACAGTCCCTTGGTCAATTTTTGCTTGCTGCTAGGAAAGCGCACGGTCGAGACCATCAGGGTGCCGACGGCCACCATCAAGGCCATCACGGCAAAGGCCTGGGCCATGTTGACCACCGGATCGGGCCAGGCCACCACCACCGAGGCGACGCAGGCGGCGCCGGCCGTGATCGGCATGCCGACGAAGTAGCGCGGGTCGGTCTTGCCGACCGAGATGTTGAAACGCGCCAGCCGCAGCGCGCCGCAGGCAACGAAGATGAAGCAGGCCAGCCCGCCCATGCGCACGATGGTCGGGTGCGCCGCGCCGAGCTGGGCGAAACCGTAGCAGTACAGCAGCAAACCCGGGGCGCAGCCGAAGTTCATGACATCGGCGATCGAATCGAGCTGGACGCCGAAGCTGGACTGGGTGTTGGTGGCGCGGGCCACGAAGCCGTCGAGGGCGTCGAAGACGCCGGCCAGCACCAGCAGGATGGCGGCCAGCCGGAAGTCGCCCGGGGCGCCGACCTGGGCATTGTCGACCGAGATGACGATGCTGCCGAAGCCGCAGGCGATCGACAGCAGGGTGACAAAACTCGGCAGGGCAAACTTGGCGCGCGCCAGGCGCTTGGGTCGGGGCTGGTTCAATTGGTGTCCGCAGGAGAGGTGATTGGACGTATTCTACCGTGGTGGCCGGAGCACGGTCGCGCACGCCCTTGCGGTCATGCATTTGGGATTTGCCCTAGAATATGCGTCCAAAGACATGATTTACATCAGGAGTGACGGATGAGCGAACTGCTTCGCGCGAGGACAATTCTGGCGGGCTGCGCCACCGCCCTGGCCCTGGCCGCCTGTGGCGGCGGAGGCGGCGGCAGCAACCCGGCCCCGGTGACCCCGCCGACCGGCAATTCGCCCGCCCCGACCACGCCCAGCCCGGACCCGGGCACACCCGTCATCCCCGATCCGCTCACGCCGAGCCCGCCGGTTGCCGACACGCCGTCCACGCCGGGCGCGCCCGCCGTCACCGGCAACATCGCCGTCGACGGCCGCGAATGGTTGAACTTCCGGCGCAGCCAGGTCGGCTTGTCCACGCTCAGCCAGAACACCGTGATCGACATGGCGGCCCAGGCCCACTCGGACTACCAGCGCCTGAACAACACCATCACCCACGACCAGGTGGTGGGACGGCAGGGCTTTACCGGCGTGAACGTGAGCGACCGCCTGACCGCCGCCGGCTACGTGTTCAACACCAGCGCCGCGCGCGCCTACGGCGAAGTGATCTCGGCCACCTCGAGCGGCACCGGCCAGTACATGGCCGAGGAACTGATCACCGCGATCTACCACCGCTTCGTCATCTTCGAGCCGGTGTTCAAGGAAATCGGCACCGGCGCCGCCACCTCCAGCAGTGGGCGCAGCTACTTCACCGCCAACTTCACCGCCAACAACGGCTACGGCGCCGGCCTCGGCCGCGGCCAGGTGGCGGTCTGGCCCTACGATGCGCAGACGAGCGTGCCGCGGAACTTCTTCAGCGACACCGAATCGCCCGATCCGGTCCCGAACCGCAACGAAGTCGGCTACCCGATCAGCGTGCACGCCAACATCAACGTGCCGGTCACGGTGCAGACCTTCACGGTGCGCCCGCGCGGCGGCACCGAACTGAGCACGCGCCTGCTCAGCAACGCCAACGACAGCCATACCGGGCGCTCGTCGGCCGCCATCGTGCCGCTCTCGCCGCTGGCAGCCGGCACCACCTACGACGTCACTTTCACGGGCACGGCCGACGGCGTGGCGGTCAACCGCAGCTGGTCGTTCACGACCCGCTGAAAGCGATGGACAAGCCGAGCCCGGCCGAGACCGTGCCGGCGGCAGCGGCCCCGTCGCCCGCGCCGCTGGTGGACGTCGAAGCCGGAGTCGAGCGCCTGATGGGCAACCGCGCCGTCTACCTGCGCGCGCTGGCGCGCTTCCGCCACGACTACCGCAGCGCCGGCGCCGCCATCGGCACGGCGCTCGAGACCGGCAACCCGCTGCTGGCCCAGCGCCTGGTGCACACGCTCAAGGGTGCGGCCGGGATGATCGAGGCATCGTCCCTGCACGCCGCCGCGCTGGCGCTGGAAACGGTGCTGCGCGCGCTTGGAGCGGAGGCGGAGGCGAAGGCGCATGCGGATGCGGCGGCCAACGCGTCACAGGTGGACGCCCTCTTCGCGCGCCTCGATTCCGAGCTGGACCACGTGCTGCGCGAGCTCGACGGCATGGCGGGCCTGGCCGACGCCGTGGCGGCCGCGTCGCGCCTGGTACGCCCGGCCAATGTGCTGGAGCGCCTGCGCGCCTTGCTCGACATCGGCGACGGCGAGGCGGTCGACCTGGCCGAGCAGGCACAGGACGAATTGATCGGACTATTGGGGGAAAGCGGCTACCGCCGCTTCAGCGCCGCGGTGGCGGACTTCGACTTCGAACGCGCGCTCGCGCTGCTGGACCACCGGCCCGGGAAGGCCGGTGATATCGCTTAGAGCGGGAGCGCTATCAGCGCGTGTACTCGGCTTCTTCGTCGAACGAGTCGGTGCAGCTCTTGCCGCAGAAACGGCGAACGCTGTCGAGCGGCTTTTCGCAGTACCAACAGGAACCCTTGGGCGGCAAGCTCAGGCGCGTGGGCCTCGCCTGGGCGGCTGCCGCCACGGCAACCATGGGCTCGGCCACTGCGGTTTGGCCAGTCAAACTTTCTTGTATCGTTTCCAAGATCACCTCCAACCAGCAGCACGTCAATCCGTAGAGCAAGATTACTTCAGCGGAACATTCCAGGCATGAGAAAACGCAATCCGGAAGCCCGCCCTGCAACCAGCTTCACAGCGCACTTCGCCAGGTCACGCCAGCCGCTCCGACAACCCAGTGTGCGCCGAACCCGGCGCATCCGCAATGCCATCCACGCCCGACTTTCGTTGTTGCGGCAACAGAACAACACCTTGCCGCATCCGTCCGGCGCTGCACGCGGCAGCGTTTTCGACTGCGGAAATCATAGCATTCTTGACAACAATGTCAGCCGGATTCCAATCGTGCGCGCCGCTTTTGGAGAGGAAATTTTGTAACGGCGTGTCAGCGCTTGGCCTCGGGTTCGAGCGACACGCGCAGGCCGTTTGGCGTGGTGGCGATGCGGGTCGGCACGTACTGCACGCCGGCATAGCGCAGGTCTTCGCTGCGGAAGCTGTAGACGGGAATATCGAGCACGACCTTGTCCATCAGCCCGTTCGCGGCGCGCGCCAGCTGGCGCTGCACGGATGGGTCGATGCCCTTGATCTCGAAACGTTCGATGCGGGGCTCGGCCATGAAGACGCCGCTGCGTGCCCCGTCGATATACAGGCGGCCGGAAAAGGCCAGGCTGCCGGCCAGCGGCTGGCGCAGGAAGGACTGGGCGACGGTGGCGTCGACGCTGAGCGAGACGCGGTCGCCTTCGTGCACGGCCAGCTGCGGGCGCGTCAGGCGCACGTCGAACAGTTCCAGCATGCGGTTGTCCATCGGGAAGCGGCGGTCCAGGCTGGCCTGGAGCTTAGCCAGCGGCAGGTCGACTTCACGCGGGCCGAGCATGCTGGCGCAGGAGCTGAGGAGGATGGCGCCGGAGACGGCGGTGATGGTTGCCAGCAGTCTGCGGCGGGTGACGGTGTGGGTCATGGAGGCTCCTGTATTCACGACGGTAGAGCCTAGCATGAAGTGGACCGGGGTCGCAGGGTAGCCCCCGGTCACCTGTACGATTACGATACAGAATGTTGTATGCAAGAGATTTCCTAGCAATAATAGGGAATCTTAAGGAATTACAATGAACTGTGTACCTAAGTGTGTACCTAAATGTCAAGTCCCGCCTGTTCATAAACCCGTTTAACGAATAATTCTGGCCGCTTCTGCTGCCATTCCTTGAGCGCCAGGATGGGCGTCTTGGCGTCGAGTGCACGCTGCGGGATGTGGTGGTTGTACAGCTTCAAATAGTTCATCAACGTGGCCTGCAGATCGGCTCTGCTGTCGAAGCGGGTCTGCTGCAGCAGTTCGTTGATGCGTCCGTTGAAGCGTTCGACCATGCCGTTCGTCTGCGGGTGCCGTGGCGGCGCCAGGCGGTGCTCGGCATGTAGTGCCGCGCAAGCCACGTCAAAGGCGTGTTGGCCGCTGGGCTTGTTGTCCTTGGTGGCGAAACGGTCGGTAAACTGCGAGCCGTTGTCGGTCAGGATCTTGCTGATCTTTATGGGCGAGGCCAGCTTCAGGCGGCGCAGGAAATCGACGCTGCTTTTCTCGGTCATGTCGCCGTAGATGTGCATGAAGACCCAGCGCGTGGCGCGGTCGATGGCGACGAACAGGTAGCGGCGCGAGGTCTCGTCCGGCATCTGCGGCAGGTACTTGATGTCGATGTGGATAAAGCCTGGCTCGTAGTCCTTGAAGGTCTTCTTGGGTTGAATCGTTTCGCCCTCGGCTTTCGGGATCACGTCTTCGAGACGCGACATGCCTTCGCGCTTGAGTAGGCGTGCAATACCCGATCGGGAAACGTCTGGATTGATGTGCTGCCGCGTGACGAATAGCAGGTCGTCGAGCGGCAGATAAAGCGACTGGCGTAGTGCAAGGACGATGGCCTCCTGGGCTGCACTCAAGGTTGTATGCAGCGTATGGGCACGATGTGAGCGGTCCTGCACGTCCTCTCGCTTGAGCCACTTTGCAGCAGTGGCTCGCGTGATGCCAAAGACCTTCGCTGCCTCACGATCAGACAGGCCCGAATCCTTGATCTCTTGCCGGATTTTCGGGGTGGTACGGGCTTGCGGGTGAATGCGTG
>Ga0308166_1003360_pt1 | contig 13681 bp, 11 predicted proteins | sample PhyCR2_2_FD_202137 | JGI IMG/M metagenome (GOLD analysis project Ga0308166, IMG submission 202137) | Phyllosphere microbial communities from UC Gill Tract Community Farm, Albany, California, United States - DLSLCC.R2 | ecosystem: Host-associated > Plants > Phyllosphere > Unclassified | place... | reverse complement strand
ATGGCGTGGGCCTGCTGGGAGTTTTCCGCCTCCAGGCAGTCATAGCCGGCCATTTCCAACGCAACGGCGATCATCTCGCGAATGGGCGCTTCGTCGTCAACAATCAGAATGCTCCTGCCAACCATGCTCAAAATCCTCTTGTCATTTAACTGTCTTGCGCCGCATTAGATAACGGAATTATTGCAGTCGTGTGACAGTAATTTAGTCGCTTGGGCAATTCAGGGCACTCTGGACTACCCTTTGGGTCCGAATCCTGACAACCACAAAAGGAAGGTTCCGATGACTTACAGCACGATTTCCTGGAAAGCCCTGCTGCTATCCGCAGCGTTGGCGCTGCCAGGCCTGGCGTTTGCGGCAGAGCCTGCGATGACTAAAGACGGGATGTTGGTGGATCACAAGGGCATGACGCTCTACACCTTCGACAAGGACGCCGATGGCAAGTCAGTGTGCAAGGACCAGTGCGCGACCAACTGGCCACCGCTGAAGGCAGAATCCACCGACACCAAGACCGGTGATTGGACGGTGATCACCCGCGACGACCAGACCAGTCAGTGGGCCTACAAGGGCAAACCTGTCTACACCTACAAGGACGACAAGAAAGCCGGTGACAAGACCGGGGATGGCAAGGGTGGCGCCTGGCACATCATCAAGCCATAAGCTGCGGTGCTGCTGAATCCATCGGGGGCAAGCCCCCTCCCACACTTGATTTGTGAATGCTTTCAAAATGTGGGAGGGGGCTTGCCCCCGATGGCGTCAGTCCTGCCCTACCGAACCGCATAATCCAGCACAATCCCGACAAAAATCGCCAACCCGGCCCAATGGTTATGCAAGAACGCCCTGAAGCACTTCATACGGTCCCTGTCCCGGGTGTACCAGAACTCCCAGGCAAAACAGCCCGCCGCCGCCAGCAACCCCAGTTGGAACCAACCTCCCAGCTCAAAACGTGCGCCGGCCAGTAACAGGCATACCAGCGATAGCCCTTGCAGGGTCAGGATGATCACGCGATCAGCATCGCCAAACAGAATGGCGGTGGATTTCACCCCGATTTTCAAGTCGTCGTCACGGTCGGTCATGGCGTAATAGGTGTCGTAGCCCACGGTCCACAACAGGTTGGCGATATACAGCAACCACGCGGTGGCGGGCAGATGGCCGGTCTCGGCGGTAAACGCCATCGGCATCCCCCAGGAAAACGCCGCGCCCAGCACCACCTGCGGGTAGTAGGTGTAGCGCTTCATGAACGGGTAGCTGGCCGCCAGCGCCAGGCCGCCCAGGGATAGCAGGATCGTGCTGGCGTTGGTCAGCAGCACCAGCAGGAAACTGACACCCATCAGCACGGCAAAAAACACCAATGCCTCTTTCGAGCTGATCTTGCCGCTCACCAGTGGGCGTTGCTCGGTGCGCTTCACATGGCCATCGACCTTGCGGTCAGCCCAATCATTGATCACGCAGCCACCGGCGCGGGTCAGCACCACGCCCAACACGAAAATCACGATATTAAGCAGCGACGGCGAACCCTTGCCGGCGATCCACAGTGCCCACAATGTCGGCCACAGCAACAGGTAGATGCCGATGGGCTTGTCCATGCGCGTCAACTGAATGAAATCCCAGGCCCTGGGGTTCAGGCGGTTCAAGGACTTGAGCAGACGTTGATACATCAGCAGTTCTCCGGATGGTCATGCAGCGCGTGCCAGAAACCCGGCAGGAAGACTTCTGCCACCAGCACGCTCAGCGCGCCGCGATCGAAGCGAGAGCGGCGCGCCCACAAACCGTCGGTCTGGTCCGCTGCCGGCAGCCATGGGCGAGGGTAATGACACACCTCAATGGCTTGGCGGGTAAAGGCGCGGTCGCAGAACAACAGTTCCCCCAGCGAGCGACTGCCCAGCTCGTCCATGTGCAGCCCGTCGCCCTGCAAGGCACTGCGCGCCGCCACGCTGCGGGCAAACACCCACGGCTGGTCATGCCCACGCAGGTACACCTCGCGCACCCAGCCGATGCTGGCCGGGGCCAGGCCCAGGGCGGCACATTCATCGTCGCGCAATGGCTGCCAGCCTTCGAACAGCGGCGTCACGCTGAAACCGTCGTTGGACAGCCCTGTCAGCCGTCGGGTCAGCGAGCCCTCGTCAAATAGCCAATCGAGGGTCAAGGGCGTGGGCAAGGGGCCAAGAAGGCTCTGGGTCAGCCATTGGCAAGCATCGGGAAGGGCGATTGAGTGCGGCACGGTGAGTCAGTATTGGCAGCAAAAGAGGCGGCGAGCTTACCATGGCACCCTGGGCTTTTGCCGTGCCAAACCCGTCGTTTGCGTCGATCGTGCTTGCATCTGCGGGCCCCGATCAGTACAAAACGCCCTGAGCCGTGCGGCAACGCTGGATCCATCGACCGCCGGCCAAAATGCCTGGACTTGAGGAAGCACGTAATGAAGAAGTGGCAATGTATCGTCTGTGGCTTGATCTATGACGAAAAAGACGGCTGGCCGGATGACGGAATCGCTCCGGGCACGCTGTGGCAAGACGTCCCGGAAGACTGGCTGTGCCCGGACTGCGGCGTGGGCAAAATGGATTTCGAAATGATCGAAATCGGCTAATTCTTAGTTTAAGACACGTACTACAAGGAGAAAGGAATGAACGCACCCGTCGTGATCATCGGCACAGGATTGGCCGGTTACAACGTAGCCCGGGAGTTTCGCAAGCTCGACAGCGAGACCCCATTGCTGCTGATCACCGCGGATGACGGGCGCTCCTACTCCAAGCCCATGCTCTCCACCGGCTTTGGCAAGAACAAGGAAGCCGATGGCCTGAGCATGGCCGAACCCGGCGCCATGGCTGAGCAACTCAAGGCCCAAGTGCGCACCCACACACGCATCAGCGGCATCGACCCAGGCCACAAGCGCCTGTGGATCGGCGAGGAAGCGGTGGCCTACCGCGACCTGGTCCTGGCCTGGGGCGCAGAAACCGTGCGCGTACCGGTCGAAGGCGACGGGGCTGAACTGATTTTTCCGATCAACGACCTGGAAGACTACGCGCGCTTTCGCGCCGCGGCTGCCGGCAAACGTCGCGTGTTGTTGCTTGGCGCTGGCCTGATCGGCTGCGAATTTGCCAACGACCTGATCCTCGGCGGCTATGAAGTCGATCTGGTTGCGCCGTGCGAGCAGGTCATGCCGACCCTGCTGCACCCGGCGGCTGCCGCAGCGGTGCAAGCCGGGCTGGAAGGCATCGGCGCGCGTTTCCACCTGGGCCCGGTGCTCAATCGCCTGCAACGCACGGCTGATGGCCTTGAGGCGCACCTGTCGGACGGTGATGTGATCCACTGTGACCTGGTGGTGTCCGCCATCGGCCTGCGTCCTCGTGTAGACCTGGCCGCCGCCGCCGGCCTGCAAATCAATCGCGGGATCATGGTGGACCGTCACCTCAAGACCTCCCACGCCAACATCTACGCCCTGGGCGACTGCGCCGAGGTCGACGGCTTGAACCTGCTGTACGTGATGCCACTGATGAGCTGCGCCCGTGCCCTGGCGCAAACCTTGGCCGGTAACGCCACCGCCGTGAGCTACGGGCCGATGCCGATCACGGTGAAAACCCCGGTCTGCCCGCTGGTGGTGTCACCTGCGCCACGGGGCACCGAAGGTGTGTGGAGCGTCGAAGGGCAGGGCGCCGACATCAAGGCCCTGTGCCGCGACGCCGGCGGCCGCCTGCTGGGATACGCGCTGACCGGCAGCGCCGTCATGGAAAAACTGGCCCTGAACAAAGAACTTCCGCCATTGCTGGCGTAAATGCCAGCCGTTCTGTCGGAATCAGCACCGTTTCGCCTGTAGAAAGGTCGCCGGGAGACTGGCGGAGCGTGCGAGGGCGTGCCATCCTCACTCCCGTCTGCCGCAGAGTAGAGCCTGCGGCGCCTTGGGCGCTGCTCCACCAGAGAGCAGCACGGACATAACAACAAAAAACCGTCAAAGAGGCTTCATTTATGCGTAAACCAGATCTCGCAGCCGCCATCGCTGAAAAAGCAGACCTCACCAAAGAGCAGGCCAACCGCGTCCTTAACGCCGTACTCGAAGAAATCACCGGCGCCCTGCACCGCAAGGACAGCGTCACCCTGGTGGGTTTCGGCACCTTCCTGCAACGCCACCGCGGCGCCCGCACCGGCAAAAACCCGCAAACCGGTGAGCCTGTGAAGATCAAGGCAAGCAACACCGTCGCGTTCAAACCGGGCAAGTCGCTCAAAGACAGCGTCAACCCGTAAGTTAAGCGGTACCGTCTCGAAGGGAGGCGGGGCGGTAAAGAAAATGGGCACGCCGACTGGGTCGGGTGCCCATTTTTTGTTGGGGGTGAAAAGGGCAGTGGGGAATATAAGTAGTTGTCTCTTGCAGAATTATTAATGGTTGAAGTGGAAGCTGAGTTGTAGCGAGTTTTTATTGAGTAATAATCGAATTATATAGTTGATATGGAACTACATCGGTACAGATTGACACATATGGCATGAGACAGCAGGGAGCGCGCTCTAAACTAATTTTTAGAGGTGTATATATGCAAATCTTCGATCAGTCCCGTGTTCCATTGCTCACGCCATTAACCCAGCAAAAAATGACGGAGATCAAATCGCCGTCGACGTCGGGTAGTACGGGTACCGAGGAAAATAGTTCAAACGATAAACCGGATTACAGTCAGAACAAAGAGAGCGCTCAATACCCTCAAGCGACCCCTGAGGAACTCGTTAGTCGAAGCAAACGTGCTGCTGAAAGACTCGGCGCGCGAAGGGCCAGCGTCAATCACAAGGGCAAGCCTCCCAAGTCTCGCAACCCTTCCAGGCGTCCACCTGGAAAACCTGGAAAACCTGGAAAACCTGGAAAACCTGGCAAGCCTGGCAATACGCCTATTAAAAAGCCAGCGGGAGGATCGAACGGTCCCGGGGCGGCACGTGACACTGGAAATGACATTGCCGGCTTGCAACAGAACAACGCTTTCCCACCGGTTTCGCCGTCAGTCGCGATTACTATACGTAATGCGCTTCTAACGTCAGGGACCAGCAATTTGGTCAATAGCGGTTTTACCGTGGGGCAGCATTTCGTTTCCAAAGGCCTGGAAGAAAGGGTTGCAGCACAGGCAGAGATGCCTGGAGCAGAAGTAAAGAAACCAGACGGCACGACGGGTACCGTAGACCCTGCCGCGACGGAGGAGCAAAAAATGCAGGCGCGTCTTACAGGCGCAGAAATAAACACTGAGTCTCTGACCAACAGCATCATTTTCATCAACGAAGGCCCAGATGCGAAGGCTGTGGTAGCTAACCCCGACGCGCCAACGGATACACAGGGGCGTTTGACCAACCTTGAGAAGCGGATGGACGCGATAGAAAGCCAAATGCCCGACATCGCTGAGCGTTACGGGCTTATCTATACCCCGTATGAGGCGTCTGAGTCATCGGAGGCGCCGACTGACAAGGCGCGTATGGAAAATGTTGAAAAGCGCTACGCGTTTATGAATAAGATGATTAAAACATTGGTCACACTTAAGCAGAACGAAGCTGACGCTGACTAGAATTGTAAATGCAATGAGGGCGGATTTAGCTGAATAAATCCGTCCCGTCTTCTTTTTAGATTTTTTATGTGAAATAAAATCTTGAGGTTACTTGAAGATTTCCCACGTTGTTTCCCCCTCGTAAGTTTGAACAGCCATCCGATAGATATCGGTCCATATATCCCCTGACGGCCTTTTAACAAGGTGTTTTGCACCAAATACATAAACAGTTTCACCTAGCGATATCCTTTCTTTGATGTGCTGCGCTGTAGGGGGGACCAGGAATTGATGCAAAAAGACCATAGGGAGACCCTGATGATATAGCCAGGCAGGTTCTCCTACCCATACGGGTTTATCCTTCATGCAAAGGTATTCGTTATCGAGTCGTTCCGTTAGCCATTTTTTTTTATTTTTTGGTGAGCCTTGCGCTACATACTCTTCGTAAAGCTTGCGAGCAAAATCCTCCGCGCTTTCATCTTCCATCGAGGCGGATTTTTTTTCCGCGACAGTCATTGCCGTGCCCCAGAAAACGTGAAAATCAGTCAACTCACTCATGTCTGCTGCTCCTGAAAGGGTTCTCTAAAATTGCCCTGTGGTTTTTACAATTCTCACCAAATCCCAGCCGGTATGGCGATACTTGTCCATTGACTCATGCCCCCAAGGCGTTGCCTTGGTCAAGTTCCAATCTTCATGAGCCACTTTTGATCCGGCGCGTTGTGGAATGTATTGATGATTCAGCTCCATCGACACCGTGATTTCCTTGGTCGTGCCAACACGTCCCTTTAGTCGGCTTCTCAGAGTATTACGATAACGAACCTCTATTCTCATCTGCGGTGCCTTGCCTAGGGCCATTCGAGCCAGGTTTCTAGTTGAGTACTGGCCTGGCCGGGCATTGGCACCCGCGGCTTTCCAAACGCCTTTCCTTGCTGTGCTCCAACATTTCCAGCCCCACGGGTCGATCCAGGCGATCGGATTCGGCCCATATTGATAGAGATTGATCCCTCCCGCCAACCCAAGAGGATCCGGTGTGGTAAACCGCCCGATATCCGGGTCGTAAAACCGGAATGTATTAAAATGCAGTCCCGTTTCTCGATCTAGATATTGCCCCTGAAACCGTAAGTTCTGCTCTTCGATGTAGGTAGGCTCGCGCACTTCCTCCACCGTACCGCCCCACATTCGATAACTGGTCCGCCAGATGACTTCGCCGTCTTCTTCGGTTAGCTGCTCCGGCTGGCTATTGAGGTCGTTATGGTAGTGACGAATTTTTTGCACAGGCCCCGTGCCGTCGACCCGGGCTACGGGCTTGTAGCCTTCATCTTCATAGATATAAAGGCTGGACTGACTATGCTTGGATTCCTGCAAGAGACGCAGCTCGTCCCAGAGGAAGCGCGTCATCCCCAACTGATAGCCATCGCTGCCATACTCGGCTTTTTCAATGCGACGCCCCAGGGGGTCATAGGTCATCCTTATCCTGTTGCCGCTATCATTTCGTACTTCAATCAGACGACTTTCTGCATCGTAGACAAAGCGCTGTAAACCGCGAGAGGCACTGCGCTTTTCGACCATGCGACCCAAGGCGTCGTACCGGTAACGCTTATCTTGATAGGTCAGCAGCCGGTTATGTTTTACCAAGCCACCTTGATTTGAACTATCGAGCAGGTTGGCTGCGGCATCATAGGCGCAGGTTTCGCTTCGTCCTGCCTGGTGGCTGACAAGAATCCGTTCGGTACTGTCGTAACCCAGATGCTCTTGACGATCGTGCTGGCGGTCAACACGGCGGCGTCCGATCAGGTTGTCGCTGGAGTCGTAGCTGTAATCGGTCTCGACCAATGGAGGCAGCTGCCATGGTTGGTCGATGCTGCGACGCTGTCGGGACCGAACCCTTCCGCTACGGTCATACGCAGTGCTTGTCTTGAGTTGCCCCTGAGTACGCTGCACTTCGCGATGCAAGCGATCACGCTCGAAGTCGCTGATAACCTTTCCATCGAGATTCAACTGATGCAGGTGGCCACTGCCGTAATACAGGCGGTTCAGCCATCGACCATCAGGCAAGCCGGTTTGAATCAGATTTCCCAGTTCGTCGTAACGATGCTGCACAGACCCTGCCGAGCTTTTCTCCTCAAGGAGCTGCCCCATGGCGTCATAGCTGAAGCCAAGTAATTGCTCACTACCATCAGGCGCCGTGAAAGTAACACCGACCAGTTGGTCGTTGAGGTCGTGCGCGTAGCTGGTGGTACCGTCCGCAGTTATTTTGCTGACCAGGCGTCCCACGGGATCTCGCTGAAACTGATGTGACAGCGGCGCTACCGGCTCACCTTCCGTTCCCGGCAGGTAGTCAACGGCGACGACATCATCCAGCGGGTCATAGGTGTAGCAGCGCCGGCTTTTATCCAGGTCCTGCTGCTGCACCATGCGGTCGGCTGCGTCCCACTCAAAGCGATAACTCTCACCGTTCTCGTTGGTCAGCTTGCTCAGACGTCCGTAGGCATCATGATCGAACATGACCGAACGGTTATGCGCGTCCCAGCGCTGTTTGACCAGACCGCGAATGTCATAGGCATAGCGTGTGGTGCTGCCGGCAGGGTCTACGTGGGCAGTCAGATAACCACTTGCGCTGCGTTGGAATTGTTCGACGCGGCCGTCCGGAAGCTGACATTCCAGAAGCAGCGCCTGAGGGCCGTATCGGTAACGCACCGATTCACCTTCGGCATTGGTCTGCACCACCAGATTGCCAAACGCGTCATATTGATAACGCGTCGGATAACCGGAGCAATCGACTTCTTCGACCAGTTGGCTCCACTCGTTCCAATGCAATGTTCTGGATTTTTCCGTCGCATCGATGATGCGCACCGGCTGTCCGAAACCGTCATGGACATAGCGCGTGCGGTTGCCCAGTGGATCGACTTCCTCAATGCAGTTGCCACGTTGGTCGTAGCGGTAATGCCAACTATTGCCCGCAGGGTCGGTTTCAACCTGAGGCAATGCCCAATGCGCAAGCCATTGTGTGCCACGGGTCCTGCCCAGCGGATCGGTCACTGTACTCAGGTTGCCGGAGTCGTCGTAATAGAAGCGCCATCTGCCGTTCTTTGGGTCAATCGCGCCTGCAAACTGGCGATCTTCGTTCCATTCGAATTCCCAGATACTGCCCGCGTTATCAACGTATCGGGTGATCTGATATTGCGGGTTCCAATGCCGAGTGCTGACGCGCATCAACCCATCGGTTACGCGTGTAATGCCCGCATCCAAGTCGTAGTCGAAGGTGTATTCATCGCCCGCATCTGTCCAGTGCCGACTGACGCGCCATTCCGGGCCGTCTGGTCCAGGTACTTGAGCCCATTGGTAGAAGCAACGCAGACCACTCGCCAATTGGTGCTCGACCATGCGTCTGCTGCTGTCGTAGGCAAAGCGTCGTAGGGTCGTGCCTTGGGCATCCAGGACTTCGGCAAGATCGCCGTTGCTGTCATAGCGATAACTGACGAGCACGTCGCTGCGCCCATCGAAATGATCCTGGCGCAGGTAACGGCGTTCGATATGGCTCACACGCCCAGGATGCTCTGCGGTGTAGCTCAGGTCGACGTGCATCAAGTCATGCGTGTCGCGTAGGCGGCACAGCCGTCCTTGGGCATCGTAATCAAGGAAGATCCGACCTTCATTGCGATCACCCAACAAGTGCAAGCGCATCCGCGAACTGTTCAGCGGGTCGGGCTCGAACAGCCGATACAGACCGTCGATGCTCTCGATCAATACCGCGCCTTCACCGCTGCGTCTCACCGCAAGGCCTTCGCCCGGGTCGAACGCTCCACCGGACAACGGGATATAACCGATCTCCAGGCGCCGTCCCTGCTCATCGATATACAACAGGTTTTCGTCGGCATCTATTTCTACCGACACCTCATAGTCGACGCTCCAGCCTGCGCCGAAGAGGCCGTTGCGACGTGTATCGAGACTGTTGTAGAAACGTTGCCAATCGATAGGGAGCAGGCCGGGCAGAACAAAGTCCAATTCCTCCTCTTCGCCCAGGACCTTGGCCCCCGTCGCGCTGTGCACCGGATTGGGCGAGCCATTCATGGCGCCCTTGAGCGCAGAGGTGACCTTGGCGGTGCCATAAGAAATCGCTCCCCCCACCAGCGCACTTCCGATCATGCACGGCAGCTTGGTCCAGAAACACTTCACATTGCCCCGCAACGCCATCACCACGGCAATCGCCAGCCCCACCCCCGGCGTTTTCCCGCTACGAATCTCCTGCACCACAATGGTCTCGCCACCAATGCGCACATCCGGCGAAATCAGACCCTTGGCCGTGCCAATCTTGGCGTCACAGGTACTGCGATCCCCGCTGCGTGCCGCAGGCTGCCCGTTGATGAACACCGAGCTGGAACCCTCGGCAATGAACTGCAGGGGCATGGGCGGGTGCTTGTTGCACGCCACGGTGTCCAGCGGGCAAGGCTCTGTGCCGGGCGCAGGCGAGGCGACCGTCGGGCGCCACATCTGCGAGAAAAACTCTCCGGCCATATCCAGGAAGCTTGGCGCTGCCGGCTCGCTGGGCGCGACGGGTACAGCCGTCATCTTGCCGGCGGCGCGGGCAGCCTTTTTGCCATTGATGAACACATTGTGCGAGCCGCTGGTGATGAACGCATCGATCACCGGCGGGAACACCCAGTTGGCGGCGGACTCGCACCAACTGGATATCTTCAGGTCCGCCCCCGTGAGGCCCGCGGTGATGCCGACGACCGCGCCCACTACCAACACCAACGCGACGCCACCAGTGGCAATGGTCGCACCGGTCGCGAGGAACACCGCTCCGGCAACGGCCAGGCAGCCCACAGTAGTGATCGCCGCATAGGCGGCCACTTCCAGCACACCGCCGAGAATATCGGCCATCACCGAGGTGTGCAGCAGTGCGTCGCCTTCGCGGGCAGCCCAAAGATCGTCACTCATCGCTCAGGCTCGACTCAGGGCGTAGCAGTAAAATTGAGCGTGTTTTTCAGCGTTGCCCAATGCGCCGCCTCGGCAGGGCCCAGGGGCTGGGTCTTGACGTAGCTCAGTGCAATCAGTTGGCGGGTGCCGGGTATCTGCATTGCCAGCTGATATTGGTAAATGTTGTCGCTGCCTTTGTTGAAACGGTTCTGTACTTCAAAGGCGTCGATGTCCTGCGTCGGACCGACCTTGACCGCTTGTGCAGGGGAATAGCGCAGATCCTTGACCTGCTGCTCGAGTTTTTTCAACTGGCCTTCGAAATTGCTTTGCAGGCTCTCGCCGTCCGCCAATGGGCTGCGGCTCACCACTAGGGTGGTGCCCAGCTTGGCGAACTTGAGGATATTGATCGAGGTGTCCTGTACCTCGGCATCGGGCAGGGTGAATTGGGCTTCGTTGATCAGGTAATTCATGATGAAGAAATCTCGTTATTGACCAGCGCCGGGCTTGCCGGGGAATTTTGATTCGACGGCGGACTTGATCGTGTCTTGCACGCCCTGTGCGCCGGGTGATGTGCCCTTGTCACTGCCCAGGTTGATGTCCAGTTTGCCCTTTGTCTGGATCTTGCTGCTGCCAGTGGAAAACAGGTTGAACGAGCCGCAGGTCAGGTTGATATCCCCGCCTGCCTTGAGCTCGATCACGCTGTCACCGCACACCAGGCGAAGATTCTCGCCGGCTTCGATGGTGTAGTGCGTGGCGGCACTGTCGGACTTGGCGCCACCGACGATCACCGTGTCGTTGTTGCGCACCACCCGCAGGCGATTGCTGCCGATGGTCACCGTCTCGTTATGGCCAATACTCTTGTTGCGGTCATGCCCCACCGAGTGGCTTTCATCCACCTCCACCACGATGTCCTGATTGCGCTCGGCATGGATATACAACTGTTCCAGACCCTTCTTGTCCTCCATGCGGATTTCATTGAAGTTGGCCGGCGTGCCGCCTTTGCTCGATCGGCTTTTCATGCCGCTCTGGGTGGCGTTTTCCGGCAGGTCGTAGGGCACGGTCTGCTCGGCGTTGTACACCCGCCCGGTGATGATCGGCCGGTCGGGGTCACCTTCGAGGAAGCTGACGATCACTTCCTGGCCAATCCGTGGAATCTGCATCGAGCCCCAGTTCTTGCCGGCCCAGGATTGCGACACACGGATCCAGCACGAGCTGTTCTCGTTGGATTGGTCGTGGCGGTCCCAGTAGAAATGCACCTTCACGCGGCCGTACTGGTCGGTCCAGATTTCCTCGCCTTTGGGGCCCACCACCAATGCAGTCTGCGGGCCTTTGACGATAGGGCGATGGGTGTTGGCCAGCGGGCGGAAACTCTGTTGTGCATCGATGCAGGTCAGGCTGCTTTCGAATTGCGCCGAACCGGAGCCGCCGCCGCTCTCCAGGCTTTCCTGGACGATGTAGTAGCGACAGCCGACGATCAGGTATTCGCGGTTCTGATCCTGACGACTGAAGCCGGTGAGGCTGAACAGATGGCCCGACCCCAGGCCACGCGCATTGCCGGCGAACTCGATCTGCTCATGCAGGGTTTGCAGCGCTTCGATGCGGGTACGTGCGTAGTGTTCGCCATCGGCGCTTTGCACGTAGGTGCCGGGGTAGTCGTACAGCGGATAGTCGCCGCCGGTGTGCGGGCGCGGCATGGCCGAGCGCACGTCGATGCTCGCGCTGGGGCGCTGGAAGTCGTAGTCGTTGAGCTCCAGCGAACCCGGCTGCACCTCCTGCGCCAGGTGCCAGTTGTGCATATGGTCGCGTTCGCGTTGCTGCTCGTCCTTGGGGTAGTAGGGGATCGACCCGTAGCCCGGCACCGTGGTGTGGGCGCCATAGGCGTCGGCCAGCACCAGCACGTGGCGATCCTGTTCATGGCGAAAGAAATAATAGATGCCTTCTTGTTCCATCAGGCGGCTGACGAAATCGAAGCTGGTCTCGCGGTACTGCACGCAGTATTCCCACTCGCGATACGGTCGGCTCAGGGCGTCTTCGAAATCGGAAAAACCCAGGTCGCGGAACACCTGCTTGATGATCTGCGGGATGCTCAGGTTCTGGAAAATCCGGCAATCGGAGGTGCGGCTGAGCAACCACAGCCATGGGCGCAGGGTGACCTGGTAACTGGCGAACTGACCCTGGTCGATGTTCTGGCTGCAACGCGCGACGATGCCGTGAAAGTGCCGCTCGCCACCGTCCGCCAGTTGCAGGCCCACGCTCATGGGCTTGCCGAGCAACTGGTTGAGGTCGATGTTGGCGTCCAGGGACGTCAGTTGCAGCTCATAGTTGAACAGCCTGCCCAGCTCTTCACCGCCGCCCATTTCATTGAGCAACAGCACATCCGGCCCGAGAGGGCTGGTGATCTTGGCCAGGCGTGAGGCTTGGTTGAATAGCATTATTTCATCCGTTCAATTTCTACTGTAGGAGCGAGCTTGCTCGCGAATGTCGTCAACGATGACGCGGGCATCCTGAATGTGCGCGGTGCCCTTGGGTTCTTCGCGAGCAAGCTCGCTCCTACAGGTACTGCGGCGTTTAGGCCGCGTCGCTGAAGTCGTAGTGCAATTCATTATCCCGACTACTGATCCGCACCCCCGCCAGCGCCTTGCCTTCCAACATGCGCGTGAGGAACTCACGGCTCATGTCCGGCAGCAGGCTGTTGGTGAGGATAGTGTCGATCATGCGCCCACCGCTTTCGGTTTCGGTGCAGCGCGAAACAATCAGGTCGACCACTGCGTCGTCGTAGTCGAACGCGACTTTGTGGGTGCTCTCCACGCGCTTCTTGATGCGGTTCAGTTGCAGGCGGGTGATCGCCTTGAGCATCTCGTCGCTCAGCGGATAGTACGGAATGGTCACCAGGCGCCCGAGCAGTGCCGGTGGGAAAATCTCCAGCAACGGCTGGCGCAGGGCCTTGGCGATCTCTTCCGGCTCGGGGATGTTCGCCGGGTCTTTGCACACCTGGGAGATCAGCTCGGTCCCGGCGTTGGTAGTCAGCAGGATCAGGGTATTCTTGAAGTCGATCACCCGACCCTCACCATCCTCCATCACGCCCTTGTCGAACACCTGGAAGAAGATCTCATGCACGTCCGGGTGAGCTTTCTCTACCTCATCCAGCAGCACCACGCTGTAGGGTTTGCGCCGCACCGCTTCGGTCAGCACGCCGCCTTCGCCGTAGCCGATATAGCCCGGTGGCGCGCCCTTGAGGGTGGACACGGTGTGGGCTTCCT
>Ga0308166_1003359_pt1 | contig 13684 bp, 19 predicted proteins | sample PhyCR2_2_FD_202137 | JGI IMG/M metagenome (GOLD analysis project Ga0308166, IMG submission 202137) | Phyllosphere microbial communities from UC Gill Tract Community Farm, Albany, California, United States - DLSLCC.R2 | ecosystem: Host-associated > Plants > Phyllosphere > Unclassified | place... | reverse complement strand
GGGAAGAGCTATCTTTTGTAAACTGGATCTATATGAGCACTATTTCTCAAGCTACTCTTATTGGTCTTATAGAAAAAGAACAGGTCTTCACTATGGATACTGATGGTGAAACTTTTATATTGTGCGACTCCTTCTTTGAAATTCCTTTTGAACTTGTAAAAGATTATTTAAGAGGTGAAAATTATAAAATGTCATTGCATAATAAGCCTGAACATAAAAAATATCTAGAAGAACTTAAATTTTATGCTAATTGGTGTAAAGAAAATGATATAAAAATTGATGACCAATATTTAGATATATTAAAACCTTAAGACACGACAAGGGAGAACTTTATTGGTTAGTGTAAAAGAAACAATGAACATTATAAAAACAGATGAAAAATTTAAAAAAGTTTTTCATTTTGAAACTGATTCAAAAACAAACTTTAATTATATGATTCCAGACGAAGAGTTACGAAAACAATTTTCTTTTGTTGACTGGATTTACATGAGTACACTTTCTCAAGCTACACTTATTGGCATTATTGAGCAAGGTAAGATTTTTACCACGGACACCGATGGTGAAACTTTCGAACTGTGTGAATCTTTTTTTGAGATACCTTTTAGATTAGTTAAAATTTATTTAAGAGGAAAAAATTATAAATTTAAATTACATAATGATTCTGACCATGAGGACTATTTGGAAAATCTGAAATCATATAGTCAATGGTGTATAAATAATAATATAAAGATTGACGAAAAATATCTGGATATACTTAAACCTTAAAAAATAGGATAGTGGGTAAATGCAATTTTCTAAATAAAAGGTTTACTTAATGGTTAATATAAAAGAAACAATACAATTGATAAAAACAGATGAACGATTTAAAAAAATTTTCCATTTTGATACTGATTCAAAAAAGAACTTTAATTATATGTTACCCAGCTCAGAATTAAAAGAACAGTTTTCTTTTGTAAACTGGATTTATATGAGCACAATTTCTCAAGCTACCTTAATAGGCACTCTAAAAAATGGAGAAGTATTTACGATGGATGATGAAGGCAGCACTTTTATTCTTTGCAATTCATTTTTTGAGATACCTTTTAACATTATAGATATTTATTTTATGGTAGATAATCCAAAAGATATTCTACACAACAATCAAAAAAATAAAGAATATTTAGATAATCTCAAATTTTATAAAGAATGGTGTAAAACTAATAATATAAATATAGACGAAAAATATTTAGACATATTAAAACCATAAATAATATATTATAAGGTATCTGCGATGGATAGAGAAACTATTGAAGAAATTAAAAATACCGATTTTTTAAGAAGAGTTTTTTTCTTTAAAAGTAATAATGAAAAAGATTTTTCTTTTATGTTTGAAAGTAAAAGAGAAATAAAAAAATATGCACATATAAAATGGTTATATTTATCAGATAACAAATATGCAAAATTAATTGGAGTTATGGAGGAAGGCTTTGTTTTTACAATAGATGAAGATTTTGATAACGATATATTCAGTTTTTCTTTTTTTGATATTCCTTTTGATTTTTTTAGATTATCTGCTGTTGATGCAGGAAAATCCGAAGTGGATTACCTTACAAACAATGAACTATACAGGTCTGATTTAGAAAAATATGTAGCATGGTGCAATACAAATGGATATAAAATTGAAAAAAGAGATACAAGATTATTACAGGAGAGCCTTTCTATAAATGGATAATTTTTCATAAAAGAAGAAGTTTTCAAAACTTCTTCTTTCTTATTTTTTTATCACTATTAAATATTTATACCTTTTTCTTTAGCTTCTTCAACGTAAGACTCTTGGCTTGATTCTTCAACACAACTCAGTAATTCTTTAATGACTGATTCATCACAGTCCATGTCAAAAACACTCATAGGTGAGTTATCGTTACCATCCGCTAATAAAAGTTGCAAACCACTTTTTTCAAATGCTTTAATCAATTCTTCTGGAATACCTGAATCATGATTATAAAATGCTAATTCTTCTTGCAGGTTAATGTTAGCAATTAAAGCCTTATCTCCTACATACCACAGCACAATCATCCCATAAAAATCATAATCTCCTTCTTCCAAAGGCATCTCATCATATTTTTCTTTAAAATAAGTAGCAAGAGTTTCTGCAAATTCTTCAGCAGCAGATTTTTTTCCATACCAAAAATTAGAAAAATACAGATCACCACCAAGTTGTTCAAAGCAGACAAAATCTTTTCCGTGAACATAAGCCTTATCAGGTATACGAAAACCATCATTGATTTCACTTAAATTTTTGAATAAAGCAATGTTTTCAGTGTTTAAAAGTGTCATAAATATACCTCCAATTTTCCGAAAGAGGCATTATAATACCTTATTTGATGAAATTTTTCAATTGAAAACATGTCCTATAAATAAATAATATTTTATTATTTAGTTATAAAAATATTGACCAAAATGTTAGATAAATTACAATTATCAGAAAGGAAAATATATATGAATAATTATAATTTAACACCTATGGTCATTATAACTTTTATTATTGCTTTATTCTTCAGTGTTGTTTGGATACCTGTTTTTATTATCTTTTATCCTTTATATTTAATAGGCAAATCATTATCTTTTATGGACCAAAGTGAACAAGTTTCACATTGTGGTCAAACTAAATATTCTGTTTTTTTGTTTTTCCTTTATAGCATAGCTGTTTTGCCTTACAATTTTGCTTGGGCTTTTGTAGGGGCTACAAATCATTTTAAAAAACAAGAAAAGAAAAAAATCAGTATTCAAGTTAATTTTGAAGACAAAGATCATCATGGAAATATTGATAGAGACAAGTTTATTGATCTTGTTTGTCATGATGAGTTTTTTAAAGCTTTATTTAACTTCAGAGAGAAAATAGACAAAGATTCTTATCTTAATTTTTTTGACTATAATAAGGAAGAAATCTATAGATACGAAAAAAAGGTTGTTTGGTTATATTGGTCTGACTACAACCATGATTCTATTATAGGGATTACAAAAAACAAAGGAGCTATTTTTTGTATAGACAGTAATTATGACAAAACAATAATATCCAAAAACTTTTATGAATTACCTTTTTTAATGTTCCTTCATGAGAGTGATTCTACAATAGGTCAAGTTCCCTGGCGAGCAAGACATGGCAGAATAGACATGAATACTTACGAAAAATTAAAACGTTACATTATTTGGCTGGAAGAGAATAATATTAAGGTCAAGAAAAAATATATAGATATGTTAAACTAAAAATAAAGAGCTACTCCAAGTAGCTCTTTTTATTATGTTATCATTTTAAATAAGATAAAAATTAGCCTTTTTTAGTACATGTTCACAAATAAAAGCAGTATAATTTATAAAAAGAGATAAAAGGAACGGTAATGGAAGAGTCAATTAACCACATATTAAATAAAGATAACAGATTGCAAAAATCTTATGAATATCTTATAAGTCCTGCTAATTTAAATGATATTATTTCATTAATGGCTGATTTTAAATTTTCAAAAAACAACCCAGACTTAAATATAGAAGATAGCCTATATCAGGTTATTAAAGCTAAATTTGATAATGTTTCTCAAGAACAAAAAGACACTCTTTTTAAAGTAATGACGAACAAATCAAACGAATTTAAAGACTCCACAGATTCTATTAATGTATTAACTAAAAAGAGTAATGAGCTACCTTTCTATCAATTAATAAAATTCAGATTCCCGAAATTAATACAGCTTTTTATTGACCAGGGATATATGCCTGATAGTAAAGAAAAACAAATTATGCTTGATAAAGGATTATATAATAAAATCAATTATGGCTCATCATCTTATCATGATGAAAGCCCTGATGCTCATTCTGTTTTTTCCTCAATCAAAAAAGAATTAAGCAAGTTTTCACAGGGTCTTATTAATCGCAATCTAAATATAATTGATGACCTTTTTTCCACTGTTAAAAAAGAAGATATTTTAGCTTTTTTTGAAAAAGAAAGAGAAAAAGATTTAAGAATCCCCTATTTCTATGATTCTTATCCTCGACAGGCCGAGGATTGCTCAACAATAATAAAATGCATTATAGAAAAGGATTTAAATGGTATCTATGCTTTATTAAAAAATGACTTTACTTTGAATCTTAAAGAATATTGTTTAATGCACAGGCCTCTATTATCGGAGAAAAAAGATTTTACAATAGAAAAAAACTTTCCTGAATTTTATGAGAACAGAGAGTTTATTATTCAAAAGTTGAATACTTACCCAAAAGAATATAAGAAAGAATTAGTTCTAAATATTATGAGGGCGGTTGATTTAAATCATGACAGAGATCCAGATATACTTTTTAGTCTTAAAGATATGATAATATCATCGTTTGCTGATTTTAATGAAAGAGAAAAATTTGAATTTATAAATTTGAAAAATACATCAATCGCACCGATATTTTTAGCTCTTTTCAATACTCAAGATAAATCTTTTTTCCTTAAACTATTCAATGCTCAGGAAATTGAGTTTCCAAGAATATTTTTAAAAAAGATTTATTCTAAAATTAAACAAGACACTATTTATAAAGAAGAGTATGAGAAAATTTTTATAGCTCAATTAGAAACCTTTTCAACAGAACAAAAACAAAATGTAGTTGATATTATCAGATCTGGGAAATTAAAAGAATCAGAAGAAAGAATGAGTATAAGTTTAGAGTTGGCTTGTGTTATAGAAAGAGATATCTTAAGTATGAATATAACATCGAAACAGCAAAATAATTTAAAAACAAAAAGATTATGATATAAACATATTCACTATTTTTTTCATCAACATAAAGAGCTAGTTCATAGCTCTTTATAAATAAACCTTATTAATCCAAAATAAGTAGTTCTATTACCTCATCAAATTCTTCAGATTGAGTTTCCCAATAAATATCCGATGTTTCATATTTTAAATGTAAATTTGAACAAAAAATTTTATAATCTTCGATTACTTCTTCATAAGGCGGATATTTATGCATCTTAAAAATAGATTCTATAGCTCTTGTATCTTCTTCGCTATATCCATAAAAAAGCTCTCTAAATACATTGCAAACATTTTGAATTTCTTTTCCAGCCCCAAAAAACTCTCCTTCATTTCCATATATAAAATAGTGTTCTTTATATTTTCCAAGATAAAAACTATCTTGAGATCGAAAAATAATATCAGAATTTTTAAAAAAAATCTTATGGTTTTCATTTTCTACATCTTCTAAAATATCACTTAATATATTTTTCTTGCAAACAGAACTTACACAAAACAGAATATCCAAAAAACTATTTTTGCCTTTATTAATATAATCTTTATCCAAAGCTTTTAGAAAGTCAGACTCATATTTATTTAACCATTTCAATTAATTACTCCTTTAAATAATCTTATAATCAATAATTAAACTTAAATTTTCTCAAGGCATATGAGAATAAGGATCATTCCAGTCTTCTTCGGCTTGATTTTCAGCCTGATACCTCTTTTCAAAAGTGTCCTTTGTCCATTTTAGATAATATTTACAATCATCACACTCCATATGAGCTTTTATTTCTTCATAATCAATTGTTTTAAAAAAACAAACAATATTTTCGCTTCCACATTCAGGGCAAGGTATTAACATAGGTTCTCCTTTTATCATTAATTAACACCAATATTATAATAAAAAAAGAAATAAAACAAGTTAAAATAATGACTTCTAAATACATATTGATATAATTAATAAAAGCAAAATGGAGATGTGCTATGAATATGGATTTGGTTGAACAGGAATTTAAAAAAATAATGTCAGGTGAAGATTCACGTCATTTTAATATTATTTCAAGAGGTTTTTCTGTTAATAATAGAGAGGATTTTATTTATCAAAATTTCAAAAATTATAGAAAATTTTCAGAAAGAAAAGGGGCAGAGCTTCTTTTTGGAACAAAACAATATAAAGGCATAGACCATATTTTTATCAATATTGATAAAGAAAAATTTATTACTGATAATAATATAAGTTATGTGGAGCTTTATAAAAATGGTATCATTTTTACTGAAGGCGAATTTTTCGTGTTTTAATTTATTTAAATAAAATAGTTTACAAGGAAGTATTGATGTCAAAAATACAAAAAATAAAAGAAGAAAGGTTACATGATGGTTTTTTAAAAGTTGATCGTTATTATTTCAAGCAAGAAAAACCAGATGGTTCATGGACTGAAGAATTCACAAGAGAAGTGGTGTTAAGAAGAAATGCAGTTGCTTTATTTTTACATGATCCTGTTAATGATTTACTTTTATTCACCAAACAGTTCAGACCAGGTTCAAGCACTCAGGGCGAACCCTGGATTTATGAGATGGTAGCTGGACTTATTGATGATAATGAGGATAAAGAAACAGCATTGTTGCGGGAAGCTCACGAAGAGGCTAATATTACCAATATTGAAAACATCAAACTTATCTCTTCTTATTATCCTTCTTGTGGCAGTTGCACTGAAAAAGTTTTTCTTTATTATGCAAATGCTGACTTATCAGATGTAAAAGGGTTTGCGGGTTGTGAATATGAAAATGAAATTATAGAAATCATTACTCTTTCTGTAAATGAAGCTTTTGAATGGCAAAAATCAGGCAAAATAGGCACAGCCAACGGGCATGTTGCATTGAACTGGTTAAAATATAACAGACAATAAATGCCAACTCTTTATATATTAAAAGCTTCCTTCTGGAAGCTTTTATGTTTAACCTTTATTTATCGAATCCAACTTTAACTCTTTTTTATTAAAATATAAAGATCAACCACGCCAATTAATCCAGTAGTCTCTATTTATAATATTTGCTTCTTTTTTTCTGTTTATAATCAGATTTGAATTAGAATCATCTATAAAGTATAACCATAACACATCAGATACTGTTTTTATTTCTACAGGTTTATTCTCACTCCAGTAAATATAATAAATCTTTTTGTCTTTTGCCTGAATTGAGGTAAACCATCCTATTGATAAAATATCTCTGGGACCTCCAAGATACCTTTCTTTATACTTAAGCACTCTTGCTAATGGCAAGGCTTTAAACTCACCTACACTGTAACCTTTACCCTGCATTAACATCACGATATCATTCACGGTATTAGCAGGCACATCCACATAAGGCTTGCTATCATCATACGGCATAGTTCCATATTGTGTAGGAACACCGCATCCCGTCACAACAAAACAGATGCATAATAAAAAAGCATTTAAAATTAACCTCATGATATTTTACTTTTCTCCTTTAAATATTCTCTTATTAGTTCTGACTTTGATATACTAGGATTTCCTGCTGTGTTATATTTAATCTCAGACCAGTCTATTTTTTCAAGAAGTGCTATATCTTTTAAATCAGTAACTTTTATAAAAATATGAGAGCAGGGTGATATGAATTCAAATCTATCCTGATGTTTTATTCTTCCCGCATTGGCACCTACTCTTTGAAAAGCAATATCAGCAGTGTCTTTATCGCAAAACAGAAGACCTTCGACTTGTGTAAGATTTTTTATTTTTTCCCGAATGGAATCTGATTTTTTCCATATCTGAAATACACAAGGCACATTTACAGACTTTTCCTCCAGGACAAAAGAAAAGTCATCTATATCCCATTCCTGAACAAGATGCATTTTATTATCAAGTTTATTTTTCAAGCTATCCTTTTTAAATGTTTTAGGCACAATAAAAGCCACAATTTCAGAATAAAGAGAACACTTATTGAAAAATTTTACAGCAAGATTTGAATTCTTACCAAAAGGAGGGTTTCCCAATGTGATATATTTTTCTGGGGGCAATGTGTATTGCAAAAAATCAGACTTGATAATACTTTCTATTTTAGGCTCTATATCTATACCTATTTTTTTATCAGGCATAAGATTATAAAAAGACCCTGAACCGGCAGAAGGTTCAAGCCAGGTCATATCAATTATATCAATGTTATTTTCTTTTATAAAATTAAGCAGCCTTTCATAACATAATATTGCTGTTTCTTTATTTGTATAAAACTGATCCAGTTCCTTTGCTTTATTTATCATTCAAATTCCTTTTCGAGCTAATTATATTTACAGGTAATCCTATTGAACCAAACTGCTCAGTATGAACAATAACATTTTCTTCACCTACAGTTTCTATTAATTTATCCAGACCTACACTACATTGTAACCTGCGTTGTATTTTACTGTCAATTTTTGCATTCAGTTGAATCAATGCATCAGTTGATTCCATTATTTCCTGCTTATGTTTCTTTGCATATTTTCGGGCTTCAGTATGTTCACCTTTTTTGAAATTTTTTAAACTGTTATGAAAATCTTCAACTTGCTTAAAATCAAGATTTCCTTTTAGTTTATCCAAAGCTTCTTCATTTACAATAATCTCATAAATTTCATTTATAGCTTTTCTGTTATTATTTTGCTCATATTTCCCTACTATTATTCTATGTGGTTCATTATTTGAAAATATGCGGCGGGCATCCGATAAACAAACCGTATTACTTTTTGTTGTTTTAACAGAGGTAGGAAGATTTTTATCTTTATCAAATTTACTTTCTATATCAAAACGACTGGTGTTTAACCGACCGTGATCTGATGATCCACTGTAGTTTATCTTAATGAGGTCTTCAAAGGATTTTCCATGTTTTTGATTATTACTCATACATTCTCCTGAATTTTATTATGCTAAAATTCTTATATAAATTTCAGGAAAAATCAAAATTAATTATAGAATAACTTATTAAAGTTTTGTGCTTTTCTTGGAATAATGATTCAAATCAGATTTTATTACGGAATTTATTCTTTTTGCTTCTTTTATAGATACAAAAAGATGATATAAACCATCGTTCATATATTTTAATCTCAAATATTCTTCAAATGATGTTTCAGACTCTTTTTCACGGATTTTAAAAATAGGAGGCAATGTTCGCAAAAAAAACCATAACATTGCCTTATTTTGACTGCTGGCAGCAATATGCTTTTCAAGATTTATATTAAATGTTAATTCAGACTCATTCATATAATCAGAAATTAATCTAATTTTTTCAATATCTTTTTTTCCATAAGCATAAGATAATGCATTATCAAGATTTTGATTTTTACAGTCAAATTAATACTTTTTTGATTAGAAATAAGCTTTTTTCCATACCTGCATCAAATATTGCAGTGTTACCTTTTTGATCGGTCATATTTATATCAAATCCTGAATCGAGTATTTCTTGTAGGTATTCAATATTTTCAGAGAATAACCATTTGTTCACTATACTATTTTCTTGATTACAACATTGATAATCTTCGTTCTGCATAGTTTAATTACTCTTTCTTATAAAATTTTTATAGAAAAAGACAGCATTCTCTAAGTTACCTTTAATTAAAATATATAAATTACTTGTGTTCCATTTCTTCATAAACCATTTTCAACAACTCATTACCTTTTTCTTTTTTCTCTTTGATAGTATGTTTGTTTTTTTCGTATTTTATATTTTGTTTTATTTCTTTTTGAAGAGATGATACATAATCAGGAAATACATTATAATAAGTTATTTCACCATTTTTGGCTTCCAGATAATACTGAAATTCTTCCATTGTGATATCTTTTGATAAGGATTTTATTGATGTCAAAGACAAACCAGTTTTTAAACATTCATCCAGGTATTTATGATATTTATCAGCTAAATTTGTGAAAACGAGATTTTTCAAATACTTAAAAGCAGCCTCAGAATTTTCTTTATCTTCTATTACCATTAATGTAGCAAGGGTAACAACTAAAAAAACAATACCAAGACCAACAGGTATCCATATAGGAGATGAGCTTACTATCAAATATGCAAATAAGCCATATATTCCCACATGAAATAGGGTTGCTTTAAAACCTTTAATGACATACAAAGGTTTTATATACCATTTTGTTTTCTTTCTCATCTCTTTAATATGCAAATAAAGATTATTGCTTACACTTTCCTCAAACTTTTCAATAATTCTGTCTTCTCTATCTTTATCTATATACATAACATTTCCTTTAAAATATGATTTTAAACTACTCGATTTTTACATATTTTATATATAAAGTACACCTCTTTTTTATTTTTCTATAGCTTTCTTTTCTTCATAAATCTGGTCTACTAAAACATCTGCTTTTACTTTTTTTACATCCAAATGTTTGTTATATTCAATAGAATTATAAATGCAAGGTATGCTTGATTTGAAAATGTCTGAATAAGTAATTTTTCCATCATTATAATTCAATATCTCTTTAAGCTCGTCAGCGGAAACACAATCAGTTATTTTTCGCATAGACTCAAGACTTAATTCATGTTTGGAACAATCCTCCAGAACATGCAGGTGTCTTTTTTTAAAATCTAAAAAAAGAAAGGATTTTAATGTTGTAATGAATGGAGATTTTTCACCATAAGTTTGGGACATCGCTAACCAATAGAAAACCAGCAAATTCAAAAAACCTGCCAGCATCATAGATAATGGGTCATCATTTCCGGTTTTTAAAAACTCATAATAAAATGTAGCAATTGAAATATAGCTTCCAAAGACAAGAGCAGGAGTGAAGAAATTAATCATCATGGATGGTATTTTATTATACCATTTTATGTTTTTTTTCATTTGATTTATGTGAAAATCAAAGTCTTTGACTGCTGAAGCATTTATACTTTTTGTTGCTTTATTTTCCAAAACCAATTTCAATTCATAACTCATATTAGCCTCGTTTTATTTTCTTCTTAACTGAAAAGTAGTGTATAATTAAAACACGAGAATTTCCAAAATTATTTTTAACTTTACATTATTTCTGCTTCTTGCTTTTGTTGATAATCACTCCCAGATAAATTAAGGTTTCAAGAGAAAAGACTATAAACGATGAAGAAATAAAAACAATAATTGGAAATAAATCAAAATGGTTATAAATATATTCTGTTTTATGAAGTATAAATTTTGTTATCATAAATGATAGTACAAAACACAGAAAGATGCAGATTACATTTGTTATTACATCTTTAACTTTTTCTAATTTTCTAATTTTTTGCATAAAGTGATACTCCTGATTTACTTTATTAAAAGTATCACTTTTTTTTATATAGTTCAAATTTTAAATATTTTTTAAAGCTTAATAATAGTATATTCATCCATTGAACTACATTCATCTATAACTTCTTCTATCATATTTTTTACTTGTTTGTTATACATAAGTTTTTTAATAACTCCGCTTTCTTTTTGATATCTTTCAAGTATTTTAATATATATACTAAATATATGCGGGGTTAGCTTATCTACTATTTCATTAATTTTTAAATAATTCTTAGATTTTAAAAAATCACAGATTTCATATCTTAATTTTTTTATTTCATCCTCAGACTCTATCTCGCATACTTCATAAATACTCCAGAATATATACCATAGTATGTATTTATCTATAAGAAATATGTTTTTTTCTATATTTTGGTTTTTGCTTTCATTTTCTTCATTATTTTTGTTCAACACTTGTTCAAAATATCTTTTATTTTTTATAAACTTTGAGAAATTTTTATTTTCTCTTATAAAAGTATCTTTTTCTTGTTGTGATTTATTTTTTATTTTTTCTATATTATTAACTACACTTCTTATATAATTTAAATTTTCAATGAGTCTATTGTTAAGATAAAAAGTTTCTGAAAATTCAAATATTTTATTTAAATCTGGAATCGCGTTATTTCCAAAAATATTATTATAAATATCTTCATATTCTTTTTTATCTTCTCTAAATATTAATGATGTTTTAAAAAATAAATTTTCTTTCCAGTAAATTATTTCTGACATTTCATCCATTTTAATTCTATTTTTAATATTTGTTTTTGATTGATTTGATATTAGTTTTCCTCTTTTGGTTATATAATCTATGTCATACTTTAACAAACCGTTCTTTAACATATTTTGTTCTGGTTTATTAGAATAAAAATCAGTAGGTATTATTTTATTTTGTTTATTGCTATAATTAGTTAGATTTTTAGCAAACTTCGTGTCTTCATTTTTTGTGCTTTCCATTATTTTACATGTAACATATATATCTTTCATAAAATTTAAAGCATCCTGCTCAGGATTTAGACTTTTTAATTTTTTAAATTCTATTAATTTTTTTTCAAAAGCAACTTTCAGACTATTTACAGTTTGAGCACCATTAATGATCTGAGGTTTGTATAAAGTAAGTTTTTTATTGTTGCTGTTATTAAGACCAGATACATCTAGTTTATTGCATGTAATGCTTATACCATTGTTGAAAAAGTAAAAATATTCTGGCTCGTTAAGAGCTGTTTCTATTATTCCTTTATTGACTATATTTTTATCACCCAAAAAACCTCTAACATTTCTTTCTAAAATTGTAGTTCCTCTTTTTAAAATTTCAATAATTTTATCGCCTGACAATGGGAAAGTTACTGTGCTTCTCTGTTTTCCATTTCGAGCTTTTGGTGTAAAATAAATTAAGTCATTACTGCTGTTTATTTTTCGGTCTTGTATTACCTCTACTTTTATTTCTATTTTTTCTGGAGCATTTTCATCGTCCATATCTTCTTCATATAAATAAACAAATTTTTCCAATATATCGGACATATTAAAATAATCTATATTTTCATAATTTTTAAGTATATCTTCAGAACAATACCCCATATGATAAATTTGTTTTACTATACTATAATCTTTATATTCAGTGCTCAATAAATTTATAATATCTTTTATTCTTTTATTTTTACTATGAAAGTTTTTATCATCAAAGTAAGTAAATTTATCTATTAAAGAAAACCACTCTTTTCTCGCATCTTTGTTACCTTTTTCATCGTAATGTTTTTTGCTTTTAAATTGAATTAAGTAAATCTTTTTAGCATTGTCATTCACTACGAAAGCATCAACACCTTCATCATTTGAACCTAAGCCGTATAAACTTTCTTCCACATCAACATTTTCGAAATACATATATAAAATATATTTTGAAAACGCTGAAGAAAATTCCTCTTTATCGTACATGCCTTTTATATAGTCACTAAACTTGTTAAACTTTTCTTTTTCTGTTTTTAATACTTTATTATTCATAAAAGTTCCTTTTTTTTTATGGTCTTGTTTTTTTATATTATAATATTTTCGATAGTTCAATCATTTGCAATAAAAATAAGTGTACTTATTATCAAAAAATGATATAATTTAATAATAATGTTTAAAAAGGTAAAAAACATGTACGAATATCAGGAAAAAAATCTTATAAAGATCCTCAATTCTAAAAAAGAAGCCAAAGAGGTTGTTTTTGAAAACTTTATTAATGAGATAAAATTAATTAACTCTTCCTTTAATGGTGAGGAAGATAAACAATTTAATATTAATGGTTCACAACTTAAATATATGAGAGAAGTTGATAAGCACTTGAATATGAATCTTATGAACTATATTTTAAGATCAAAAAATGAATTAATTTATGATTATGTAATGAAAAATTATAAAGAACAAATAGAATTTAAAAATGCTAATTCATATTATGCTTTTTTAATTGAACTACTCAACCAGAAAAAACTGGAAGATTTTTTTCATTATGTTAAATTTGAAGAACAATTCTCAAAGGGGAAAGTATATTACTTACAGATCAATAAGCAACTAACCAAAAGAGATTCTTGTTGTTTTTCTTCTTCTGTGGGACACATTCATAATAATTTAATCAGACAGGCTCTTCTTTTAGATACTC
>Ga0308166_1003357_pt1 | contig 13687 bp, 10 predicted proteins | sample PhyCR2_2_FD_202137 | JGI IMG/M metagenome (GOLD analysis project Ga0308166, IMG submission 202137) | Phyllosphere microbial communities from UC Gill Tract Community Farm, Albany, California, United States - DLSLCC.R2 | ecosystem: Host-associated > Plants > Phyllosphere > Unclassified | place... | reverse complement strand
ATCGCGGCCACGCGCGCGGCCACGTCGGCCGTGTCGATGCCGCCGGCGCCCGTCACGCCCTTCAGCGAGACGTAGTACGAGAAGCCGCTGCCATGGCGCGCCACCTGCTGGATGCGCTCGACGGTCGACGTCGGCGCCAGCAGGAAGATCAGGTCGAGGTCGCTGGCCCGCATCTCGGCGGCGAACGCTTCGCACTCCTCGGGCGGATAATCGACGATGATGGCGCCGTCGGCACCGGCGGCCTTTGCACGGCGCACGAATTCGCTCGGCCCCATGCGCTCGATCGGATTGGCGTAACCCATCAGCACGACCGGCGTGTGCTGGTTGGTCTTGCGGAACTCGCTGACGTAGCCGAACACGTCGGTCATGCTGACGCCGAATGCGAGCGCGCGCTCGCAGGCGCGCTGGATGACGGGGCCTTCCGCCATCGGGTCGGAAAACGGGACGCCGAGTTCGAGGACGTCGGCGCCGCCTTCCACGAGGGCGTGCAGCAGCGGGACGGTCAGTTCCGGCGCCGGGTCGCCGGCGGTGATGAACGTGACGAGGCCGGTCTTGCCCTGTTCCTTCAGGGCGTCGAAAGTCTGTGCGATACGGGACATGCTGTGATTCCTTTGATAAGTGGTTGCAAACGGTGGAGGAGACGACTCGGCCGGATCAGCCGAAGTTGAGTCCCGCCCGTTGCGCCACGGTGTGCATGTCCTTGTCGCCGCGGCCCGACAGGTTGACCAGGATGATCTGATCCTTAGGCAAGGTCGGCGCCAGCTTGGCCGCGTAGGCGATCGCGTGCGACGATTCCAGCGCCGGGATGATGCCTTCGATGCGGCAGCAGTCGTGGAACGCGGCCAGCGCTTCGTCGTCCGTGATCGACACGTACTCGGCGCGCTGGATATCCTTCAGCCACGCGTGTTCCGGACCGACGCCCGGGTAATCCAGGCCGGCCGAGACCGAATGCGTCTCGATGATCTGGCCGTGCTCGTCCTGCAGCAGGTACGTGCGGTTGCCGTGCAGGACGCCCGGGAAGCCGGCCGTGAGCGACGCCGCGTGCTTGCCGGAGTCGAGCCCCTCGCCCGCCGCCTCGACGCCGACGAGCTTCACGCCCGGCTCGTCGATGTACGGGTAGAAGATGCCCATCGCGTTCGAGCCGCCGCCGATGCAGGCGACGACGTAGTCCGGCTGGCGGCCCGTCATCTGCGGCATCTGCACGCGGCACTCCTCGCCGATCACCGACTGGAAGTCGCGCACCATCATCGGGTACGGGTGCGGGCCCGCCACCGTGCCGATGATGTAGAACGTGTTTTCGATGTTCGTGACCCAGTCGCGCATCGCTTCGTTGAGCGCGTCCTTCAGCGTCTTCGAACCGGATTCGACCGGCACGACGGTCGCGCCCAGCAGCTTCATGCGGTAGACGTTCTGGGCCTGGCGCTTGACGTCCTCGCTGCCCATGTAGATCACGCATTCGAGGCCGAAGCGCGCGCAGATCGTCGCCGTGGCGACGCCGTGCTGGCCGGCGCCGGTCTCGGCGATGATGCGCGGCTTGCCCATCCGTCTGGCGAGCAGCGCCTGGCCGATCACGTTGTTGATCTTGTGGGCGCCCGTGTGGTTCAGGTCTTCGCGCTTGAAGAAGATCTGGGCGCCGCCGCCTTGCTCCGACCAGCGCTTGGCGTGGTACACGGGCGACGGACGGCCGACGAAGTGGGCCAGCTCGTAGCGGAATTCTTCCAGGAATTCCGGGTCCTGGCTGTAGCGGGCATACGCCTCGTTCAGCTCGGCCAGCGCGTGGCTGAGCGTCTCGGCGACGAACGAGCCGCCGTACGGGCCGAAGTGGCCGGTGGTGTCCGGCAGCTGGTAGTCGGGGGTCTTGAAGAGCGCCTGGGCGCCTTTAACTTGATTCGGTTTCATGGTGTGCTTGGCTTTCGATGGTGGCATCGCCTGCCCGCACCGCCGCGACGAACGCGGCGATCTTGCGGGCATCCTTGATCCCCTTCCCCGCCTCGACACCGCTACTGATGTCGACCGCGAAGGGGCGTACCTGCGCCACCGCGCCAGTCACGTTGTGTACGCTCAAGCCACCACTCAAAACGACCCGAGGCGCGAGCTCTTTTGGAATAACAGACCACTCGAAAACCTTTCCTGCGCCGCCATAGGCATCCACGTACGTGTCGAGCAGCAGGCCCGAGAACCACGGAGACGCGGCGCGGTATTGAGCTTCCGATTCTAGCAAATCGGCGGGCGTCGTGTCAGGTTTTACCCGGAATGCCCGTACGAACGGGCGCCCTACGGCCGCCGCGAGTTGCGCGCACGCGTCCGGCGTCTCGTCGCCGTGGAACTGGATCAGGCCGAGCGGCCCGGCGGCAGCGACGGCGCGCACCTCGTCCAGGGTCGCGTTGACGAACAGCGCGACGGCGCTCACGAACGGCGGCAGCGCGCGCGCCAGTTCGGCGTAGCGTTCGGCGCTGACGTAGCGCGGGCTCTTCGGGTAGAACACAAAGCCGAGGGCGTCGGCGCCGGCTGCGACGGCGGCGTGCAGGTCTTCGGTGCGGGTGATGCCGCAGATCTTGATGCGGGTGCGAGTCATGGAAGATTCGGGTTAGACGTCAAGCGTCGTTCCCGCGAAAGCGGGAACCCATGCTGAAGTACCACAATCCGACCATGTTGCGCTAACGCGCACTCCGCGAATTCTGCTGCTCAGCATGGATCCCCGCTTGCGCGCGGATGACGTATTCAATGTGCGGGTAATGGGTTACAACCACGGCAGCGGTGCCACCGGCTCCTGCGGCAGTCCCCACTTCGGATCGTAGTCGATTGTAGCAAGGTACAGCCCATCCGGCATGAACGTGGGCGCGGCGGCGTCGCGCGAGCGCGCATCCAGCACCTCGGCCATCCAGCCCGGTTCGTTGCGCCCCGTCCCCACGTAGATCAGCGAGCCGACGATGTTGCGCACCATGTGATGCAGGAACGCGGAGGCGCGCACCGTGAACACGATGATATCGCCCATGCGCTCGATCTTCACCTCGTGCATCTGCTTGACGGGCGAATTCGCCTGGCAGCCGGAGGCGCGGAAGCTGGAAAAATCGTGCGTGCCGATCAGGTGCGCGGCGGCTTCGCGCATGCGCTCGACGTCGAGCGGGCGGAACACCCAGCCGGCGCGGCCGGCCAGCAGCGCGGACGGGTTGGCGTGGTTGTACAGCACGTAGTGATAGGTGCGCGAGCGGGCCGAGAAGCGCGCATGGAAGTCCTGCCCTTCCGCGTCCGGCGCCACGACATGCGCCCAGCGCACGACGATCGACTCGGGCAGGAACGCGTTCGTGCCGCGCACCCACGATTGCGGCGCGCGCTCGACGTCCGTATCGAAATGGACGACCTGCTCGATCGCGTGCACACCCGCGTCCGTCCGGCCGGCGCAGGTCGTCGCGAGGCGCGTGCAGGCGAATTTTTCGAGCGCGATTTCCAGTTGGTCCTGGACCGTGTCGCGCGATGGTTGTTTCTGGTACCCGTTCCAGGCGGTGCCCACGTACTGGACACCCAAAGCGATGCGTGCCAACTGCTGCTTACCTCACACCAGTGCCGCGCGCATCGAGTTGGCGCGTGCCGCCTGCTCGGGATTGCCGCCGCGGATGACTTCCTCGAGCAGCTCGCGCGCGCCTTCCTTGTCGCCGATTTCCTGGTAAGCCAGGGCCAGGTCGAGTTTCGTTTCCATCTCCATCTGGGCCGGCGACAGCGCCGCGTCGGCCGTGGCGGCGTCGGCCGCGGTGTGGGCCGTGCTCGCAAACTGCGGCTCGGACAGCGGCTGCACGTCCGGCAGCGGCAGGTTGCCGTCGGCCGGCAGGTCGAGGTCGAAACCGCCCATGTCGAACTGCGGCGCCGCCGGTTCCAGCACGATGCGATCGGCTTCCGCGAACGGCGCGTCGGCGGTGGCCGGCGTGGCCGGGATGTCGAACAGGTGCTCGTCCAGCGCCGCCGGCGGGATCGATGCCGCGCTCTCGGTACGCGGTGCGTCGTCCAGGCCGAAGTCCATCGTGTCGAAATCGAACGGCTCGGCGTGCGGCGCGGCGCTTGGCACCGGCTCGGCCGGCAGGCTGGCCTGCAGCTCCGTCGGCAGGTCGGGCAGGTCGAATTCGCGCGCCAGGCTGGCCATTTCGATGTCGGCCGCGGCCGCGGTGGCGGCGGCCGGGGACAGCGACAGCAGGTCGTCGATCGTGTGCTCTTCCAGTTGCGGCACCGGATTCGGCACCGGCGCCGGCGCGGCGAAATCGGTGTCGAACGTGAAGTCGAGAGCGTCGTCTCCGGCCTTGTCCAGCGCCACGGCGGGTTCGACCGGGACAGCGGATGCGGCCGGCGTCTCGAACGCGCTCATGTCGAAGTCGAAATCCGGAACGTCGTTCGCGGCGCCCGGCTGCGGCGTTGCCGTTACTGCGGCCGGTTGCACCGGTTCGACCGGTTCGAATGCGAGGCCGCCCAGGTCGAAGTCCAGCACATGGTCGTCCTCGACCGGCGCCGGCGTGGTCGACGGCGCATTCGTGACCGGAGCGGGTGCGGGCTGCGCGGTAGCCATGGCGTCGGCAAAGTGCTGGCCGAAGTCCACCGGCGCAGCGAACGGATCGTGGGTCCGCGCGTCGAGTTCATGCTCGGCGGGCTGGTTGAATGCGTCGTCCAGCTCTTTCGACAGCAGGACCTGCTGGCCGAGCTCGGCACTGCTAGGCGCCGGCGCGGCCGGCGCGGCGCTGTGCGTGTACAGCGGATTGAACGGATCGATCGACAGGCCCAGCGCCGCGGCCTGCGCCCACTCGTCGCCCTGGCCGCGCGTCATGCTGTACAGCTCGGACGCCTGCGTCTCGAACGCGCGCGTATCCTTGCGCGCCGCGTAGATCTCGAGCAGCTTCAGGCGCACCGGATAGCGTTCCGGATGGGTGCGCAGGGCTTCCTTCAGGATTTCCTCGGCCTGCGCATCGCGGCCGTAGGCAATGTAGACGTCGGCTTCCGCGACCGGGTCGACTTCGTTCGTGTCGAGCTGGCTGGCCGACGGCGCGAAACTCGAATTGAACACGCTGTTGTTCGTGTCGACGCTCTGCCCGCCCGTTTCGGCGAACATCGAATGGGCCGGCGCCGGCGGGACATTGACGGCGGCCGGTTCCGGCACGATCCTGACGACCTTCTTCTTGCGCCGTTGCGCGACGAGCAGGCCGGCGAGCAGCAGCGCGGCCGCGCCGCCGCCCACGAGCGGCAGGTTGTCCATGATGAAGTCCATCAGGCCGGGCTCCGGCGGTGCGGCCGGCTTGGCGGCGGGCTTGATGGGCTGCAGCTTCTTCTGCGCCGGCTGCTCGTGCGGCGCGCTCGCGGCCGGGGCAGTTGCGACGGGCGCTGCAACCGGCGCGGACGCGTTCTTTTCCGCCTCGGCGCCGGCCTTGTTCTTGACCGTGGCCAGTTTTTCGAGGTCGGTCACGTTGCGTTCCAGCTCGTGTACGCGCGACTGGGCGTCGGCCAGTTCCTTTTCCTTGGCGATGCGCTCTTCCGCGCTCATCGTCGCGCCCTTGCCGGCCGGCGCCGACGGCGCGGCCTTCGACAGGCGCAGCTGGTCCTGCGCTTCGTTGGCGGCGGTCGGGCGTTCCTCGACCTTGGCCGTGATCTTGCCGGTCGCGCCCTGTCCCGACTGCGGCGCCTTGGCGGGTTCCGCTGCGCCGACCTGGCCCGCGAGCTTGTTGCGGTAGGCATTGAAGTCGGCCGCGTGGGCCACGACGACGCCGTGCGCTTCCGTGTTGTCGGTCGCGCGCACCGCGTCGGCTGCCGGCACGGAGAGGATGCGGCCCGACTTCAGGCGGTTCATGTTGTTGCCGATGAATGCTTCCGGATTCGCGCGGTACAGCGCGACGAGCATCATGTCGAGCGACACGTCGACCGGTTTCAGGCGCGACGCGATGCGGCCCAGGCTGTCGCCCTGCCGGACGCGGTACTTCGACGGCGTGTCGGCGGCCTGCGCCTCGTCGTTTTCCGCCGGCGGACGGGTACGGCTGCGCTGGCCGCGCGCGGGACGCTCGGCCTCCGCGGGCGCGGCTGCAGGGGCTGCTGCGGGAGCCGCGGCCTGCGCGCGCGGCGCCGGTGCGGCGCGCGTCTCGCCCGGGGCGACCTGGGCCGACTGCGTCGAGCGCAGTTCGGCCGGATCGAGCAGGAACGTGTATTCGCGCACGAGGCGGCCGTTGGTCCACGACAGTTCCAGCAGCATGTCGACGAACGGCTCGTTCAGCGGCTGCGTGGAGCTGACGCGGATGAACTGGCGTCCGCCGCGCTGCTCGACGTTGAAGCGCAGCGACAGCAGCGCCGGATTGAATTCGATGTTCGCGGCCTTGAACGCGTCGGGCGACGCCAGCTTTGCGGCCAGGCCGGCAGCTTCGTCGCCGGACACCGCCGTCAGTTCGATTTCGGCCCGCAGCGGCTGGCCGAGCGCGGACAGCACGGTGAGCTTGCCGAGGCCGGCCGCGTGGGCCGCCGACGTGAGGACCAGCGCACTTGCGACCGCCGCAGTGAGCTTCTTCAGTGCGGACGACTTCATCGGGGGACGGTGAGTGACAGGCATAGGTTCGAAAGCGGTGTGGGTTGACGGAGGTGCAAGGCGTTGCCCGGAGGTCTCAGCAACATATCATCATGCACTGTGGCACGCAAGCTCTACGGAAAGAAACATTCACACTTCCTGACGTATGTAGACAGTCTATTCATGCCTGTCGTGTTTTTTGGATGATATGGTGTCAATTCGATACTACGGAAGGATGAGTCATCGCGGCGCCAGCCAAAAGAAAAAGGCGGCCAGCGGCCGCCTTCCTTCGCGCCCGCAGGCGACAGATTACATCACTTGTCCAGCACGATGCGCAGCATGCGGCGCAGCGGCTCGGCGGCGCCCCACAGCAGCTGGTCGCCGACGGTGAAGGCCGAGATGTAGTCCGGACCCATCGACATCTTGCGCACGCGGCCGACCGGGATCGTCAGGCTGCCCGTGACGGCGGCCGGGGTCAGGTCGCGCACCGACGCTTCGCGCGTGTTCGGCACGAACTTCACCCACTGGTTGTCGTTCGCGATGATGTCGTTGATCTCGTCCAGCGGCACGTCCTTCTTGAGCTTGATCGTCAGCGCCTGCGAGTGGCAGCGCATCGCGCCGATACGGACGCACAGGCCGTCGACCGGGATGACACTGGCGCCGGCGGCGTTGCGGCCGAGGATCTTGTTGGTCTCGGCGCCGCCCTTCCACTCTTCCTTCGACTGGCCGTTGCCCAGGTCCTTGTCGATCCAGGGGATCAGGTTGCCGGCCAGCGGCACGCCGAACTGCTTGGTCTCTTCCGCGGAGAGGCCGTGCTGGGTGGCCAGCACGCCGCGGTCGATTTCCAGGATCGCCGATGCCGGGTCGTCCAGCAGCGGCTTGACGGCCGCGTTGATGGTGCCGAACTGGGTCAGCAGTTCGCGCATGTGCTGCGCGCCGCCGCCCGATGCGGCCTGGTAGGTCATCGACGTCATCCAGTCGACCAGGTCGTGCTTGAACAGTCCGCCCAGGCCCATCAACATGCACGACACGGTGCAGTTACCGCCGACGAAGTTCTTCACGCCGCGGGTCATGGCCGACTTGATGACGTCCAGGTTGACGGGGTCGAGCACGATCACGGCGTCGTCGTTCATGCGCAGCGTCGACGCGGCGTCGATCCAGTAGCCGTTCCAGCCGCTAGCTCGCAGTTTCGGGAACACTTCGGTCGTGTAGTCGCCGCCCTGGCACGAAATGATGATCTCGCATTTCGACAGTTCGGCGATGTCGGTTGCGCTCTTCAGCGTCGTTTCGTTCTTCGCCATCTTCGGCGCAGCGCCGCCCGGGTTCGACGTCGTGAAGAACACCGGCTCGATGTGGGCGAAATCGCCCTCGTCCTGCATGCGTTGCATGAGGACCGAACCGACCATACCGCGCCAACCAACCAGACCTACCAATTTCATGTTAACCCCTCGTGTGATGTGATCCGCCCGATCGGGCGTATTCCTGTTGCTGCTCGAACTTTCGTAACGTCTGATCAACCCAATGCGTTGACGACCGCGTCGCCCATCTGCTCGGTGCCCACGCGCGTGGTGCCTTCCTCGAAGATGTCCGGCGTGCGCAGGCCTTGGGCCAGCACCTTCTTGACCGCGTTCTCGATGCGGTCGGCCTGCTCCACCTTGCCGAGCGAGAAGCGCAGCATCATCGCGGCGGACAGGATCGTCGCCAGCGGATTGGCGACGCCCTTGCCCGCGATGTCCGGCGCCGAACCGTGCGACGGCTCGTACAGGCCCTTGTTGTTCGCGTCCAGCGATGCCGACGGCAGCATGCCGATCGAACCGGTCAGCATCGCGGCCGCGTCGGACAGGATGTCGCCGAACATGTTGCCGGTGACGATGACGTCGAATTTCTTCGGCGCGCGCACGAGCTGCATCGCGGCGTTGTCGACGTACATGTGTTCGAGTTCGACGTCCGCGTATTCCTTGTGCACGTCGGTCACGATGTCGCGCCAGAACTGGAACGTTTCCAGCACGTTGGCCTTGTCGACGCTCGTCACGCGGCGGTCGCGCTTGCGCGCGGCCTGGAACGCGACGTGGGCGATGCGGCGGATCTCGCCTTCCGCATAGCGCATCGTGTCGAAGCCTTCGCGCTGGCCCGCGAACGGGCCGTCCGGGCACTCGCGCACGCCGCGCGGCTTGCCGAAATAGATGTCGCCCGTCAGTTCGCGGATGATCAGGATGTCGAGACCCGACACCACTTCGGCTTTTAGCGTGGAGGCGCCGGCCAGTTCCGGATACAGGATCGCCGGACGCAGGTTGGCGAACAGGCCGAGCTCTTTACGCAGGCCGAGGATCGCCTGTTCCGGACGCAGCGCGCGCTCGAGCGTGTCGTACTTGTAGTCGCCGACGGCGCCGAACAGCACGGCGTCCGCCGCCTTGGCCAGGGCCAGCGTGCCCTGCGGCAGCGGATGGCCGTGCGCGGCATAACCGGCGCCGCCGACCTCCGCCTGTTCCAGTTCGAACGATTCGCCCAGTGCGTTCAGCACCTTGACGGCTTGCGCGGTGATCTCGGGACCGATGCCGTCGCCCGGCAGGATGGCAATCTTCATGTTCTTGTTCTCGTTCAGATGGTGTTGGCGAGCCACGGCTGCGTGCGCAGGTGGCGCTCTTCGTAGGCGCGGATCTCGTCGGCGTGGCGCAGCGTGAGGCCGATGTCGTCCAGGCCGTTCAGCAGGCAGTACTTGCGGAAGTCGTCGATGGCGAATTCGAACGCCAGATGGCCGTCCGGCGTGCCGACGGTCTGCTTCTCGAGGTCGACGACGAGCTTGTAGCCTGGGAACGCCTTGACTTCATTCATCAGCTGGTCGACCTGGCCTTCGGACAGGACGATCGGCAGCAGGCCGCCCTTGAAGCAGTTGTTGAAGAAGATGTCGGCGAAGCTCGGCGCGATGACGGCGCGGAAGCCGTACTGCTGCAGGGCCCACGGCGCGTGCTCGCGTGACGAACCGCAGCCGAAGTTCTTGCGCGTCAGGAGGATCGACGCGCCGGCGTAGCGCGGCTGGTTCAGCACGAAGTCCGGATTGACCGGGCGATTGCTGTTGTCCATGCCCGGTTCGCCGTGGTCGAGATAACGCCATTCGTCGAACAGGTTGGGGCCGAAGCCGGTGCGGCGGATCGACTTGAGGAATTGCTTCGGAATGATGGCGTCGGTGTCGACGTTGGCCCGGTCCAGCGGGACCACCAGTCCTTCGTGTACGGTGAATTTATCCATGATCCTTGTCTTACTTTCTGCTTCCGCAGGGGTCAGAGCCCGAATTTGCTTTTTGGGGCTCTGACCCCGAATTCCGCGGCGTGTCCAGCAGTTTGTTTATTTGCCGCCGGCGCCGGTAATCACCTGGCCGACTTTCTGCACATCCCTGCCCATGCCGGAGATGGTATTGCAGCCGGCAACGGCCAGGGCGACGAGTGCGAGAGCGATGAGTTTCTTCATTGGCGTATAGTCAGTCGGGGGCAGAGCACACCCGAGAAATTCGTGCTCTGACCCCGAATTTTAGAGTTGGCGCACGTCCACGAAATGGCCCGCAATGCCGGCCGCCGCGGCCATCGCCGGCGACACCAGGTGCGTGCGTCCGCCCTGCCCCTGGCGGCCTTCGAAATTGCGGTTCGACGTCGACGCGCAGCGCTCGCCCGGCTCGAGCCGGTCGGCGTTCATCGCGAGGCACATCGAGCAGCCCGGCTCGCGCCATTCGAAACCGGCGGCCTTGAAGATCGCATCCAGGCCTTCGCGTTCCGCCTGTTCCTTCACGAGGCCGGAGCCCGGCACGACCATCGCCAGCCTGACGTTCGACGCGCGCTGGCGGCCGCGCACGACGGCGGCGGCGGCGCGCAGGTCTTCGATGCGCGAGTTGGTGCAGGAACCGATGAACACCTTGTCGATGCGAATGTCTTCCATCGCGGTGTTCGGCTTCAGGTCCATGTAGACGAGCGCCTTTTCCATCGCGTCGCGCTTGACCGGATCCTTTTCCTTGTCGGGATCGGGCACGCGGCCGTCGATCGTCGTGACCTGCTCGGGCGACGTGCCCCACGTCACCTGCGGACGGATCTCGGCGGCATTCAGTTGCACGACGAGGTCGAACTTCGCGCCCGGATCGGTATGCAGCGTGCGCCAGTAGGCGACGGCCTGTTCCCATTGCGGGCCGGCGGGCGCGAACGGGCGGCCCTTGACGTACTCGATGGTCGTGTCGTCGACGGCGACCATGCCGGCGCGGGCGCCCGCTTCGATCGCCATGTTACAGACCGTCATGCGGCCTTCCATCGACAGCGCGCGGATCGTCGAGCCGCCGAATTCGATGGCGTAGCCCGTGCCGCCCGCAGTGCCGATCTTGCCGATCACGGCCAGCACGATGTCCTTGGCGGTGACGCCCGGCGGCAGTTCGCCGTCGACCTGCACCAGCATCGACTTCGATTTCTTGGCCAGCAGCGTCTGCGTGGCGAGCACGTGCTCGACTTCCGACGTGCCGATGCCGTGCGCCAGCGCGCCGAACGCGCCGTGCGTCGAGGTGTGCGAGTCGCCGCACACGACGGTCATGCCCGGCAGGGTGGCGCCCTGCTCCGGGCCGATCACGTGCACGATGCCCTGGCGCTTGTCGTTCATGTTGAAGTACGTGAGGCCGAACGACTTCGCATTGCTGTCCAGCGTCTCGACCTGCAGGCGCGAGGTCGGGTCGGCGATGCCGTGCGAACGGTCGGTGGTCGGGACGTTGTGGTCGGCTACGGCAAGGTTGGCCGAAGTGCGCCATAGCGGGCGGCCGGCTTCGCGCAGGCCTTCGAACGCCTGCGGGCTGGTGACTTCGTGGACCAGGTGACGGTCGATATACAACACGGTGGTGCCATCCGCATCGGCACGCACGACATGCGAATCCCAAAGTTTGTCGTAGAGCGTTTTTAACATGATGAGTCTTGAAGTCCATTAGAACGACCGCTTCATGCGGGCATGGTCTTTGATTATGCCATATTTGTGCATCGCGGAAGAGAGCCTGCTGGCATGATTATTCCAATCGACTCATCCGCAAGGAAATTTTGTTCGGGAGACGATTTCGATCTGCAAATAAAAAAAGCCCACGCATTTCCTGCGCAGGCTTTTCGTAGCTTTGTTGCAAAAATGCGGCAACGCGCTTTTAGCACATTTTCAGTGCAGAGGACGCACCTCAGGCGGCCAGGCGGACGGCGGAACGGCAGCCGTCCATCAGGAACGACAGGCCGACGACCAGCACGAGCGAACCTTCGGCCGAACGCGCGGTACCGGTAACGCCTTCGACGTTCAGCGCCGTCATCGGCTTGATCACCAGGTCGGCCGTGCCGTCGACCGCTTCCACGGCCAGGATGTACGGCTGCGGCGCATTGATGACGATGCCCACGCGTTCCGTGCATTCCTCGTAGCCGAGCGACAGCGCCAGCGAACGCACCGGCAGCGGACGGCCCTGGTCCTTCAGCACCGGGGCGCCGCCGACCTGCATGAACGTCTCCGGCAGCTCGACGACGCGTTCGACCACGGCCATCGGCAGCGCGAGCTGCGCGTTCGACGTCGACACCAGCATGGTCGGCACGATCGACAGTTCGATCGGCAGGCGGATCGAAAATTTGGTGCCGGCGCCAAGCCTGGAGTCGATGCGGATCGCGCCGCGGTTCTTCTCGACGGCCGTCTTGACCACGTCCATGCCCACGCCGCGGCCCGAGACCGACGATGCCACTTCCTTGGTCGAGAAGCCCGGCAGGAACACGAGCTGGTAAGCCTCGTCGTCGGTGGGCGCCTGGTGGTCGCCGATCAGGCCCTTTTCGATCGCCTTCTTGCGCAGCTTGGCCGGGTCCATGCCGCGGCCGTCGTCCTGCAGCACGATCATGACGCTGTTCGCTTCCTGCCATGCCTTCAGCAGGATGAACGCCTTGGCCGGCTTGCCGTTGGCGACGCGGTCGTCCGGACCTTCGACACCGTGGTCCAGCGCGTTGCGCAGCATGTGCACGAGCGGGTCGTACAGGCTGTCCACGACGACGCGGTCGACTTCCGTCTCGGCGCCTTCGATGGTCAGTTCGACGTCCTTGCCCAGATCCTTGGCCAGTTCGCGCACGAGGCGGGGGAACTTCTGGAACAGGCGGCCGACCGGCTGCATGCGGGTCGCCAGCGTGGCGCGCTGCAGTTCGGCCGAGTAGCGCGACGCGCGTTCCAGCGTCTCGGTCAGGGTCGCCATCAGCGTGGCGGCCTGGCCTTCGAACTTGAACTGCGACAGGCGCTCGAGCAGCACGGCGGCCTGGTTGGCGGCCTGCACGGATTCACCGGCGACTTCCAGCAGCGCATCCAGCTTGACCGCATCGATACGGATGCTCTCGTCCTTGGCGGGGCCGGCGGCGGCCGGCTTGGTGTCGCCGCGGCGCTCGACGCCGTCCCAGCCCGGCTTGCCCGGTGCAGCGGCAGCAGCGGCTTCGGCAGGCGCGGCCGGTGCGGCGGCCGCTTCGGCGACGGGCGCGGCAGCGGCCGGTGCGACAGCGGCGGCTGCCGCCTGCACGGGCGCCTGGGCCGGCGTGTACGTACCCGGCGGGACGACCGCCATGTACATGCCTTCCCAGTCGATCCCGTCGGCCGACGGTGCGCCGGCCGGCGCCGGAGCCGGTGCAGCGGCGGCGACCGGTGCCGGAGCAGCCGGCGCCGTGGCCGGGGCCGGCGCAGCGGGTGCCGGCGCGGCCTTCGGCGCGGCGTCGGTACCGGCAATGGCGTCCTTGAGCATGCGCTCGAGGTCGGCCGGCATCGACGGCAGCTGGTCCGGCGTGGCGCCGTTGTTCAGGGCGCTCAGCTGGTCCGCTACGAAGCCGGAGGCCTGCAGCGATGCCTCGATCGCACCCGGGGTAACGAGTGCGGCGCCGGTGCGCAGCGCGTCGAACAGGTTTTCCGTCAGGTGGCAGGCGGCGACGAGCGCCGGCAGCCCCATGAAGCCCGCGCCACCCTTGATGGTGTGGAACGAGCGGAACACCGCGTTCAGCGTTTCCTTGTTGGTCGGATCGCGTTCGAGATGCAGCAGATGCTCTTCGACATTCGCTGCAAGATCCATCGCCTCGACGACGAAATCCTTGAGCATTTCATCCATTAGAATCCCAGATCGGCAAGAAGGTCATCGACACTGTCCTGGTCGAGCGCCAC
>Ga0308166_1003356_pt1 | contig 13690 bp, 10 predicted proteins | sample PhyCR2_2_FD_202137 | JGI IMG/M metagenome (GOLD analysis project Ga0308166, IMG submission 202137) | Phyllosphere microbial communities from UC Gill Tract Community Farm, Albany, California, United States - DLSLCC.R2 | ecosystem: Host-associated > Plants > Phyllosphere > Unclassified | place... | reverse complement strand
ACCTCAACCGCAACGCCGAAACCCACAAGGGCAGCACCTTCATCATCGGCAGTGACGGCAACGACCTGATCCAGGGCGGCAGCGGCAATGACTATCTGGAAGGCCGCGCCGGCAATGACAGCTTCCGCGACAGCGGCGGCTACAACGTCATTCTGGGCGGGCAGGGCAGCAACACCCTGGACTTGCAGCAGACGGTGAAGAACTTTGATTTCGCCAACGACGGCGCCGGCAACCTGTATATCCGCGATGCCAACGGCGGGATCAGCATCACCCGCGACATCGGCAGCATCGTCAGCAAAGAGCCGGGGTTTCTCTGGGGCGTGTTCAAGGACGACGTGCTGCACAGCGTCACTGCCACCGGTTTGAAAGTCGGCAGTAATCTCACCGCTTACGAATCAAGCGTTAGAGGAACGGCCGGCGCCGACACACTGAAAGCGCATGCCGGCGGTGACTGGCTGTTCGGGCTGGACGGCGATGATCATTTGCTCGGCGGTACGGGCAATGATGTGTTGGTCGGTGGCGCTGGCAATGACCTGCTGGAATCCGGCGGCGGGGCGGATACGTTTCTGTTCAATGGCGCGTTTGGCCAGGATCGTGTGATTGGCTATACGGCCGATGACACGCTGGTGTTTCTTGGCGTGCAGGGCGTGTTGCCGGGGCAAGATTTGCGTGCCCATGCGTCGACGGTCGGGCAGGACACCGTGCTGACGTTCGGTGCGGATTCGGTGACGTTGGTCGGCGTGGCACTGGGCAGTTTGAGCGCCGACGGGGTTGTTATCGCCTGAGGTTGATGCTTGGCCTTTGATGGCCCCTTCGCGAGCAGGCTCGCTCCCACACCGGAGCTGTGTCGTTCACAACTCCCTGTGGGAGCGAGGCTGCTCGCGAAGTACGATGACGCAGGATCAAAGTGACTTGAAAGCCATTCTCCGACTCAAACCCCTGCAAAACAGGAAATGCGGCCTAAAGCCAGCACGTGCACACACGTTCTTCAGCTAACCGCCAACGAGTACAGGAGATTCATGCGTGAAAGGTTTCAAGGGGTATATCGGCGTTATCACACTGGCGCTGGGTTCAGCGAGTGTCTGGGCCGATCTGCCTCAGAGTTCGATTCTCAGCCGTTACGGCATCACCTCCGATCAACTGCCGGCCCCGGGGAAGGGCGAAACGCTTGAGCCGGACGAACAGAAAAGTCGTTTTCAGATCCAGCCGGAGCAGCCGTTCGTGACGATCCGCCTGGGTGAGAACAAGCCGCCACAGACGACTGGCAATCTCAGTATTGATCGAATGGATCAACAGGAGCGCCAGCGTTGCCAGCGGTTGCAGGAGGAATTGGTGAAACGCGGCGGGAGTTACCTGAGCTGCGACGGCAGCATTCCCGGCATGCCGGCATTCGAATAATGAAACAATCCCAGTAGGAGCTGCCGAAGGCTGCGATCTTTTGATCTTCAATGCTTGAAGCAATATCAAAAGATTGCAGCCTTCGGCAGCTCCCACAGGGGAAAGGCGGCGGATCAGTCTTCCTTGCGCACGGTCGCGACTTCATCAGCGCGAACCTTGACCTTGGCCCCGGAGATGTCTTCGAACTCATAGAAGCCGTCTTCGGTCTTGGTTTTCGGCATGTCCTCGGTCAGGTACTGGGTGCCGTTCTGCAGCGTCACCACGGTCTGGGTCGAACAGCCGCTCAGCGCCAACAGGGCTGCGACTGCTACAGGAATGCCCAGCATCTTGATTTTCATACCCACCTCTGACTCCTTGCTTGAATGTGATTGCGGGCATTGTCGGCCCTCTAACGCGGTTGGTGCCAACATCGGCGGAAAAGTTCGATGGCGGCGCGAAAAAATGCCATTGATCTTTTTCCGTTTGCGCCGGGCAGGGCTGAGCTGGTATCTGTACGCATAACCAGTGTTCGCTTGCCGTGGCTTTGAAATCCCGTGACCTCCAACCCTCTCGACGATCCGTTCTATTACCTTAACAACTTCCGGCAAGTGCTTGATTGGCTTGGGCTTCGTTATGCGGATGTGATGAGCGCAAGCGAGCACGGCTTCATTCGTGACTTCAACACGCTACCGCAAGCCTCGCAGGGATTGCTGGTGCGCATGGTCATGCGCAAGGGCATTCACTTTCGCGCGAGCAAACTCAATTATCTGGAAATCGGCGACATCGCTGAGGCGGCGCAGCCGTTGCTCGACCACGGCTGGCTCGACGAACACGCCGCGCTGACGCTGGCAGAACTGTTCGATGTCTTGCTCAAGGCTGAGCTGCTGCAAGCGTTCGGCACCTTTATCGAACAACCGAAAGGGCGTAAGGACGAGTGGCTGCCGGTGCTGACCGAACAGTTCAGCGAGGCGCAAACACTGCGCGCCTGGGCCCCGCAACTGGCTGACCAGCTGTTCAGCCTGACCCTCATGGATTTGTGCGATCGCCTGCGCCTGATGTTCTTCGGCAACCTCTATCAGGACTGGTCGGAATTCGTTCTGGCAGACTTGGGCATCTTCACCTATGAAAAAGTCGAATTCTGCGCCGACTCCCGAGGCCTGCGCAGTCGCGAAGACGTCGACGCCTGCCTGTTCCTGCATCAGTGCCAGCTGCGTTTTGAGGCCGGCGAACCGCTGGAAGAGATCGTCGAGCAGATCAACGCCGTGCAGTTCGAAAACCCATGGCTGCGCCGTCGGCAGGCCAAGGCGTTGTTCCAGATCGGCCAATATGCCGAGCGCATCGGTGACTTCGCCCTGGCCCTGAGTGTGTATCGGGACTGCCCTTATCCGGGCGCGCGATTGCGCATGATCCGTGTGCTCGAACGTTGCGGCGAATACGCGCTGGCGCTGGAGCTTGGCACGCTGGCCGAACAGGCGCCGCAAAGCGCGGCCGAGCAGCAAGGTCTGCAGCGCATCGTCCCACGTCTGCGGCGCAAACTCGGCGGCCCGCCGCTCAAGCGCGTCAAGGCCAGAGAGGTCGAGCGTCTGGACTTGCACTTGCCGCGCACCGATCCGGCGCGGTCAGTGGAATTTCATGTACAAGCGCACCTGCATGACGAAGACGGCCCGGTGCATTACGTCGAGAACAGCCTGATCAATTCCCTGTTCGGCCTGTTGTGCTGGCCGGCGATCTTTGCGCCGTTGCCGGGTGCGTTTTTCCACCCGTTCCAGCGCGGACCGGTCGATTTGCTCAGCGAAGACTTTCTCGAGCGCCGCGCCGAGCTGTTCCAGGCCTGCCTGGGCGAACTCGATGACGGTCGCTACGCCGAGACCATCCGCCAGCGCTTCGTCGACAAGTGGGGCATTCAGTCGCCGTTCGTGTTCTGGGGCGCGCTCAATGAAGACCTGCTCGAGCAGGCGCTGGCCTGTCTGCCCGCCGAACACCTGAAACACTGGTTCAACCGCCTGTTGCTCGATATCAAGGCCAACCGTGCCGGCATGCCGGACCTGATCCAGTTCTGGCCGCAGCACAAGACCTACCGAATGATCGAAGTCAAAGGCCCCGGCGACCGCTTGCAGGACAATCAACTGCGCTGGCTGGAGTTCTGCCACGAGCACCAGATGCCGGTGGCGGTGTGTTACGTGCAGTGGGCGGAGCAGAGCGCTTGAGCTACAGCATCGCCGTCCGTGCACTGTGCGAGTTCACCGCCAAGACCGGCGACCTCGACCTGCGCTTCACCCCGTCGCCGACCGCGCTGGAAGGCATCGTCGGCCATCGCACCGTGGCCTCGCGGCGCAGCGAGCAGTACCAGAGCGAAGTGGCGCTGCAAGGCGAATTTGGCGCGCTGAAGGTCAAGGGCAGGGCGGATGGCTACGATCCGGCGCAGAACTGCCTGGAAGAAGTCAAAACCTATCGCGGCGACCTGAGCAAGCAACCGACCAATCACCGCCAGTTGCATTGGGCCCAGGCGAAGATCTACGGCTGGTTGATGTGCCAGAAACTGCAACTGCAGCAGATCAATCTGGCGCTGGTGTATTTCGACATCGTCAGCGAAAAGGAAACCTGCTTGGTCGAATCCCACAGCGCCGAGGCGCTCCAGGCGTTTTTCGCGCAACAGTGCGGCTTGTTCCTGCAATGGGCCGAGCAGGAAATGGCCCATCGCGAGGCGCGCAATCTGGCCGCGCAACAACTGGCGTTCCCGCATGCGGATTTTCGTCCCGGCCAACGGCATCTGGCCGAGTCGGTGTTCAAAGCCGTCAGCACCGGCCGCTGCCTGATGGCCCAGGCGCCGACCGGCATCGGCAAAACCCTTGGCACGCTGTTCCCGATGCTCAAGGCGTTGGCGCCGCAGCAACTGGACAAAGTGTTCTTTCTCACCGCCAAGACCCCGGGGCGCAAACTGGCGCTCGATGCAAGCCAGGTGTTGTTCAGGCAAACGCCGGATTTGCCGTTGCGAGTCATGGAAATGGTCGCTCGCGACAAGGCCTGCGAGCATCCGGACAAGGCCTGTCATGGCGAATCCTGCCCGCTGGCCCAGGGTTTTTATGATCGCTTGCCGGCCGCCCGCGAAGCGGCCAGCCGCATCAACCTGCTCGATCAAGCAGCGATGCGTGAAGTCGCCGCGCAGCACAGCGTGTGCCCGTATTACCTGAGTCAGGAAATGGCTCGCTGGGCGGACGTGGTGGTAGCCGACTACAACTATTACTTCGATTTCAGCGCGCTGCTGTTCGGTCTCGCCCAGCTCAATCAGTGGAAAGTCGCGGTGCTGGCCGACGAAGCGCACAACCTGGTCGAGCGCGGCCGGCAGATGTACAGCGCCAGTCTCGACCAGTTCACCCTCGGCACTGTGCGCAAGACCGCGCCGGCAGCGCTGAAGAATGCCCTGCAGCGGGTCAACCGCGAATGGAACGCGCTGCATGCGCCGCAACTGGCGGCGTATCAGGCCTACGACAAAGCCCCAGACAAACTCCTGCAAGCCATTTCGCTATGTTGCGCGGCCATTGGCGATTACCTCAACGATCATCCGCAAGGCCTCGACAGCGGCTTGCAGAACTTCTATTTCGATCTGCTGCAATTCGCCCGGGTCGCCGAGCTGTATGACGAGCATTACCTGTTCGATATCAGCAAACGCGATCTCGAGCGCAAGCGTCCGTTGTCGCAACTGTGCCTGCGCAACGTGGTGCCGGCAGCGTTCATCGGCCCGCGCCTGAGCGCGGCGCGCAGCAGCGTGCTGTTCTCGGCCACGCTGAGCCCGCGCAACTACTACGCCGACCTGCTCGGCACGCCCGCCGACACGGTGTGCATCGACGTCGAGTCGCCATTCAGCGCCGAGCAGTTGCAGGTGCACATCGTCAGCCAGATCTCCACGCGTTTTAACCATCGGCAAGCTTCGCTGGAGCCGATTGTCGAGCTGATCGCGCACCAGTTCAGCGAGCGCCCGGGCAACTATCTGGCGTTCTTCAGCAGTTTCGATTACCTGCAACAGGTCGCGACGTTGTTGGCCGAGCGCCATCCGCACATCACCCAGTGGTTGCAATCGCGGGGCATGGCCGAGGGCGCGCGCCAAGCGTTTCTCGACCAGTTCAGCGCCGACAGCCAAGGCGTTGGCTTTGCAGTGTTGGGTGGCGCGTTTGGCGAGGGCATCGATTTGCCCGGTGCGCGGCTGATCGGTGCGTTCATCGCCACGCTGGGGCTGGCGCAGCTCAATCCGGTCAACGAGCAGATGAAGCGGCGCATGGCGGCGATTTTCGGCGCCGGTTACGACTACACCTATCTGTACCCGGGCATGCAAAAAGTCGTGCAAGCCGCCGGGCGGGTGATCCGCACCCGCGAGGATCGCGGCACGGTCATGCTCATCGACGACCGCTTTGCTGAAAGCCGCATCAAACAGTTGTTGCCGCGCTGGTGGGCGATCAGAAGCGAACCGGTACTTTTCAAATCGGCGGATTCACGCATACTTCTGCCCATGACAGTGGCGGGTGAGTGTGATGAGTGAGAACAACAGAACTGCAGCGATCGAAGACAGCCGTTTCCGGCTGCTGATCGATGCGGTTGTCGACTATGCGATCTACATGATCGACCCCGACGGTACTATCACCAGTTGGAACTCCGGCGCCAAACGTTTCAAAGGTTATGAAGAAGCCGAGATCATCGGCGAGCACTTCTCACGCTTCTATACCCCTGAAGACCGCGCCAACGGCATGCCGCAGCGGGCGCTGGACACGGCGATCCGCGAAGGTCGTTTCGAAGGTGAAGGCTGGCGGGTGCGCAAGGACGGTACGCACTTCTGGTCGCACGTGGTGATTGACCCGATCATCGACCCCAACGGCACGCTACTCGGTTTCGCCAAGATCACCCGCGACCTCACCGACCGCAAGATGGCCGAAGAAACCCTCAAGCAAAGCGAACAGCAGTTCCGCCTGCTGGTGCAGGGCGTCACCGACTACGCGATCTACATGCTCAGCCCCGAAGGCTGCGTCAGCAACTGGAACCAGGGCGCGCAGCGCATCAAGGGTTACCTGCCGGAAGAAATCATCGGCCAGCATTTTTCGATTTTCTATACCCCCGAAGACCGCGAACTCGGTGAGCCGCAGCGTTCGCTGGAGATTGCTACCCGCGAAGGCCGGTTCGAGAACCGCAGCTGGCGGATGCGCAAGGACGGCACGCGCTTTCTCGCTCACGTCGTGGTCGATGCGATTCGCGGCGACACCGGCACGCTGCTCGGTTTTGCCAAGATCACCCGCGATGTGACCGAGGCGCACGAGGCGCAGCAGGCCCTGGAAAAGACCCGCGAAGCATTGTTCCAGGCGCAGAAGATGCAGGCGATCGGCCAACTCAGCGGCGGTATCGCCCATGACTTCAACAACCTGCTGACGGTGATTCTCGGCAATCTCGAAATTGTGCAGAAGCGCATCGGTGACGCGCCGAAAATCGCCCGTCTGCTGGAAAACGCCACCCAGGGCGCCTTGCGCGGTGTGTCGCTGACCCAGCGCATGCTGGCCTTCGCCCGGCGCCAGGAACTGAAGACGGAATCGGTCGATATCCCGCAACTGGTGCAAGGCATCACCGGGCTGCTGCGCAGTTCGCTGGGGCCGGGAATTCGCATCGAAACGCGCTTCCCGAAAGATCTGCAACCAGTGCTGGCCGACAGCAACCAGCTGGAACTGGCGATTCTCAATCTGGCCACCAATGCCCGCGATGCCATGCCCGAGGGCGGCACGGTGATCATTCAGGCGCAAGCCGAAGTGGTGCTGGAACAAAATCATTCGACCCTTGCGGCCGGGCGTTACGTCTGCCTGAGCCTGATCGACAGCGGCGAAGGCATGGATGAAAGCACGCTGGCGTGCGCCCGCGATCCGTTCTTCACCACCAAAGGCCTGGGCAAAGGCACCGGGCTGGGCTTGTCGATGGTGCATGGCTTCATCGAGCAGTTGGGCGGACGCTTTATTCTCAAAAGCGAGAAGGGCCGCGGCACCGCGGCCGAGTTGTGGATTCCGGTGGCGCTCGAGCGGACAGTCAATCGCCCGACCTACAGCAACGCGGCGCCGATTGCCGTGCCGAGGCTCAGTGTGCTGGTGGTCGATGACGATTCGCTGGTATTGACCAGCACCAGTCTGTTGCTCGAAGACCTCGGCCATCGTGTCGTCGGCGCGACCTCCGGCGCTAAAGCGCTGGAATTGTTCGATCGGGGTGAGGTGATCGATCTGGTGATCACCGATATGGCCATGCCGCACATGAGCGGCGCGCAACTGGCTCACGCGTTGCGCATGCTCAAGCCGGATCTGCCGATCATTCTGGCCACCGGTTACGCCGAACGCCTGGAAGGTTTCGCCGCCGAACTGCCGCGTCTGCCGAAACCGTTCACCCAGTTGAATCTGGTGCAGATCATCGCCCAATCGATGAAGTGACGCGCTGGTCGATCCGGCTGAACTAGTCCTGACACGCGTCTTTCCAAAAGGTCTTGTTCACTTTCGGAGGGCATGTCTCTTGCCTCGCATATTGACCCAGCCAAGCGCTGCTGAAGAAGCCCTGGCCGAACACGACGCCAAGATGTTTGGCTCACCCAAGGAACGGCTGGATTTCTACCGCCGGGAAATCCAGTACGAAACCAGCATCCTCGCCAACCGCACCGACGCCTATCTGGCCGCGCAGTCTTTTCTGGTAATCGCTTTCGCTTCGTGCATGGCCAACCTCAATCCCGAGTGGGGCAAGATGTTTACGCTTGTCGTACCGCCGTTTCTGGCGCTGCTCGGTGTACTCAGCTCACTCAATGCCTGGCCGGGGATTCGCGCGGCGTACGACATCATCGATCACTGGCACTTCAAGCAGAGCCAGTTGCTGCACGCGGAGCCGGTGATGGGCGCAGCGTACGATGAATCGCCGCTGTTCAGCGAGATGGAATCGAGCCACAAGGGCTATCGCAAGTCGCTGCTGTTCTCGGTGCGCACGCCTTGGATCTTTGCGACGTTCTGGGTGATGTTGGGGGTGTATGCGGTGTTTATTCAGGTGACCAATCCTTGAGGTGGGTTGGTCGGGGGCAGGGTACAGGAGCTGGATTTTGTGGTGTCTGTGAGATCTAACCCCCTCACCCCAGCCCTCTCCCCCAAGAGGGCGAGGGGGAAAGGGAGCCGATCTTCATGCTTTTCATAATCTACATTCGGCGCGGTATTTCAGGTCGGTGTAATACGCAAGAACACCCCGGTCAGTCCCCTCTACCTCGGGGAGAGGGTCAGGGTGAGGGGCTTTTGACTTTTATCACGCCGTTTCCAGCTCACGCCGCGGAGTAACCGCATTCTGCACCGCCGCCGGAATCGGCGGAAAATCCTCATTCAGCACACACAGATGATCGATTGCATCTTCAAATTTCGCATCGGCTTTCTTACGCAGTGCCCGGTATTGCTCAAAGCGTTCGAAGTCAGTCGGCGTCTGTTCCAGCAGCGCGTTGGCTGCTCGGTTCAGTTCGTGGGCTTCTTCGAACAGTTGACGATTGCGTTCCAGAGCCAGTGCTCTGCAAGCCTTGATTTGCGCAGGAGTCGAGCATTCGTTCATGACCGTGACCTTGTTTGTGTCGGGGTTCCGTTTAATAGGCTGTTCACCGCAGGGGAACCGAACCTGCCGGGCCGCGCTGGATGGTTGGCGCGGTTAAAGTTGTGACCCTTGGGTCATGCGCAGCGATCCATTTTTTTTCAGAAAAAACTTCGATAATTCCCAGCGAATCGAAGCGATTGAAGCATCAGCTTTTTCGTTGCTTGAGACTTTCATAGCGCGCCAGCATTGGCTGCGTGCTGATGCCATGCAGCAGAATGCTCAGTGCCACCACCGACAAAGTGATGTTGGTACAGACCTTCGCCACATCGGCATCCAAGCCATGGTTCAGGGCGAAGAACAGATAGAACAGGCTGCCGATGCCGCGTATGCCAAACCAGCCGATCAGCAGGCGCTGCGGGCCGCTGAGCAGATTGCCCCACGGCATCAGTGCCACGCTCAGCGGCCGGATCAAACAGAACAGCACCGCGCCGATCCACAGTGCGTGCCAATCCCAGTGGGCAATCAGCACGACACCGAGCAGGGTCACCAGAAACACTTCCATCGCCCGTTCGACCAGGCTACCGAACGCGAGCATGTCGCCCATCATGATTCCGGCGGCGACCTGGCTGTCTTCCAGTTGTTCGGTGTCGCCATGCACAGCGTTTTCAGGTTCGATGTTCTGATGGCCGACCACCGGCTGCACCAGGTGCTCGGCAGGCACTTGGGTAATTCCGGTGGATTTCACCTCCTCCTGACGCAGGCCGAGACCGGCGGCAAACACCGCGAGAAAGCCGTAGCCGCCAATCGCATCGGCCACCACATAGGAAAGCGCAATCAGCGCGAGGGTCAGGTAATCGTTGGGGCCGAGGGTGCTGTCCTCATTGTGAATGCGCAGCGACAGGGCGATGCGGCCGATGCCACGGCCCATCCAGTAACCGGTCAGCAAACCCGCCGGCACCGCCCACAACAGACTGCGGATCACCCAGTGCTGCCACTCGCCGGCACTGCCGTCACCGTGCAGCAACAGCAAGCCGAGAATAACGAAAGGGAAGGCCACGCCATCGTTGAGCCCGGCTTCACCGGAGAGGCCGAAGCGCACGCTGTCGATGTCCTGCGCATCATTGACCTGCACCAGCGCCGCCAGCACCGGGTCGGTCGGAGCCAGCATCGCGCCGATCAGCAGCGAAGGCCCCCACGCCAGTTGCAGGCCCCAGTGCAGCAGCAGACACACCCCGATGATGGTCAGGATCATCACCGGCCCGGCCAGGCCAAAGGCGATACGCCACGTCGTGTTGCCCAGCGGCAGGCGCAGCTTCAAACCGCAGACGAATAAAGAAAAGAGCACCGCGACCTCAGTCAGGTGCTCCATCCACAACGATGATTCTTCCAGCGACAGTTTCAGCAGGTCGAGGCCGCTGGGGCCGATGGCAATGCCCAGCAGCAGGCACACTGCCGAGGTGGTGACCGGCATCCAGCGCAGCCATGAGGAAGTCAGGGCCAGCGTCAGCAGCACGGCGCCGAGCACCGCGACCCACACACCGAAACTCATGACCGCTCACAGCAGCGAATTTTCAAAGACAGGCGCACCGGGTCAGCCCACGGTCGTGCGCAGGTACTCGGGGATGAGTACGTTGAACCAGAGCAGGATCATCGATACCAGCATGGTCACCAGCACCAGCAAGCCAACGCCCCACACGCAGGCCGAATACAGCAAGCCTTGCTCCTTGCGCTCGTGCATGAAGGTCGGCAGGCCGACGAACAGCAAAAACGTCGAGTAGATCGACGCCGCGCCGAGCACCAGAATCGCCAGCCAGCGGCTCGGGTACAGTCCGGCAATGCCGGCGAGGAAAAACGGCGTCACCGTGTAAGCGGCAAAACCGATGCATTGATTCAGCGTCGGCCGCGCATCGAACGAGCGCGACATCCAGCGAATGAAACCGCCCATGACCGCGACACCCGCGACAATCGTCACGTACAGCAACACGCTCAATTGCAGTGCGCTGGCCGTGCTCAGGCGCACGTTTTCACCCACGGCGAGGCTCCAGCCGACTTGGGTGGTGCCGATGAACAGGCATACGGCAGGAATCAGCGCGAGCAGCAGCAGATGGGCGAGGTAGTGGCGGGGATGGGTTTCTTCTTCGCGGCGGATATCGGTCCAGGCGAAGTTGGGTTGGGTGAAGAGTCTGACGAGGGGGGCGGACATGACAACCTCCTGTTCCTGATGGCCCGTAGGCGCTTACAGGTATGGAGGGATGCCATGCCGCTCGGGTTCAGTTTTTCTGCTGCACGGTTACAGCATCGGTTTGCCGCCGGTCACACCGTAGCGCTGACCGGTGATGTAGCTGGCTTCGTCGGAGGCCAGCAGCACGTAAATCGGCGCCACTTCCACTGGTTGGCCGGGACGGCCGAGTGGGGTGCTGCCGCCGAAGTTCTGCACTTCTTCGTCGGGCATGGTCGAGACGATCAGCGGCGTCCAGATCGGGCCGGGCGCGACGCTGTTGACGCGAATTTCCTTCGGCCCGAGCATCTGCGCCAGACCACCGGTGAAGTTGGCGATCGCGCCTTTGGTGGTGGCGTAGGCCAGCAGGGTCGGCTTGGGCATGTCCGAGTTGACCGAGCTGGTGTTGATGATCGACGAGCCGGGCCCCATGTGCTTGATCGCCGCCTGGCAGATCCTGAACATGGCGGTGATGTTCACATCGAAGGTCATCACCCATTCGTCATCGGGAATGTCTTCGAAGTTTTCATGGGTCATCTGGAATGCGGCGTTGTTGACCAGCACGTCGATGCGGCCAAAGCGCTCAACGGTCTTGTCGACCAGCGCCTGGCAATGCGCTTTCTCGGCGATATCACCCGGCAGCAGCAGGCACTGACGCCCGGCCTGTTCGACCCAGCGTGCGGTTTCCTTGGCATCTTCGTGTTCATTCAAGTAAGCCACGGCAACGTCGGCGCCTTCACGGGCGAAAGCAATCGCGACGGCGCGGCCGATGCCGCTGTCGGCGCCGGTGATCAGCGCAATCTTGCCGGCGAGGCGGCCGGAACCGACGTAGCTTTGCTCGCCGCAGTCTGGGTACGGCTCCATTTTGCGCTGCGAGCCAGGCACCGGTTGGGCTTGTTTCGGGAAGGGTGGTTTTGGATAGTCAGTCATCGCAGGGTCTCCTGATTTCAAGGCCAGTGTTCCGGGTTGACCCGGTGGCTTTGCCTGGAGTTCGATCGGATTTGCGCTGGATTTTGGTTGGCCATGCAAAACCAATGTGGGAGCGAGCCTGCTCGCGAAAGCGGTGTGTCAGAAACAGATATTTACCTGTCCGGCCGCATTCGTGAGCAAGCTCACTCCCACAGGGTTTTCCGTTGTACTGAGGTTCCCGACAACTCCACAAATCTCATGTGGGAGCGAGCCTGCTCGCGAAAGCGATCTGTCAGACGATAAATATGTCGACTGACAGTACGCTTTCGCGAGCAGGCTCGCTCCCACAGGGGATCACTTACACAGGGGAATCTCGGGGCAGGATCAGAGATTGCGGTTAGCCAAAGCCCGCTCCATCCGCGCAATCCCTTCTTCGAGCAACGCCCGCGGGCAGCCGAAATTCAAGCGTACGAACTGCTGATGAGCGTCGCCAAAATCCAGTCCCGCACTCAATCCGACCTTGCCCTGTTCGAGAAAGAACCGCTGCGGATCCGGCAGATCCAGCGCTGTGCAATCGAGCCATGCCAGATAGGTGCCCTGCGGCACATTAATGCTCACGCCCGGCAGGCGCGTGCGCACCGCGTTCACCAGCCAGTCGCGGTTGGCCTGCAGGTAGGTTTTCAGTTCGGCAAGCCACGGTGCGGCTTCGCTGTAGGCGACGCGGGTGGCTTCCATGCCCAGCGGATTGACGCTGTCGACCATGCCGCAGCGGGCGTGGTTGACGCGTTCGCGCAGGGCGGCGTCCTGAATGATCATGAACGAGGTCTTGAGGCCGGCGATGTTGTAGGCCTTGCTCGCCGACATCAGGGTGATGGTGCGTTTGGATATTTCCGGACTCAGCGACGCGGTAGGAATGTGCACGCGGCCGTCGAAGCACAGCTCGGCGTGGATTTCGTCGGAGATGATCCACGCGTCCTGCGCTGCGCAGATGTCTGCGATGGCCTGCAACTCCTCGCGGTCGAAGACCTTACCGAGCGGGTTGTGCGGGTTACTCAAGAGCAGGGCGCCGCCGCCGATCAGCGACTCGCGCAGTGCATCCAATGGCGTGGCGTAAGTGCCATCGGCCTGGGCGTTGAATTCCAGCTCGACCTTGTTCAGGCCCCAATGCCCCGGCGCATGGCGCAGCGGCGGGTAGTTCGGCACCTGCACGACGACATTCTGTTGCGCCTGCACCAGAGCCTTGAGGGCCATGTTGAAGCCCGATTCCACGCCCGGCAGGAAGATCAGCTCCTGCGGTTTGACCTGCCATGAATACTTGTTCCACAAGTCGGTGACGATGGCTTCACGCAAATTGTCCTGGGCCACGCTGTAACCGAGCAGCGGGTGCAGCAGGCGCTGTTGCAAGGCTTCGATGATGACCGGCGGCGCGGCGAAATCCATGTCAGCGACCCACATCGGCAACACATCGGCCGGGTAGCGGCTCCACTTGGTGCTGCCAGTGTGGTGGCGGTCGAACAGCTGATCAAAATCGAAAGTCATGCGCGGTCTCGTCAAGGCGGGATTGGTTCTGCCGGACATTCTATGCGCAACTCGGTCCATGTAGGAGTGAGCCTGCTCGCG